>Ga0209647_1004354_pt1 | contig 10678 bp, 6 predicted proteins | sample GraSoi_2013_60cm_FD_185827 | JGI IMG/M metagenome (GOLD analysis project Ga0209647, IMG submission 185827) | Grasslands soil microbial communities from the Angelo Coastal Reserve, California, USA - Sample 9_17_2013_60cm (SPAdes) (version 2) | ecosystem: Environmental > Terrestrial > Soil >...
CCTCTCGCTGTTGCCCGCGTTGGGTACGCCGCTCGCGGTTACTCCGCGTGAGAGGTTCAGTGAACCACAAAAGAGAGGAGACGGCGCTTCCTCCCCCTGCCTAAAGGCAGGGGTCTCCGCGCCGGACATCTGATGATTCACCACAGAGGACGCAGAGGCCACTGAGGTCAGACAGAGGAGAGGCGGGGAGGGGATTTCTCCTCACCTCTGGTCTCTGTGTGCTCCGTGTGTTGTGTGGTGAGCATCTGAGCTACTCAGACATCACGACGATTGCCAGCAACACCTTGCCTGGCGCACGGCACCCCTCTCCTCGCAGAAGAGGGGCTGGGGGTGAGGTCCCTCTACCCCGCCTGCGCGATGTGATCGCGAAAGTAAACCCGCCAGGCGCCACTCTCGGCGATGAACGGCTGCATGAGCGCGCGCTCCGCCTGCACTGTATGCATGAGATCGTGCGCCGCCCATTCATGGAGCATCTGGCCCAGCGTCACCGGCCCCAGCTCGCCATGCACGGAGCCGCGCCCTAAGTCACTTGCCGCAATGGTCGCCAGGAGCGCCAGATTCTGCGTGCGCGCCTGGGCAAAGCTGACGGCCATCTCCGCCGCGCTCGGTGGATCGGCGAGCGTGGGCTGCGCATCCGGATTGAAAGCGGCAAAGCGCTCCTGGCCCTGCATGAAGGCGTGTACGCGTGCGGGAAAGACGAAACGCTCGGTGTCGAGCAGGTGCTTCAGACAATCCGTCGCGGACCACTCACCCTCCACTGGCGCGCGTCCGAGCAGATCCGCGGGCAGCGTCCCCGTCAGCTGCTGCCAGCGAGCCGGTGTCGTCGTGAGCACGGCGCGAATCTGTGAAAGCACCTCTTCCAAGCAGTCTTGCCTCCTCGCAAGTCACCATGTTGCCTCAAACACAACTTGGGAAACCTTACCAGCGCTGGTCGAGGCGGCCCCCGCCCCCCACCGAGTTGCCTCACGGCCGCAATCGCTGGCGTACGGCCCCCGCTCCGCGGCGGAGCGGGGGTGAGGCGCCGCCGCGTCATGGCTTGATGGGCAAGCCGTCGCGCGTGATGAAGACGAAATTCCACGACATGCCGTCGGTGGCGCCCAGTGGCTTGCGCTGCCACAGCCAGCTCCAAAGCCGGCTCGCCGCGCGACCGGCATCGAATTTGGCGTTGGGCGGCGCGCCCGGTCCATAGCTCAGATACGCGCTGAGGCCCACGCCGGAGCCCCACGTCGTGGAGGGATCGCACTGCTTCCCCTGCGACGGCAGGCAGGGTGGTGGCTTGTAGGATTCGTCCCACCACGACCGCAGCTGGTACTCCTTCATGTGATAGCCGGTTGGATGAAGCGCCATGAAGGTCTGGCCGTCGACATGATAGTCATCGTTGGCCGGTACCAGCAGCAGCACGTCTACCGGCGGCGCCTTGGGGTCGGCGGCGTTGTAGCTGAACGTGGCGTTTGGGTAGTCGCGCAGATACCAGTAGAAGGGCCATTCCTCGCCGCGCCCAACGCCGATGCGCAACTGATGCTGGCCGTGATAGAGCGCGCGATCCGCCTGCGCGATCTTGCTCATGACGAGGTCAACGTCGGGCGTGGTCTGCACGTAGACCATCATCTCGTGCGGCCCATCCGCCGGATGCACCTGGGTGAGCTGGTACATGCCGTAGACCATTGGGATCAGCAGCAGCACGAAGCCAACTGCCCCGCCGACTCCGGCGAGCTTCCGCCAGGCAGGCATGTGCCGCGCCGGCGCCTGCTCCGCGCCCTGCGCATCGTCTCCCGTTCGGAGCGCAGAGGCGGCCAGGCCGGGCATCCATCTGGCGCCGAGACCGCCGAGCAGCCCGTCACGCGTGAGCGCGCGCACCGTGGCAACGCATTGGCGCGCCACCCACGCCAACGCGATGCCCGCCAGCAGGAACAGCGGCAGCAAGATGTGAATCGAGAGCCAGGGCATCTTCTCGCCGGCCCAGGTGTACAGGCCGAGCGAGCCGACGAACCACCAAACGAGGAAGAGGCGGAAGCGGGTCGGGCGGGCGAGCGCATAGGCCACGCCGGCCAGCCCGAAGACGCAGACGAGCTGCTCGTAGAGTGGGATCAGCAGGAAATAGTAGTATTGTGGCTGGCCGCCGCGGGCGACATGCTGCTGCTGGATCCAGTAATAGAGGCCCTGCCAGATGCCCTTGCCCACGCCGGTGTTGAAGCAGTCGCCGATCGTGGCGCAATGGGCCCCGGGCACGATCCAGAACAGCGCGGCAAAGAGCAGCCATCCCACCACGAATGCGATGAACCACTGGACCCAGGGGATGCCGAGCAGCAGCCGCGGAAACGGCTGGCCGTCGGGATCCAGCCCGGCGCGCAGACGGGCGACGGCGCGGCTGGGGGCCGTCAGCACGGCGTCGATTCTGCTCACGCTCGCGCAGCGCTGCGCGCGCGCCGCGAGCTGGGGGTCTATCGCCGTTTTGTCGCCGTCTGCGTCCTGCAGCGCCAGGGCGTACTCATCGGCCGCGTAGTACACGTCTTCGCGGTACATCTGCCACACAAGCGTGCCGATGACGGCCAGCGCCACCAGCATGCTGAGCCAGATGAGCGCCGCGACGGTGGTATTTTCGAGACGCAGGACCTGCGCGTCGGCCTGCGCTACATGCGCCGTGATGTAGGTGTTGAGGTTGTTCATCGTGCCCAGCGCGACCAGCGCCAGCGCCGACCCGAGCGCCCCCAGCAGGAGCAACGCGCCCGCCCGGCTGAAAAAGAGCCGCTCGCGCGGGGTAAAGGTGGTCGGGAGCAGGCGCGCGAAGGATGGCCCGAGGTCCCACACACACAGGACCGCCAGGAACGAGCCGAACACGGCGAGCGCCAGGAACGTACCCTCGAAGGTTGCGTAGGCGAGGATGGTCGCGGCGACCAGCAAGATGAAGCGCCAGAGCGTGCGCTGGTGGGCGTAGCGGAGCGCGGCGACCACCATGGCGAACATGAAGAAGTTGAAGTAGATGTCTTCGCGCAGGAAGCGCGAGAAATAGACGAATGAAGGCGACACCGCCAACAGGAACGCACAGAGCAGCGCCCCAACCCGCCCAAGCTCGCGGCGCAGACCGAAGGGCAGCGCGACGATCCCCACACCGAAGAGCGCTGGCACGAAGCGGGCTGTCGTGTCATTGATCCAGGGGTTGCCGGAGGCGCCCGCCGCGAAGATGTGCTGCAAGGCGAGCAGCAGCGCGAACATGAACCCTTCGGCGTGGAATTGGAAGGGGCCGTGTAGCAACGGGTCGTAGGCGTAGGTCTCCGGGTGCTGCGCGAACAGGAGCGAGAAATAGGCGTGCATGCTTTCGTCGTGATGCAGCGGCTTGGCGCCAAGATTCCAGAAGCGCAGGAAGAACGCCAGTGCGATCACGCCGATCCAGAGCCACTGCTCGACGGTCAGCCTGCGCAGCCGCGCGGCGCTCGTCCGGCCGAAGGCCGCGAGCCGATCGCCGAGCGATTCCAGGTTCCAGGCGGGCGGCAGCATGCCAGGCGCACTGGGCGCCTCGGGTGCGGCTTCGCGCGGCGCGGTGGATGGCGGGCCGGAGGAGACGGCCGCGAAAGACTGGGCGGGAGCGACGGCGGCTGCGCCCCCACGCGACTCAACCCCTGCCAGCGATGTCCCTCGCGGCTTGCCGCCAGCGCTGGCGGGTCCTGCCGTTGCGTTTGGCTCCCGCCATGCCCATTCCTCTACTCCTCGTCACGGTCACGGTACTTGGTAGATCGTCACGCCGCCTTTGTCATAGATAAGACGCAGAAACGCAGCGAAACGATGCAGGTCGGCATTGGGATAGAGCGCGCGCTCGGCAACGCCGACGTAGACATAGCGTACATCGTAGCGCCGCAACAGCTCTCGCACGGTCGCCTGGTCTTCGCTCGTATAGATCGTGTTGATCGCATCGGTGCGCGCGGTGAGGATGTCACCCGCGCCTTGCAGCGTCAGCCAGTTCGCACGCCACTCGGCCTCGTGCCCGCCTGGCCAGCCCAGTATCGTCGGCAGGCCCGTAAACGCCGAGACGCGGCTGAAGTGGCTCCACTCGCAGCCGGGCGCCTCCAGCAGCACCGGACTGCCGCTGACATGCGTGTTGAGCCATGCGATGGCCAGATTGTCGTCGTGATTCGAGCCGCCGCCCACCGTACATGTTGGGGGGGCGTTGACGGAGTCCGTGGCCATGTACGCCGTGCCGTCGAGCGTGCGCGGCAGACTGAAGTTCTGCGTATGCGCCGAGGTGGCCAGCACGGGATACACGAGCGCGGCAGCGACCAGCGCGACCAGGGCCCCCATCCAGAGCACGATACCCCCTGCGCGCAGCCAGCGCAACGCCGGTGGGAGTCCCCGCGCGCGCGCCGACGCGGGCGTGGATGCGCCGGCAAGCCGCGGCGCCAGGCTGGATTCTGCCGGGGCCAGGCGGCTGAAGAAGCGCGCCAGTGGCGGCAGATGCCGCAGGGGCCGGTCGAGAGACCGGTCGCCGGCCGCCGCCAACGCCAGGGCGCCGGGTCGCAACGCCGGGGCAGCGGGGGCGGCAGACGTCTGCCGGCGCGTCTGGGTCGCGGCCTCCGCGAGCGCATGGCGAGCCGCACCGAGCAGCCAGATCAGCGCGGGCCCCGCGGCCACGCCCAGCAGCAGCCACGCTTGATAATAGAGCTTGAAGACGGTGTTCATGCGGATGCCAAAGATATCGCGCAGGTAGACGAGCTCGGCGGCGGCGACGAGGGCGGCGGCGGTGCCGAAGAGCAGATAGACCCACAGCTCGCCGTGCCCCGTCGTGCCGGCATCCACCTCGGTGCGGTCTCTGGCGGGCGCTGCTTCCGTGGCAGGTGCGGCTTCGGCAGCCGGCCACACGCGGGGCAGCACGACGGCGGCGCACCCCAGCGCCAGCAGGAGCGCCCAGAAGAGCGTCCAACCGAGGTTGGCCTGCGTCGTGGCCGTCCACAGGGCGAGCGCGCCGGCCCCCACACCGACCAGCACGGCTCCCGCTATCGGCCGCAGGGCGCCGCCGACGCCGCGCGCGAGCCGCAGCACCAGCAGCGAGCCGAGAATGAAGAGGGGCAGGCCGAACATCGCGACTTCGTAGCCGATAGCCGAGCGGTCGGCTGGCGCCACGAGCGCGAACCCCTGCGACGGCGAGACGAAGCCGCGGTAGAAGGGCAGAAACAGTAGGAAGCAGAGCGCGACGAGCATCACGCCCACCGTGCAGAGATCGAGCAGGAGCAGCAGGCTGGCGCGGCGGCCATGCGCGAGCCATTGTTGGATCACGAGCGCCAGCAGCGTCAGCCCCAGATACGTCGGTAGATCCCAGCCGTTGATGGCGTACAGCCCGCCGATGAGCGTGGCGGTGCCCGCCAGCGTGAGCACGCCGAGGAGACCATGCCCGAAGGCACGCAGTCCCTCGCCGCGCGCCAGGAGCAGATTGAACGCGACGCCGACCGCCAGCGCCGCGAACGGCAGCGCCAGCACGTGCGCGTGCAGATCGGCCAGCACGAAGCTGAAGGAAGGAAACTCGGTGATGGTATTGGGCACGGCGCGCGAGGGCGACCACCAGTCGTAGCCCAGCCAGAGATCGCGCCGCAGCCACCAGCCCCACGGCGACGAGAGCAGCGCTGGCTGCTGCCGCACCACGCTCGTCGCGTTCGCCCACCACACCTGCGCGCCGTTGAGGTTCCCCACCACCAGCACCAGAACGACGGCCAGTAGGCCGGCCGGCAGCGCGCGCACGAGCGCGCCGTCGTCCCGCCGCGCAACCGCGAAGATGTTGGCGGCGACGGCGAAGAGAGCAGTGGCGGCCAGCGCGAAAACCGCCGCGACGCCAATGTTGAACGCGGTGCCTGGCTGAGTGCCAAGGGTCTTGGCCAGAGTGGCGATCAGGAAGTGGCCGAAGTAGTAGTAGTTGATCGGCTCACCAGAGAGCCAGGGATCGGGCGCAGGCAGGTGCGGCGTGCGCCAGAGCGATGAGATGAACGCCACATCCATGAACTTCTCGGTGTCGACCACCGCCGGAGTGAAGGAGCGCAGCCAGGCCATGAGCGCGAAGGCGCCGGTAAAGACGAGCTCTGCCGTGATGAGATAGGCGCGCTGCGTCAGCAGCATGCGGCGCAGCGTCGCGCGCGGCTCCGGCAGGCGCAACAGGACAACATTGCCGGCGGCGAAGACGACGAACACCGCGAGGATCCAGCCGCGGCTGTAGGGTAGGGCGGAGATCGTGGCGAGCGGGACCCAGACCAGCCAGCCAAAGATGAGCAGCGCGGCGGGCTTCGCCAGCGCCAGGCCGCGATCCGGCAGGTTGCCGAACAGCACGGCGGCCAGTGGCAGTGCGGCGACGCCAATGACTTCGAGCGCCAGCCACCATGCGATCAGCTCGGCCATTATCCCGTCACCTCATGGAATGTCATGCGTTTGCCACGAAGCTGTGATGTAGCGCTGCGGCCCCAGACAGCCTTGGGCCCGGCAGGACGCCCGCGCCGGAGTGCTACTCTTCCCGCCTGCTGCGCGTGCGGGGCATGGTCTCCGGCTTCCACCACCGGATGGTACGTAGCGTACCCCATCGCGGGCGGCGCGTCGAGCGTGCTAGTCGCCTTGTCGGTGTGCCGGCGGTGCTGGGCGTGAACGTTGCCGGGTGCTGGGCGGCTGCCTGCAAGATTGAGGGCGCACCCGGGCGCAGGCGCAGAGGCTTGTGGGCTAGGGGACGCGTGGCGCTTGCGCCACGGCGCTACTCCTCGGGGGGCAGCTCCGCATGCCAGTTGTGCAGCCGGATGCGCAGCCGCAGCAGCTCGCCGAACGCATGCACGATCACTCGCAGCTGAGCGCCGGTGGCGCTGCCATGCTTGCGTGGCAGGTGGTGCACCGGCATCTGCACGAACGGCACGCCCAGCTTCGAGAGCTTGACGAGCAGCTCGGTGTTGACCATCGCCCCTTCCGAGCGGACGTCGCACGCGCGCAGCAGCGCTGTGTCGTACAGCTTGAAGGCGCAGTCCACATCGCGCACCCGCAGCCCAAAGAGCAGCGACACGAGCACGTTCCAACCCCACGCGTTCACCAGCCGGGGGAAGGCATCCTGCCGATGCTTGCGATAGCCCAGCACCGCTCGGTGCCCTGCCTCGCGCAGCGGCAATAGCAGCGCCAGGTCTCGCAGGTCGAACTGGCCGTCGGCATCCATGAAAAAGGTCAGTGGCTTGGTGGCAGCGCCAAAGCCGGCGATGAGGGCGCCGCCGTAGCCGCGATTGGGCCGGTTGTGGACGACGCGTACACGCGGGTTCTGCGCGGCCAGTGTGTCGGCGATGGCGCCTGTACGGTCCCGTGAGCCGTCGTCCACGACGATGATCTCATAGTCAGGGGCGAGCTGGCTGAGCACCGCGACGCAATGGGCGACGGTCTCGGAGATCACGGCTTCTTCGTTGTAGGCTGGCAGGACCACGGACATGCCGCGCCGCGTCAGCGGACCTTGCGAGACCTTCAAGACATCCTCATCGTGCTGCGAGTCTGCCGCGGCAGATCCCTGCGAGATCGTCACGTCCGCGCCTCCTCTCCGAGCGACACTGGCTACCCCTGCTCGCCCCGCCCATAGGGGAACGCTCCGTCGTGAGAAGACGCCAGCCCTGCGACCCTCTGGTCTGCATGCAGTATAACAGGGCGCGGTGCGTGCGGCCAAAGGATCCGCCTTGCTACGGCATCATCTCCAAATTTCTGAGCTCGCCAACAGCATCGAACTCACGTTATTCACGTCATTGGCGAGATTGACGCGCTGGTATCATCTGTAACGGAGCCGCATGGTACGGCGGGTAGAATCGGGTGGTCACGCAACGGAAGGGTTAGACAATAGACCGGGGTACACCAGCCATCCAGCCGCGCAGCGACTCGATTCCCGCATTCACCGAGCACGATGTGCGCGACTACCTCAGTCGCGGCGTCTCCCTCGGCAAAATCGGAGTGCTCGGCCAGCCGACTATAACCCAGATCGTCTTTACCACCATCCGCGAATTGGACCGCGCATGCGGCGAGCGGTATTTCGAGGCCAATTACCCGGCGGACCTGCCCATCTGCTACGTCGAGCTGGGCGGAACATTCCGCGTCTTCGGCCCACCGGGCCTTGGCGCCGCTCCTGCGGCGAGCACAAGCACGGCCTTCATCCTCATCGATGCCCGCACGGGCAACGTCTTCGTCACAGGTACGCCTTCGCGTGCCAGATGGGCCTGAGGGCCGCGACGACAGGTGCCCTGGCGAGCTACGCTAGCCATCCTGTTGTAAACAGGCCCCAGGTGGTGCCGGAGATCAGTAAGTACAGCGGCACGGGAGTTGCGCACATCGCTGTCGACCGAGGCGGTCTCATCTTTCGAGGACGACGCTTGCGCTTACCTCGGGAGAATGGACATCGCGATCACCACTGGCACAGCGCAGCGGAACGGAGCGGAAGGAGACCCTTGATGTTCAGCGCGGACGACACATCGGAAGCGAGGGTTGCCCTCGCCTGCCAGGGCGGCGGCAGCCACGCGGCGTACACTGCGGGCGTGCTGAAGGCTATCCTGCGCCATCAGGCAACGCGACCTTATCGCATCATGGGCTTTAGCGGCACGTCGGGGGGAGCTATCTGCGCCCTGCTCGCCTGGTACGGGCAGTTGCAGGGGGGACCGAATACCCCGGCGGGGGCGGCCAAGTCGAGTGAGCTGCTGGATGCCTTCTGGCACGAGAACGCCGTGAGCAACTCGTGGGAGCAAGCCGTCAACTGGTGGATGGTGGAGTCCCAGCGCCTGCCAGTGGAGGTCCGCCTCAGTCCCTATGAGTTTCCGCTCACATGGACGGAGGCGCTGTTCGCCAGTTGGGCGCCGCGCCGGGAGTTTGTGGACCTGAAGGCTTTGCTCGCGGCGCACGTCTCCTTCCCTGCCATCGCGGCGATTGGGCGCTTCCAGGCCATCGAGGCCGAGCTGCGAACGCACCGGCGGCGCCAGGGGTTGCAGGATTTGCTGGCCGTCACCGACAGCGACGGCCAGGCGACCGTGGACGACCACCTGGAGGCGGTCCAGGAGCGGGTCGCCAGGGCCAACGACGCAGTACAGCAGATCACCGACTTCGAGTGGCCCAAGGGCGTGCTGCAGCGCGCAACCGATTCCGTGTGGACGCGCAGACAACTCGACGAGATCGAGGCAGACCTAGCGGCTGCCCGGCGCCAGCTGCCTGTCCTGTTCGTGGGAGCGGTCGACGTGCTGGCTGGCACGTTCAAGGCGTTCAGCTCGCTGCTGGGGGAGATCAGCGTGGACAGCATGGCCGCCTCTGCGTGTCTGCCCTGGATGTTTCAGGCGCAGCAGGTGAACGACCGCTTCTACTGGGATGGCCTGTTCTCCCAGAATCCCCCCATCCTGAACTTCGTCTCCGGGCAGGAGGGCGCCCAGGACAAGCCGGACGAGATCTGGGTCGTGCAGATCAATCCTCAGGTCATCAAGGTGCTCCCGACGGCAGCGGACAGCATTCAGGACCGGCGCGCCCGGCTGACCGGCAATCTCTCGCTCAACCAGGAGATCGAGGCCATCGAAGCGGTGAACACATGGGTCGCGGATGGCTCGTTCTCGACAAACGACCCACATAAGGTGGTCGCCATCCACCGCGTGGAGATGGACGCCGCGCGGCTGCCGGCGTCTCATCGGCTGGATACCCCCTCCAAGGTTGAACGGGAGCCCGCATTCTTGCGCGCGCTCATCCGGCACGGGGAGGCCCAGGCGGCGTTGTTCTGGCCGGTGCGCTGCTTTGTTGAGGAGGCGGTGAACTGGCGCGCTCCTGCGGTCAGCGATGAGGCGCTCGGCAGCAGCGTTGCCTCAGACGTGGTGCTGCGCTTTCCGCCGCGCTGGCCAGAAGTCCGCGGGCGCGACGCCGTGAGCAGGACGATCGCGCGCTGGCGCGCTGCCTTCTCTGACGAGGGCCGCTCCTCATTGCACGTGGCGATCAGGCGCATGGAAGCGCACCACGCGCCTGACACGCAGATCAGTCTATCCGCCCAGCCAGAGGCCGCCGACAGCATCACGTGGGAGCTCGATTGGGAAGCATGGGGCAGGCTTGTGCGCACCGCCAGGCACCCAGACGTGCAGGTCCGCTTGGCGGGCACGGCGCTGGCGACGGTAACGCAGAACCGCCTCAGCGACGTCACCATTCACGCGCTCGACGCCGTGCGGGTGGAGCAGGCCCAGCCTACACCCCGGCCAGAAACGCTCACTGTAAGGAAGCACAGGCGCGTCTCGTGACCGATTCCGCCTTCCCACCTCGCGCTGCGCAGTCTATTTCGCGTCCACCGATGAGGATGATCCCGCGCTGCTCACATGGTGGAACTGGAAGTTCCTGCCAGCGGAACAGGGGTGATGCTCTAGATCTGGAGAGACTGCAATAACCGCTCCCTATACCAGATCGGGTCGCCGAAAAGGCTCCAGCTTCCACTGGCGCGCCGGAAGTAGAGCTGCATATCGTGCTCCCAGGTGAAGCCGATGCCTCCCAGCGTCTGCACGCCGGTATAGCCAGCCTGCCGATAACTGTCGCTGACCAGCGCTTTCGCCATGCTCGCGGCCTCACATGCTTCATCGGGTCGGTGGTCAAACGCATAGGCGGCGTTATAGACGGCTGAGCGGGCGCTGGTGAGGTCTAGGGTCCGGTCCACCAGGGGATAAGCCCCTCCCTGGTAACTGCCGATCAGATG
>Ga0209647_1004355_pt1 | contig 10671 bp, 9 predicted proteins | sample GraSoi_2013_60cm_FD_185827 | JGI IMG/M metagenome (GOLD analysis project Ga0209647, IMG submission 185827) | Grasslands soil microbial communities from the Angelo Coastal Reserve, California, USA - Sample 9_17_2013_60cm (SPAdes) (version 2) | ecosystem: Environmental > Terrestrial > Soil >...
CCCCGCCGATCCAAGCGTGCCATCTGATCTGCTCGCAGGCTATGGCGGTGGCATCAGTGTGCAGCAATATGAACAGATCAAGAACCTTCCAGGCATAGCGGTTGCGGCCCCTATCGCCTATGTGGGAAACATTCAGATGCCCACACCAGCACTCTATTTCAAGTTGCCCGGCTTTCCCACTGGCTACTACCAGTTAGACTACGTCCTGACCGCCTTCAATGGGCAGCGACGGCTTGTCGAAACGCAAGAGACAGAGGTCGTCTACATCAGTGCTGGCAGCGATACCGGCCCGGTCACCGATACGAGTAGCCAGCAACCTCCTGATGTCTTGCAAGCACTTGGTACACAGCTGAGTATGGTCTTAAATGAAACGCAGGATACCCTCTTAGGACCTCTGGATACCCCTGCCGTTGGCACATTTGTGCTTGCTGGGATTGACCCGCAGGCCGAAAACCAGCTGGTCCATCTCGACAAGCATATTCAGAGTGGTCGCATGCTGACAGAGCAGGACACCGCCCACCTCGACACACGGATACCTGGCAATCCGGACTACAGTCCTGTTATGCACAAGAGCTTTCCATACGAGGCCATTCCCATGCTGATTCACCGCAAGCTTCCCGGTCAGATTGCGCTCCACTTGACATTAACGCTGCTCTATCACGGCCCGATGACGCCCGATCAGATAGAAGCCAAGGGAGGGATTCCCTATTTGCAACAACTACCCGGTAAGCAGATCATTTTTCAGGGAACGGTCCCCCTGGTGCAAAACGATCCCCAACGCTTCTCTGGCGCCAGTTTGGTATGGGATGGTCAGGCCTGGCAGCGCATTATTTCCTCGACCACACAGGGCATTACTGCTTACTATCAACTGGACTTTTCTTCTGCTTCCACTCCTGCCAGCCTGAGCTATTATCCTGCTAAGGCACCTGATGGCAGTCAAGCCTATATCCTTGTGCCAAAGGGTATACAAGGAGGGGAAGCGATGTTCCGTGTACTCACTCCCTTGAAAACGGTCAAATCAACGAATGTGCTCGATCCAGGCGGACCAGATGTCTTCTACGAGTATGAAGCGGTTGGAGAGTTTACTGACAATGGGCTGGCAGCACAGTTTAGCAATCCACTCAACTGGTTGCCTGAAAGCACGTATTCCGTGTCGCCCGTGGTTTTGCGTTATGATGTGCATGGGGGTCCGGTCTTACCGACGACGTTCTTACCGACGACCAATCCCGCGGGCTTTGTCGTACAGCCGCCGCTGGCGCTCACAACGATAGCCGCCGCCAGGGAGCTTGTCGGAGATCATTGCATCAGTGCGATTCGTGTGCGGGTTTCGGGGGTGATTACCCCCAATCAGCAGAGTTGGAAGCATATCCAGCAAGTGGCGCAAGAGATTCGCCAGCAAACAGGCTTACAAGTGGTAGTAACGCTTGGCTCCTCACCTCAGCCAACGCTGGTGTACGTTCCTGGGATCCACACAGGAGAACTGGGAGCAGACCGGAATATTGCTCCTATCGGTTGGGTAGAAGAACGCTGGATTCACATTGGCGTGGGTCTGACGTATCTGAATCAACTTGGATCTACACGGTTGCTCTTGTTAGGTGCCGTTTTGGCCGTGTGCCTGGGTTATCTGGCGGTCGCTTTCAGCGCCTTGGTGAGTTCACAACGCAGAGACTTTGCGGTCCTCAGCGTGCTTGGCTGGCGGCCCTGGCAGCCGATACGACTGTTCCTGTTACAAGCACTGATCCTAGCCATCGGAGGCGGTCTTGTTGGGCTAGGCCTGGCACTGCTGGTTGCTATGCTCCTGGAAGCCACGCCGCTGTGGCTTGTTGTTATCTGGACTATACCTGTCATGCTCGCTTTTGCTTGTATCAGCATCCTCTACCCGCTGTGGCAACTCTGGCACATTCGCCCTGCTGAGCTCTTGCGTGCCGGGTCTACTGTGAGTTCTGGTAAGTCTAAACTGCCAGGTTCACGCATTGGTGGGAGGCTCATGCCAATCAGCACACTGGTCCTGCGCAACCTCAGCCGCTCACGCATGCGCACCTTGATGACCGTGTTGAGCCTCTTCCTGTCCGCATTACTGCTGGTGGTGATGTTTACAGCGGTGCTCTCGCTCCACCAGGCGCTACAAGGGACATTACTGGGCGATTATGTGCTGTTTCAGACCGCAGTTCCCCAGATCGCCGGATGCGTGATTGCGCTCGCCCTGACGTTTCTCAGTGTGGCTGATCTGCTGCTCTTGCAGGTGCGGGAGCGGCAGCAGGAAATCGGACTCTTGCTGGCGGTCGGCTGGCGACCAGGATGGATACAACGGTTGTTCGTCCAGGAAGGGTTGATACTAGCGCTGAGTGGTGCGCTACCTGGCGTGCTGGTAGCCCAGTGGATCGTGTCCATGCAACACGCGACCCAGGACATGCTTCCCACTCCACTGGTGGCGCTCGGCGCGGTGGGCCTCCTGGTGCTCGTGGCTGCATGCGCAGCCATCCCCGCCTTGCGAGCAGTGAGCCGGTTGCAAGTCGTTGACATGCTACGCGCGGAGTAAAGAGGGAATGGATGGAACAAGAGCAAGACACGGGACAACCTGAACGGATGGCAGAAAAGCACGAACCTTTTCTACGGGTAGAGCACCTGAGCAAAGCCTATGCCATACCCAACGGCAGGCTGCAGGTGTTGGAGGACGTGCATTTAGCGGTGCAACCAGGCGAGTTTATCGCGATCGCCGGCCCATCAGGGTCTGGCAAGACCACCCTGCTCTCGCTGCTGGGCGCGTTGGATAGCCCGGATAGCGGGGAGATCTGGCTGGAAGAGCTGGCTGTGCATCGCCTGCGCGGGCTGGAGGCGGCGGATTTCAGGCGACAACAGGTCGGATTCGTGTTCCAGCTCTATTACCTGCTGCCCAATCTGACGGCGTTAGAGAACGTGATGGCTCCGCTGCTGCCCTATCGCCGGAAACTGGGCTTTGATCTGAGGCAGCGCGCGGGGGAACTGCTGGAGCGCGTGGGACTGGGAGACCGGCTAGGCCATCCACCCGCGCGGCTCTCCGGTGGAGAACAGCAGCGCGTGGCGATTGCTCGCGCGCTGATTAATCGACCGAAGCTTGTGTTAGCGGATGAACCAACAGGCAACCTGGATCCGGCAACGGGTAACGAAGTGCTGGAGGTCTTGCGCGCATTGCAGCGTACTGGAAACCAAACCCTCATCATGGTCACACACGATCCGGAGCTTGCGGCGTTGGCCGACAGATGCTTGCACCTGGAACAGCTACACCGTACAGAGGCATGAGTACCATCATTTGTAAATCTACCTGCATGAATTCCTTCCTGTGCGGTGTATTGGGCCCCGAATCGAGCGGAACACCTCTGACCAGGCCAAACATTAGCTCTTCAATACAAAAAATGAAACGCACCCACGAGGTTCCAACAACCTTGACATACGCTGCCATTGACTGTATACTACAGGCGTTCAGAACGTTTGTTCGCGAGATGGGAGCACCGCCAGATGGGCCAGGCCACGCGCACTACGAAACTGTTCCTTTCCTTTAGCAGGCGAGACCAGGGAGGAGCCAACAACCAGAAACGAGCCGCCCTCGATGCGACGGCAGCGGTGCTGACTGCCGCGCGTGCCTTCTACATCGACTTTTTTCTCGCGCATGCCGACAAGCTCTCCGAGCGGGTGACCTACTACAGTGAGGAACACCTGGAGCTGCGCGAACGCCTCATTTCCGCGCATGAGCTGTTGACCTGGGCCGAGTCCTGTACAGTAGCAACGGCGGCCCATCCCCATCCCTGGACGGGTTGGAACTTTACGCAGCGCTTTGCTGGCATGCCCTTTGCCTACCGCCGCTCGGTGATTAAAGACGCGATCGGCAAAGTGCGCTCCTATCTCTCCAATCACGCGAACTGGCAAAAGAGCGGGAAGCAGAAGGGCAAGCCGGGCCTGCCTGCGGCCACGGATCAGCCCACGCTCTATCAGGGATGCCTCTCACTTGATCTGGAGACGCTTGATCTCCAAGAGGCCTTTGTGCGCATCAATGTGTACACCGCGGAGGGGTGGCGCTGGATGCAGTACCCGGTCAACTCCAGTCACTACCTCGTAGAGCGACTCAAGGAAGAAGGCTGGCAGCGACAAAGCCCAACGCTCGTCTTGCGAGCCCACTCGGCAGCGCTGCATATCCCGCAGGTGAAGAAGATCGCAGCCAGGAAGGTGATGGAGCGCAAGCAAGATCCTGACCTGGTCACGGTCGCGGTCGATCTCAATGTCAAGAATCTGGCGGTAATCACGGCGAGAGCGCATGGCACGATCATCGAGACGGTATTCGTGACCGATCATGGCCTGGACGCACATAGATACCACCATCTCAAACGCATTGCCAAAAAGCAGTGGCAGTCGGGCAAGCCAGTCAAAGGTGAGCACAGTAACCAGCAGCTCTGGCGGCATGTCGATCGGCTGAATGAAGATGCCGCCCACAAGGTGGCGCGCATCATCGCCACGGTCTGTGCCAGGTATACCGGCTGTATCCTGCTTTTTGAGCGCTTGCGCACGATCAAAGCTGGGAAGGCCAGCAAGTCGCGACGCATGAACCGCAGGCGTGCGAACCAGTTACGCGGCAAAATTAATCAGCACGCCCGAGAGAAAGCCTATGCACAGGGCATCGTCACAGTCGAAGTCAATCCACATGGAACATCGCAGTATTGCTCGCGCTGCGGCGCCAAGGGGGAGAGGTTCTCCTATCGAGGCGGCAAACGCATCGCCCAGAAGTGGGGCAAGCTGTTCTGGTGTCCGGTGTGTCACTACGAGGCGCATGCCGACTTTAACGCCTCGGCGAATGTGCATCGCTCGTTTTATCGCGAGGGGCATTGGCAGCCGCGCCAGGCCAAGGCACCGCCTCCAGCTCGTGTGGAAGACGGAACGTGAGCATATCCCGCCCACTGCGGCTACAGGTCGTGGGGGAGAAGCCTGTGGAGGGACACCCCGCTGAAACAGGCCAGGCCCGCAGGCGGATGAGCCTGCACGTAAAGTGGTGGGGCTAGCTGCTGGTCCAAAGGGAGGACGTTCCAGCCTGCATCCTCTCGCGGACATGACCTGATCCGATCACGCCCTGGAATGTGGCAGGAACGCTGGGGACGCCGGACTGGATCAGGGCGGCGCGAACGACGCTTGTCCAGGTGTGTCTACAGATTTGGGCAACTGTTGATACCACAATCACCTATCACTCCATAAGAACTGATCGGCTGATACGCTCTCGCGGTCTCGTCCCTCCCGACCATGTACAAGCCCTCCAACTCACTTGTTCCCTGAAGAAAACACTTACGAGCCAGGTGTGTTCTGTACGCACAAGTATATTGAAAGGATGAGATATATTGAACGTCTTTGCTGCGGCTAGTAAGGGGCTACTCTCACTGTGCGAATACTGCCTGATTAATACTACAGCCGCACTTTATCAGGTGTTTGCAAAGTTGGATACACTTCATTAGGTGTGGTAAGCTAGTCAGCATGCACAAACGTAAACCACACCGATCTGACCTTCCTGATACCGAATGGCAACTGCTCGAACCTCTAGTGCCATCTCCCAAATTAGGTAGATCTCTCTTGACGTATTGCTACACCAACGCTACAATTGACTAAACGGATTGCAGAGAAAAAGCGCATGATTCTGATATCTGAGGAGATGAATGTCGGAGGTATCCCAATGATGCCAGTGAATGCAGCCAAAGTCTTGTTGTTATTCTGCGATGGACGTGTTTCTAATTGGTCAAGCTTAAATGAGGCATTAGAGCGAGAAATTGGCCATTATAGTTTGAAGCGTGCTTTGTCTACGATCGTAGAGCAACTCCTGCAGACAAATTTACTCGTTGCTGACAAGGCTTCTGATTACAAAAACGGAACTCTTAGGCTTTCTGACAATTGGGGGACAATTCAGAATCTTTTAGGCATCAGTCTCAGTGAAATGGCGAAAGTAGATCCAGACAAGTCTATGTTTATTCAACCGCGGTTTGGGCGACCGAGGCCGACTCTACATGAGGAACAACTCGATTTATTCATTCTGATGCCATTCAAGCCTGAGATGCGGCGGGTTTACGAGGATCACATCAAAAAAGTAGCTGCAAGTTTAAACCTCAAAGTCCGCAGGGCAGATGATTTCTTCACTGCCCATGTCGTGATACAAGATATTTGGACAGCTATCTGTAGATCACGTATCATTATCGCTGATTGTACAAACAAAAACCACAATGTCTTCTATGAAATTGGAATTGCACATACTGTTGGCCAGCCTGTAGTACTCATAACTCAGAGCAGCGAAGACGTGCCTTTTGACTTGAGATCTATTCGATATATCCTCTATGAATATACCCCGCCTGGCATGAAAAAGTTCGAGGACGATTTGGCGAACACTATTCATACGGCGTTGCGCGAATTGGGAAGCTTATAACATTGACTAGCGGTCAGTCCGCTTAGATTTTGAAGTCACATACATACTAGTACTCTGAGGTAGAGAAAGCTCCATGATCAAGGACCATCTTTAGCTAGAGGATGGGAGGCGCAGAGTGGTAGTGACCTTTGGCGGTACTCACCTCTCGTCTGGACAAGCCTCCAAGGGTCGCTGCCCACGATGGAGACTGGCTTTTAGATACTCTGCAACGGTAAAAGACACCAAACGTATAAAAAAGAAGAGAGAAACGGATAGTCAGGAGAGTAGAGCTATGAATAAAACTCAAGCTTCCTATCTTTTTGTCGCGGCCCTCTCATTTCTTGGGGTTATTGCTCTGCTTTTCTTTGCTGCAACCGATAGCAAACGCACGTTAGTCTTCTCTATACTTGCAGTTTTTTATGCCCTGACTGGTGCTGTTTGGGTCTATCGGTTCGTGAAAGGAAGAAGGGATCTCTGATGGTCGTTTGATCTCGTTTCACTGGACCAGGATGGCAGTGCGCTCGTATACTGAGGCATTGAATTAGGAGAGGCCCGTGTACGTCCACTTGATGGGTTTCGCCATCGCGCGATTGTAATAGGTGATGAAGAAGGCCAGGATCTGATCGCGCAAATCGTCAAGCGAGAGAAAATGGCCACGTTTGAGCAGCTTGCGCACCAGAATACTCAACCAGATCTCTACCTGGTTCATCCACGAGGCGTGCTTTGGGGTGTAGTGGAACATGACCCGATGAGTAGGATTCTGTAAGAAGGCAGCACGGCTTTCCATCGAGTGGAGAATGCCGCGTTTGCCCTTGATCCCCAAGTCTTCCGATGTGACGCCTTCCTTCTCCGCGACCCAGCGCACCAGGGCTTCGGACTGATGGATATTCAGATTGTCCAGGATGATGTGCCACTTCGTCGCTTTGGGGTCGCTTGCCACCAGGCGCTGGAGATGTGTGAGGGCATCCTCTTCCGTCCGTGTTGGCCCCAGGATGGTTCGATGACCTGGCCGCTCACCACATCCCAGTTGATGAACCAGGACAGTGTGCCGTGGCGAATGTATTCGAATTCGCGTCGCAGCACATGACCGGGAAGCATTGGCAGGTCAGGATAGTTCCGTTCCAGCGCTTGGACCCCTGTCACCCACGGGATGCGCAACGAGACGCCTCTTTGGAGTAAGCACAGTAATTTCATGCATATACAACCTACGCTCTTAAAAGTGCAAAATCCCCTATAGCTTGCCACCTCTTCACGGGAAACCATAAAACAAGATCGGCTTTCTGAGAAGAAGATCTCAAAGCGGATGGAGACCAGGAGGATTGAAATGAATCTATTGTCCGGTCCAACCTGGATCGCTGGGAGGATCGACGTCTACGTCGAGCTGTTCCCAATCAATAATGCGGTGGGTCAACGCGCTGGAAGTTACGATATTGACCACCAGTGCTCCATGAGCCCCCAATCGCTCATTGAAGGCTTCCAGATGTCGCATGGAAGCGAGAGCCACTTTGAGCACAGAGCAGTGGCTGCCGCTCAGCTTATACATCTCAAGGACTTCTGGAAACTCCTCGGCGGTGCTCGTTTTTAACAAACACGAGCCGGCAGCACAGCGTAATTGAATCAGAGCTAGCAGCGGCATGCCTACTTTCGCCGGATCTATCTGCGCACCGTAGCCCGTGATGACACCCGCATCCTCCAATTTACGAACCCGCTCAGCGGCAGCCGGAGCGGATAATCCTACGCGTCGTCCCATCTCGTTGTAAGAGAGGCGTGCATCTCGTTGAAGCTCGCGCAGGATCTTCCAGTCAGTGCTATCGAGCGGTCTTTCTGATTGCAAAGCCATTTTTCACTTTTCCTTTCTCTTTCTGGGAAAGTATAGCATATTCCCTTGTGTTTCGCATTCACTTCTCGCATGTTTCCAGGTATCATCACAGACAACAGTGGTAGAGAAAATTTTTCAGGGCGTATGAATACTCTGATCCCAGAGACAGCCGCCCTGTAGAGGCAAATCTCTCTAAGGAAGGAAGAAATTGATGCGAAAAGTACGTGTCGCCGTCGTTGGATGTGGAAACGTGGCGGAGAAATACGTCCCTCACTTACAGCGAAGCACCGCTGTGGATCTAGTAGCAGTGTGTGATCCGCTGGTGGATCGTGCTCGCAGCTTTGCGCAAGCATATACCATTGAGCACACCTTTCAGGATATCGACCAGATGCTCAGTACCCTGGATTTCGAGTTATTGGCGAATCTCACGCCCATGCCACTGCATGCTCCCATCAATCGCCTCGCCCTGGAAGCGGGGAGAAACGTCTGGTGTGAGAAGCCGATCGCCACAGACCTCGCAGAAGCACAGGCGCTGCTTTCTCTAGCGCAGCAGCACAGCGTTGGTTTGTGGAGCGCACCCGCCAATCCCATTTCTCCTCCCTTTCAATTCATGGCGCAGGCTCTTTCCACAGGGACTATTGGACGAGTCTTTGCTGCTCATGGGATCATTGGCTCAAGCGGTCCTGGATGGCCGGGGAGTGCCTGGTTTTACCAGAAAGGCGGCGGCAGCCTTTTTGATGTGGGAGTATACAACGTCACGCTATTCACCGGACTGCTTGGCCCCGCACAAAGCGTGGTGGCGATGGCTGGGACAGCCATCCCGCAGCGCATTATCAATGGGGAAGCCATCACCGTCGAAGCCGATGACAATACGGCACTGCTCCTGGATCATGGCAATGCAGTGTACTCGGTGATTCAGGCGGGCTTCGTTTATGCGGCGCAGCGCCAGGACTGGACAGTCCAGCTCATCGGCACTGGTGGCGCGTTGACCATGGGTGGCTATGCCTGGGAGCCTGAAGAGATCAGTGTCTATCGTGGGGATCAGGTGAGGGCTCCAGGGCAGTGGGAAACATTCAGGCCGCAAGGACAGGCGACCTACGTCTGGCAGAGTGGAGCGACCTACATCGCAGAGTGCCTCGCGAAAGGGGAGAAACCGCTTCTGAGCGGAGAGCATGCCGTACATGTGCTGGAGGCCATGCTGGCGGCGAAACGCGCTGCGAAGACGGGATCACGTGTCCAGATCAGTTCGACCTTTCCCTGGCCGCTGCTCGCTCACGAACGAACAACCACCATCGGGAGGAAAGCCATCTGATGAACTGGGAAATCGATGCAGTCCATTCACAAGCCACCTTTGCTGTCAAACATCTGATGATTAGTAAGGAAAAGGATGATTTCACACGATGAAATATGGTTTTGTTCTTACAAGCGACCTTTCTGAAATCGTCGAGCTCGCTCAAGAAGCAGAGCAGGCTGGTTGGGATGGTGTCTTCCTTCCCGATGACTGGGCGACAGCCTGGATCAAACTCACGGCCATTGCGATGCGGACACGACGAATCTTGCTGGGAACGATGTTAACGCCGCTCCCAGAACAACTTCCCTGGTACGTGGCGGCACAAACCGCTACCCTCGATCAACTTTCTGGTGGACGGGTGATTCTCACGGCAGGCCTGGGGGTTCTGGAACTGGATAAGTTTGGTTTGCAGGAGAACAGGGTGCGTGCCCAGCGGCTCGACGAGGCTTTAGAGATCCTCGAAGGGTGGTGGCGCGGCGAATCCATGCGCTCGTTTACCTATGAAGGACGCCATTATCGCTTGCAGGAGATGGCCGCCAGCGTTGACTGGCGCACACATGCACCTCAACAGCAGCCGCGCATCCCCACCTGGGTCATTGGTGGTCCGAAACAAAGCCAACTTCGTCGTGCAGCCAGCTTTGATGGGGCAGTAATTGGTGGCAAGCCCGAAGAACTGCGCGCACGTAAAGCCGCGATTGAGGCTCTGCGCAGCAGTCCCTCCTCGCTTGACATCATTACAGAGGGCGAGACGCCCCCCGACGACCCTGCGGGAGCCGCTGCCATCGTCCGTCCTTACATCGAGGCCGGCGCAACCTGGTGGCTGGAGAGCATGTGGGAGTGGGAGGGAGCCACCCGCAACTACGATATGCGCACGCGCGTTCGCTCAGGTCCACCGAATATCTTCTAGGAGATCCATCAGTTCACATTGTTCGCGCAACGGATACGCGAACGATACACTGGAGCAGGTCTTGCAAATCCCTGCTGATTGGAGAGACTGGTATGAAAGAAATGAGATTGAGAAGGTGGCCGCTTCTGGGAGCGATGGTTCATGAATTTCCTGTCGGACCAGATGAAGCGCAACATTTGATCTCTCTACTGCGTCGTTTTGATCTGCATGCGGTCCAATTAGGAGTGCCGTTGCTCGAAGAAATTATG
>Ga0209647_1004356_pt1 | contig 10670 bp, 5 predicted proteins | sample GraSoi_2013_60cm_FD_185827 | JGI IMG/M metagenome (GOLD analysis project Ga0209647, IMG submission 185827) | Grasslands soil microbial communities from the Angelo Coastal Reserve, California, USA - Sample 9_17_2013_60cm (SPAdes) (version 2) | ecosystem: Environmental > Terrestrial > Soil >...
AGCGACCTGCACGATGCCATCTGGGGCGTGTTCGCGGCGGTCTACGGCGGCGCCGTTCATCCCACCGCCGAAGGTCACGCCGCCATGGCGGACGCGGCGCTGCCGGTCGCGCGCCAGGCGCTGGGCCTGCCCGCGCCGGACACGCTCGTGCGCAGCGAGCCGTTGCCGCCGGTGCCCAATCTGCTTGCTCCGCGGCTGCCGACGTCGGGGCGCTAGCCAGGACTCCGCAAACCGTCATGCGCGGGCTTGACCCGCGCATCCATCGTCTTTCGCAAAAAGTTTCAGGAAGGTGGATGGATTGCACCGCAACTCGGGCTTGCCCGAGTTGCGCAGTATTATGCGCCGCAAGTCGGGCAAACCCGACTTGCGGTGTCATGCCCGGCAATGACGACGTTAGCGCCGATGCGCGCCGCCTCACGCGACGCCGAGCTTCTTCTGCAGGCTGGTGGACGAGGTGGTGTACTGAAAAACCAGCCGCTTGCCCGGATAGACGTAGTGGTACGCCTTTTGCGCCATCAGCGCGCCTTCGTGGAAGCCCGACAAGATCAGCTTGAGCTTGCCCGGATACCAATTGATGTCGCCGATCGCAAAAATCCCGGGCACGCTCGATTCGAACGCCGCGGTGTCCACCACGATATACTCGCCGTCCTTCATCTCCATGCCCCAATCGGCGACCGGACCGAGCTTCATGGTCAATCCGAAGAACGGCAGCAGGGCGTCGCAGGCGATTTCGAAATTCGAGCCGTCGTTGCGCTTCACGATCGCCTTGGCGATCCGTCCGCCCTCCCCTGCGAGCGCCGAGATCTGACCCAACACCATATCGATTTTGCCTTCGCCGACGAGCTTCATCATCTTGTTGACGCTATCGGGCGCGGCGCGGAACTCGCTGCGCCGATGGATGAGCGTGAGGTGACTCGCGATCGGCGCCAGATTGAGCGTCCAATCGAGCGCCGAATCGCCGCCGCCCGCGATCACGACGCGCTTGTCGCGCAGCGCTTCCATCTCCCGGACGGCATAGTAGACCGAGGCGCCTTCGTAGGCCTCGATGCCCGGGATCGGCGGTCGCTTGGGCTGGAACGAGCCGCCTCCGGCCGCGATCACGACGACCTTGACTTCGAACATCTGGCCGCGATCGGTCTTCACGCGAAACAGCGGATCGCCGATCTTCTCGATCGTCTGCACCATCTCTTGGAGATGAAACGTCGCCCCGAACGGTTTGATCTGCGCCAGCAGGGCGTCGCAGAGACCTTTCCCGGTGACGTAGGGCAGGCCCGGAATGTCGTAGATCGGCTTCTCCGGGTAGAGCTCCGCGCACTGACCGCCGATCTTGTCGAGGATGTCGATCACGTGTGCCTTCATGTCGAGCAGACCAAGCTCGAACACCGCGAACAGCCCGCACGGTCCGGCGCCGATGATCAGCACGTCGGTCTTGATCGGTTCGCTCATACGTTTTCGCGGCGCCTCGCTTGCTTGCGGTTGTGTCCTGATATGGGTGGATGTTGCGCGAATGTGTAGCGGCGGCGCTGCTAGGCTTGCCGCTCGGGCGTGCGCACCACCAGGCCGTCAAGCTCCGCCGTCACCTTGATCTGGCAGGACAAGCGCGAGTCCGGCTGCACGTCGTAGCCGAAGTCGAGCATGTCCTCCTCCATCGGCGAAGGCTCGCCCACCGTCTCGCGCCATGCTGCATCGACATGCACGTGGCAGGTGGCGCAGGCGCAGGCGCCGCCGCATTCCGCCTCGATGCCGGGAATGCCGTGCTTGATCGCCGTCTCCATCACGGTCGAGCCGAGCTCGGCCTCGACCGTGCGGGCGGTGCCTCCATGATCGATATAGGTGATTTTGGGCATGCGATCGGCGGGACAATTCAGCAATACGCAACAGCGCTGGCGTCCTATAGCCGCTGGCGCGCGCGCACGCCAGATGACGATCGACGGCGATTTGCGGGCACGCACCCGGCGCTGACGGCTGTGACCCGCATGCGGCGATCACATCGTCGACCACGTCGATGGCGGCACGGCTCGACGGGCGAGGATCACGGAGAGCTATCGCCGACGCGCGCCGTGCGGGGCCGCGGGCTCGGACGGCGGTTCCCCACCCAGCACGCGATACCCCGCCGCGGTCAGCCGGCACACCAGCCAGTCCGGCTTGATGGGGTTATGCACCCAGGGGGTGGCCCAGCCGTGGGCCACACACGCTTCAATGGTCTTCCTCGAGACTTCGCGGCCGTCGCGGTCGAAGAGCGGAAGCTTTCCCCCCGCCTGCGTCAACCCGCGCTCGAGATAACGCCGCTGCGCCTCGCTCGGCCGTGTGCCGGTCGCAATCGCGGGAGCCAAATCCTCGCCCGGCATGCCCACTTGGATGCCCCCTTGGGCGCTGTCCTTGCCCTGCGGTGCTCGCGCCATGGCCCGCCTGCCGTTAACGATGATTAAAGACGCCTTAACAAGCAGTTTCCTTCGGTATGCCAAGCCGATAGGATAGCCGAACGGCGGTGAATTGTCTGTGCGGCGCGTGACTGCCGGCTGCCCGAGGGGGTTCCGGAGGGGATCTCAAGGCTAAGACGCGCTCGTAGCGCGGTGAGGCTCCGTTCCCGCCGCTGCTCTGGTCCAGCGTAGTACGAGGCGACGACGGACATGGCAAACACTCCGAAGAAGATCAAGGACCCGACGGAAGCGGCGCTTTCGGCGATCCAGGAGGCGCTCACGGCACGCGATGCCGCCGTGGAATCGGAAGCCGCCAGTCCACCCGCCGCGCAGACGACGCCGGCCGAGGAGCCGGTCTCGGAGCCGCCGTGGCGCACCGTGCGATCCGAGGCGCCCGTTGAAGAGCTCCGCCCGCCTGAGCAAGAACTGCGCGCGCCCGAGGAGCCGAGCCTGCTGCGCCGCGCCGCCAACGACGATCGTGAATCCATCGGCCAGATCTTGCGCACCCTGCAGCGTCGGCCGGGGCACACCTCCTACGTCACCGCGACCGTCTTCGCCGGCTTGTGGGTGTTGGCCGGCCTCGTGCTCGGCTGGATGTATCTGCCCGAACTGCAGTCCGCGCTCGGCCCGAGCGGCCTCGCGGCGCCGGTATTGGCCATGCTCGGGGTCGTCTTCCTCGTGCCGATCATCTTCTTCTACGTGCTCGCCCACATGGCGTGGCGCTCGCAGGAACTGCGGCTGATCACCCAGTCGATGGCCGAGGTCGCCATGCGGCTCGCCGAGCCCGAGACGGTCGCACGCGAATCGATCGTCACCGTCGGGCAGGCGATCCGGCGCGAGGTGACCGCCATGGGCGATGGCGTCGAGCGCGCGCTCGCGCGCGCCGCCGAGCTCGAGACGCTGGTGGCGAACGAGGTTTCCGCCCTCGAACATGCCTACAACGACAACGAAGTGCGCATCCGCGCGCTGCTGCAGGATTTGGGCAGCCAGCGCGATACCCTCGTCGGCCAGGCCGGACAGATCCGCGACGCCATCAACAGCGTCCACCTCGATCTCAGCCACGACATTTCCCAAGTCAGCGAGCTCGTTGCCGAGCAGGTCGACGACGCTTCGCGGCGGATCACTCACGCCCTTTCCGAAAAGGCCGAGCACATCACGCGTGCGCTCGGCAACGCCGGCGACACGATGATCCAGACGCTCGGCGAGCGCGGCGGCGACCTGCTCTCCCGCCTCGAAAGCACCAGCCGCGACACCGCGCAGGCGATCTCCGCCGCCAGCGACCGCTTGAGCACGACGCTCAACTTCAAGACCGATCACATCGGCGACGAGTTCACCGAGATCACCGCCAATGTCCAGCGCACGATGTCCGAGCGGCTCGAAGAAGTGACGGGGAATTTCGGGCAAAAGTCCGCCGAAATTCTCGATCTGATGAGCCGTCGCTCGCAGGAGTTGACCGACCTCGTGATCGATACCGGCAACCAGCTCTCCGAGACCATTTCCAGCCGGGTCGAGGAGGTCAACACCACGCTCAAGAACACCGGCGACTCCCTCGTCCTCGATCTGAGCCTGCGCGGCGGAGACGTGGTCTCCAAACTCGAGCAGACCGGCGCGCGCGTCACCGATACCCTCGTGCAGCACGGCGACCGGCTGACCGGTCAATTCAACCAGAGCGCCGAGGCGCTTGCCGACGTGATCGCCAGCCGCGGCGAGGCGGTGCGCGACTTGCTAGCGACGCGGCTGCAATCGTTCGAAAACATGTTCAACCAGGGCAGCAGCGAGCTCGCAGACGTGATCGCCAGCCGCGGCGAGGCGGTGCACGACTTGCTCGCGACCCGGCTGCAATCGTTCGAGCACATGTTCCATCAGGGCAGCGGCGAGCTCGCCGACGTGATTAACAGTCGCCACGATATGGTGCGCGAATTGCTCGCGATTCGGCTGCAATCGTTCGAGGACATGTTCAACCAGGGCAGCAGCGAGCTCGCCGGCGTGATTAACAGCCGCCACGATGCGGTGCGCGACTTGCTCGCGACGCGGCTGCAATCGTTCGAGAACATGTTCAACCAGGGCAGCAGCGAACTCTCCGACGTCATCGCCAACCGCGGCGACGCGGTGCGCGACTTGCTCGCGACGCGGCTGCAAGCGTTCGAGCACATGTTCAATCACGGCGGCACCGAGCTCGCCGAACGGATCGCACGCGACGCCAGCACGCTCGGCAATCTCATCACCCGCCATCTTGCCGAGTTCGACCGCACCGTGAAGACCTACGGCGGCGAGATGGTCGAGCGTCTGGGCGAGCGCACGCAGGACATTTCGGGCGCGATGCGCGATTACCTGGACAATTTCGACACCCGCGTCACGGTCAAGTCGGCCGAGATCACGGCGAGCCTCGACCAGCAATTCAATCGTTTCCGCGACGCCCTCGACGGGCGCACCCAGACGCTCGGCGAGGCGCTCTCCTCCCGCGTCACGGACGTCGCCAGGAAGATCACCGAGGGCGGTAACGAAGTGGTGGGCGCGCTCGACAAGCGCATCGCCGACGTCAGCGGCGTCATCAACGCGCGCGGCGCCCAGCTCGCCCACAGCATCGGCGCCAAGATCGACGACATCGACCGCACGCTGGGCGTCAAGGCGATGGAGGTTGCCGACAATCTGGATGCGCGCATCAGCCGTTTCGAAGATCTTCTGAGCGGGCGCGCCGAGAGCATGACCAGGGAGATCGAGACGCGCAGCCAATCCGCCGTCGACCTGCTCGCCGCGCGCACCGAGAGCTTGACCAAGGAGATCGAGGCGCGCAGTCAGTCGGCTGCCGAGTTGCTGACCGCGCGCACCGACAGCTTGAGCAGGGAAATCGACACGCGCAGCCAGTCGGCTGCCGACTTGCTGACCGCCCGCACCGACAACTTGACCAGGGAAATCGACGCGCGCAGCCAATCGGCCGCCGAGTTGCTGACCGCGCGCACCGAGCATCTGAGCAGCACGATCAGGGCCAATACGGGCGACGCCGCGCAGGCGATCGAAAAGCTGACCACGGCCACCGTCGAGGCGATCGACACGCGCACGGAGCAACTGACCAGCGCGATCAGGGCCAGCACCAGCGAGGCGGAGCGCTCGCTCGGCAACCTCTCGGCCTCCGCCTCCAGCACCATCAGCACCCGCATCCAGCAGCTCGGCGAGGCGGTCAAGACCAACAGCGCCGAGGCCGAGCGTTCGCTGACCCAGCTCGCGGCCAGCACCACGACCGCGATCCGCGCGAGCGCGCACGACGCCGAGCGCGTGATCAGCGGCATGTCGACCGGCGTGAGCAACGTGCTCAAGCAGAACGCCGGCGAGGTGGAACGCACGTTGCTTTCGGTCAGCGCCGAGGTGGCGCGCAATTTCGTCGGCAAAGCCGAGGAGATTTCGACGGCGGTGGGGCAGCGCGCCGCCGAAATGACGCGCATCGTCGACGAGAAATCGAGCGGCCTGCTCGCCGCGCTCACCAACAAGAGCCAGGAGTTCGTGAGCGAGGTCAGCCGCGTCACCGAGCATGCGGTCAAGGCGATCGAGGCCAAAGGCTTCAACTTCACCCAGACCATGATGGACAACAGCGAGCAGATCGCGCGCCTCATCAGCCAGGCGAGCGAGAGCGCGACCGGCGCCGTCAATCAATCGCTCAAGGATTTGCAGACGAGCCACATCGCGGCGGCCGAAACCACCGGCGAAGCCGTCAGCCGTTCGATCAAGGAACTGCGCGAAACCGCCGAAATGGCCACCGAAAGCGCGGCGAAGACCATCGCCCGCACGCTCAAGGAGCTGCAGGAGACCACCTACGCGGCGGTCGAGCAATCCAGGCAGACGGCGTCAAGCGCCGTCACCGAGATCCAGGAGACGCAAAACATGCTGCGGTCGGACACGACCGCACTCTACGAGCGCCTGCGCGAGGCCAACATTCTGCTGCAGGAGGTGCTCAGCGGCGCGCACGAGAACATGAGCGACATCGAGAGCACGCTGGTCACGCGGGTCTCCGAGTTCGTCGCCGCCATGAACGACGTCGCGCAGAAGGCCGGCACGGCCAACAGCGACGTCGAGCGCAACATCGCGAGCTTCCAAGCGATGTCTGCGCAGACGCTCAACGATCTGAGCCAGGTCGCGGGCCAATTCGACGCCCATGCGCGCTCGCTCGCGGAAGCGGTCGCGCTCATCGACGCCAGCAATCAGCGCACCGACGGCGCGCTGGCCGAGCGCAGTACCTCGCTGGAACAGCTCGCCACCACGCTCGACGGCAAGGCCGGCGATCTGGAGGAGCGGCTCACGCGCTTTGCCGGCGTGCTCGACCAATCGTTCGAAACCGCGGGCGAACGGGCGCGCGACATCGCCCGCGTGACCGCGGAATCCGCGACCACGGGCGCCCATGCGATCGTCGAGAATTTCGAAGCGATCCGCAGCGGCGCCGAGGAAGAGCGTCACCGCCTGAGCGAGGCGATGCGCAGCATCTACGAGCAGGCGAGCGAAGAATCGCACGGCATGCTCTCACAGGCGGCGCAACGCTTCGCCGACGTGCTCGACGAGTTGAAGCAGATGGCCGCCGAGATGCGCCGTGAGCTCGAGGGCACGCGCGCCGAGCTGCGCAAGGGCATTCTCGAGCTGCCGCAGGAGACGGCGGACACCGCCTCCCACATGCGGCGCGTCATCGTCGATCAGATCGAAGCGCTGGCCGAGCTCAACCGGATCGTGGCCCGCCACAGCCGCAGCCTCGACGCGATCGAGCCGGCGGCGCGCCGGATGGAGCCGGTCGAGCCGGCGGCGCGCCGGATGGAGCCGGTCGAGCCGGCTCTCCGTCGCGTCGCCCGCGAGGAGCCGCCGCGCACCAACGGCAGCCCGCGGCCCGAACCCGCCCGCCAGCGCGCGGACATCACCGGCGTGGCCGCACCGCCGGTCATGCCGGCGCGGCGCGCCGAGGCACCCGCGCTCAGTCCCGCGCAGGCCGGCGGCGGGCGCACGGGCTGGCTCTCCGAGCTGCTCACGCGCGCCTCGCACGAGGCCGAGGCGCCCGCGCGCGAGGCTCCGCCGCCACGCGAAGCGCCGCCCCCGCGCGAAGCGCCGCCCGAGGCCGCGCGCCCGGAGCGCCACACCATCGACTCGCTCGATTCGCTCGCCGTCGATATCGCCCGCATGATCGACCACGACGCGGCGGCCGAGCTGTGGGATCGCTACAAGCGCGGCGAACGCAACGTATTCACGCGCAAGCTCTACACCATGCAGGGCCAGAAGGCGTTCGAGGAAATCCGCAAGCGCTATCGGGCCGATAGCGATTTCAGGCGCACCGTCGACCGCTACGTCAGCGAGTTCGAGCGGCTGCTCGACGAGGTGTCGCGCGACGACCGCGGCCAGATGCTGGCGCGCGGCTATCTCACCTCGGACACGGGCAAGGTCTACACCATGCTCGCCCACGCCGCCGGCCGTTTCGACTGAGCGAGCGCGCGCACGGTCAACACGGGCGGGCGCGCGATCAGCGCGCCCGTTTCGTTTTAGGCGACGGCCAAAGCCACAGCGTAGCCCGGATGAGCGAAGCGATATCCGGGGCACCCCTCCAAAATCCGTCGCTCACTACGGTTGCGCCGATACCTCACCATGCGGGCATGATATCCCGGATTTCGCTTCGCTCATCCGGGCTACCTGCTGGGGAAAGACACGTGGGCACGGCGCGAAGACGCGCCTTTGCCCACCCTACGCTCTACGCTTCTGGAATATGGGTCCCCAGCACAAGCGCGTTCACGCGCGTCTTCGACGCGGTATGCGCGGGGACGACAGCGCGCAATCTGACGTCCCGCCGGCGCCGCTGTTCGCTGCTCAAACTACTTCAAAAACAGCTCGTTCCAGAGCCCCTCCCATTTGGGCGCCTCGGCGAGCGATTTGATCGGATCGACCATGACGTATTTGTACTGGTCGAGCAGCGTCTTCTGCGTTCGGCTCGACGGCACGCGGCCCAGGTCGCCGAGGAGCTTCTGCCCCTCGGGCGAGAGCACGAAGTCGGCGAAGAGCAGCGCCGCATTCGGATGCGGCGCGTTCGCCGCCAGCGCGATCGCCTGCGGGCGCCCGACCAGCGGCTCGACCGCGGCCCAATCGATCGGTCCGCCCTTGGCTTTGATCGAGTCGGCGTTGCCGCTGTAGGTCGTCAGGCAGAGCGGCAATTCGCCGGCGGCCACGAGCTGCGCCACCAGGACGTGGCCCTTGCGCATTTCGGGCTTCAAGGCCGCGAGCCGGCGGAAGAACTCAAGTCCGCGCGCCTCGCCCATGAAGCTCACGACCCCGTACATCCAGTCGCTGTCGGTCGCCTCGAGCGCGAGGCGCCCTTTCCATCGCGGATCGGCGAAGCCCTCGAGCACCGCGGGCAGCTCCTCGCGCTTGACCTTGTCCGTGTTGTAGCCCACGACCCAAAGATTGGCGCGGTCGCTGAACCAGCGCCGATGGGGTGGGATCGCCCAAGCCGGCAGATCGGCGATATGGGAACTATTGAATTGCGCCGCCACCCCTTCGCGCGCGAGCGCCTCGACCTCGGGCGCGTTGGTCTCGACCACGTCCATGCTGCGGCGGCCGCCGCGGGCCTCGGTGAGGGCGCGCTGCAACACGTTCTCGCTGAGCGCGCGCCAGACTTGGACCTTGACGCCGTATTTCTTCTCGAAGGCTAGGGCGAGCGGCCCCGATTCGGTCGTCGCCATCGAGGTGTAGAGCGTGAGCGTGCCCTCTTCGCGCGCCTTGGCGATCAGCCGCTCGCCGCGGTCGGCGCCCTGGTCCATGTAGATCGCGGAATTGTCGGCGCCAGCCGTTTGCGCGCGCGCAGGCACTATGCCAAACGCTACGGTCATGCAAAGCGCGACCGTCACGCAAACAGCGACCATGCGCGTCGCGGGACGCTTCGTGCGAGTGCCAACGCGCGAGATCATTGCGGCTCCTGCTCGACGGCCGGTTGGTTTTATCGCGGGCGACGGCGCTAAAGCAACGCGGACGCCGCGGTCTAAGCGAGAGACTGCCGACCGTGCGGCAAACTCCGTTCATTCCCGCGAAAGCGGGAATCCAGGGGCCGAAGTTCGTGGCTCTGGGTCCCCGCTTTCGCGGGGACGAGCGGAAGAGAGTAGCTTGAGATACGACCGAGCAAACCGACAGTGATCGCGTGATGTGGCGCCCATGAGTCCCCTCTCCCTTTCCGTTCGCGTGGAGCGCTGGCCGATCGCCGGCTCGTTCGCCATCAGCCGCGGCGCCAAGACCGAAGCCGTGGTCGTGGTCGCCGAGCTCTCCGACGGCAGCCATCGCGGGCGGGGCGAATGCGTGCCCTATGCGCGCTACGGCGAGACGGTCGAGGGCGTGGCGGCCGCGATCGAGGCGATGGCCCCGGACATTGCCCGCGGGCTTGATCGCGAACGCCTGCAGTCGGCCATGGCGGGCGGCGCGGCGCGCAACGCGCTCGACTGCGCGTTCTGGGATCTGGCGGCCAAACGCGCCGCACGGCCGGTGCACGAGCTTCTCGGCCTCGCGGCGCCCAAGCCCGTCACCACCGCCTTGACGATCTCGCTCGCAACGCCCGACGCGATGGCGCAAGCCGCCGCCGCGGCCGCCGAGCGCGCGCTGCTCAAGGTCAAGCTCGGAGCGCCGGGCGATCCCGCGCGCATCGCCGCGGTGCGGCGCGCGGCGCCGCGGGCGGAGCTCATCGTCGACGCCAACGAAGGCTGGACGGCGGACGACCTCGCAACAAACCTTGCCGCTTGCGCGCAGGCCGGCGTCACGCTGGTCGAGCAGCCGTTGCCGGCCGCAAACGACGATGCGCTCGCGCGCATCGCGCGGCCGCTTGCGATCTGCGCCGACGAGAGCGTGCACGCTCGCGCCTCGCTGCCCTCGCTCGTGGGCAAGTACGACGCCGTCAACATCAAGCTCGACAAGACCGGCGGGCTGACCGAGGCGCTGGTCATGGCCGGCGAAGCCGAGCGGCTTGGATTTACGCTCATGGTCGGCTGCATGGTCGCGACCTCGCTGGCGCTGGCGCCGGCGATGCTCGTGGCCCAGCGCGCGCGCGTCGTCGATCTCGACGGGGCGCTGCTGCTTGCGCGCGACCGGCCGCACGGGCTTCGCTACGACGCCAGCCGCGTCCACCCGCCGACGGCGGCGCTGTGGGGATGAAACGGGCGCCGCCGGAGCGCCGGCGGCACGGTGCGCCCCTACCAGACCGCCCCTCAGCGGTTAACAACGTTCAGGCTAAGTTCCCTCCGATCGGCACGC
>Ga0209647_1004358_pt1 | contig 10670 bp, 5 predicted proteins | sample GraSoi_2013_60cm_FD_185827 | JGI IMG/M metagenome (GOLD analysis project Ga0209647, IMG submission 185827) | Grasslands soil microbial communities from the Angelo Coastal Reserve, California, USA - Sample 9_17_2013_60cm (SPAdes) (version 2) | ecosystem: Environmental > Terrestrial > Soil >...
ATCTGGGCTTTCCAGTAGAACTCCCTCATCCATGCTTCGCATGATAGCATCCAGGGTGTAGAACTGAGTCTGAATCGTTTCATCGCTCTTTTGAAAGTGGGAGCGTATCTCTCTCTCCATAGCAGAGAAGGCTGCAACCAGATTTCCTATCTCGTCCCGTCGAGATCGATCTTTGTCAGGCAGGTCAGTATGCATCACCTGGATAGGCTGGTCCGGTTGAATCTGCGAAACGGCTTTCGCAAGTCTGGTGAGAGGGGAGATGACACGACGATGCATCATAAACCAGAAAAAGCTTGCCCCCAGGATGAGCAATACCAAGGCGGCTATTAACCCATGCTGAAAATCCGTGAGCGCGGCGAAGGTAATATCTGTCGGACGTTGCACTACTATAGCCCAACCTTCCTCCGGTATAGGGATGTAGCTGTAGAGCCAATCACGGGTCTGACCATGTGTGATGAAATTACCGGCCTTTCCTTGAAGCGCATCATGAGCAGCAAGTATGAGACCATCATAGTCTTCAGGTAGATCGAGAAATGCAAAAATCCCCTTGGTCGTTGCTATTGTCTGTCCCATGTGATCGATGACCCAGAGACCCACCTCACTACTCGGTGATAATCGCTGATGTACTGTATTCAGACGAGAGGTAAGTTTATCCAGAGACAAGTTAATGACCATCACACCGACTACCCGCCCCTTGTCATTCGTAATACGCGCAGCAACAGAGACGACATAGCTATCCGTAATAGTGCTGATGCTGCCTGATGAGATAAAAGGTGCATCGCTTTTGAGAGCTTCTTGAAAATAACCGCTAGAACTGAAATTTTGACCGATGGTACTTGGACTGAAGGGATAGTTGATGATCATGTTACCAGATAGATTGCAGACAAAATACAGGCTGATATCAGGGTGAGCGTTGGAGGCATTGGCGAAAACAGATGCGAGTTGCTTCAAGTCCAGATCTCTAGCCGCCTGGGCTGTCGATAGTTCGCTATCTATCTCTGCCGCGGCCCGCAGGTTGGTCCCGACTTCCAATGCCACGGCTTGTGCGAGGCCCAGGTCGGCTTGAAAAGCGTTTTGTGTCAACACGTTCTGTTGAAACACATAGAGTCCTACACTACCCAGTAGAACAGGAATGACAAAGAGAAGATAGAGGCCGAGTAACTGTAGACTGATCTTCTGCCGTATCAAGTAATGCACACGACACCTCCCGAGAAGAAAACAATAGTCTTTCTGTGCTTAGTATGCCTTAAACCCCATTCCTTAGCAATCCCTTTCTGAAAACAACTTCACGCAAAATTGTTATGCATTTAGTTATATTTCAATAGCCGTGTTTACGGTTTTTTTATAGCGCGTCAGGTATACTTATGACATATCTTGCTCTGTATTCTCGGCTTACTCCCTTCAACTCGCTTGCTATCAGAGCGCCAGTTTTTATTACGGCAATGAGCGAAGAGATTGAGCCGAGAAGAGAATGATGACTGCCTTTTTTATTTGTGGAGGGAATAGACATGTCTATAACCACAACATTTGCTCAAAGAAAGAGGAGCGGTCGGCATGGGTTCCTGCGGATCGTGTTCGGCTACCTGGCGCTCGTGCTCGCACTGGCGGCATGCGGCACGACTTCTACTTCTACCGCAGGTGGGGGCCCGGTGACCATGGGTGTCCTATCCTGCTTCACGGGCACGCTGGCCAGCTTGGGACAAGCCATGTTACAGGGCTCGCAGGTGGCGCAGAAAGCGATCAATGATGCCGGGGGCATCCTCGGAAGGCAGCTGAATCTGGCCCACGCCGATACCCAGTGCGACGAAGCTGACTCTGTCCCCGCGCTTCGCCAGCTCCTGGCCGCCCAGAACGTGGTTGGGATTATCGGCCCGGAGACCCAGGAGATCAGCGCCGACGCCCCCATCATCACCTCGGCTAAGATCCCGGACGAGTTCCAGGGCGGCAGCACCCTCTTCGACCACAACACCAATACCTGGTTGTGGCGAGATAGCCCCTCCGACTCCCAACTGGGAGTCGCAATGGCTCTCTATGCCCACAAGAAGGGGTACCAGAATGCCGCGCTGCTGTTCTACTCAGACATAGCGGCGCAGACCTTCGCCAAGCCGATCACGGCAACATGGCAGAAGCTGGGCCACAAGATCGTGTCCAACATTACCGTGGCCCCGGACCAGACCTCGTACCGCACCCAGGTGCAACAGGTCATCAACGCGCACCCGGACGTGATCTTCACGCAGACGGACGCGGCCACGGCTGCCGTCCTTTTCCAGAACTTCAAAGAGCTGAACAACCTTGCCATCCCGTTCGTGGGTACAGACGTCACTGGCGTCGATGAGTACCTGAAGGCCGTCACCTACGCCGCCGCCAACGCCCACCTCACTTCGGTCTACGGTACCTCGGTCACCGGGCAGGCTGCCGACGCGTTCAACCAGGTCTTCGCAGCCCAGTTCGGGAGTAAGGCCCAGCCGCTGGCCAACGCGAATTACGCTTACGACGCGGTCATCAGCCTGGCCCTCGCCATCGACAAAGCTGGCTCCACGTCGGGATCCGCCATTAACGCCGCCATGACCGCCGTAACCAACCTTCCGGGGACCCAGTGCTACACGTATAAGGGCTGCATGAATCTGCTAAAGGCAGGATCGAAGATCAATTACGAGGGCGCCAGTGGCGACCTCAACTACAACCAGTACCACAACGTGTTCGGGCCCTACGGCGCTTTCCAGGCCAGCCTCAGCGGCCAGGAGCAGCAGGTCATGCTGCTCTCAGCGCCTGACCTGGCGGCCGCCACACCGTGATGCCAAGCTGACAGTTGCGGGGTCCGTTCCGGCCATCGTTGCGCAGTGCGATACTGGCCGGAACGGACCCCGTCCGACGCTTGGAACTCCGGTTGCGGGGGGCTCTCGTCCTTTCCTCGGAGACAGCGACCCCCGTGATCCTCGGTGCCAATCATACGGCCTCAGGAAAGGCGTCCGACGTAGAGGTCTACGACCTCGTCATTCTCCAGTAGATCTTGTCCGCTTCCTTCCAGCCGGTTCTGGCCGAGGACCAGGACATAGGCCCATTGAGCATGGCGCAGGGTCTCGCGTGTGTTCTGCTCGACGATGAGAACTGCGACGTTGGTCGACCGGATCTGCTCGATGCGCTCCCAGATCAGCCCCTGGAAGCGGGGCGACAGACCGGAGCTTGGCTCGTCCAGGATCAGAACCGCCGGGTCGACCATCAGGCCGCGCGCCAGGGCTAGCATCGTTCGCTGGCCGCCGCTCAGCGTACTGGCCCGCCGGTACGCCGACACTCTGAGGTCGGGAAAGAGGAGGAACAGTTGCTCAATCCTCTCCCGGACGCCGGACTTGCGCACATAGCCGCCCATGTCGAGATTCTCCCGGATGGTGAGGTCGGGGAATATGTTTTCCACCTGGGGTACGTAGGCGATGCCGCGCCGGACAAGTGTCTCCACCGGCTGGTTGGTGACCTCTTTCCCCTCTACGAACACCCTGCCCGCTGTAGGCCGGATAAGCCCGGCCACGGCTTTTAGCAGCGTGGACTTGCCGGCCCCGTTCGGCCCCACGATGGCCGTGATCGCGCCCCGGCGCGCCGTCAGGGTAACCTGGTCGATGATGGGCGGACCCCCGTAGCCAGCGGTAAGCCCCTGGATACTGAGCGCCGCTACTTCGTTACTCATGGGACACCTCACCAAGGTATGCGTCTATCACGCTCTGATTCGAGCGGAGAGACTCGAACGGCCCGGCTGCGATCACCGAGCCCTGGGACATCACGATCACGTGTTGAGCGACCCGTTCGATGAAGGGAAGGTTGTGCTCGACGATGATGACGGAGGTCCCGGAGGCGATAAACCCCTCGATCGCCGCCACTATGCGTTCGCCGAGCACAGGGTTCACGCCTCCCATCGGCTCATCGAGGATCACGAGCCGAGGCTCGGCCATCCGGATCCGGGCGAACTCGACTAGCCGCTTCTGGCCGCCGCTGAGGTTCCCCGCGCGCTCGTTGCTTAGTTTGTCGAGGCCGAGCTCTGCCAGGATCTCGCGCGCCCCGTTGAGTTCCGACTCCGAGGTAAAGTGCTGAGCTCGCCCATGCTCGATCAGGCCCCGCCAGAGGGCCTCCCGTTCTGGGTCCCATCGAGCCAGGAGAACGTTTTCCAGAACGGTCAGGCCGGGCCACTCTCTCGGCGTCTGGAAGGTGCGGATCAACCCGAGGCGGGAGATACGGTGAGGAGGCAGGCCCTGGATCGCGACGCCTTCGAAGAAGATGGTACCTGCGTCGGGAAGCTTGAACCCCGATATGAGATCGACCGCCGTGCTCTTGCCGGCGCCGTTGGGGCCGATCAGCCCGGTCACCTGGCCCTTCGGAGCTCGGAACGAACAGCCATTAACGGCGGCGACACCGCCAAAGCGCTTGTGAAGCCCTTCAACCACCAGAACCGCCTGCCCTGGCGTCGATACTACAGATCGATCCTGGGCAGGCGGTCGATGTACCGGCGCTCCGGCAGCCCCCGGGGCCGGAAGCGGGGGAAAAGCGCGAGGACTGCGCCGATCACGATCTCGCGCAGGGCGGGAACGACGTTCGAATATCCCGAAACCTCGGGGAGGAGGCGTGTCGACTCCTGGATCAACATAACCCTTAGGCAAGCGGTCGATGTACCGGCGCTCCGGCAGCAGCCCCCGGGGCCGGAAGCGGAGGAAAAGTACGAGGACTGCGCCGATCACGATCTCGCGCAGAGCGGGAACGATGTTCGGATATCCCGGGACGCCCGGGAGGAAGCGTGTCGACTCCTGGACCAATACGATCATGACCGCTACGCCCAGGACGACGCCTTTGATATTTCCTCTACCTCCAACCAGGACGGCGGAGTACAGAACGATCGCCTCGATCGGAGACCATGCCGACGGGTTGAAGGCGCTCAGGTACGCAGCGAATAGGCCGCCGGCCAGCCCGCCGAACGCGGCCCCGAGGACATAGGCCTTCAATTTCAGCCGGTAGATATCACGACCGAAGGCGGCTGCAGCGCGTTCGTCCTCGCGAAGGGATCGCAGCGCGAGGCCAAATCGGCTCCCGGAGACTTGTGCCATGAAAATAAAGACGAGGATGAAGATGAACGCGCAGAAGCCAAGGAAGAAGTACTGGTAGGACTGATAGTCGAGGCCAAGGGCGTCCCCCATCGGGTTGAACAGGCCGGACAGCCCGTTGTAACCGTCGAACAGCGGCACATACTGACCGGCCATCACATACAGTACGTAGACCGCTCCTAGAGTAACGATAGAGAAATAGATTCCGCGGAGATGCTGGAGTGCGATCAGGCCGACGATGAGTCCCATGAGCGCCGAGGAAGCCACCGCGCAAAGCAGGGCGACCAGGTACGGCAGCTGCAACCCCAGGATGTATTGGGCCGGCGGAGTCGCTTGGCCGATGGTGAGGACGAGCGTCATGTAGGCGCCCAACGCGACATAGCCGTAGTAGGCGAGATCGAAGTCGCCAGACCAGCCCCAGATGACGTTCAGTCCGAGCGCCATGATCCCGAAGATCGCTCCCTCGGTGAGAATGGAGACGAGGTATTGTATCATTCGAATACGGTCCTCCTGGCGTTGGTGAAGAGGCCGCGTGGGCGCACCAGGATGATCGCGGCCAGGATCGCAAAGGCAAAGGCGATCTCGTAGCTCGCGCTGATGTATCCGCCAGCGAACTCCAGAACTATGCCGACGATGAGCGCCCCGGCCATCGTGCTGAACGGCTTCCCCAGTCCACCCGCGACCGCCGCCGTCAGGGTGATGAGGAAGAAGCTGAATCCGAAATAGGGATTGAACGTTCCCACACTCTCGGCAAGGATGAAGCCGGCATAGCCAGCTACCAGGCCGGCCAGAAACCAGGTAGCGGCGCCCACCAGCCGTGCGTTGATGCCGGTGACGCGGGCCAGATCCCGATTCTGAAAAACGGCACGGAGGGCCTTTCCGAACTTCGTGTGCGTGATAATCACGTAGAGCACAGCCGTGATGCCGAGCGCGGAAATAATGATCTCTTCCTCAGCAGAGGTCCACAGGAAAGGCCCCACCTGGTGCGGGGCGCCCTGGGGGATCGTGTAGGCGACGTTCGCTGCGCCGAAGATGATGACCAGCACATTCTGGATCACGAAGGACATGCCGAGCGTTGCGATGAAGGTCGGCATTGTCCCGAAACCACGACGGACGAAAGGATCGATCACTGCGGTGTGCATCGCTAAGGCCACTATTCCGCCCGCGACAGCGGCCCCAAGCGCGGCGAGGAGCGCGCTTCCGGTCAACCGGTGTACTAGATAGGCGGCGTAGGCTCCTATCGTCAGGATCTCTCCGTGCGAGAGATTGGCCACATTGGTTACCGCATACTCGAGCGTGAACGCCACCGCGGACAGCGATAGGATGGCGGCGGTCACGAGCCCGAAGCCGAGGGTCAGGAGCACCTCATGCATGGCGCCATCTCCTCCTTTCGATCACTGTGCCCATAGCGCTGGCGCCGATGATAGGCAGCACGTGCCGCTGTGGGATTGTGCGGGCTTGTGTTGAGGTTTCACTGATAGTTGCCAAAGATCCTCCTATACTTCTCTCAAAACGATGAGGAGATTCCCTCCTTCTAGAAGGTACACTTTTGGGGGGAGTATCTCAATCTTCGTCTCATGTTTCTATAAGGACGCGAGCATGGCCTCGCGTCCTCCGCGATGGGTAACAATAGTAGACAATCTTGAGATAATTGCTAGAGGGAGCCTGCCTTTAAGCTGATGGAGTAAGCTCTGTCCCTGTCCAGCCGCGGCCACTGAAGCGCGTGCAATCAGATACTGCCTTCGTTGGAACCGTCCATGATGCCTGAACTTGCGGTAGCGGCGAGCAAGTAGCTGTTGCACAGGAACTCGCTCGAGTTCAATAATGGCATGAAGCAGGTGATGCTGAAGCGCCTGCATGACCATAGGTGGATCAGTGTGCGCGCCTGCCAATGGTTCTGGTACAATGGCATCTACAACACCCAGTTGCCGGCAGTCAGAGGCCGTCAATTTCAGTTGCTCCGCAACCTGACCGGCCTTGTGTGCATCTCGATACAGGATAGTTGCCGCCCCTTCAGGCGCAATGACCTCATAAATGGCGTTTTGCAGCATCAGTATGTGATCGGCGACGGCGAATGCCACTGCCCCTCCACTGGCTCCTTCACCGATGATAGCAGTCACAATTGGCACAGGTAAACTGCTCATCGTCGAGAGGCAATGAGCCAGGGACCAGGCTATACCATGTCTCTCACTCTCATCTCCCGGATCGGCACCTGAAGTATCGACGAATGTCACCAGTGGACAGTGTAACTGGGCAGCCAAATCCATCATGCGAATCGCTTTGCGATAGCCCTCCGGTCGGGGTCTCGTCTGTATCTCTCCTACATGACCATCTTGAGCGGCGTGGCGACGCTCTTGCCCGACAAAAATAACGGTACGCCCATCGATATTCCCCAGCCCTGCCACAACTGTTGGGTCATCACCGTAGCAGCGGTCGCCCTGCAATTCCAGGAAATTTGGCGACAGATGGCGAATGTAGTCCCGTGCTGTGGGACGATCTGGGTGACGGGCCAGGTTCACACTTTCCCAGGCTGCATTCCAGGGTGCGTGAGCAGATTCGAGCGGAAGCTCATTTGCGTGTCCGCTATGCGAATGACGCTGCTTCGCGTGAACGACTGTCGCTTTCAACAGTGAAGCGACGACATGTGGGAGGTCGTGTCGAGCAGTGATAGCATCGAGCTGTCCAGATGTAAGCAACATTTCGGCTAGATGCGAGCCGGCAGGCAGCTTTTGACCTGTGACTTGTTCTGCCACGCGAGGCCCCGCGAAACCAATGAGCGCCTTTGGTTCAGCCAGGATCACATCTCCCAGGCTTGCGAAACTGGCAAACACTCCCCCGGTTGTAGGACTCGCCAGGATAGAAAGATAGAGTAAGCCTGAGGCGTGAAAGCGCTGAACTGCAGCAGCAGTTTTCGGCATTTGCATCAGGCTAATGATCCCCTCCTGCATACGAGCGCCGCCGCTGTTGACTACTGTCACTACCGGTAATCGGTGTCTCGTAGCATACTCAAAGGCAGCTGTGATTTGCTCTCCCACAACTGATCCCATACTGCCACCCATGAAGTGAAAATCCAAAACCGCCAGGATGGTTTCTGTTCCATCTATACGACAGCGACCGGTGAGAATAGCATCACTGAGTCCAGTTTGCTTCTGGCCCGAGATGAGTTTCGTGGCATAGGGATGCTCATCGACAAAGCCTAAAAAATCCATCGGCTGGATACGTCGGCCTATGGGCCTGAAGCTACCAGGATCAGCCAGATGTTCGACGCGGTTGAATGCAGACCAGACAAAGTGATAGCCGCAATGATCACAAACAGCAATGCGACTGTACACCTCGTTCGCGGCACCTAGTTCGGTCTTACACTCAGGGCATTGTTGAGGTTGGGGGAGAGGTCTTGAGGCCACCGTGACTTTTGTCTCGCGCGCCATCGGGAAAAGCCCGTTGTACAGATGCTGCAGGCCAGCCACAGAAACTGAGTTGAGCACATCTGGCAGTCTCAATTTTCCCTGAGCAAATGTTTTGGTTATGGACATAACTCGGCCTCCATGAATGAAAAGGACAGTCAGCGCTCTCTTCTCGGCTCAGTCTTTTCGTTCATCGCCGTAATGGAAACTGGCGCTCTGACAGCAAGCGAGCTGAAGGAGGCATGCTGAGAAAACAGAGAAAGATATGTCACAAGTATACGTGACATGCCGTAAAAACCCCATAAACACGGCCATCGAAATATAACTAAATGCATAACAATTTTTGAGTGAAGCTGTTTCAGAGAGAAAGGGATGCTACTGTCGATTTTAAGGTTGAGGGTGTCACCGCCTATTCTTCTTCTTGCCCAACATCCACAGCAAGGCGCTCAGGCACGCGAGGCCGATGCCGCCCACAAGAGCCATGCCGGTTTTTGATGGTACTAGTGAGGCGCGCCCGGCACGTTGAAGGTCCGCGCTTGCTGGAGAATCCTGCACGTCCTGGTGCAGAGCGAGCTGGATGACCTCGGCCAGGTGCAGGGCGCGGCGGTCGGTGGTCTGGGCAATCTGCTCACGACAACTGAAGCCGTCTGCGATAATCAACGCGCCCTGGTCTGCCTCGCGCACGGCGGGCAGCAGGACGCGTTCGCCACTGGCGATGGAGACCTCGTAGTGGTCCTTCTCGAAGCCGAATGAGCCGGCCATGCCACAGCACCCGGAGTCGAGTACCTTGTAGTCGAGGCCGAGCTTCTTGAGTACCGCCTCCTCCGGCCCTGTGCGCAGAATGGCCTTGTGATGGCAGTGCATGTGGACAACGGCCCTGCGCTGCAATTGCGGGGGTTGGAAGTGCTTAGCCTTCCTCTCAAGGAACTCGCTGAGCACAAATGTCTGCTTCTTGAGCCTCTTGGCGCGTTCATCATGTGGGAAGAGGTTCGTCAGTTCGTCGCGGAAGACGGTCACGCAGCTCGGCTCAAGCCCGACAATAGGTGTGCCCGCGTTGATTTCCGGCTCCAACGAGTTCAATATCTGGCGCAGGAGCCGTTTGGCGGTGTCGAGCATCCCGAAATCATAGAGCGGACGCCCGCAGCACAGCGGTTGCTCGGGGACGACGACCTGGTAGCCAGCCGCTTCGAGCACCTCGACTGCCGCTTGTAGTGGAGCCGGGTGCAGGTAGTTGTTGAAGGTATCGGGCCAGAGGATCACCCTGGGCGAGCTCACGTTGCGCGGGCCGCGTCTGCGCAGCCAATCCTTGAAGGTGAGTGAGGCGAAGACGGGAAGGCGGCGCTGCGGTGCGACGCCGATCACGGCCTTCGCGAGAGTGCTGAGGAGCGGAGCCTGGGTCAGGGCATTAGCGAGAGCCGGCGCGCGAGAGGCGAGGCGCGCCCACCAGTAGATGAGGCCCATAGTGTAGGCGCTCATGGGATGAAGCTTGCCTTTGTAATAGTGAGAAAGAAACTCGGCCTTGTAGGTCGCCATATCAACATTCACGGGGCAGTCTCCCTTGCAGCCCTTACAGGCCAGGCACAGGTCGAGCGCCTCCTTCACGTGCTCATTACGCCAGCCGTCGGTGATGACCTGCCCTTGCAGCATCTCGAAGAGCAGGTGAGCGCGCCCGCGGGTGCTGTGCTCTTCTTCGTGCGTGACCATGTAGCTAGGGCACATCGTGCCCCCATCCACGCGGCGGCACTTGCCCACACCGACACAACGCAGCGCGGCAGCGGCGAAGCTGCCCTCGTCGTCGGGAAAGGTGAAATGCGTCGCGGGCTGGGCAGGATTGTACGAAGCACCGAGGCGCAGATGCGTGTCAAGGCGGAAGGCATCGATCATCTTGCCCGGATTCATCTTACCCTCCGGATCCCAGGTGGCCTTAAATTCGCGGAATGCCTGCATGAGTTCCGGGCCGAACATCCTCGGCAACAGTTCCCCGCGAGCCTGCCCGTCTCCATGCTCTCCCGAGATGGAACCGCCATAGCCGACCACTACATCTGTCGCTTCCTCCATGAACGCCCGGAACTTGCTGATGCCCTCGCGGCTGGCCAGGTCGAAGTCAACCCGGTTGTGGACGCAGCCCTGCCCGAAGTGGCCGTAGAGGGCGGTGGTGTAACCATAGCTTTTGACCAGCCGGGAG
>Ga0209647_1004361_pt1 | contig 10666 bp, 7 predicted proteins | sample GraSoi_2013_60cm_FD_185827 | JGI IMG/M metagenome (GOLD analysis project Ga0209647, IMG submission 185827) | Grasslands soil microbial communities from the Angelo Coastal Reserve, California, USA - Sample 9_17_2013_60cm (SPAdes) (version 2) | ecosystem: Environmental > Terrestrial > Soil >...
GCTCGTTATAGAGGAGTCATAGGTTTTTTTGTATTGCTGATAAGAGTGCCGCTACCAGCCTATCAATCTCTGCCTGGGTGTTGTAGTGGGTGAGTCCAATGCGCACCAGGCCGCCGCTCTCTTCTAAGCCGAGGCGTTCGGTGACGGAGAGGGCGTAGAAGTTGCCATCCCATACATTGATATCCTCTTTGGCTAAGGCCTGGGCGACGGCCAGGGGCGTCCAGCCATCCAGGGTGAAAGAGAAGGTGGGCACGCGGCGATCCAGGCTATGGGGACTGGTAATGCCGTGAATGTGCAGGCCGGGTATGGAGCCCAGGCCCTCGAGGAGCGAGTGATTGAGTTCCAATTCGTAGGCTTCAATGGCCGCCATGGCCTGTTTAAGGGCTAGACGGCGTCCACTAAAAGTTTCTTGATATTGGGGAGCGTAGGCAGCCCCAAAAGTTTGACCGATCCAATCAAAATACTGGATTGCTCCCAGTGTGCCCGCCATAGCTTCAAAACTCGGCGTGCCGGTCTCAAATTTATCGGGCGGTAGATTACCCGCCGGTCGAACTTTATAGGCGGTGAGCCGGTCGAGCAGGTCGTATTTGCCGTAGAGAATGCCCGCGTGCGGGCCAAAGAACTTGTAGGCCGAGCAGACCAGGAAGTCGCAATCGAGCGCCTGGACGTCAATGGGCTTGTGCGGGGCAAATTGCACCGCGTCTATATAACAGAGAGCTCCTACCTGGTGGGCAAGCTGGACCGCTTTGCGCACATCGTTGACCGTGCCTACTGCATTGGAAGCGTAGCCGACGGCGACAATCTTTGTGCGCTCAGTAATCTGGCCCTCTAAATCCGCCATGTCGAGCGTACAATCTTCGGCATGTATATCCACCCAGCGCACCTGGCAGCCACGGTCTTCGGCGATGAGCAGCCAGGGAGCAATATTGGCGTCATGGTCCAGGCGGGTGACGACAATCTCATCACCGGCTTGCAGAGTACGTGCCAGGCTGCGGCTCAGTGAGAGCGTAAGCGAGGTCATGTTGGGTCCATAGACGATCTCTTCTGGTCGCGCAGCATTTAAAAAATCTGCCATGGCCTGGCGAGCTTCTGCCACTGTCGCGTCTGAAGCCTGGCTGGTACGAAACGCTCCACCATGGTTCGCATTGGTAGATTGTAAATAATGTGTGATGTTCTGAAGCACTTCCTGTGCTACCTGTGTGCCGCCGGGGTTATCAAAATAAATGGTTTGCGAAGCCAGAGCGGGAAAATGTGCACGTATCATATCCAAGTTGAGCATCGTCAGTTTTGTCCTCCTGGGGAAGTTCTCTTTCAGGGCGACCGCAAGAGATCGCCCCTACTATATTACGAATAGACAGGTTCTCCTCTTAAGCAGGGCAGGCGCTGCCTTCCTCGTCCCCCAGACGCAGCAGACCTGTCTCTACGATAAACGATGTGCGCTTCGCCAGTCTATATGATGGCTGTGGACTATGCAACTGCCAGTTGCATAGTCCACAGCCATCATATAGAGAGGAGCCACCACGGATGGCGAGGAGACCCGCATAGTTACCATTTTTTAATTGTATCACAGTTTGCTCAGGCGTCAGGGGCTTAATATGGCGGAGAAGTCGTCAATTGACCATGTAATAGCCGATACCCGGCTCAGTGAGAATGTGAATGGGCCTGGCGGGATCAACTTCTAACTTGCGTCTTAAGCGCCCAATATAGACGCGTAAATATTCTGCTTCGCTGCTGTATTCAGGTCCCCATACACGTTTAAGCAGGGCTTCGTGAGTAAAAAGCTTGCGGGGATGCAATGCCAACACTTGTAGCAAAGCAAATTCTGTGGGTGATAATTTGACCAGTTCACTGTCACGCCAGACCAGGCGTTGTTCAAAGTCGATCTCCAGGTTGCCAAAGCGCTGAGTGCCAAGCGAGGTAGGGGTATCAGCCCAGTGGTTACGGCGCAGTACTGCGCGTACTCGTGCCAGTAGTTCTCCTACACCAAAAGGCTTGGTCAGGTAATCATCTGCTCCCTGGTCTAAGGCCGCTATTTTATCGGCTTCTTCGCCCAATGCGGTCAGGATGATGATGGGAACGGTACATTTCTGCCTGATGCGGCGGCATACTTCTAGCCCATCCATGGCAGGTAACATGATATCCAGGATGACCAGCGAGATGTTTGCCTGGTCAAACTGAGCCAGGGCTTCAAGGCCATTAGCGGCGAGTAATACCTTGAATGAGCGCAACTCCAGGTTTCTACGAATGAAATCCTGAATACCCGGCTCGTCATCTACGACTAAAATGTGCTTTTCGAGTGGCATATACTAAACACCTTCTGCTGTGATTATAAAACCTTATGTAGTCCAAATGTATAGGTCTCTGGGTCATGAGAGTGTAGTATCTTGGGCGGGAGCCAGATATGAAATACGGCACCCGTCGCCCCGTCTGTGCGGTTCTCAGCGTGCATGCGCCCACCGTGTGCTTCAATAAAACCGCGACAAATAGACAGGCCCAGGCCCACGCCGCTACTACTCCGTTTTGTGTCTCCGTCGACCTGGTAGAAACGGTCGAAGATACGTTCGGTGAGGTAAGGGGGTATACCTGGCCCATTATCTGCGATCCTCAGGTGAAGACCACCATCGTCCGCATCCAGGCCGTAGGCGACTGAGATCGTGATAGCTGCATCGCTGCCAGCATAGCGCCGGGCATTTTCCAGTACATTGCGCAGCACCACTTCGATACGCCGCCGGTCAACATAAACGAGCGGCACCTGCTCAGGCATAACCACCTGCATGCGGTGTCGTTTATCTGCCGGTATGGTTTGCTCAATTAGCACATCCAGGCGATACAGATCTGGAGAAAGCTTAAGCGTACCGGCTTCGAGCTGTGACATTTCCAGTAGATTGGTCACAAGTTCAGCCATCAGGTCACCTTCCTCGACAATGCGCCTCACGAAGTGCTCCTGTAGGGTACTGTCCAATTCAACGTCGGTTGCCAGGAGGCTGGTGGCATAGCCTTTAATGGACGTCAGAGGGGTACGCAGTTCGTGCGAGACAATTGCTAGCAAGTTCTTTTTGACTCGTTCAGCCTCGTTGTGGCGGGTGACGTCACGGAAGATTTTGCCTCGTCCGATAAGTTGGCCCGCCAGGTCACGTACCTGGAAAAGACGCATACGAATATCCCGTTGCACAGGGATCAACTGACCAACTTGATTATAGTAACCATGCACCTGAAATTCCGTTTCATATGGGCCGCTTTCGTTTTCGGCGCGCCGAGTTGCCTGCTGATAAGCATCTTTATCTTCGATCAGCGTCAGCAGTTTTTCCGCGATCTTCTTGTCATCGAAGGAATCAGGGAGGAGTTCCTGGGGTGAGATCCCAACAAATTGGATGAAACTCTGGTTGGCATAAACGATTTGTCCCTCTGGGCTTTCCAGCAGCACGCCTTCATCCATGCTGCGCATGATGGCGTCCAGCGTATGCAAGCGAGCCTGGCTTTGCTCATCGCTACTGCGAAAGAGGGAATGTATCTCCTCTTCCATGGTGGAGAATGCCGTGATTAAGTTCCCAATTTCATCGATACGTCCGCGGTCACTAGCGAGCAGGGGACCATCAGTGACTTTCACCGCCTGGTCTGGCTTGATCATTGCCGCAGCTTGCGCTAGTTTTGCCAGGGGCGCGACTACCCAACCATGCAGAGCGAACCAGAAGAAACCTGCTCCAAGGAGCAGCATCACCAGTGCGATAATCAGACTGTTCTGAAAACTAATAACCGTTGCGAAAGTGTCATCGGTTGGACGCTGAACGACCACCGTCCAATGTGTACCTGCGATAGGGACGTAGCTATACAACCAATCACGCTGCTGCTCATGGGCAATCAGGTTGCCCTGCTGCCCGCGCAGGGCATGTTTCAGAGCCGGTGAAGTAGTGTGTGTGACTGCCTGGAGGGGAACACCCTCGCTAGTGGCGAGTGGTCTACCAGCATCGTCGATAATCCAGATACGCACCTCCCCATTACTGCTGAGTTGCTGCTGGACGACCATCAGGCGAGAGGCGAACTGTCCTAAAGACACTTCAATACCCAGCAAACCGATGAAGCGTCCCGTGGTGTCGCTGAAGCGGTTGGTAATAGAGACTACGTTTGTATGGGCCGTAGGACTTACCCAACCTGATGATATAAATGGCTTTTCGCTGCGAAGCGTTTGCCGGGTAGAGGCACATAGGCTGACCTGTTGATCGGCGGTTTGCCGTGTGGAGGGGTAGCTGATAAGCACTTTGCCTGCGGGGGTACAGATAAAGTAGAGGCTGATGTCAGGATGGGAGAGATAAGCAGTGGCGAAGGTAGATGTCAATTGGCGCAGGTCTAGCTGGCTTGCGGCCTGGCTTTTGGCGAGAGCAGTGTCTATTTCGCTAGCGGCTCGTACATTCGTTTCGACTTCAAGTGCGATGGCCTTGGCTAAACCCAGGTCGGCTCGCTGAGCGCTCTGCTGCAAGGCATCACGCTGAAAGAGGTATAACTCAACACCACCCGCGAGTAAAGGTAATATGAACAAGCCATAGAAGACGAGCAATTGCAGGGTGATACTACGATCCAATATTTTCAGCATAACAATCCTCGCAGGGGTCAGACAGTGAACTTCTTCTCCATAAGTATGCTGCAAACGTGAGCATATTTCAATCCTCTCGTGCTTTAGAAACGCCCTCCCGGCAAAATATTTATACGTTTGTTTATATCCCCATTTGCTTCGTTTACGGGATTGTTACTAACTGCCAGGTATAATCACCCTATCTACCTGCACAGACAGCAAATGTGGAGATTTATCGTCGTAGTTGATCATGCTTTCCCACGTCAAGTTTTAGTACACCGGGCCTCATTGGTCAGTACTGGAGGAAACAATGGCTACTGTTAACGCAGACAACATCACACGGCAACAAATGGTACCAGTTATCTTCTCAAGTACCCTTGGCACCGCAATCGAGTGGTACGATTTTTTCCTCTATGGCACGATGGCGACACTCGTCTTTCCGAAGGTTTTTTTCCCCGCGTCCGACCCGCTTGCCGGTACACTCCTGGCGCTTTTTACCTTCCTGGTTGGCTTCATTGCCCGCCCTTTTGGCGGTGCACTCTTTGGTCACCTTGGTGACCGCATCGGTCGCAAGTCTACTCTTGTGGCAACCCTCTTGCTCATGGGCATTTCGACATTGATAATCGGGTTCCTACCTGGTTATAACACTATTGGCGTCGCTGCTGCCCTTATTCTCACGCTGCTGCGCTTTGGCCAGGGACTGGGTGTAGGTGGTGAATGGGGCGGCTCTGTTCTATTTGCCCTGGAGTATGGTCACAAGAGCAATCGCGGCTTCTGGGCAAGCTGGCCCCAGATGGGCGTACCCATTGGATTGATTCTCTCTACTATCGTGGTTAACATTGTCAGCGCCGCGACTGGTAGTGGCTTCCTCACCTGGGGTTGGCGTATCCCCTTCTTCGTCAGTGCGGTGCTGATCATTATCGGTCTGTATATCCGCCTGCGCATTTTGGAGACGCCGCTCTTCGCACAGGTCCAGGATCAAAAACAGGTGTCATCAGCCCCCATCCTCGATGCTTTCCGGCATAGCACACCCGAAATTCTGCTCAGTGCAGGCGCGCGCTTTGTCGAGCAAGCGCCATTTTATCTCTTCAGTGTCTTTGTGATTACCTACGGTGCTGTGACGCTGCACGTCGGTAAGACGCTGATTCTGAACAGCATCACCTTTGGCGCTGTACTGGAGTTATTCACGATTCCGCTTTTCGGCTACCTCTCTGATCGCTTTGGGCGGCGCGTATGGTATCTAATTGGATGCGTACTTATGCTGGCCTTTGCTTTCCCTTACTTCCTGCTGATGAATAGCAAGTCGGATATTCTTTTCACCCTGGCTGTTGTGCTCTCACTCGCCGTGTTTCATGCCTGGGTATATGGTCCTCAGGCCGCTCTCATCGCTGAACGTTTCAGCACGCGGTCGCGCTACAGTGGCGCTTCGCTGGGCTATCAACTGGCAGCCCCCTTTGCCGGTGGGCTAGCACCGATTATTGCGCTGCTGTTGCTCAATGGGAAAACCAATCTGGCTGCTTTAGGCCTGAAAAGTGTCACTTTAAACATTGGTAGCGGTTCCTGGCAGGCGGTTGCTGTGTATATGGTCGTGCTTGCCGTCCTCTCATTTGTGTCTACGCTGGGCTTGAAGGAATTGACGAAAGCTGACATTTCGAGTGTCGAGGAGCATAAGGTAATCGATACTGTGCTCGCGGCTACCGACTGATAGCAAAATCAAGGAGGTACTATGTAGCAGGTGGTTGCCGGGATGGCAACCACCTGCTACATAGTACTTGCTGGCAATGGCGTTGACAGATTGGACTGGCCCTGGTACGTAGATACTGGTAGTATTAGTACTCATCTTTGTCGGGACGATATCGAGGAGGGTCAATGGCGACCATTCGCGTGCATAACTCAGAGAACTCTGTAACATGGCGGAAGATGTTTCCGATCATTTGTGCCAGTACGCTTGGTACTGCCATTGAATGGTACGATTTCTTTTTCTATGGTTTCCTGGCTGTAACGGTGTTTCCGGCAGTGTTCTTTCCGAAATTGGATCCATTTACCGGCGTTATTGCGTCGTTCAGCACGAATTTTGCTGGTTTTGTTGCTCGTCCGCTTGGTGGCGCATTTTTCGGCTGGTTCGGTGATCGGATTGGGCGTAAAGCTACCCTAGCTGTCACTCTGTTGCTTATGGGCCTGGCAACGATGTTAATGGGAATATTGCCGAGCTACGCAGCTATTGGTATTGCCGCGCCTCTTTTGCTCTCTTTGTTGCGTTTTCTGCAGGGCATAGGACTTGGTGGAGAGTGGGGCGGTTCCGTGTTGTTGTCCCTGGAGTATGGTGATGATAGGCACCGTGGCTTCTGGACAAGCTGGCCCCAGACGGGGGTACCGCTAGGACTGGCTCTCGCGGCGCTGGTCATGCTACTGTTCAAGAATCTCTTCCCGGGGTCAGCTTTTGAGAGTGTTGGATGGCGTATCCCATTCCTACAGAGTTCAGTGCTGGTGATCGTTGGTTTATACATTCGCCTGCGTATCATGGAGACACCAGCCTTTGCCAGGATCAAGCACGCGCAACAAATCTCGCGGACCCCACTTTTCGATGTCTTCCGGCGTAACTGGCGCGAGATTATTTTGTGCGTGCTCGCTCGTTCTGGAGAGAACGCGCCTTTCTATATTTTCACTGCTTTTGTGCTCTCCTATGCGGTCCAGGTAGTCAACCTGGATATCAACTTGCTTTACACCGGCCTGATCCTTTCTTCGGTAGTTGGCTTCGTGGCAATGCCGGCCTCGGCTCTGATCTCCGATCGCGTTGGCCGGAAAGTGTGGTTTACACTTGGCACTGTGGTGATGGCCGCTTTTGCTTTTCCCTATTTTCAATTGATACAGACGAAGAATCCAGTGTTAGTTCTTGTAGCCATGACTCTCTCCGTGGGATTCTGTATATCCTGGCTGTATGGGCCGGAAGCTGCATTGATCGCTGAGCGCTTTGGAACCCGGCTGCGCTACAGTGGAGCTTCATTGAGCTATCAACTGGCATCGATTACGGCCGGCGGCCCTGCCCCGATCATTGCAACCTATCTGTTAGCGAACTACAAAACCTTCGCCGGTGGCTTTGCTGCCGGAGCGCCGGTCTATACATTGATTTCTCTTTACATTATTTGTATGTCTATCGTCTCGTTTGTTTTTGTGCAGTTTCTTAGAGAATATACCGGCAAGGCCAGCGCTGAGGACAATATATGAGGAGATCGGAGGGAAGAGAAAGCCCGGCAAACCCGCTGTTCAGCTTGCTTTATGCAAAAGCGCACGTATAAGATGGAACAAGAACGATCTTATAAAGAAGCGATTCGGAGAGCGAGCTGGCACAGATCGAGAAGTTCCTGCAAGAACATCCCTAAGGATATTGTTCACATTTTTTGAAGCATGGGGATGGTGATGCGCAGCATCACCATCCCCATGCTTCAAAAAATGTGTTATGTTTGATCAGTCACAACAATGCAATGCCGATATGCTCGCATTTCTGGGTGGAGCGAACGTAGGCAATTAGCCTGTGCATCTTCTGATTATCGGTCCTCAGTCTTATGTAAGACATAGCTCCACTCTCTCTCGTTTCCCTATATGTGAAAGAGCCAAATTGTTTAATAGTGATCCAAGATGTTTCTTTATGTCTGTCATTTTGCTACATAATCAATGAAGTCAGAAGAAAGAAGAGGTGAAGTATTGCATGCTACCATGATGGTAGCAAAATGTAGTGACTGGCCTATCTGAGACTGAGTATAAAATAGGTGTCTGCAAAAGCTATGCTCGCAATTTCTCATGTCACTCATGCGCACATTGAATAGTATTATGAAAAACAATTTGAGAAGGAAGGATCTATCTTGAAGAAAAAAGCATTGCTCTTTTCTGCATTCCCCATGCTGGCCCTGGCTTTACTTGCAGTCGCACTGATAGGATCAATGGCCGCTCAAGCTACGGCACCTATTCATACAGCCCAGGCGCATCTCACGAAAATACGTGGGGCTGTTGTGCCGAAAGCACAAGCCAATATGACCTACCATGGTGGGCCTGTCATGGGTGGCACCAGCCAGGCATATGCCATCTTCTGGGAACCCACTGGCTCCTCCGTCAGCGCAACCTATAACAGTTTGATCTTGCGCTATTTCGGTGATATTGGTGGTTCTGGTCTCTACCACAACAATACCCAGTACAAAGCCTCTAACAATACTTTTGCCAGTGGCGCTACCCTGGGTGGTTCGTGGGTAGATACCGCCGCTTATCCTTCGAACAAAATAAGCGATACTCAGGTCCGGCAAGAAGTATCCCATGCCATGCAGGTGAAGGGTTGGACTGCCTCCGCCACTCACATCTTCTTTGTCTTTACGGCGAAGGGTGAGAACATCTGCTTGAATTCCTCGCAGTGCAGTTTCACGACGTTCTGCGCTTATCATTCCTTCTTTAGCAGCAACACCATTTATGCTGCGATGCCCTATACAGGGACGAACCTGTCAGCTTGTGGCGTTCCAACAGGGAAGAGCCCCAATGGGGACATCGATGCTGATAGCACAATCAATGTGACCTCACATGAGCAAAATGAGGCTGCCACTGACCCACTCCTCAACGCCTGGTACGATGCAAGTGGCAATGAGATTGGTGACAAGTGCGCCTGGACATTTGGTTTCGTTGCTGCCAATGGCTCGAATGTAACCTGGAATGGGCATCCTTACATCGTTCAGCGCGAATGGGACAATCTCAAAAACGCTTGCGTTAAAACAGGCCCATAACCCCTTCCTTTTGTAGTGATGAGAACTGGGGAGGTGCCGCCAACCCTCCTCGGTTTTCTCACTCGAACGGTTAGTAGATCGGAGCATCAATTTTTGCGGGTTGAGAAGCAGGCTATACGATTGGCTCCAGATGGCGCGCAAACCACTGGCTGGCCAGGTCTCCCATCTTTTGCAGTAACGCAGGCGTTTCAAAAAGACTTGTAGCTCCGCTAATGGTTTCAAGCTCCCTGTTTGTCTCCCCTGTGGCTGACAGCAGTGCCAGAGCCTCCTGGTTCATTTTCATCGTCAAGGCGTTTTCAGCGGCAATTAACAGGGTGGGAGCCAGTATGCGTGCCAGGTAGGGCCGAGCCAGGTCGGTGCGTGCCTCGCCTGCGACGATAGCGTGAACCGGATCAGGACGTTCTGCCGCCGCGATCAAGCATGCAGCACCTGTGATATCAGAGCCAAAATAGCCAATACTCAGGTTTTGGGTATCTTGATTCACCAGCAGCCATCTTGTGATGCCTATGATGCGTTGATGGAAGATATCGACATTTAAGCGGAAGAAGCCCGTATTTCGGTCCAGGGCCTCTTCTTCCTCCGTCAGCAGGTGCACAAATAACGTCGCCATCCCTGCCGCGAGAAGCATTTCCACAATAGCGTCGTGGTAATCAATATTTTCGATATTGCGACTGCCCTGGACTAACAATACTATACCACGGGCATCTTTGGGGATGTTCAATACGCCATCCAGCATCAAGGCACCAGCTGCTACCCGCACCAGTTGTGTCTTGTTTTTGTTTTCAAATGCGTTGTTCTCTATCAAATTCGTGATCCTTTATCCTTCTCCATATACTGCCAAAGAAATTAACGCGTCCCGGTCTACTCTTTTCACGTTGTGAGTGATCCGCAAACATACATTCGATCTCGGTAAAATCTTTTCTCTTAAGTAAGAGGAGTACTTTACTTGAAAACTGTACATCCACGCTGTTCAAGTCGTTGAAGCCAGGCAGGGAGAGAAGCTAACTTGTTCCAGCGCAAATCTAATTTTTCAAGATGCGTGAGGTCTCCGATACGCGCGGGGAGAGAAACAAACTTGTTCCCTCTCAAATCGAGATGCGTAAGTCGCGTCAGATTACCAAGTGACTCGGGGAGAGTCATTAACTTATTATTTCTCAGATCGAGATGCGTAAGATGTGTCAGGTTGCCAAGTGATTCAGGGAGAGCAGTCAACTTGTTATCAGATAAACGTAACTCTTTGAGACGTGTCAGGTTCCCCAGTGATGTGGGTAGAGACACTAACTTGTTGTTCATCACATGCAATTCTTGCAGGTTTGTCAGATTGCCGAGCGACTCG
>Ga0209647_1004363_pt1 | contig 10665 bp, 4 predicted proteins | sample GraSoi_2013_60cm_FD_185827 | JGI IMG/M metagenome (GOLD analysis project Ga0209647, IMG submission 185827) | Grasslands soil microbial communities from the Angelo Coastal Reserve, California, USA - Sample 9_17_2013_60cm (SPAdes) (version 2) | ecosystem: Environmental > Terrestrial > Soil >...
GCGAAGAGCGCGCTTGTTCCCCAGTAGGACTTCGTAAAGCAGCTTGCATTCTGGCAATAATCATGCAGAATATGTGCATAGTTTTCATGCAGCAGCGCGATCAGCAGAGCTGTTACACCCAGCCAGGTGTGCATCCAGAGCCAGGCGCGCGCCATCCCCGGTAGGCCGCGCACAAAGCGACGACGCAGCGAGTACGTAGCCGTCGCGAGTACCAGCACAAAAGCAAGTATGCCAAAACTGCGTAACGGGTCGTTGAATGGCCCCGGAAATGGCTGCGTCTTGATAGCAACCAGGTATATAGCGTAAACGCACGCGTAGAGCAGAAGCGAGGCCGCGAGCCAGGCCCACCAGGCTTTAGTGAGGGGCGCTTTCCAGACTCGCCGCGACGATTTTGATGCAAGAGCCATAACTTTCTCCTTCTAGCGTGCTCGCCGCCGCAGAATCTCTTCGGTCGAGCCGAAAAATGTCGCCGGCTGGACCCGGATCGCTGCCCCCGTCGGGCATGCCTGCACGCAGGCCTGGTTGTCGTAGCCCGCGCACAGGTCGCACTTGATTGCCAGTTTCTTGCGCATCTCACCAAAAGCATCTACTGGTTGATGGACATTCAGAGGCCCGGGCGCGGCAGCGCTTTGCAGCATTGGGAGCGCTTTGCGCCCGCGCTCCTTGCCCGCGCCTTTCTTGAAAAAGTTGCTGAACTGGTTCCAGGTATTGCGCGACTCGACCTCATCTTCCAGTGTCATAATCGAAATGTTATCGTAGGGGCAGCGTTCGGCGCAGATGCCGCAGCCTATGCAACTTTCGGTAATGTAGACCTCGCCGCTGGGCAGGCGCGCGATTCCGGCGCGGCTGCACAGCATGCACACGGGGTCCTGGCACTGACGACACGCGGTCGCAATGCTGATATTGCCAACGACCATGCCCTTGCGGTTCATACGTGAATGCCCGTGACGGCGAGCGCACGCCTCCTCGCATTCGTTGCAGTGGATGCACTTGTCCAGGTCGATCACCAGCACCTCGGTTCCCTCGATCACTCCGCCGCCGACCAGTGCCCGCAGCCCGGCGCGAGCTTCGGCATCTGAGAGCGGGTTGACCGTTTCTGTGCGTGTATGCGCCAGTGGATCAAAAAAGCCGGTTTGCGCGGCGGCAGCGGCATCGCGATACTGCTGCAGGCGCAAGCTAAAACGCTGGCTAACTTCGGGATAGCGCGCAAAAGTGCTCAGCAAGACCTGGCGTGACACTTCTGCTGCCCTGGTACGCGTGATGGCTGTCACCGCAACTGCACGCCCATCACCGAGCAGGTCAAGCCCTCCAGCAAAGTAGTCTCCCCCCTGGCGATAAGCGAGGATGCGCTCGTCGCTTTTAGCGCGTCCTGTCCCTGGAGTAGTGCGCCGGGCTACTTTTACAAACCCCTCTAAAAGGATATGCAGCGATTCGCGTGCTGGCCCTCCCGGGCCAATTTCGCTGAAGAGGCGCTCATCGCGGTCATACGTCTTCACCTCCGTCTGCTGGGCAATCTGCCGTATGTCAGCAGCCGAAACGCCCTGGAAGAGCGCCATACGCTTGAGGACCGCTTCGATAGAACGCGCATTGTTCAACTGCTCGAAGAAACGACGCACGGCGGGCACAATCTCCATCAAGCGCTGCATCACCTGTTCGGGCACTTCCAATACGACCGCTGCCGTTTGAGCGCGTGCGGTTACGTTGCGCTGCTGTCCCGTGAGCATGCCATACTCACCCATGTACTCTCCTCGCCCAGTACGACCGCTGCCGTTTGAGCGCGTGCGGTTGCGTTGCGCTGCTGTCCCGTGAGCGTGCCATGCTCACCCATGTACTCTCCTCGCCGCAGGATGGCAACCGGCAGATCCTCGCCATCCGAGCCTTTTGAAGAGAGTGCAAAGCGTCCTTCCAGGATACAGTACATCTCCCGCCCAAACTCACCTTCGTGTATCAAGGTTGCTCCAGGCAGCAGCGTCAATATTTTCGAAGTTGCAACCATATGCAGCAGGTAGTTCTCCGGAACCAGTTGTGCATCACTGAACATAGGCTGCTCGCGCAACCGGCTGAGTAATAAGGACTGATTCCAGCCGGGTGGCAGGAAATTAAGCACGCGGCTCATATCCACCGTCCCATCCCAGGAGACGCCCAGGCGTTGCTTGAGCGAAAGCATCAGCAGGTCACGGTGGTTATCGACCGGGCAGACGGGCACACACGAGCCGCACATCACGCATTCGTCGGTAAAACGCGCGACATGTGGGGCGATATCGTCGGAAATGGTAGCACGGTTGAGATCGGCAATGTTAACCAGGGAGGACATGGGAACCGGGCAGGCCCGCATGCAGCGATCACAACCGATACACATATCGATTTCGAAGCGTATCTCCTCTTCGGTAAGAGGTCGCAAGCCGGTGCGATGCTCAATACCCACCACTTTCTTTGAAGGTTGCATCTGCATAGTAGTCCTCCCTATCCTTTGATTGGCACGCCCGGGTTTTCCAGCGGCGTGCCACAGGTTGCGCAGAAACGCGCTATGCGCAAATTCGAAGCGCCACAATTGCCACAGGTATGGCGCTCACCCTGCCTTTCGCCTGCGCTGGCTCTCTCCAGGCCCTCTTGTCGTACATCGATAAAGAAGATCGCCGTGCTGCCAATGATAATGCGATCGCCGTGCACGAGCAGATACGGATTATCGATCTTCGTCGAGTTGACGACCACGCCATTAGCGCTTGCCAGGTCGCGAATAGAGAAGCCGCCGGAACCGTGGAGTATCTCGGCATGTTTGCGCGAAGCGGCGACATCGGCAAGCGGCACATCATTCGCCTTGTCTCGCCCAAGTGAAATTACGTTTCCTCGTTTCAGGTAGACAACTCGTGGTGTCCCTCGCGCAACAACTACGAGCGCGGGTGATTCCTTGAAGGTGGCAACGACGGTAGCAGGCAGGGCGGTTGTCGCCCCCTGAAGCAGCAGTGAGCCATCAGCATTGAGAACCGGTTGACCCCCTGCCGGGCTGTGGAGACCAGATTGATCGCGCCCTGCTGCCAACGGGTCAAAGAAGCCGGTGGTCATCTCCTGTAATTTTGTCAGAGAGGTGTCGTTCCGCAGGTGCATCAAGGTACCCGCAGGGGGCACTCCTGCGCTTCCTGCGCCCCCGGCTCCACGCAGCTTAAAGACGAACTTCACTTTTCCGAAACGTAACTGGTCACCCGGCTTAAGAATATGTACGCTGCCCGGTTCCAGGCGTACTTCACTCACAAATGTACCATTAGCGCTTCCCACGTCTCGCAGTACGTATTGCCCATTTGCATAGCTAATCTCGGCATGGCGGCGTGAAACAGAATCATTGTCGATCAACAGGTATGCCCCTAGCTGCCGGCCTATGGTCATGACTTTGGTCTGGCTCAGCAGCGTTTCTTCTGTTGGAAGGGGCATTCTCTGTTCTTGAGGTGCGCGCACAAGCACCGCTTCCATGACCGGCTGCGGTTTCAGCACAGAGGGCGATGCTGTTCCTCCCGAGTAGGCCGCCTGTCGAACGGCCGCGGCCCCCTGCCTGGTCACTCCCAGTACAGCGGGGGGCACCCCCTGCCGGTCGAGCCAGTCGTTGAGGTTGAAATCTCCGGCGAACAGTTGTGAAGCCACTGGCAGCAGGTTCACTTTGTGATCGATAGCGCGTTTGAAAGCCAGCGCGCTTCTGCGGTCGCCAAGCGCAAGCATACCAACGGGCGCACCATCTTTAAGCACCACCTTGCGATACGCACGCGGCAGTGGATCGGCCACAATCTCCTGGTGACCCCGCCCATCTTCAGGTACCTGTGTCAGTCCCGCCGCAGCAAAATCCAGCCCATACAGGAACGTGGCATTATAAAAAGTATTGGAGCGAAATGGCTGGCTACTATCGAGCAGGTCGAGCATGCTATAAGCAGCGGCGCGAGCCTGCTGTATGGCCGGGTACCATTGCCCGATAACACGTGTGCGCCCCGTCGTCGTATCCGTTGTTTCAAGCACGTCGCCCGCGGCATAAATGTCAGGAGCGCTGGTACGCATCCCACTGTCAATCCTGACGCCGCGCCCACAGGGTATGCCGCTGCTTTTGATGAAGTCGACGTTCGGTTCAACTCCAATTGCGATAATCACCAGCTCGCAGGAGATACGCGCTCCACTCGTGGTCACCACCCCTGTGACCTGCCCTTGTTTGCCTGTCACCCCGGCAATCTCTTCCTCGACGCGCACATCGACGCCGTCGCGCCGTTCCTGCTGGAGCACCAGGTCAGAGGCCGTCGCATCCAGCACTTCCGACCACAGCGTGCGGCGGCGTAATAAATGGGTTACCTGGTAGCCGCGATGGCGCAGCGTTTCGATGGTTTCCAGGGCCAGCGTGCCGCTGCCACTCACCACGATGCGCCGTGCCGTGCCCAGGCGGCTCACAACCGCCTGGTAATCGGCGACGGTACGTAGAGTAGTGACGCCCGCCAGCTCGACGCCCGGGCAGGTAAGGCGAGCGGCCCGCGCACCGTTAGCAAGCAGCAGGCGATCATAGCCGACCTGGCGGCCACTCTGGAGTTGAACGGCGTGCTGACCTGCCTGTATGCCTACCACGCGGTCGGCTAAGAAGCGAATGCGGTGATCCTGGTAAAAACTGTTGGGGCGCGCCCAAAGTTTATCCTCGTGTACACGCCCCGCCAGGTAGTCCTTCAAGGCCGGGCGATAATAGACCGGAAATGGATCATCCGCAATCACGGTGATATCTGCCGCCGAGTCCTCGCTGCGCAGGATTTCCGCAGCCGTAACGCCCGCGATGCCATTGCCGATAACCACGTAGGTAGGGGCCAGATTTATTTTATCCTGAGGCATAATCAAACCTCCATGTATATCAGCCCTGCGTGATCGTACCGTCCGCATTCACTTTAATTGCTATCGGGGCCAGTGGTGTCTGCGCTGGCCCTTGCACGACAGCCGCGTTTTTAGCAGGATTAAAGATCGCGCCATGACAGGGGCACTCCAATAGTTTATCTTGCGTGCTATACATGACCATGCACCCGGCGTGCGTGCAGGTGGAATCGAAAGCCACAAAGCGCCCATCAGGCAGGTGAATCAGCACGCCGGGGTTACTCTTGCCGGAAAGAGGAAATGTTTTAGCACTGTTCGACGGGATATCTGAGGTGCGTGCCAGGATTGTTTTTCCCTGCCCGCTTGATGATGGCCCTGTCGTGCCAACGGCGCTTGTATTAGTCACAGAGGTAGAGGCGTCTGGAGTGGGGAGTGGCCCTCGGAGAGTCGGGGACGTATTTCCCGCCAGGTAGCGGCTGCCAAATATCGCCACGGCAGCAATTGCCGCCGCAGCGCCCCCGCCGGCCGCTATGAAGGTAAGGGCGCGCCGGCGCGAGATACGCGCTGGCCTAGATTGGGCGCTCCTTATGTATGGGCCGTCTGGAGTGGGGGAAGCAGTCTGGGGGACTGTATGTGGCCCTCGCGTATCAATTCTTGCGCTCCTTTCTACGGATGCCTGCGCATTTGCCCCTGCGGGCATTGCACCTGTGAAAAACGGTACGCGTTGCTTATCATTAGGAGCAACAACGCTGTTGTAGGCATTAGCCAGCGCTCCAGGCTGGCGGAATCGCCGCGCCGGGTCCTTTGCCATGGCTCTGGCAATCACATCGTCCAGTTCTTTGGGAAGATCGCTGCGCCACGTAGCGAGAGATGGAATGGGAGCCTGTAAATGCTGCCGGATGAGCTCTTCGCGACTTTTGCCTCTAAACACCCGGTGGCCCGTAAGCATGCGATAGAGCACAGCTCCAAGCGCGTACACATCGGTATATGTATCAACGGGTTGCCCGAGAATCTGCTCCGGCGCCGGCGCACTGTTCGCGCCCATGCCATATGCCCCCTTCCCGGCTGCGAGCTTACTGTATCCTGCCCCAATCTCAAGCATGCGCGTCATTCCGAAGTCCGCTACGAGCAGGTTACCATCCTGCTTTATAAAGATGCAGTCCGTCGTGAGGCTACGATGCACGATCGCTTGCTGGTGAGCATACTCCAGCACAGCAGCGACCTGGTCCAGGTAGCGACTGACCAGCAGCGCGTCCATTGGCCCTTTCTGCGTTAGCTGTGCACTAAGCGATCGCATGGGGAGTTGTGGCCATACCAGGTAAGGCCAGGATATCCCCTGGCTATCGCCGGCAGCGCTGTGCGTCCCGTAGTCAACAAGCGGAAGGATGCCCGTATGTTGCAGAGAAGCAACCTGGTTTGCCTCCTGCTGGAAGCGTCCCAGGAAAACGATGCGATCTTCCGCTGTAAGGTCAGGCGCTACAGCCAGAATGTGCAGGCGAAACAATGCTCCCGCTCCATTATTACGCGCCACGAAGACACAGCTCGCTTCGCCCTGCTCAACTATTTGCTCCAGGCGATAGCTCCCCAAGGTTGTCCCGATTAATCTCTCATAAGGTGCATTCCCTGTCATTGCCGATCTCCCTGCATAGTATAGCGTATTACTGATTCTTTGAAAGTATAAGCTATACTAATGAAAGTATATAGTATAGGTAACCCAAAAGTCGTGCGTAAGATTACCCATTTCTGGTAGAGAAAAGAATTACTACCTTTCGAGCCTGCTGACGCGAAGCGTAGCACGAAGTGCGTTGCAGGCTCGCATTTCAAGGTACTACTCATTCTTTATCTTGCCCATCTGTTGTATAATCGTTGCGTTACCTGATGAACAAGGGGGGCAACGAGCCATGAATCACCTCACTTTTAGCCCGGCAGAGCGCGTACTCGCATTGCTGGCAGGAATTGTCAACCTGGTTGTGGGTTTGGGCTTTCTCTTTTTGCCCGAACTACATCTTCCACTCTGGCCCACAAGCATTCCTCCCCTATTGGATCGTTTCATTGGGGCCATCATTCTCGGTAATAGCGTCGGAGCTTTCTGGCTCGCAACAGAACGGGAATGGGCACGTGTACGCCCGCTGGCTCTTGTGGCGACCGTCTATGGCACGCTCGTCGCGGGCGCCCTGCTTTACCATTTATTGTGGTTGAAGGCCCAGCCAGTTTTCTGGCTCTACTTTTTGTTCGACGTACCATTCTTGCTTGTCTACTACGCCCTGTTCATCTATCATGATATTGCACCGCGCTTTTCAAAGCAGGCTGCAGAACAGAGCACGATAATACTGGATGATCGGCACCAGTAGGGGCGGGGGAGGTGTGGAGTGGGGTGGGGACCCTTGCGGTCGCCCTGGGGTCAGATTTTCTTGCGGTCGCCCTGGGGAAGGTTTTCTTCGTACAGCTTGGAGTCACTATGCAGGCACCATTCGCCGACCCGCTTTCAGGGCTAGAACTACTGGCTAAAACCCTACCCCTGGTAGGGCGCGACACCGAGATGCAGGTCATTAGTGCGCTGCTGGACACCGTGGCGCTCGATAAGCCAGTAGGAGCGCGTGCTCTGATGATTAGCGGCGATATGGGTGTGGGCAAGTCCCGGTTGCTTGCCGAGATGTGCACGCAAGCCAGGGCACGCGGCTTTCGCGTCCTGGAAGGACGCACCTACGAATCAGGAGGTATGTTCCCCTACCTGCCCTTTATCGAAACATTGCGCCCTGCGCTGCGTTCATCGCCTGCAGCACAACTGCGCCGTTATGTAGGGCTTGATGGCGAGCAAGAAAGCACTGAAACGCGCGCCTCCGAGTTCAACTTCGCTGAACGTACAAGTGATCCCATCTCGTTAACCGGTGCCCCACTCGTCACAGCGCTGGCTCGCCTCTTTCCCGAACTTCCCCAGATACTGCGTACAACCATTACGCCGGAAGTGCTTTCGCCTGACCAGGAGAAATTCCGGCTCTTCGACGCTGTGGCGACTCTTCTGGAACGTATGGCAACGGAACGGCCTCTCCTGTTAAGCATCGATAACCTGCAATGGGCTGATAGCGCCAGCCTGGAACTCACACTGTACCTCACGGTGCGCCTGCATAGCAGTCATGTAGCGCTAGCCGCGGCCACACGCCCGCCCCGCGCCTTTAGTGAGTATGATGATAATGTTTCGTCCTCAAGTATGAGCCTTGCCGCGTCACGAGCGTTAGCCGATCTAATGCGCCAGGGCCTGCTGCTGCTGCTCCTACCTGGTCCACTCAGCGCGGATGCTGCTGAGCAATACTTACAGGTACTCCTTCCAGGCACGCTTTCCGAGAGCCTGGCAAAGTCCCTGCTCTCGCGTGCCGAAGGCAATCCGTTCTTCCTGGAAGAGCTGGTGCGCATGCTTACTCTCAGCGGTCAGCTTATCCTGCATGATGGCGTATGGCGAGCAACACGGGTCATCGGGCCAGAACTACCGGAGAGTATTACCCTGGCAGTTGGGCAGCGCTTACAAGGATTGAGCCTCTCATGCCGGGAACTCCTGCGCGTGGCTTCGCTCTTTGGACGCACATTTCCACTGCAGCCCCTGGTAATGGTCATGGATGCGCCCGAAGACACAGTCCAGGCATGGATCGATGAGGCGGTTCATGCAGCGGTAATCGCCAGGGCACCTCTCATGAGCACGCTGTGGGATGAACTTGCTGCTGAAGATGAGCATATATCTACCTTTCACCTGGCTCCTGGGGGGTACATGTTTTGCCAGGGCATCGTGCATGAAGCGTTGAGCAATGAAGTACCAGCGCACCGGGCAAGAACGCTGCATGGCGCAATTGGCGAGGCCCTGGAAAAAAGCTATAGCGGCTCTGCCCAGGTGCATGCAGCTGAACTGGCACGCCATTACGTGCTGAGCGGTGAGAAAGAGGCGGCCCTGCGTTGGAGCCTGCTGGCCGGTGAAGAGGCAGCCCGCCAGCAAGCTCATCGCGAAGCCATTGGCCATTTTCGCATGGTGCTCAAATTGATGGAAGCGCAGGGTACGCGCTCCAATGGAGAACTTCCCCCTTCAAACGCGCGGCTTCACATCCTGATTGGCGAGAGCTGGTTCAAACTGGGTGAACTTGAACAGGCAATGAGCGCATTCCAGCTGGCATTAGAGCAGTTACAACGCGAGAAAGATGCGTTTGAACACCAGCCCGAGAGCTTCTCCCTGCTCTCGGCGCAGGCCAACCGGTTAATCGCAGATGTCTATCGCATGCAAGGCAAGTACGAACTCACACTGGCTCATCTTCAGGCCGCACAAAATGCGCTACACGCGGACATACCTGCACACCAGGAAACAAACGCCCCCATTGTCCATTCAGCTCATGTGTCATGGATGTCAACCCGTAGCTACTCAGGCACGGTATCTAGCTCGCGGCAGGTGAACATACCTGCACATCAGGAAACAAACGCCCCCATTGTCCATTCAGCTCACGTGTCATGGATGTCAACCCGTAGCTACTCAGGCACGGTATCTAGCTCGCGGCAGGTGAACACTACCGAACATATCCTGTTGCTACAGGCGCAGGCCACGCTCGATATGCTCTTCAACCGGGCACAGGAAGCCGAGGCAAAGCTATGGCAGTCGCACCAGTTGGCGACAGAGATAGGTGACCGGGGCAGCCAGGCATTTGCGCTGCACCTGGTCGGTTGGATACGTGGCTGGGGTGAATACATCAATGAAGCCCTGCGCCTGCAGGAACAGGCGCATGAGCTTTACGTGGCAATCGGCGACCCTTTCCGCGCTGCGCTGGGAGACCAGGGATTAGGTATCATCTACCAGTCATTGGGAGAGATGGAGAAGGCACGTCTCCACAATCTGCGCGGTTTTGAGCAGGCGCGCCGCTACGGCGTTCGCCATGTGCTTGGCTGGCTGCACTGGAACCAGGCTGTGATGGCGCTCTTCCAGGGCGACTGGACCGGCAGCGAATCACACTTCAATCAGTCTATGCAGGAGGCCGAGGCGACCGGCAATAAACGGCTCAAGGCAGTGGTGATGCAGGCACAGGCAGAATTGTATTTCCGCCGGGGTGATTGGCAAGAAGCGGAACGACTTTTCCAGGCAGCTATACAGGCGTCCATCAACACCGAATGGTATCCAAGCACAATGGCCCTCTATGGGCACTTCCTGGCGGTAACAGGGCGCAGGTCGGCAGCGCAGGCGCAACTGGAAAAGGCTGTCGCCCTACCTGAGCCGGTAGGGTACGCCGGTCATTTCTATATCCCATTTCTTGCTGAAGGCTATCTGCACCTGGGGGCAAATGAACAAACCTCCATTTACATTCAGCGTATCCAGGCTCTGCGCGGTTTTATGTACTACGGCGTCTCAGTTGATCGCATCCTGGGCGAGGTGGCGCTGCTGGAGGGAGATTGGCACAGGGCAGAGCAGGCTTTTGAAGACGGCCTGGCGCTCTGCCGGCGCGTCAATAACCAGCCTGAAGAAGCGGCCATTCTCTATGAGCAGACTAGAGCAGCATTGATACGCAGCAGCGCAGAGCCTTCTGAACGTAGTCATCGCTCGTTAGAGGACGTGCATCACATGTGTAATAGCGCGCGCGAGCTATTTCTACGCTATAATATGCAGAGAGCTGCTGACCTTGTCAACACGCTGCAAGAAGGTGTGAGCCAGCTAGAGCGCCATGAGTGTGAAGAGGCTTCAGCACAGATCGTTCAAGAACACATCGCAGGCTATCATCTCGACCTTCATCTCACCAGGCGAGAGTTAGAGGTCCTGCGCCTCGTTGCAGAGGGGCAAACCGATCGCGAGGTTGCGGAGGCGCTCGTCATTAGCCCGCGCAC
>Ga0209647_1004364_pt1 | contig 10664 bp, 12 predicted proteins | sample GraSoi_2013_60cm_FD_185827 | JGI IMG/M metagenome (GOLD analysis project Ga0209647, IMG submission 185827) | Grasslands soil microbial communities from the Angelo Coastal Reserve, California, USA - Sample 9_17_2013_60cm (SPAdes) (version 2) | ecosystem: Environmental > Terrestrial > Soil >...
GAGCTTCTACGAGGCGCCAAACGGTGAGCATTTGATATCAGCAAACGCCAGCCAACAGGAACCGGCAAAATTCATCGCCTGCTTTGTTTGCGACGGTGACAAACCGCTCTTGCTGCCGATAGCGAGGCGATAACTGGTTTTTAGACGAGGCTAAATGACCGTCCTAAGACGGTTCGCTCTCCTAGCTTCCACGCTCGTTCTCCAGCTCTAGCAACGCGTCTCGGCGTCCTTGCCAATAAGCTAGATTCCACGCACGGCTACTTGCCAAGTGGGTGGTTCGACCGATATCCTGTTTGGCGCGGGTCCACTCGTCCAAGATCTTTTCCGCCTGGGTCCGTTTAGCTTTGATTGGTTCCATGAAAGATTCCCCTTTTAACCAAGTGCGACCGGCGAGGCAAGCCGCTAGCTTCGATGATTTTATCCGGGATTTTGATCCGGATGGAGACCTGGATCCGGAAGGGTTCCACTCCATCCGCCAGCTCTGGACGGCGCTGCGCTTAGGCGGGTTAGAGCCACGCGTGAACTCAGCCCGTTACATCGATGGGCACCCTGAACTCACGATCGAGGTAGAAGACGATTGAAGTGACCAAGCACCAATGGCAGATCGTTAATGCGCTGGCCAGCCAACTGCAGCACTTCTACGATCGTGACGGCAAACAGTACGCCGACCAAGAGCTAGCTGATTTACTGAATCAAACCGAGGAAATGCTTAACCAGACCCGACCGAGAGGGAAAACGCTCTGTGAGATTTTCCAAGCCGAGGAGGATCAATGAACCGTCGCCATTTCTTTAGCTTAGCCGCGCTGAGTATTGGTAGTTTGTTCTGTCCGCGACCCAGCCTGGAAGAATCGTTCCGGCGCGATTTGAACGCCTGGATCCAGAAATATAAACCTCACTTTTTGTTCAACCGGTTGGCTGAATGCCCGAGTCACAGTCACAACATCACTGACCCAGGTCACCCATATGCCGGATGATAACAGCGCGCCGAGCTCTTATAATTGTCATAACGAACCCAGAAAAGGCCGTGCGTAAGATTCCACGCAGGCTTGCCGTTTTGCGTAGAAACGGTTTTGCGTAGAATCTACGCAGCGATTGTGAACAACTGTGAATAACTCTCGGTTGGCCAAGCGCTTTGGCCAAATGGCCAGTGCACACATGCGCACGCGCGCGTAGCACAGACTGCACACTTGTGCAAGACAATTAGACACTTAGGCAGATCTGTCTAATCCGCGCGCGCGGGCTCCAGCTCTAGCCGATTAGACACTGAGCACCATCTGTCTAGCCACCTAGACAGTTCACCCCAAGTGTCTAGGTGCCCAAAAGGGGGGTAGGCCATAGCCGCGCGCCAGTTTCGGAGTCTCGCGGCGGCGCCACAGAAATTCACCGTTTTTTGACAGGAGAAAAGAGTCCGGTCTCATCCCAAGCAAAGCAGATTTTACCTACTGGCAGAGTGACTGGCATTTACCTTGGCCGTTTGGCCGAACTCTTTCCGTATCGCTTTAGCCGAAAACATACGCTGACAGAAAACATCTGGACCATTCGACCCGCACCGTGAGACGTAGAACAAGAGCCGAGCTTGAGCAGATCGAAGGCGACTTGGGAACCTTGGCTCCCACCGTACTTGCCGGAAACTTGGATGATGCAAAGACCTATTTCGATTTGATGCAGCGCGAAGCGAGAATCTTGCATCTCGTGGTACGGTGCAGGATCTCACCGGATCTCAGAGGCGTGCGGTCTCCGCCGTTGAGGATACGATGAGCGCTAAGGATACAGACGATCTTGCAGTCACGTCCGATCTTGCTCGGGGCGGCTCGGCTGACGAGATCTGGAATTTAAGGATGCAGGGCTTCAGCGTTCGTGAGATCAGCCAGCAAGTTGGTCTGCCGCCGGTTGAAGTGGACGAAATCTTAATGAAACATCGCACCGAGCGCAAAGCATGCCCAACTGAAGCGAACGATTTCTACCGGCATATCGCTGTGAGCCGTGTCGAGAGCTTGCTCAAGACTTATCTGCCGATCGCACTCATGAAGGAAGTCATCCTGGAACGAATCCGAAGCGGCGAACCGGTTCCGGAAGGGGACGTTGTCCATCCGTTGCACTGCGCGGCTTTCTGTCTGGCCGCTCTAAAATTTCAGGCCGAGTTGCTCGGGCTGCGGAACCCGGAACCTGCCAGAATCGCTGGAGCTGGTGCCCAGGAGGTGCTCTCCTGGCTGCGCACTCAAACCGAATTTATTAATCAGGTCGTGCGTGAGGCACCGCGTGATGTAGTCGTTTTGCCGACCGAACAATTGGATGGCGCACAGAGTCCAGCCACACAAATGAAAACCCCGGGTTCCCAAACTGATCGCGCCAAACTTGCCAGCGAGGAGCTTGAGTTGGACGTCGACCTGAACGAAATCGAGATCCCTGTGGCTGGAGCGCCAATCACCGAGACTTTACGCGGGGGTCTATCAGGTCCGGTTGAGGACCCTCTTGAGGCTGGGCGGCGCGAGTACCGCGAGCCATTTTTCCGCGGTGAGTGTGATGCCCTTTAGGTGCTTGCTTGCTCTCTCGAAGTAACATTTGCGTCGCAACGCCTTCAGTCTGGGACTGACACCTGATGTCAGCTGGGGCTGACATCTCACATGATGTATGAGCTTTGCATTGCAATTTGGAACAGTCATCCAGGCTTTGTATTTGCTCTGGTCGGCGCTGAAGTCCCATGCTCCCGTTTCGACAAATTCGACAAATTTGATGCCAGCGGGGACATAAGGTGCCTTCCGCCCTTTGCTAGCGTATGACACAAAATTCGACAATTTAGACAAATTCGACAACTGACTCCGGGGATCGAGAAACCATTTCAATCTCGACAGACTCAAGATTCCGCTTTGAAAACGTCGATCTCTTTTTTGCCCACCTTCTCAAAAAGACGCGCTTCACCTTCACGGATCAGGTAAGGAATAAATCGATAAAAAATTTCTTGGGGAGTCCATGATCCCGGCCTTCCCGAATGATGCGCGTACTTTGTCGTGAGAGCTGAACGCGGAACATAGATGCTGCCACCCTCGTGTCTGAAATCCACGCGAATTTTCGCAAGGAGCAGCTCAGCGTCATTCCGGGTCGTTTGCTGGTCTGCGATTGAGTCCAGAAAGACTGCCGCCTCGAGGTTGCAGTCTAAATGCTCAATCGCGCAGCGTAAGACGTTTTCGGAAATTAGCTTAAGCGGTAGGTGCTGTTTCGCACAGACGCAGGCCTGAAAGATCATTGCAACCGATAGGGCCTGTATGGGTGCGCTACTTAGGCGAGTCAACTCGGCTTCTTTGTTGTGATCGGTTCGATTAGTTCGGGAACGATTGTCCCACTGAAAATCGTTCCAGAGCTTTTCGGCTTCTGGCGTGAAAGCCAAAGCGCCAGACAAACCTTTGAGCTGGTCGAACAGGGAAACAACGGGGTGAATGCTCACTTCTTTGGGATGCGTTATGAGTCGGCCATGGCGATCGGCGACGTAGTATAAAAATCTCCGTCCTAGTCCGGCCCTTACCGCTTGGCCTTGGAAACAAGCCACATTGAATGTAGCCCCGAATAAAACGGAGGTGCTGGTCTGCGGGATCCTGCGTCTCGTCTCTGGATTGTTTTCGCTAGCGTTTCGGCGATAATTCTCAGCCAATGAGCCGCAATCATAAAGTTTCAGGAAACGCGTGGCGTTGCGCATTCCGTTGGCCGTTTTCTGCCAGTCCGTCAGAATAAGATTGGCGTCATCAATTAGCAGAAGCTTATCAGGCCTTCCGCCCCTATCGGGGTCATATTCATCGAACAAGGCCTCAGGACTGAAGTTTTCCGGCACGAAGGCTTTTGGTGGCAGACATTCTTCGGCGATCTGACTCGCAAGCGAGATGATGCTGCTTTTCCTGTCTCCGGGCTTTCCCGCCAGCATGACATACACATTCGGAAATATTTTAGTCACCCCCCAGTCGTGATACACTCTGCGAGCCAACAGAGCCCCACACACCGGCAGAATAGACCCGAGAATAAAGCAGTCTGCCGCCTCGGTTTGTTCTCGGCCAAGCGCAACATAGTCCTCCAAAATCGAATCGGACGGATAAATTGCCCCCTGTGTGTAACCACCCGTCGAATTTGTCGAATTTGTCCAATCTAGGAGAGGACGTCCTTCTTTTTGTAGGTGAACCGTTGTCGAATTTCCTTTGCTTTGAGCCGCTCCGGTTATTTTTTGTGTAGTCGTCGTCGCTATAGAGTTCGGCTCGCGGGAATAAGGTGGCGTTTTGCCTTTAGCCAATGTGATGACTTGATCGGGATTCGACCCTACAGAAGGATTTGGCCGATTCGGAAGTCCTTGACTTGAGTGCTTTTGAGCATCAGGTGCTTGCAAGTCAGGTCGCAGTGAAGACGCTGAGGCATCGGACAACTCCTCTTCGATTGCGTCTGTAATCGTTTCACGTGGTGAAGCGGATGGCTCGTTCGCCTGCGATTGTTCCGCGAGATTTCCGGTGGCAATCGCCGGAGAGCCTTTAGAAGCAGGATCGGAACCGCTTACAAAGGTAGGGATGTCCCCGAAAAATTCAATGTTCTCGGGTTCCCTGGAGCTAGACTCAGGAAAGATAGGCTTCGGGATTTTAGCAGGTTGCTGTGGGTAGGAAGGTCGCGTATCTTCGCGGCGCATAAGACTTTGATTTTGTGTGGAATCGGAATCGTCGTTTTGTATAAAAGTTGCAGGCGCTGTCTCGGTGGCAGCGCCTCCTTCTTTTTGGAGTGGTGGCGGGAGCGGGTCTCGCGCTTCGGGCCTTGGACCTGCATCGTGGAGATGGTCCGCACCGCCACCGTATCTGGCTCGAAGGTCTCGTGGGTAATCATCGTCATCCATCTTAGTAGGGGCCCCGAAAGATCCACGTAGTTTGTTGACATCGGATTTACGTTAGCTACAGGGCATTGCTCGGATTTTCACCGCCTAATAAATTGTCCCTTCGTCACGATCTTCTGCGTGGGGCACAGAAAGTCGTGTCCGATTTACAGGCTAGTTCGTGGTCGGCCACGCCATGTTTTGACCTCGCTGTAAATTCGCGTTGCGAAAGGAATGTCTTCGGGCTCGATCTCTAAGTTTGGATCGTGAGTTTGCTGTCGACCGGCGGCACTCCCGCTACCCGCTTTGGGGCTATCGGGCTCAATCGCAGTACGATCCGAGAGAAACTGCAGATTCTCACCGACAACGAACATGCGTGAGCGTTTTTGACCGTTTTTTTTGTCGTCCCAGCTCTTGAGTTGCAGGCGACCTTCAACAAAAACCAATCGGCCTTTTTTGAGATATCGCACTGCCACCTCAGCAAGGCGACTCCAAAGTTCAACCTCGACGAACATTACCTCTTGTTGTTTTTGATCATCGGCGGCGGTGTAAACGCGATTGATGGCAACGCCAATCTCCGTCACAGGCGTCCCCTTGGGTGTGTAACGTAGCTCAGGATCGCGGGTAACGTTACCGATTAACAGTACACGATTTAAATTTGCCATAAGTTAGTTATTGGATTGACCGAGTCTTTTGTATTGGAGCAGGCGGCGGCTGGTTTTGACGAAATCGTCCTGGCTGTTGAGCAGAGGAACGGGTACCTTGATCCCTTGATCGATTTGGGCAGAGGGGAGTTCGATCGGCGGCGGCACGATCTCTTGGAGAATTAAACTGGCCGCTTTCTGTGTTTCCTGGAGTTTTTGGGCTGCTTGTTCCGCAGCTTGGAGAGAGCGCTCGATGCTCTGGCGAGCCTCTTGGAAAGCGCTTTGGGCGGCCAGAAGATTCTTGCACTGCTCGTGCCACCGGGCCTCTGCATCTTGTGTGCGCCCCGCGAGCGTGGGATTATAAAAAGGCTTGATCGCTTCCAGGGCGATTGTGCGCAGTTCTTCGGGACGCAGAGCCGCCAGAGCGTCGATCTCGGTCTGCTCATGCCGCATTACTTGTCGCCAGCGATCTGCCCGTTTCTCGCTTGGTTTGAGCGGCGTTGAGGGCAGAGTCAGATTCCTGACTTGATTCAGGGTCAAGGCGACATGATGCAGCCGGATGGAGAGCCGAGGATGACATAGATCCTTTAAGGCCTGTAGTTTGCGGGAAACACTGACCGGCATTTGGTAACCGCTCGGATCAAAGTCGGTAAAATAGAGCACGACCGAAGGACGGTGATCGCGCGCGCAGCGAGCGGCCAGTTCGGCAATCATTGTATCGGAGGCTTCTCCAGTGGGTAAGAGCAGCTCGCCCCAAACCATCTGTGCGATCGGCAAAAGCACTTTTTTTAACGAAGTTTTTTCGCCTAATAAAATGATGCGGTAAGGCTGCACGACCGGCCACTGGAGGGAAGTGAGTTGCGGCAGCGCTTTCTCCAGAGATGGGACCGTGATCCCTTCTCCGTCGTGCTGAATTGGTTCGACGCTAAAATATGGCGGCAGATACAGTTCCGGGCGCGCGTTGCGCTCGTCGACGATTTTGGCTGCAGGTACGTAGCCTAACCAGCGCGCTGCCTTTGCCGCCTCGTCGGATAACCATTCCCACGCTTTGTTATCATTGATGTAGCGTTTACCATCGGGCCTGGAGACATCTGCGGAGCTGCTGGTGAGGTAATGAAACCCACGAAGGTGCACGGTGCCTTCCGGCTCCAGGAATCGCTCAATCATTTCAGCAAACCATTTGCCGTTGCGGCGTCCCTGGGCAGTGTCAAGCCGGTACGGGTCACGGTCCTTGCTTAGCACTGTGAGTTCATCGACTCTGTAACCGCTTGTGAGAACTGCGTTTTCCAGTACGCAGCGCAAAGGACCGACGGGCGCTAAGTCCTCTTGGTGAATACGTCTGAGAGCCGGTGTGTGAGTGGCGCGGTAAGCGCGTGCTATCGCGGTTTCAATTACCCGCTTAAGCACGTCTCTGAAAGGACTCAGGTCCGGCGCTTTGCCAGTCGAAAGCAACGGAACAAAAGGAGATGTAAGATTGAGGGCGAACTCGATTTGTGTCTGCGGAATGGAGAGCCATATCCAGCAATTACCGAGATGAAGTACCGCCTCGCGTCCTTTTTCGCGGTGAGAGTGCAAGTCAAGAATTGTTGGAGTGCGATTAACGGTGAAGCCGCCGATCTTCACGTTGTCGTTACTGCTATCAGAGGATAGGGCCCAGCATTCCGCGAGGAACGGAATAGTTGCAGGCAGTTCTTCCGGTCCCGTGGTGAAGCTGCCGATTTGGTAATCGTAGCCGTCCGGATAATTGGGCCACGCGTCTCGGCCCAGTAGTCCGAGACGTTTTGCATTGATAGGCTTAGTCGCCGAGCGCAGGATCCTGAGAAGGCGAAGAGCTTCCTCTCTTTCAAAAGTCCGGCACAGGCGATTGCGTCCGAATGTGTCGATGATCTTCTTGCGCACAGCATCCTGAGAACCGCCATCGAACTTTTTGGCGAACGCGAGGAGCGTCATAGCGGGGTTGACGTCGGCCAGCAAGAGACTGAAAGCGTCGATATCGAACCAGTGCGATGATGGGCGTCCACTAAAGGGCGGACCACCGCCCTTCGCCAGTCCGATGGCTACCTGGGCCCAGTAGAACGCGTGGGGATCTTGCGGGTACGCCGGATCAATTTCGATCGTGATGGAAGTGCCGACTGGATAATCGATCGCCGTGACTTCCTCGATTGAGGTGTTGCCGTTTCGGGCGCTTGGCTTTAGGACGACGCGTTGATTGCAAGATTTAATAGTGATCCTCCCGCCCCCGCTAGCAACGGTGCCGACAACACCCATGAGCCCGTGGCCGAGCGCGCCCCGTAAAGGTTTTCGCCAGAGCTTCGAGGAGATCGATTCGCCGCGTGCGAGCGATAACAAGTGGGCGAACTCTTCGGGCGTCTTTTGCCAGCCCGGCCCTTGATTGACGACGGTGTAGGTGTTGGGGCCTTCCGAAGTGGCGCTCGTCAGGCCGTAGAGTTTGTACAAGTCGCAAAGGTCCAGACCGTTGTCAGTAAGCTCCTTGACGTCCGATCGCCGCATCAATTCGGCTGGGACTCCGGTCTGCTGGGAAATCGTGCCCGGGGTTCGGTAAGCGGCCCAACTCTGGCGCGTGACTTGGTCGGAGTCGTCAATTCTAACGCGCACCAATGTTGCCTGGATCGCGATTTTGGGGGTTTGCACCCCATGCCGTGCTGACCCTTCAAAATCGCGATCCAGGCCATCTTGACCATGTAAAACTTTAAAAACTTCAGTTTGCTCGGATGCCTGCTGTTCCTTTACTGGAGCGGATTGGCTGGCAGTTGGAGAATCTGCGTGAGCCGTTATATTTTTGGTTGGCGGCGGAGCGGCTTCGGGTTGAGCCAAAAATAACGCCTCTGCGCGTTTAGTAGGGGTGTATTTTGCGCCGACCTTTTTTAGCAATCCCCTTCTAATGAGCCCGGCGGCGAGGGTGGAGACCCGGGGTTGCGTCAGGCCCAGTTCCCTGGCCAGATCGCTGGCCCCAGTAATGCCTTGCGCGACGACGGCCCCGAGCAGCTTGGTTTGGACGGGCGTGAGTGCGCCCTCAGGCGCTTTGATTTTCTTGTGAGGTTTTAACTGATGAACAGATGCCATTGTTGCTTTGCGCTGAAACGCGAGAAGACGGCTGTCTGACGTTCAGGGTTGAAAGAGTTTCTTTCGATTGCGCCCGCTGCTCCGACGGGGTAGTGGAAGCGAAGATTCAAAGTGGCAATTTGAAACGCTATGAGGAGGCCGCTTCTTGGCACAGGGCGGCCTCCCCCTTTTTTTGGGACAGGACGGGCTCACGATTTTGGCGTTGGTTTGGGCTGGGCATTGAGCGGTTTTGGCTTCGGCTCTTCAACGCAGCCAGCCAGATAGGTGCTTAGGCTCGGCATATAGATCAGCCTGATGCCTTTCATTGATCCGGGTTTTCGGATAACCGCGCTTTTGATTTCCCCCAGTTGTATGAGTTCAAGGAGGGTCGTGCGCGACAATCCCCAGAGTCGCTCACGAGGCTTAGGCATTCGGACCCACTCCTCGGCCTGAGATGGAACAGATAGCTTATTGGTGCTCATGGCTCTGCTCTTTTGCTCCGAATTCGCACTGGGGCTTATATCGGATAACATTAGCGTTGGTTTCAGCAGCGATGACTTCGGCGAGGCGGTAGCGGAGCATCCTGCCACTCAAAAGGATCGGGTGAAGCTGTCCGGCTCGTTCGCGTCGGCGAATGGTCTCGGTGGAACATCCCCAGCGCGCACAGAGAGTTTTGCGCGAAATCAAGGTGTCGTCTGGGGAAGGGGAGCTGTGGCGGTTGTTGCGCGCGAGGCTGGAAGCTCGGGTTTTTATTCTAGGCGGCATGCTCATAAACCATCATGAGATAGCACGTCACCAAAAGAGATTCAACGATATTAGATAACAGTAAAATCAAGTGTTGGTAGTATACCGATAACCAGTAGAGACGAAGTGTTGGTATTATACTGATAGCCGGTAGAGACGTGTGGAGTTGGTGCAGACGACTCCGGCTCTGCTCGATGCAGCAAAAGTCGAACGCAACATTTCCACCATTGGTGGAAAAAACCGGACCGATTCGTGAGGCGGTTCTGCGTCCGCTTGTCCAGCTTAAAGAACCTGAAGACCAGATGGCGAGAAGAGCGTCTCTTGTTAGAGAGGATATCCGATGCCGGAACGCGCCTGGAGCTATCATCTATCTGCCCGCTAGCGCAAAACGCCTCCTGCGGGCTTTTAGGGCCATTAGCTTTGCCATTTACAAGGTGCCCTGGCGCGTTAACACCGCACCTTTCAAACACACGAGTGCCCTTCCGCCTAGCGCGGCAGGCCGGGCAACAGTCCCACGGCGTTTCTCAAGGGTTCAAGCTCGACGTGCGTGTAGCGCTGATGAACGTCCAGCGGATCACCACTGAGTGGATCAACCCTCGCAGGATAATTTCCAATAGCGTGGTTCGGCTCAAACCCTGAAGGCGCTCTTTAGGCTTTGGTAACCGTGCCCAGAGATCGCCTTGGAAATGCTCTGGTATCTTAACTTTTAACATGCGCGAGCAGTTTAAACGTGCGCGACATGTCTGTATAGACACAGTAAGTACTAACCCACTTAATGGTATATACTAAATCGACTCCAGATCGAGCAGATGGACCCCAAAGGGCGGAATCCAAATGTCGTTCGCGGCCAGCCCACCAGCTTTCTGGTTAAACCAGTCGATGTAGGTCTCGGCTTGATCAGCCGCACGGTAAAAAGAGCTGGCTGAGCTGTACGGGCACATGCCTGCAGTGGCCTTCCAAAATTCCAGAGCTTCAGTTGCGGTCATATAACGGCGCAACCGGCAGGCAGCTAAAAGCCGCAGCCAGTCGCCATATTTCGCTTTAGACGCTCGGCGTCCCGTTTCTCTCTCGCGCGCTAACGCTTTGCTCCGTTCCAGGCGCAAGAGTGCGGCAAAAGCTTGTCCCGCTTCTGCGGGAGTTAACTCTCCTGGAATGCGGACAGTTTTAACTGGCTCGGTGTTAGGTAAATAACCGCCGTTCGGATCGAGCTTGAGTGCCAGCCACTCGTCGGAAAGCGGAGCGAGAAAGAATTTCAACCGGCGCCGTCGTTCCTTTTCCGGTATCGCCAGGTAGGGATGATCCGGCCACCACTCCGGCCAACCGAATGTGCTGAAATCCGTCCCGGGCAGGTAATACTCTGGTCGTTTTGACTGTGCCGG
>Ga0209647_1004367_pt1 | contig 10659 bp, 14 predicted proteins | sample GraSoi_2013_60cm_FD_185827 | JGI IMG/M metagenome (GOLD analysis project Ga0209647, IMG submission 185827) | Grasslands soil microbial communities from the Angelo Coastal Reserve, California, USA - Sample 9_17_2013_60cm (SPAdes) (version 2) | ecosystem: Environmental > Terrestrial > Soil >...
GAGGGTAGCCCGTAGGGAGCTGCCGTTTATGCCGGCTTGCGACCTTGAATGCAGTGCAGCATTCTGACCTGTAACAAACCGCATTAGTTAACCAAATTTCCGTGTCCGTTTTATCGGGGGAAGTACACAGTGCTTTTGCCCGCCAAATTGCCAGCCATTCTTCCCATCTAACCTCATCGCCCGCTGCTGGTCAGAGATAAGGAGTCGCCTGTTGGAAGGCGAGCTAAATGACATTAGTAATTGTTTCGGACTGGTAAACAACACAAATTGTGAGTAAGCGTCCTGGCAAACCCACCTAGCAGCGGCGGTGCGTTTTTGCTCAACTGGGAGGATGAATGGCATTTTAGGAACGAAGCGGCAGCGGCGTAGCCGCGCAGAAGTGGAGCGACTGGTAAGAGAATTCGGAATGAGCGGTTTAGGACGGCAGGAGTTTTGTGAGCGTAACGGTTTGGCGCTTTCGTAAAATCGGACGCAGTTATGACCATGACACTGCTTTAGCCAGCAATGACGCTGGCGTTGCTGTGTCCAGCACAAGCGCCGCGTTTCAATCTTTGGGAACAGGGTTAGCTAGTGGATTTAACCCATCAGCAGAGGCGATCCCCGCTAAAAACTTTCAGCGAATAGTGTTCGGGAAAGCTCTAGCACAGACGCGACTGCTCCAGTCGGCCACGAGGTGAGAAGAAGTGCATGCTGCCATCCTGGTCACAAATCCATACCTCCTTCGCTCCGGCCCCAAAATAAAGCTCTCCTCTGTGATCGATGGTTCTCCGATCGTCGGAGGAGTCCAATACCTCGGCGCAAATATCCGGCGCAGGCTCCGGCAGGGCATCGGCCTCTACTTCATTCTCTCGCGAGGACTCTAAACCAGGCAATATCGGCTACTTTAACACCGTCCGCTGTTGAAACCGGGCATGCGGTTACAACGATCTCTTGCAAATGCTTCTCCAGATGCAGCCCTATTCTTTAACTGGTAGCGGCCATGGCGGAGGGCTCGGAGAGTAGCTCTCCTTCGCGGTTGGTCTCCACTCGCTGAAGTATGGCGTTAAAACGCTCGTCGGATATCAGGCCCGACCATGCCCTTTGTGATTTGCGCCTGGCGACGTGGAAATCTGACTGGCATTTGCGGGGTAGCTCCACTTCATCCGGAGCAACGTCCCCGAGCTCCGGATAAATCCGTTGTAATACTCTTTTCATAGTCTTTTCATCTAGCCCAGCTTGGTTTGAGGGAGAATGAGGCGGCATCCACTGTTCTCTGGGCTCCAAGCACAGAAACGAAAGGGACCGCTAACATGAAAAACTTTATGATCGAGAGTCGTTGTAGCGGTTTTTTGCGCAAATCGCCGCGGTTATTAGTTTGCAACCCACCTTCAGAGTATTTCTAGAGAAGACGCCGACACTGTACTTCAAGAGGAGGCTGTCGGCACGCTCGCACCAAACTCGACACTGAATATGTCGGCAATTCCGACCGTCTAATAGTTAGAGAAACAGATTTTATTTCAAAGCGATATAACGATATGAAAAAATTCCTTGCGATTGGCCTCGCCGCTCTCGGTCTGGCAGCCGTCGCTCCTCAACCGGCGAAGGCGGATGGCGGTTTCAGCTTTTCCTTCGGACCTGCTTACTATCCCGACTATTATCCGGGAGACTATTACTACGGCCGTCCCTATTACTACTACGGCCACCGCTATAACTACGACGGGCCGCGTTACTACTATCATTCCTGGAGGCACCATCGCCACCATCATTGGGATGATGATTAGACCCGAGCCGGAATAGCCAAACCTTTGCTCGGTCGGTACGGCAGTGACAAGGAAAACGATTTGCGTCGTTGATGACGATCCCTCAGTGCTGCGCTCGCTTCAGCGATTGCTTGATTCAGACGGATTGGATGCGCAGACGTTCGACAGCCCAGAAGTGTTCCTTGATTACGCCCGAGAGCACGCCATCACATTGGTAGTCCTCGACTTCTCGATGCCAGTAAAGAATGGCATTGAAGTGCAAAAGCAGCTGCGCGAGTTGTCGCCTCGGACAAGCGTAGTGATGATAACCGGCCGCGAGGAACCGGCGACTCGCGCCCTTGCACTGCAAGGCGGAGCTTTCGCATTTCTAGTGCAGTAAGTCTGAACCTCGTATAGCAGTCGAATCATTTTCGTTTGCTCACAGCCATCGCAAGCAGATCGAGGCCGCTATACAACCTTCAGACTTAGTGCACTAGTCAAGCCGTTTGAGGACCACGCGTTTCTCGCGGCCATCCATAGTGCGCTTCAGCACGCAGCATAAGTCCGGTCCTCGCTTCGCGAGGGGAAAGAGCTTTCGCGTCAGGTGTAGTATTGGGGCGCATGTTTCGAAAGCGTTCGGCGTTTTCCGTTCGCGGCGATCGCGGCGATGTCGGCGTTCCTGAGAAGTGTAGATGGCATCAGCCTTTCTGTGTATCAGATGAAGTGACGCCGCCGCGATTTGTGCGATCCTCGGGCGGGGTAGATCGAAGCGGGACGGGCAAGGAGTTCTTCCCGTTCACGGTGCCGGTACTCCTCTGGTACACGAAATTCTTTAGCCGGGATAGATCTGGTGGTGTACGGCATATCGTCGAATTCGAAAGTGCGGATTAAACCCAACGGGATTCCTGCTTCCTGAAGTGTTTCCCAAAGCGCATCCGCGATCGCTTTCCGATGCCGCCTGGGTTTATAGCCTTTGGCTAAAATGACCGGCGTCATCGTGATGAAGGTGTTCGCAGGATACTCGTACTGTTCGAAAACAGTATTGTCCGGGCTAAGGACGAGCTGCGCGATTTTGTGGCCGTTGTTTTGCAACACACAACCGTCGAGATTATCGAAGACCCATTGAACCAGAGAACCGTCTCCGCCGGTCGGTTCGGCTATAACTTTGGACGAGCGTGATCACCTTCATTGCTGTATCGGGGCGCAAACCTTCTGGGTAACATCTCCAGGAGGACGCTTCTTCGTTTCTAGCCAAAATGTCGCCGATCTCGATGTTAATTAAGACGGTTTGCGCGAATTGAATTCGGCGATAGTTTCGATCGCGAGAGAACCGCCGCGTGCCGGAGCGCGAGTTAGGAGAGTGAGAAGTAATTACCCTTGGGGGATAGATGATTCCTCTCTTAGAGGGTTAGAGGGAGTCATCTACCAGAGAAAGTCAATACGGCGTTTTCGCTTGCCTGGGCAAACATGCACAACCGGAATGCCCTTGGCATACCCGCGAATGCGACGGCTGAAGCGCCCCGCGATGTGCGTCAGGTGTGTGTTGTCCGGCGTCGCATCCGATCCAGTCAGGCTCGCCACCACAAACGCAACCCGCCGGGATCATGCCCCATCCAGAAATAAGCATTCAACACGATCCTGTCCACGCAATCGATGCCAACCCCGCTCGGGCAAAGGGCATGGGGAGCCGGTCGCGTTGGGCTAGCTGCTAGATCTTCGCAATCCGATCGCCCAGCGGATAACCGACCGTAAGCAGAGGACCAGGACCAAGCTACAGGTATAGGCGAGGGCTCCCATCACGGCAAATAACAGCCAATCGGGAATCGTGCTTCCCCCGAGAATATAAAAGTGGCCTAAGCCTAATCCCTCGCAAATCGACGCGGTTACCAGCAGTAAAACCAGGAAGAAAGGGGGTGGATCGCCGTTCAGAGTCAGCAAAGCGCCAAGTTCGATCAGCAACATCGGTGGAAACGCCGCCCAGACGAAAGCTGGCCACAGCCTTAATTTCGGGCGGTTTGGTTTAAGCGAAGACATAGCGTTAGGCTTCTCCTAGGTTCGTCTCAGCCGGTTGGGAGAAATGATTTGGCAGTTCGACGGATGCATCATTCGTAATCTAGAAACATCGTTACGTTCCACACCGATAACCAATCGATAAAATGACTGCCCCGATCGATGCAGCCGATGAAGGTGTCAGAGCGTAACAGCCCTTTTCAGCATATTCCCGGAATTAACCGCTTGGTGCGTTCGGAGTACCGGACATATTCAGGTCCGATTTTACCGAAGCGCCTTTTCTTCGACCGAAGATGCGCAAAGAGTTCAAATCCTGTTCCCATCCCGCCAGAGATGTGCTTGAAGGCCGACGTCAATTCGCTCGATTAGATTCGCACCACGCAAATCGAAAACTCTTTGTTTGAAGATATTGATCGGATGATGTCTGGACATAGAGAGCCAAAACGTCAAAATGATCAAAGGAGATCGATGATGTTCGTCGAGACGGCTAGCACGATTACATCGGTAGGAAGTTCTAATAAATGGCGGGCTGTTACACTTTTTCTTGCGATCACTGCGGCTTCTCAGTGGATTCGTGGGAAGCATCGAGAAAGTTTCGGTCCAGTGATTCCGAAGAGTAAAGCCATGAAATATTTCTGCGAATGAACTGAATAAGAAAGAAGCACAATGAAGAACAGCCCGCGAAACATTCTGCGTTACTTCGCTGCGACGGAGCTGGTCGTCGGCACCATTGCTGGCGTCCGAGCCGAGACGGTCGACAGTCGCATCGGCAGCTTGTCCTTTGAGCGTGGGCTGCCAACGGAGGATACAGTCACAAAACTCTTCGATACGCTGGACTTTCAGCGTGCGTGTTAGGCGTATATCTGGGCGTTACCCCTTGTTGGCATTGGAACCTTTCAGTGGGCCCATTACCAAACGTTTGGCGCGAGCGATGGTGATATTGTTATCTATCAAACGTATCGCGACAAATTGTGCATACTAACGCCCAACGCCACGACTCCCTACGTCGTCAGCTTTGTCAATCTGGCACGCACGGGGCCCGTGGTCGTCGACTTACCGGCGGGACCAAACGCCAGTGGCGTCAGCGACTTTTGGCAACACGCAGTCACCGACATGGGCCAGACCGGGCCGGACAAAGGCGCGGGCGGAAAATACCTCGTCATCGGCCCCGGACAGGCCGAACCGCCGAACGCGGAAGGCTACATCGTGGTCCACTCAACCACGATGAACGTCTGGCCCGGTTTCCGCGCGCTCGATCCAGATTCCGTGAAGGCGCAGCAATGGATCGATAAGGTAGCGATCTATCCCTACACAGCCAGCGCGAGCATCCGCCAAAGCAAAAATTCCTTACGCCTGCCGGGAGGACCTGGCTTCAGGCGCAGCCCCGCGGGCTTGCGTATTGGCAACTGCTCTCGGACATCATCAACCAGGAACCGGTGCAGGAACGCGACCGCATCATGATGGCCACTCTCAAACCTCTCGGGATCGAAAAAGGTAAACTGTTTCAGCCAGACGCTCGCCAAAAGAAAATTTTGGAAGACGCGGCATTCGTTGGCGAGGCAATGGCCAAGGCAAACTCATTCGATAAACGTTTTACTGGAAGCCTGTATCGGCCAGAGACCCGTTGGGACTACGTCATCGCGGTAGATTGGACTGCCGAGACGGAGTTCTACCGGCAACTCGACGAACTCTCTGCCTATACCTACGAGGCCACTGGAACATCGAAAGGCATGGTTACAAAACGCCAGGCATAGGTCAGGCGTATCTCGCAACCTATCGAGACAAAGACGGCCATGCTTTCGACGGCACCAAAACCTACCGCTTGCACGTCCCGCCTAACGCGCCGGCGAAGAACTTCCTGTCCGTGACGCTCTACGATCTGGACACGCGGACCTTCATTGAAAACAAGGAGGAAATTGCCGATCGTTCGTCGCGAATGGATTTGCGCAAAAACGACGATGGCAGCGTGGACGTTTATTTTGGCCCTACTGCTCCCGCAGGTTTTGAGAAGAACTGGATTCCGACCATTCCCGGCAAGGCGTGGTTCACCTATTTCCGTCTTTACGGGCCGATGGAAGCATACTTCGACAAGAGCTGGCCGCTGCCAGACATCGAGGAAGTGAAGTAAGCCCGGCTTGAAACCTAGTATTCGAACCATCCAAAAGTTAATAGGATTTTTGAAATGGCCATTTCACAGCAACCGGTCCAATACGTCAGTGACCTATTAGGTATCACTTCCGATCACTTAAGCCGGACGGGGCGCAACTCTCGCAAAAAAGTCGTCGACGCTGCCGAGCATACTGGCAGTACCGCATTAAGCTGATTGTGAAGTTTCTCTCAGCGTCGGGCTGTCAAGCAGCCGGCAGCAAGGTCGTGCCGTACTTCGGAACCTTTTCTTGCATCCCTTTTGTCTTAATGACGTCAATCTGTTCGAGCAGAATTCGACGTATCTCTTCAACGGATTTGGGATGTTCCATCGCCCCGTGTCCAGTCGGAACGATTAGTTCCGACTGTGCCGAGTCGAGATGTGAACTCCAGTATGGGACAACTCCGTCGGAACTCTTGGGTGTATCGCCGCGTCCGCGGTCTCCAATGATGGAGTTATGCGGCGCGTTGATAGGAAGTTTGTCCAGGGATAGGAGTAATGGATTTTTTGGAGAAAGACCTGCAATGCTTGTCGGTGGCCGAAATTTTCGTGGATCACCATTGGGAGCGACTGCGACGATCACCGCGTTCGGTATGGCGTTGAGAACCTTGACGGGTAAGCGAATCAGCCTCAGGCCCAGGGCACCAATGCTGCTAGTGGAAAGAGAGCTTCCACGATGTGGTGTCGCGACAAATATCACTCGTTTGACGATCGGATTCGCAGGAAAAAGCAACGCCTGTTTGATTGTGGAATTGTTTGGTTGCGAAGCATAAAGAGTGTCTGCCTTCGGACCAAAAATGCCGTTCCAGAGCGTGCGTCCGGAGTTTGTAACCTGCAGCCGGGAGACGATACCGCCCATGCTATGCCCGACTAAAATCGCTTGCTTGAAGTGATAAGTCTCTTCCGCATATCCAAGATCTTGCCTCAAGAGCAGTGCGGAATAAGCGATCGGATTTCCGGTCGAGTAGGAAAAGGCCCAGAACTGGAAGTGCCGCCGGATTTCAGGGTCGGCGCTGAGCGAACTGGCGACGTTCGCCCACGCAGACGGGGCGGAAAGAAGTCCGTGGACAAAAATTACGGGAATCTTCTCGGGATCGTACGGCTGCAAAAACAGCAGACCCGCGGCTCCGCGCATGTGCTCGCCCCGGATCATATTCATGAAGCCGACCCACATTCCGGCCACTCGCCCATACGACGCTTGAGCTGCAGTATAATCGCCGGCAAGTGTGTACGATTTCTTATTTAAGAGCACCGTATCGAGTTTTGTGGGGTCCAACAGTTGGAGTGATGCGTCGCCCGGGTGCGACTGATCGGTGTGAACGATAGCCGTCATTGTCGCACGTATGCCCTTAAGCGGTTCGAGCCGGGGCACTGGTTCCCCGGTTTTGGAACTATGATGGACTCCGACCACCGTTCCACCGAGACCTTCGCGGGTTGCACGCTTTTGCATGTGCTTTTGATTGATCCGATCCGCTACCAGGATTTTTTGAAAATAGGTGGTGTCATACTCGCCACGCGCCCCTGATTGCAGATGCAGCCGCTCCGTTTCGCCCGTTCCGGAGTCTTTGAGAACGAGCGTTTTGGAATTCCGCTGGCGGACGATTAACACCGGCAAATCGGATACCAAGTCCGCAGTCGCACGATTATAGAGAGCAGTGGCCGAAGAACGACCCGTTTTAGAGGCGGAAGTAGAATTCAGTTGTCGTTCTGCGATACTGGCTACCGCCAGGTATTCGCCTGCCTGAGCATTTACATCTAGTTTCTGTCTCTCTGCGCGCCTCAGTCGCAGTTCCGCTGCGGTCAGGGGCGCGGACTTGGAGCATTGCTTTTCAAAATTGACGCAAGCCCCGAGGCAAATCGAAACGCAGATCGCCGATGTCAGGTACGGATTGCGGGGAAAAAAACCGAGGCGCGCTCGCTCGATAGCTCGGCCTAGGAAAATAGCGCGGCGAAGCATTAGAGCGTTGTATCAGGATAGCTGCCTTGGACAAGCACTTAAGCTCCGGGCGACCTCGCGCTCGGTGATTCCGAGGCTTTATTGAAACTGATGCGTCCGACCAGAGAGTGGGTAGCGCGGAGTATGGAAGGGATACGTTCCCTTCCTCCTCTTTAGTGGAGAGTCCAAAGCGGAAACGGATCTCCGATGTTAAAGCCGGGGTTTTGATGATAGACCAAGTCAAGCCGACCGCCGTTGAGGGAACCGCTGTGCGGTTTGATCTCTCCAAAGGCAAGGGTATTAAATGAGCCTCGATATTTCGGACTGATTTGAACGATCACTTGATACTGATCACCTCGTTTCTCGAACGCTGTCACCTTTGCAAGAATCGCTGTCATCCCTGGAGACCCGTCACATAGCTTCTAGGCCTATAGCCAGACTACTTCTTCACCCCGAGAATGGCGTCCTTCGCTACCTTGGCGACTCGGAATTTGACGACGGTCTTGGCTGGAATCTTGATCTGCTGCTGCGTCTTGGGATTGAAGCCCGTGCGAGCCTTCCTCTTCTGCTTTACTAGCTTGCCAAAGCCAGGCAGGACGAATTCGCCGTTCTTTTTGATCGCTTTGTAGGCGAGGTTGCTGAGCGTATCGAGGAATACTCCAGCGGTACTTTTGTTTGTCTGCGTGGCTGCAGCGAGTGCGATTTGAAGTTCAGTCTTGGTCATCTCTAGCCGTGGTTTATGGCAGCGAAATTGAACTATTTCAAGGAATCGCGGTTTTAAGCAAATCCAATTCAATACTTAGAACGACGTATTTCGTGAGAGAACGGACAATGTTTTCAAAGACCCGAAGTGCGCCAAGAGCCGCGCTGCGAGCGTTTCTTTTCCAACCAGCAAACCTAAGTGTTCGACATCGCTCAAAGCATTGACACCATAGCGCATCCGCTTTTCTGAAACCGACAGTGAGAAGTTCGGCGTCGATGGCGCGTGATAAAATTCGGCCGTTGACGGCCGATTTGGTTGAGGCCGAAACGTGAGGACTTCTCGGTCGCAATCTGCTTTTTAAATTACTCTCCTTTCTCCTGCACGTTGACACAAAACTTCGTCCTAATTCTTCGGCCGTTGACGGCCCCTGCTGTTCACACTTCACACATTTTTCAGGAGCATAAATTTTGTCCAATTTCGTACCTTTGGGTGGCTGATTTTCTCTGGAAAAATCGAAGCGCTTAGCTGTCGCTAAGTCCGGGACACCGCAAGCGAAAGAACGGCAGCACTTCACACCAACGCTGTTTTCATTCTGATCACTGCTCAAAGCCGGGCAAACCAGCGCGAATCACCGCGGAAAAATCTGGAGCTTGGTCCGCAGCTTGAGCCTTTGCGTCGATAAGCGATATCTGTTTTAGCTCGATCACGGTGCTTTTTGCAGCACAGTCCCGAGCAAACAATCATCTAAGGTTAGACTCAAACAAAAAGAAATTAAGAAAACCGCTTTTCAGGCCTCTTTACCCAAAAAGGCTTCACCGTCCGCCAAATACTTCTGGTCTGCTAGGAAAGGCCCTGTCAAAAGAGCGCGGAAAATTCAGGCCTCAACGCATCAATTCCCGGCGCTTCTCTAATCGGTGAGATGGAACCGGTTTCGTTTGGCATTTTTGCGGTCGAACGCTGAAGGTAAATTTGTTATGCGCGAAAATTTATTAAAAGCCTTGTGGCAAGAGAATGCATACGCCGTCAACGGCTGGTTATGTCTGCCTGCGACTTTCTCCGCTGAGGTCATGGCTCATCGAGGATGGGATTCGCTGACCATCGATCTCCAGCATGGACTGATCGACTACCAAAGTGCCGTTGGCATTCTCCAGGCGATCTCGACTACCCGAACTGTCCCGCTGGTCCGGGTTCCCTGGCTGGATCCGGCGATCATCATGAAAGTCCTCGATGCTGGCGCGTACGGCGTGATTTGTCCGATGATCAATTCTGCCGCGGAGGCAGCCGCATTCGTCGCGGCCTGTCGCTACCCCCCCGCAGGCATTCGGAGTTGTGGCCCGATTCGGGCGAACATCTACGCCGGGCCGGATTATATTGCGAACGCGAATCGGACCATTGTCACGATGGCAATGATCGAGACCCGTTCCGGTCTTGATAACCTCGAAGAAATTCTTTCGGTCGAAGGACTCGACGCGATCTATGTCGGCCCCTCGGATCTTTCACTGGCACTCGGATGCGAACCGCGGCTTGATCCAATCGAACCCGTCGTTGTTGAAGCTATTGAACACATTGTGACTCGAGCGCGGGCAAAAAAGATCGTGCCTGGATTCCACACGGAATTCCCAGCGTATGCGCAAAAGATGATTCAGCAAGGGTTCCGATTCGTTACCGTGGGTAGCGATGTCCGTCTGCTGGTTGCGAAAGCCTCCGAAGTCCTGGGAGCGATGGGACGCCATCCGTTGGCGACCAAGGAACCTCTGGGCCAAACCGGCCAGTACTAACCCGCATTTTTCACGTCGCCTTACCTGGAAGCCATGGTCTGAATGTCGACAACTTCAGAAGTTCGCGTTTGGGGTCGCTCCTCCGTTTGTAAAAAATTGTACGTTAACCCGCGAGCCTGAAGTAACCACAGCGCCTGAGCTTCTGTAGCGCAGGCTTGCGGGACAGCCTTGATCAGATCGAGGATTTGTCCAGCGTCAGTCCAGTCGACCCGGATATAACACCAATTCCCCTCGTAATTTCTGGCCTATCGCGGTAGGGACATCCATTGCTGGATGCCCCCCGCACAGATCCCGGCGGGCGTGATTCACGCACCGGGCTCCCACCTCGGGTGGTTAACGACGAATCCCACGAGCAGCTTCGCGTACAC
>Ga0209647_1004369_pt1 | contig 10658 bp, 6 predicted proteins | sample GraSoi_2013_60cm_FD_185827 | JGI IMG/M metagenome (GOLD analysis project Ga0209647, IMG submission 185827) | Grasslands soil microbial communities from the Angelo Coastal Reserve, California, USA - Sample 9_17_2013_60cm (SPAdes) (version 2) | ecosystem: Environmental > Terrestrial > Soil >...
CCGCCAAGACCGTGGTGGATGCCATCCGGGCCAGCTTCTCCCAGGTGGGCGCGCCTCCCGGGCTGAGCTTTCACCTGACCGGGCCGTTGGCCGCGAGCGTGGACGCGGCGACTACCAATAATGCGGGGGCCATCACGCGCTTCACCCTCCTCTTCGTCATCCTGCTGCTGTTCGTGGTCTATCGTGCCGTGCTCGCGCCCCTGATCACGCTCATCCCGGCCGCGCTGTCGGTGGTGCTCTCCGGCCCGTTGATCGCGAAGGCGTCCCAGGCCGGCGTCCCGGTTTCCCCAATCGTGCAGCAGCTGCTCGTCGTGCTGCTGTTGGGCGCCGGGACTGACTATGGCCTGTTTTTGTCCTTTCGTGTCCGCGAGGAGCTTGGGCGAGGTCGCCAGGTGCATGAGGCGATCGTGGCGGCGCTGACCCGGGTCGGTGAGGCGATTAGCTATTCGGCGCTGACGGTTGCCGCCGCGCTGTTGACGTTGCTGCTGGCCTCGTTCGGCGTCTACCAAGGCCTGGGACCGGCCCTGGCGATCGGGATCGGCGTGCTGCTCGCCGCGTCCCTCACGCTGACGCCAGCGCTGCTAGCGATCTTCGGCCGAGCTGCGTTCTGGCCCGTGCGGCCGCAGCCCGGCGAGCAGCGACCCGGCCTGTGGGGCCGGGTGGCCGAGCGCGTAGTGCGCCATCCGCTCGCGACGCTCGCCGCCGGCGTCATCCTCTTCGGCGCACTGTCCGTCGGGTTGATCGGCTACCGCACCGGTGGCCTCACCAGCACCGCACCGACGAGCAGCGACTCGGCCGTGGGCGCGACGGTGCTGGCCGAGCACTTCCCACAGGCCACCATAGGCTCGGACCAGCTGCTGTTACGGTTCACCACTTCGGTCTGGGATGATCCCGTCGTCCTGAGCCAGGCGCAGCAGCAGCTCGCCGCCGCCCCTGTCTTCCAGTCGGTTACTGGCCCGCTGGGCTCCGGATCTGGCATCCTGCCCGCCAACCAACTCGCCGCTCTACCCGCGACGCTGGGGCCCGCCGCTGCCCTCCCGCCAACCCTGCCTGCGGGGAGCCGCGTGCCCCCACAGCTCTATGCGGCGTACCGGGCGACCACGCAGTTCATCAGCCCTGATGGGCGGACCATTCAATACTACGCGGAGCTCCGTGCTGGTCCCAGCGGCAGTACCGCCGCCGCTGGCGCGATCCCGCAGGCCAGGGACGCCCTGGATGCCGTAGCCCACGCGACGGGCGCCCAGGCAGGGGGGGTCGCCGGGCCGGACGCCTCCGCCTACGACATCAACGCGGCGTCAAACAGCTCACTCAAGCTGGTGGTGCCGGTCGTCCTCGTGCTCATCCTCGTCCTGCTCGGCCTGTTGCTGCGCAGTCTGGTCGCTCCCTGGTATCTGGTCGTGACCGTCGGGCTCTCCTACCTGGCCTCGCTGGGCTTCGCGATGCTCGTCTTCGTCCACTTGAGCGGCAATGATGGGTTGATTTTCGTGTTGCCGCTGCTCATGTTCGTCTTCGCCATGGCGCTCGGCGCGGACTACAACATCCTCGTTATGAGCCGCATCCGTGAGGAGGCGCACCACGCGCCCAGCTTGTCCGTGGCGCTGACGCGCGCCATCGGTATCACCGGCGGCACGGTCACCTCGGCCGGGATCATCCTGGCCGGCACCTTCGCAGTGCTCGGCCTGGCGGGCGGGAGCAGCGAAGCCCAAGAACTCGGCTTCAGCATCGCGTTCGGCGTGGTGCTGGATACGTTCTTCGTGCGCACGCTGCTCGTCCCGTCGATCGCGATGCTGCTCGGCCGCTGGAACTGGTGGCCCTCCGCGCTCTCCAGGCCAGCGACCCGCGCGCCGTTCGTCGGGCCACCCGACCTCGCAGCCGGACAGGCTGCCGGTTCGACCCAAGCGCTCCCCAAAGGAGACATGTCATGACTTCCACTGACGACGCGATCCCGGCCCAGCCAGCAGTTCCGCGCGGTGCGACATCTTCGCAGCAGGCAGGCAATCGTGGGGTGGTCGGCAACGAGCGGCTGACGGCGCTGGCCGGCGCGGCGCTCCTCGCGCTGCTTGCGGTCGAAGTAGTGACCTCGATACGCTTGCGTACGCTGCTCTCCGCGCACGTTGTCGTCGGGGTGGTTCTTGCCGGCCCGCTCGCCGTCAAACTCGGCAGCACTGGCTACCGCTTCGTCCGCTACTATGCTCGCTCTCCTTCCTACGTGCGCCGAGGTCCGCCCCATCTGGCGCTGCGGGTGCTGGGTCCGCTGCTCGTCGCCACGACGCTGGTGGTCGTCGGCAGCGGCATCGGCCTCATGGTGACCGGACCGCGCAATGCCGGCCCGCTCCTGCCCCTGCACGGCTTCAGTGTGCTCGTCTTCCTCCCGCTAATGGCCATCCATCTCGTCGCCCATATCCTGGCGACGCCGCGGCTCGTCGCGGACGAGTGGAGCACGGTATCCGCGGCGCTGGCCCCAGGGCGCGGGATCCGGATGGGTGTGCACCTTGGCGCACTGGTGCTCGGCGTGCTCGGCGCCATCCTCCTGCTGCCCACCACCACGCCCTGGATTGCCTGGAGCCAAACGAACGGGCAGGTTCCCGCGCCAGTGATCGTCGGCACGCTACTCGCCATCGTGGCGCTCCTTGCCACCAGGCCGCTCCGCTGGAGGTGACGGCCCTGGGAGCTTGTCGTGGGAGCACCTGAAACTGCCGCCTTTGGCGACGATGGTGAACGGTGCGCAGAGCCCACCCGCGCTGATCCGGGTCGGGCATGAGCGCGGTCCCTGGCTTGGCGCTCGCATTCCAGCCACGGCAGGCCGCGTGACGTCGTGCAGCGCCAGGCAAAGGATAGGCGTCACGCTTCCCTCCTGGCTGTCCTCGCTCTCGTGGCCATCAGACCGCTCCGATGGCAGTGACCGCCTGAGAGCTCATACAGAGAGGTAAGCCCGACGCGGCCTCGGCAGTAGTCCCCAGGCATCCCGCTGACGCTTCATCTCGACGCACCCGCAGATCATGCGAGTCACTTCTGCACACGTTTCGTCGTGCGTACGCTTTCGATGATACTGGACAGTACAGGGGCGAATGCCATCGCCCGCCTGGAGGGAATGGAGCGCGTGATAAGGGCGGCCATGTGATCCGCAGACTCGTCCAAAACACGCTCTCATCGCCGGAGTGGAGCATGGTGCAGCGGCGCGTGTTGAGGCTGCCCCCTGTCGGGCAAGCGCACGTGTTCCGGCAAAGCCCCAGGAGGAGGCTGTTTTCACAGGCCTGTACCGGCTATCCACCCTGAGAGCGACCCGAGACCAGGCACGCAAAACGACACTATGGCACCTAGCGACCATTCAGGCGAACATGGGCTAGAGCGGAAGAACCGATCTCATGAGGACACGCAGGTATGCTGCACGCTGGGAGGGGAGGTCAGCTGAGATACGTATCATACGGTGCCACAAGCATTTCAAAGCATTTCAAAGCATTTCAAAGCGTTTCATGCCGTGGGGAGGTTCAGCAAGACGTGAACGAGGTCCGGGGCCTCCGCGCGCAGAAAGGTGAGGCAATGGACGACCCTGAGAAGCAGCACCTCTCTGAGCAGATCGCTCTCTCGCGTCCACGAGGGCAAATGGAAGACCGCAAGACGCGAGAGGTCTTCGCGTTTGCCCGCATCCCCCCGCTCGTTCAGCTTGGCGCCAAGCTCGACGACACATGGTCCGTGCGGACTTTCCAGCGGCCGCGCGCTGACCACCAGCATGCTTGGCGCTGACCCGCGCGCTCGTGGTCGGAGGTCCAGGCCAGATCCATGTCAAAGCCACGTCAAAGCCATGTGAGAAATCTCACGTTGAATTCCTGAGCCTTCCCACTACGCGCATGGCTTCCCCCCAATCTAGACTTGACGTGTCAGCTGCAACACCAACCTGGCCGTCAGCTGGAGGGCATGCACCGCGTGGCCAGCGCACCCTCGCCCCAGACGCTCGACGAGCAACGACTACCACCTGGCAATCAGCAGCGCGTCGACGACACGGCGCATGCACAGCAAACGTACCAGCAGCGACAGGAGTGAGGAGGTCCCAATGCGTACCAGTCCCCCGACGGCTTCCCGTACCGCAACGACACCGTCCACGGCCGCCAGCTGCGCCTATGGCGCCGCCGTCCTCTTCGCCGCCCACCTCGCGACGTACTTCATCCCCGCCATCCGCGACGTGACCGTGACGAGCTCCGTGGTCGGCGCCGTGCTGCTCGCCGTGCTCGCCGTCACGCAACATCTCGTTGTCTTTCCCATCGTTGGCGCCCTGCCCGCCCCGCGCTTCGCACGGCTCGCCGGGTACACCTGGCTCGTCGTCGATATGGGCACGGACCTGCTCCAGCTCGGCGGCGCTCCGAAATCGCTCTACCTCGTGCTGCGACTGGGCATCAACCTCGTCGCCGCCCTGTGGCTCGCGTCGGCCTCGCTGCGCGCGCACGGCGGTATGCGACCGCTTGGCGTGCTCGTCGCCGCCGACCTCGCCTGCTACTCCTTCGTCGCCCTGCTGTCGCCGCTCGCCTTTGTCGTGGCGCTGCCCTCGCTCATCCTGCTGCCACTGTGGTTCGTGCTCGCGGGTCGCTGCCTCGCACTGACAGGCCGCGCCTCTGATCGGGCAGCTCACGTGACCGCTGACACCAACACGGATACTTCAGCGCGAGAGCGGGCGGACCGTGTCGCTTTTGTCAGCGGCTCCAGCACCAACGCCGGATAATCCAGTTCATCGGGTCAGCACACCAGCGGGTGCATAGCCGGCAATTTTACTGTGAATACACGAACGAGAGGGGAGCCTCATGGCCTCACTATTCTCGCTGCCTGATCGGGAGCGCATCGGGTCTTCCGCTGGTATGCCTCCCGTGTCGATTGTCCCCTCTGTGCCCGCCTACCTGACGGTCACAGAGGGGACAATCGACACGGGAGGCATACCAGCCCCAGCGAGCCTCACGCTCTACCTCGTCTCCTGGCCGGGCAATCTCAGGCAACCGCTCGCCGCCAGCGCAGCGGCCGGGTCGACGGGCAACATCCTCCATGTCATCGGCGGCATCGCCGCCTCCTTCTTCCTGCCGCTCGGCTACCTGGGCATGTCCCTACTCGGCATGCGCCGCGCGCCGGGGCTCGCCACCCTCTGCGCGGCACTCTCGCTGGTCGGCTGGATTCCCTGGGCCGCGCTCATGGGCCCAGACGCACTGGCCTTCGCTATCAACCAGGTCGGCAGCACGCCGCAGCTCACTGCGCTCTGGGCGCAGGTCAACGGCGGCGCCGTCATGTCCACCTTCCTGCTGATCTACGTCTTCGGCCACCTGCTCAGCGCCATACTCATCGGCGTTCTGCTCGGCCGGCTGCACCTCATCCCGGTGTGGGCTGCCTGGGCCTTTGCCCTCACCAGCCCGCTGACCATCGTCCTCTTTCCCATCCACAGTATTGTCGTCCAGGACGTGCTCAAATACCTGATCTGTGCCCTCTGGATCCTCGGCGCCACCCCCGCCGCGCTCGCCATGCTCACCGGGAGGAGCCACCTTGGGGCAGAGCCTGCGGCTCCGGCAGCGTCCGCCGTGTGATGTGATGGGCCGCACGTCTGGGCCTCTGGGGGGCAGGCCGCTCACAGCCCTCAGCTTCTGGTGCGGGGCGAGCGCGTCCGTGACGAGCCGTCACGCACTCATGCCGAGAATTGATAGAATAGGCGTGAAGGGCGCGACTTACATGGGCCTGCTCGCACACGAAAGTGTCGCGAACGTTGCATGCCCTCGTGTCGCCGGGCGAACGTCGCTCGTCCACCGAGGGGCCGCGGCGTTCAGATCACGCACGTGCTGTTGCCACCGATCCACACGCGCGGGTAGCACACACCTGACACCCACTATGGATGCACCTGAGGAGCGCGCATGCAGCGGCCAGGCCTGGGCGACACCAATGCGACAGCGACTACGTGGCCGGATAGGCCAGATGGGGCAAACGCGATCCGCGAGGTGGTGCCGCCCGCGCTCTGGCGGCTCTTCGTGCTCATCTGGCTCCCCTTCCTCTATTATCCCCTGCTCAATCTGGTGCTTGCCCAGCCCACTCCGTTCCAGCTCATCATGACGCTGGCCGGCGTAGCGCTCTTCGTGGCTCTTTATCTCCGCCTCGCCCTGCGGCTGCCATTTGGCGCGGCAACGTCTTCACGCCTGAGTCGGCGCGCGCACCTCGTGCCGCTGGCCCTCGCCACGCTCCTCGCGGCCGACATCCTGCTGTTGACGCTGCTCGCCAGTGTTGACTGGCTCTGGTTCTTCATCTTCGTCAGCATCGCCCTCGGCGTGCGGCTGCCCCCACGGCCCGCCGCCGTTGCCGTCGCCGCCACGGCAGCCCTCACGGTCGTCGTCGGCGTAGGAGCGGTCGGCTGGGTATACGCGCTCCGCATCGCCCTTCCCGTCACGGTCGTCGGCCTCGGCATGATCGGCGTGGGCCGGCTCGTCGCGACCATTCGCGAGCTGCGTGCGGCCCGCGAGGAGATCGCCCGGCTCGCCGTCGCCGAGGAGCGCCTGCGCTTCGCGCGCGACCTGCACGACCTGCTCGGGCACAGCCTCTCCGCCATCACGCTCAAGAACGAAGTGGCGCGCAGCCTCGTCCCCACCCATCCGGATCGCGCTGTGCACGAGCTCGCCGACGCCATCGGCCTCGCCCGCGAGGCGCTGCGCGAGGTGCGCCAGGCCGTCAGTGGTTATCGCCAGCCCACCCTCCAGATCGAGATCCGCAGTGCCCGCGCGCTGCTCGACGCTGCCGGCATCGCCTGCACTGTGGAGGACACCACCGCTACCACCGCTACCACCGCTACCACCGATACCACTGATACCACTGATATCACTGGTACCACCGACGCGACACCACTGCCGCCGGCGGTCGAAGCGGTGCTGGCCTGGACTGTACGTGAGGGCGTGACCAACGTCGTGCGTCACAGCGGCGCGCGTCACTGCGCCATCGCCGTCCTGCGGCAGGCAGAGTCGGTCGCGGTCGAGGTGACCGACGACGGGCGTGGCAGTGGTGTTGCGTCGCCCGATGCTCGCCTGAATATCCTCGCTATCCCTGATATCCCCGGCCGCGTCGGCGCCGGGCTGCGCGGCCTCGCGGAACGCGCCGCCCAGCTGCATGGGCAGATGGAGGTGGGACCACGCGAGCCGGCCGCCTTCCGTCTCTATGTGACCGTCCCACTCCTGGCCCCAAACACAGAACCGGTGGACGACAGCGCTGCCCATCTCACCGAGAAGAGAGTGACACAGGTATGATTCGCGTGCTGCTGGCGGAGGATCAGACAATGGTGCGTGGGGCCCTGGTGGCGCTCCTCGCCCTCGCGGGCGACATCGAGGTGGTCGCTGAGGCGTCCCGCGGCGACGAAGTGGTGCCTCGGGCGCTTGCGGCCAAGCCCGACGTCGCCCTGCTCGACATTGAGATGCCCGGCGGCGATGGGCTCGCCGCCGCAGCTGCTCTCCACGAGCAGTTGCCCAGTTGCCACGTGCTCATGCTGACCACCTTCGGACGTCCGGGCTACCTCCGCCGCGCGCTGGAGAGCGGCGCCGCTGGCTTCCTCCTCAAAGACGCTCCGCCCGCCGAGTTGGCCGCTGCCGTGCGCCGGGCCGCCGCCGGCCAGCGCGTCGTGGACCCTGATCTGGCCCTCAGCGCGCTCAGCGAAGGCGCCAGCCCCCTCACAGAGCGCGAGCGCGAGGTGCTTGCGGCCGCCAGACACGGCGCCAGCGTCGCCGAGATTGCGGCCCGGCTCGCGCTCTCCGAAGGCACCGTCGGCAACTATTTCTCTGTCGCGATGCAGAAGACCGGCGCACGCAACCGCATCGAGGCGGCCCATATCGCCGAGCAGAAGGGATGGCTGTAACCGCCATCTCACCTGATGCCAAGCACTCCAGGCATGCCGCGCCGCAGTCCGGACACGGAGCCTGTGTGCCCGCCTCACGGCGGCGCGGCAGCCCGTCGGCCGTGGCCTGTCACGGCGGAGACCGGGTGACGCGTGCGCCCAGGCCGGCGCGCGCCGACCCTCACACGCCCCGCTCGGCGTGATCCTTGGCGCGGTTCGCTACACCCCTGATGAGCTTCGCGACCTCGATCCATCCCGTCCCGAGTACCGCCGCCAGCACCGCGAAACCCCATTCGGCGGGAGTGAGCCCAGTCGTGGTGAGGCGCGCCTGAACCGGGGGCACGACCGTGATCGCTAGCACGAACAGGAGTGTGGCGGCGAGCCAGACCACCATCAGCCGATTGGAGAACACGCCCAGCCGGACCAGTGGCTGGCGCTCGGAGCGCAGATGGAGCGCGAGGAGCACATGCCCGAGCAGCCAGGTGACGAAGGCGGCGGTGCGCGCCTCCGCCAGACCCATGCCGCCGTACCAACTCGCGAGATAGACGCCGGCCACCGCAGCGAAGAGCCCTGCCGCCGCGAGAAAGATGCTGGCCACCATGCCCCGGTGCATGAACGGCTGGCGCGGATCGCGCGGCGGTCGGCGCATAAGGTCCACCTCCGCGCGCTCGGTCGTGAAGGTGGCCGAGGTGGCCACGTCCATGAAGAGCTCAGTGACGATGATCTGTACCGGTGAGAAGGGCACCGGCACCAGCAGCAGGACGGGCAAGAGCGTCGCCGCGATGAGGGCGACCTTGACGGCCAGGTAGAAGCGGATGGCCTTGGTCAGGTTGGCGAAGAGCAGGCGGCCCTCCTCGACGGCGCGGGCGATGGTGGCGAAGTTGTCATCCGCCAGCACGATGCCGGCGGCCTCCCGCGCGACGTCGGTGCCGGTCTCGCCCATTGCGATGCCAATGTCGGCGGCCGCCAGCGCGGGCGCATCATTGATGCCGTCACCGGTGACGGCGACGCGCTCGCCGCGCGCGTGCAGGGCCTCGACGAGGCGCAGCTTGTGCTCGGGGGTTGCGCGCGCCACAATCGCGACACGCTCCACCACGTCCCGCAGCTCATCATCCGTGCGGGCGTCGAGCTCCGGGCCGGTGAGCAGCCTCCCCGACCCGTCTAGTCCCACTGCGTGGGCAATCGCGCGGGCCGTGTCCGAATGGTCCCCGGTCACCATGACCAGGCGGATGCCGGCGCCCCGGCACGCGGCAATCGCGGGCGCCACCTCGGGGCGCGGCGGATCGGCAAGCCCGACCAAGCCGACGAACGTCAGGTCGGCCTCGACCTCCTCCTGGCGCAGGGGGAGGGTCGACGGTTGGGGCGCCGACGGGACGGTCTTCTCGGCGCAGGCGATGACGCGCAGCCCCTGCTGCATCAGCGTGGTTGCATCGTCAAGCAACTTGGCGCGGTCCGCGGCGGTGAGGAGGATCACCTGCGCGCCCCGGCGTTGCTGAGTTGAGCAGGCGAGCACGGACTCCAGAGCGCCTTTTGCCGCAACCCGGCGCGCTCCGTCGTTAGCGTCGCAGGCACAGACCACCGACATGCGCTTGCGCACGGCATCGAAGGAGAACTCCTGCTGGACCGGGCAGAGCGCACGCAGTCCCTCCACATCCAGGCCGGCGGCGCGTGCCGCATCGAGCAGCGCCACCTCCAAGGGGTCGCCAAGAAACGCGCCCGCTCCTCTCGCCCTTCCGGCTCCTCTCGCTCCGCCGGCTTCTCCCTCTCCGCCGGCGCCCGCCACGGCGTCGTTGCAGAGCACCCCGATCTCCAAGAGCGGCACGCGCAGGGCCTCCGGGACGAGCGTGCTCACGGCCATGTGGTTCTCGGTCAGCGTGCCAGTCTTGTCGGTCGCGATGACCGTGACGGCACTCAGCGTCTCGGCCGCGCGCAGGCGCTTCACAATTGCGTGCTGACGCGACAAGCGATAGGCACCCAGGGCCAGGACGATGGTGATGAGGACCGGCAATTCCTCTGGAATGGTGGCGAATGCCAGCGAGAGAGCGGTCAGCAGCATCTGCTGCAGGGGCTGGCCAACCACCAGCCAGCCCAGCAGCGGCACGAGGACGCTGAAGCCGAGCGCCAGCCACACCAGCCAGCGCGTCAGCTCGCGCATGGCCTGCTGCAGCGGCGTGCGCGGCTCGCGGATCCCAGCGGCCAGCGCCGCGATGCGGCCGAGCTCGGTGCCCATGCCGGTGGCCACCACCAGCGCGGTCCCGCGGCCGCGCAGGATCGCGCAGCCGGCGTACACCAGGTTCCGGCGCTCGGCGAGCGGGGTGGCCTGGGGCAAAACGGCCCCAGCATCCTTCTCGCTGGGGAGCGACTCACCCGTGAGCGGCGACTCGTCGACGAGGAGCCCGGCGCTCGCGAGGAGGCGCGCATCCGCCGAGACACGCTGCCCCTCGCGCAGGAGCAGGAGGTCGCCAGGCACCAACTGCTCGACCGGCACCTCCCGCGGCACCTCGTCGCGCCGGACAAGCGCGGTCGGCTCGGCAAGCTGTCGCAGCCCGGCAAGCGCCGTCTGTGCGCGCCGCTCATTGAAGATCTCGACGCCGAGGACCACGAGGATGATGGCGAAGATGGTGAGGGCATCCGTGAGCCCACCGACGGCGGCGTACACGACACCGGTCGCCAGCAGCAGCAGGATCATCGGCTCGCGGAGCTCCTCGACGATCTCTTCCACGAGCGACTCGCGCCGCTCGGCGCGCAAGCGATTGGGGCCGGACGTGGCGAGGCGCCGCTCGACCTCAGCAGCCGTCAGTCCGGACGGTGCCGTGAGTTGCAA
>Ga0209647_1004370_pt1 | contig 10657 bp, 6 predicted proteins | sample GraSoi_2013_60cm_FD_185827 | JGI IMG/M metagenome (GOLD analysis project Ga0209647, IMG submission 185827) | Grasslands soil microbial communities from the Angelo Coastal Reserve, California, USA - Sample 9_17_2013_60cm (SPAdes) (version 2) | ecosystem: Environmental > Terrestrial > Soil >...
AGGCTTGGTCAGTGTCATATATAGCATCTGTCTTCGGCAGTCTCTGATTTTACCACATATATATATATTTTCTCACACAATTTTCCGTCTCTCTAGATCTGCACTCCTCTACCAGTGTGAGCTGAGGCTGGCCACCTTGCCTTGCACTTTGAGGACAGCCTTTGTGGCTGCCCAATGCCCCTTTATGGACCTGCTAGTCGACTGTGGTGTCCCCCTGTTTGGGCTAGGGGTCTGGTCTCAACACTGTCAAGTAGCGTGTTTATGCCAGTAAGTTACCCTACTCTCATGTTCATCAATGAGTCCCTTAGATAGATTATCCAGGAATCCTTTCCTTTTCTCTCTTTGAAGTAACCTTTCTTCCCCCCTGGGGGCCCCATTGAGGACTGTGTGCTCCCATTGGTTGTCTGGCAGCACATACCCTGAAAATGAGCACAATTGGGGTGCCTTGACAACCTTTGGCAGATCTCTTTGGGTTTTTTTAGTATAGCTGATTGTTTGAACTTTGTAATTTTGAGCATTGTATGATGAATGAACTTAGAACAGGATGTCATGGGGGATGTCACTGTATAATGCTATTTAATTTGATAAATCCTAATCCTAATCCTAATCCTAACCCCTGTCCACTGGAATGTCCTGTAACCTAGACTCCCACACCTAATCGGATCATGACCAAATCCAAATAGATGAAAGAACCAAGATTCTAGAAGAGCAGTGTGCTGCACAGTGATCTGCACAGAAATTAGAGCCTTGTATGACTTGCTTCCCTCACCTTGCACATCGCACTTCATACTCATAGCAAGAATTATACATTTCAAACGTCAGCAATATCATTTGATCCCACAATGATTCCCAAGTGTAAAGAGTGTGGCTCAATGGACATAGACTATACTTTCAAATGAATCTCTGGCATTTTGGTGTGTGAGAAGTGCAAGACTGAAATACTGGAAAAGTACAGTTTACTGACTAAAACAGTCTGAGAGCCAGCCTGGGAGACCACAGCTCCTGCCACTCTGAGAGTGAGCTAGAACCTCCCCAACTCTCGCACCTCTCCTTGCACCCTCAGCTCCAGGAGCTCCCTCCGAGTTTCCTGATGAAGATCCTACTAATAAAAAAACATTATTTAGAACCAACTGAGGGATATTGATGGGTTCCCACCACCACTTGCCTTTTAGAGTAGATGCCTATCAATTATCTATACATGTATATGTATATTGGCTTCCACTGAGGGGATTTGATGGGATCCTACTAGTACCATCACTCAGCTTTTAGAGTAGATGCCTATCAATAATCTCTATATGTATATGTATATTGGCTTCTACTCAGGGGCATTGATGGGATCCCATCACCACTCGGCTTTGAGAGTAGATGCCTATCAAATATCTCATGTATATTGACTTCCACTGAGAGGGATTGATAGGATCCCACCACCACTTGGCTTTTAGAGTAGATGCCTATCCATTATCTCTACATGTATATATTAGCTTCCACTGAAGGGGATAGATGCAATACCATCACTACAGGGCTTTTAGCATAGATGAATATCAATTATCTCTACATGAATATATTGGCTTCCACTGAGGGTGATTGATGGTATCCCACCACAATCAGTTACCTCTGCATGTATATATTGGCTTCCACTGAGAGGGATTGAAGGGATCCCACCACCAGCTGGCTTTTAGGGTAGTTACCTATCAATTGTCTTAGATGTATATTGCATTTGCTGTGTGAAATTAACAGAATACTGCTACTGGGATTTACATGTAGTTGCGAATCAATGATCTCTACGTGTATATAATGCTTTGCCCTGAGGGGGATAGTCCCTCAGCTCTGGAATCGACTTGGAGTCAGTGGCACTCTCACATCTGAGCACAGGCAGCTTCTAACACCAGTCACAATCTTTGCAAAGTAGATAACAATGCTTACTCAAGCTGAAAGACAAGTATTTGAAGATTTAGGAATTCAACTCAAGCCCAGCCAATTTCAAGCAGTCACACTGTAGGTCTCATATGCATAGCCTTAACACATGTTTAACTTTTCATGCAGTGAAGCTGCTCTGATGGCATGCAGCAATAGGGTGACACAGACAGATAGCCCATTCACCATTGATGCTATTCATTGGGCAGAGAATGAGGTGGATGCCAACATAGAAGCCTCTATGAAGAATACTGGTAAGTGTATAATCTGCATTTTGTCATATTTGCATTTGCAGCTGATCCAGATATTGATTTATTTCACAGTTCAGATTGACTTCCAGTTTGCCTCTGTTGCAACTCATAATGACAGGGCAACAAATCTAAGTGGCTCCCAGATCAAACCAAAGCCTCTCGCTTTCCCCCCACCTCCTCAAAATGAGATCATCCTCAATCATCATGAAGGAGCTGCCATAACTGATTCTGCAGGCACTTTGTTGGCAATCCATATCCCAAATGCACTCTCATTCATTCATGTAAGTTTAATATATCTTTATCAGTGTTCATTCACATAAGCAATTCATAGGATCATATCATGGATGCGGGTCATCAATTTAGCCACACATATCGTTTAAAGAAAGATTCAGGTTATAGGTCAGACTTTATGACATTGGAGTCACCACTGTTTGTTCCAGGTCAAGTTCATTTCACTTATTGGCAAGGTGTTGGTGGCTATGTGAGTTATATTGGAATAAATACTGGTTGAAAGGAGTCACCTTTTTTGTTAGGCCTATAGTCCCAAAATCAGTCTAGATAGTCAAAGACAAGAGGAGATTTCAAAGGAGTTCCATCTCCAAAGTCAATCATTTTACCATACCCTCAATATCTACATGGAACACATTGCCCCCAACACTGCAAAGTGTAGCCAGGAGATCTGGAAGAATATCCATGATCACAGGTTACACCGTGAGGCCCTGGAGGATATTAGTGCTCATTTCTTCAGCCACACTGTGCACTTCAACTCTGCACCACACATACATACAGATTCCAATTCATGCTGGACTGGATTTGATGCCATTGGTGTCATAGGACGATATGAGGGGGGGAGACTATTTTTTCCAGAACTTGGTAAGTGATTGGTATTCTATAAGTTATTTATGTAATCTAACCTCCCACCTCTTCATACATCATACAACATTTAGGGCACTCATTCCCCTCTCATCCAGGTGATCTATTTTTTATTCGTGGTGCAGCCCTGGAGCATGACTGCATTGAATGGGATGGCAGTGGACCTGAGGATGGGAGAATGGTTTTTGCCATGTTTGCAGATCATAGGGTCTTCTTCAGAGAGCACATCCACAGACCTCAAGATATTGATCCCATTTATGGTCATAAAGCCTACAAAGTTTTCCGAAATCTCTACCCTCTCCTTGACCTATCATGAATACCTATAGTCTTATATTACAAGTTTGAACAAAATAGACTTCTACTGTCACAAGCAAAAAGATTGCAACACGTGTATTTGGGGATTTATGCAACAACCCTTGAGTTTCACGGAATGTCGTAATAATAGAATGTCCTCGTAATTTTAATTCCTATCTAACAAGCTATACTTCATAAAAATCGGTGGAGAATTGAGTGAGATATGAAAAACAGTGTTTTCCAAAATTATGTGGTTTATAGGAAATGTGACTTTTCACTTTTTCTAATGACTAATGGGATGCTAAATGACTCATATAATGACACTACTAATAATTCCCTTTAAGACTCACATAATAATAGCCCACCAAGGCCAAAAATAAGCTCTGAACACAAAAGGAAAAAAATGGTGGTCAATTAAATGCCAAATCCCATGTACACTCAAAGAATCAGAAAGAAATTTGTGATTCTATGTGCTAACCCATTCTTATAATAACCCTACACCATTGTGCAAATGTACTCAGCCCAATCTGCACTCAGAGATTGTCAGTGGACAAATACCCCTTGATGGATGGAACAAAAAAGGGAGAGTTACCCCCCAGAATGCCCCCATCCACTGATCAGATCCTTGCCAAATTTCTCCTGGAGGTTCACTAGAGTCATATAAATGCTGTGCATGTAAAAAATTCTGCCAAAATCTCCTTGAAATGGGGTGTTCCTGTGTATACCCAAGAATCCACCATTGCTTTGTGGAGTGTTATATTGGACCCTGGGGCTGGCATGGTTGGGGGTGGTGTTAGGAGAATGCATAAAAAGGCAAGGATATTGAAAAATGGATGACTCTAACAGGCCAGGTCAGCTCCACATGAGTGGTGTATTCCTTGGTATGCCCAGGAACACCCCAAATCATTTTACCCCATTTCAAGAGGAATTTGGCAGATCTTTCTACATGCACAGCAGTTATATGACACTAGTGAACCTCCAGGAGAAATTTTGAAAGGATCTGATCAGTGGAAGGGGCATACTTGGGGGTAACTCTCCCTTTTTTGTTGCAACCATGCATGGGCACTGTAAAAAGTAAATGTGTGTAAATATCCTCTGCAGTTGGAGGAATCTGTCTATAATCCCTCATTTAGCCTCCCTATAGGGGGAATCTCAAACAATATTTTATCCAACCCACTTTTGGAATCCACCCTTTAGGAGGATTATTCACTTTATCCTTTGTATATGGAGCTTTTAGGGTAGGATTATAGACACAATCTATCATTAGAGAGGATTTCCATCCTCCCTATAGGGGGATATTTACACAGATTCACTTTTTGTAGGTACCATCAGTAATTGGCCACTGACAATTTCTGAGTGAAGATTGGGCTGAGTACATTTACACAATTGTGTAGGGTAATTATTAGAAAGGGTTAGCACATGGGAACACAAATTTCATTCAGATTCTTTGAGTGTACAATGGATAAGACATTTTATTGACCTCCATTTTTTACCTTTTGTGTTCAGAGCTTATTTTTTGCCTTGGTGGGCTATTATGTGAGTCTTAAAGGGAATTGTTAGTAGTGTCATTGTACCAGTCATTTAGCAACCAATTAGTGGTTAGAAAAAGGTAAAAAAGACAGGAAATTAATTACAAGGACATTCTATTATTATGACATTCTGTGAAACTCATGGGTTGTTGGATAAAACAGCAAATACATGTGTTGCAATCTTTTTGCTTGTGACAGTAGCATGTACTATATGAAAGAGCTTAGCTGCAAGCAATGTAAATCAATTTAGATTGAATGCGATTGTCAAGCATTTTGAGGTGTTCAGGCACAAGGCCATCAAAGTTACAGACTGAGCCATCTGGAACCAAGCAACCCTCATGGAGCATTCCATCATATTTCCATATAGAGCCATTGTTCAGTATCAGCTGTGATGTAAAATGACATGATCCAAAGTATACAATGGCTCCCAATTTATAGGTGATGGTATCCATATTTGTTGAAATTGCAGTGAAACTGAGGGCAGGAGTAAGATGGGGGGTATTTATGATGCTTAGATGAATAAAAGGAGCCAGATCAATGATATTTAGGAAATATGCAGGCATGGTACAACTGCTACACATTTGGCATTGAGCTTTGTATGTATGATTAATTGGGCCAGTTACAAGGGATAGTCCTGTTCCCTGCCACCAAACATCCCAGTCAGAGTAACATGAGACTAGAGGATGTGCAGGTTGAGTCCACTGGGCCTCTAACACAAATTGATGAGCAGCATGAGATGGCTCCACAGGAAGCCTGCCAGTTGGAATATCACAAAGGATGGAATTGCATACAGTACACCTTATTTGAGGATGTATGAGAGGTTGAGGCTCAAGGAGATAAGAGAGAACATCCTCAACAGCAGCATATGTGCATCCCCATGGAAAATAATTGGGGTTTTGCACATGAAGAGCTACCCAAAGTGACATGCATAAATCATGCAGGACCAACTGAGAAGGCCAGCCAACTTCAGTCCTTTGTGGAGAAGATAGTACATTAGTGAGAATCAGATTGAGGTGAGAAGAAGCAGCAGAACTGTACTTCTGTAACATGGATGAACATTTCTCATTTAAGAGATGAACCATTGGAGTCAAAATGGAATCATAAGCACATGAATAGTTGTTCCTATCCCATTTGCAACCCACTAACCTCATTGAAGTTGGTTGATTTGATGCAGTGCCAAGCATAAGGTTGCTTGTGCAAGTCAAATGATTCACTGTACTATCCTTTTGCTTCTTCAAACAGGAATCCTCACCATATGCATCAGCACAGTCCCTATTGTCAATTTTTGTGAATTTGGGCTTACTTGGAGCATGATCTTGCTTATCAATGACTGCCAGGCGAATAATAGGGACATCATTCTCATCTTTGGAATCTTCCGGGTCTGGAATGGCTATGAGTGATGTTCCCTCAGGCATGAAACCATAGTGTACCAGAGTGTTATGCTCAAGAGCTTCCAAATGTTTTGTTTCTGCTAAGAGAAATCTATTTAAAGGTCTGTTCAACTGTGAAAGTGATGTTATTTCATGTGTGATGCTCAGACCATGTCTGTTTGTTGCTCTAGAAGCAGCAACATATGCTAACCCATCAGCTTTTTCAGTAAGATCAGCTGTAACATGTGGAAGGGTTTTCCCTTGTGCACCATGACTAGTGATTGCAAATGCAAGCTGTATTGGTAACTGGTAACGAGTTGCCTTTATAGTGAATGAGATGCCTGTTGAGTGATTGTAAACAGCAGTTGTCACTTGGGTGGCTACTGGGATGATAGGAAAATACCCTGATGGAAGATGTGAGAGTTGTACTGGGCTACTAGGGAACTCAACAAGTATGGCAGATGCATAAAACATCTTAGAGCCTGGGAATAGTGGCACAAGTGAGATCCCTTGCACAACACCTTGAGCTCCATTGGTTATGCGAAGTTCCTGACTTAGATTATGGTTTCTCAGTATTACTGGTGCCCCAATGTAAATGTCAAGATATGCAGGACTACCATCATGATTTTGAGCATGCTGCAATTGTTTCTGTATTTCTAGAGGAATACCTTGCTTTCCAATGGTATGACGGGCATAGCATCATACCAAACTAGGCCCCCTAGGAGATTGTGTAATGGAAAGAACTTTGGCTTGATTGAGATGCTGCCTAGTGACATTACAATGGACAATAACAGTAGTAGTATCTTGATATGGAAGAAGGTTGGTGCCATTTGGATTTGAATGGGACTGGACAAGACAGGAATTGAACATCTTCATGTCACTCAGATCACACTTTCGTATTCGAAGGTGCTGACATGCAGTAGCATACTCTGGATCTTCTTGCATTCTTTTTTGCTCTGTTAGTTCAACAACAGTGTCTACAGTCTTCCAGACAAGCCTGCCATATCTAGCCATCTCTTCATGTGGAGTCCTTTTCTTTGAAGATCGTGGTGGGATTGGGTAATAAAGTGGCTTTTGTTTCACTGGCTTGTGCTGATAGAAGTCACCTGAAAATATAACATTTACACCTCCAAACCACTCATCAGATCTGCTCTTCACATCTTGAAGCACAATATCAATATCACACAACAACTCTTCACTTACCATAGACACTTCATCAATCAGCACAAACTCAACATCTTTCCATTCTTGCTGGAGTTCCTCTCTATGTTTGATGGAAACTTGCATGGACAGATCAGCTCCTAATGTATTCCGAAGCTCTCGTTTCTCAGTGCTGGTCATGTGGATGGGAATGCCAAGAGCAGAATGAACAGTCTGACCATCAATAAGTGCAGCAGCTGTTCCTGTTGGTGCCAAAAAACGAATATGATGTGCAAATCCATATGAATTCATCAGCTCTTTAAGAGCTTTTACAACATGAGTTTTACCTGTTCCCCCAGGACCAGTCATGAACATGCGTAATGCATGGTTCTGATTAGCAACAGAAGAATTATCTGCCAATTTCCTTTTTAGAAATTCTTTAAAGCATTTTGCTGCAATGATAAATGCATAACATTGCTTTGTATTCAGTCCAAAGATAGATACAATCTGATCAACCTTCTCTTGAAATGACAAAGTCACTTTGTCATTCATATTAAAGGCAATGCTCTGAGGGACAACACTGTTGTCTGTTACAATACCCTCAACATGTGTGTATAAAGCTGAGTCCTTGCAAGGGTTGTGAACATGTACCTGATGTGAAGGATTTACTCTAGATCTTCGATGCTGTGCTAGCACTTGTTCTTGTGATTTGACTTCCTCTTTCCATAACTTCAAGCAGTGAAATGGGTACATTGTTTCATTGGGAGCACCATTCCCCAAAGACCTGTCTAGAGCATTGTGGCTCATCATTCTAGAATTTGTTGTAAACCAGTTTGCATCATGAAGTATTGTGTAAAGCCTCAGTGTTTGTGCATCCACATCTGTCAGAATGTCATTAATTTGAAATGAAGTTGGGTCATTTAAATACTCAGGTGGAATGGAATCTTCAACATTTTTAGCATGTGTTTTGGTCTTTTGGTGTGAAGAAGATTGCTTCCTCATTCTCTCTTTTTCTCTTTCATCCTCACACTCATGAATGGCATTCCAATTTTTCATGATCCTCTTGCTCTCAGAATCAAAAACAGTGTTGCTGAACACATCCTTGATACTTAAATCACTGAAGTTTATAGGGTTTGTTGCTGAAAATGGATGAAAATGGGCCAAGATGTACAAACAATATTTTTCCATATTTAATTCTGGCCTAGGAACTGAAGTGCCTATGGTCTTTGGCACAACTTCATAATGAGATCATAAAGCATATTTTCCAATGACCTCTACAAGCATGTGTGTCCTATACTCTGGGTGTTTATTTGTGAAGAAGAATCTCTGGTACCAACCCACTTCCTCTTTGAATTTACCAAATTTTTTCCCCCTGCAAAATACCTAATAAACTCATAGAAAGATAAGTCACTCAAAGAATCATCTTGATGAATGTAATCATCAACTTGTGAACATTGATAAAATGACCCATCTTGGGAATGCAACAAGCCTATATATTCACTTTCTTCATCACTTTCCCCATCAACATCACTCTTGCCATCATCTTCATCATTACAAGGATTTGTCTCATCCATGCATGCATTATCTACATGGGAAATAGTTGATTTCTTCTCATTCAATCTACATTGGGGCAACAAATTAGGCAATATCCCCCTTTCATGTGATTGATTATGGACTGTAACAGACAAAGTAGTAGAGTGAGGAGGCACTCTTGAATCATGGTATAGTTTGGTCAGATACCCAACAATACTCCTAGACATCATGGGCTTTGTTTCATGTGATTTAATACCATCCTGTATGTTCCTAAGATACCTGGCAGCTTGCTGTCCATGAATCTTCTGATTCCTAATCATTGCAGTTAAACATCTTAGTAGGAGAGTGCGTGCATGTTGTTTGGGTGAAATATCATCTGTCAATGGGGGTGCAACAGCAACAGCTTGTGACAGAAGAGCCAGGACTTGGTGAGTTTTTTCATCACTTTTAGTGATGTAGTCAGTAATGTAAAACATAGCTGCTTTAGCACTCTTCCCTGAAAGTATGTTTTTGATATCATGATTATGTCTGGTGGAGGTTAGTAGATGGCGGTTGTAATAGTTAACATTTCCATCTAGGCACTTCATTACAACACTATTTGTCTTTTCATCAAAGAAGGAGATCTCCACATAATCATGTGGGAATTGAAAGCGACAATCATTAACATGTCCATATTTATGGCACACATTCTGACAACCATGATGTTGGAGCACCTCTGCACAATTCCTAACATCCACTTGGAATTTTAGTTCAAATTCTGGATCATTGGGATTTATGGGTCATTGAGTTCTAGGCTCAAAATTTTCAGGGATATTGCCAGGAGCAAAAGGTACATGGTGATAAATGATATCTTCCCAAAATTCAAAGTATTGCTCTTTCCATTTAGGTGAAAGCTTCATCTTATCATGAACTTCAGATGGATTCAAACCACCATCTAACCATATCAAGAAATGTGCATGGAGTTGTGCACGTTCTGTAAGTTCAGCAGTTCCATAATATGCATGAATGTGTCCAAGAATACCACCATCCTTTGTACTCATATTTGTTTTATGATCCCATCCAAGCAGGTCTTGAAAAATACATTCCAAGGACAGTTCAAAGAAGTCAGCACCAGCAATTGGGTGAGAGGCTAGACAGATTGCATGCTCTCTTGGTGAAACTAGTTCTGGAAATTGATCAAGTAGGTTTACAGAATCATCACCATATATTACTTGGAAAAGGGGGCTATGGTTTGCATTCGGATTGATAGTCATATATATGTGAGGCAACCCAAAATATCCCATGTAAGCTTGGATATCATTACACACATCAATTTTTGAGGCAGATGACCCTGGAATCTTTGCTGACACAGTATTCACCTCCTTGAGTAGTGTGAGCACTTTCCTTTGTGAATCTGACAGATCAGTAATTTTCCCTTCACTTTCCAAGTGCTTTGCAACAGAATTGATGATATCAGGGGACAGATGAGATAGTTCCTGAGCTACATATTCAAATCGATCCTTTCTAACAGAGAATGCAGTATGAAGATGAGATTGATGACGCTGATGAATATTTAAGGCAACAAACATAAATGAGTGATGATATCTGAAATTAGGTAAATCCAAGTCTAGTAGATACTCAACAAATTTCTGAAACTGATGGTAGGGGACCTTCTAGGGTCATCAGCACTTCCAATTCCAAATGGAAATAATGTTGGAAACATCCCAGGGAACAGAGAAGGGTTGTTATACTCATTTATTGCACTTGAGCCACG
>Ga0209647_1004372_pt1 | contig 10655 bp, 9 predicted proteins | sample GraSoi_2013_60cm_FD_185827 | JGI IMG/M metagenome (GOLD analysis project Ga0209647, IMG submission 185827) | Grasslands soil microbial communities from the Angelo Coastal Reserve, California, USA - Sample 9_17_2013_60cm (SPAdes) (version 2) | ecosystem: Environmental > Terrestrial > Soil >...
CAGCCTGAGATCCAGGAGGCATTCAACACAGAGCTGCAGCAGCGGATGCAAGGCACAGTCTGGGCCTCGGGATGCGTGAGTTGGTACCTTGACGCCAGCGGCCGCAACACGACTCTCTGGCCTGGGTTTACCTTTGAATTCCGGCGCAGGACACGCCACTTCGATCCCCAACACTACGACTTGTTTCCTCAGCGAGCGTCAGCCCATGTTGGAAAAGCTGCTTCTGTGCCGAGCGAGACGTGATGAGAACAGTGATACAGATACACCTAAATCTTCCGATGGTATTGAGCGAAAAGAGAGTTCATGATCAATATTTTACAAGAAATCCTGCAAGCAGAACACCAGATTCGGCCTTATATTCGCGAAACCCCTCTTGAATATTCATTCCCCTTGAGCAAACTGACAGGAAGCCGGGTTTTTTTGAAATTGGAAAATCTCCAGCATACTGGCTCATTCAAAGTACGCGGCGCAATGAACGCATTGCTGTCGCTGACGCCTGAGCAGAGAGCGAGGGGAGTGGTTACTGCATCGTCTGGGAATCACGGTATCGCCGTTGCCTTCGGACTCCATACCCTTAAGATCCACGGCACGGTTTTCGTACCTGAGGATACGTCCTCTACCAAGGTTGCAGCTATTCGCAATTATGGTGCGGACATCCGCTTCTGGAGTACAGATTGCGTCATGACCGAGGTGTATGCTCGTTCCTATGCAGCGCAGAACGATATGGTTTATATCTCCCCCTACAATGATACGCATGTCGTTGGTGGACAGGGAACCATCGGCGTTGAACTTTGCCGACAGATTAAGCATGTTGATGTGGTACTCGCAGCCCTCGGAGGTGGAGGCATGATTTCTGGTATTGCCGAGTATTTGAAGGCGGTTTTCACTCATACGGAGGTTATTGGCTGCTCACCGGAGAATTCGCCAGTCATGGCGAAATCAGTGCAGGCCGGACAGATTCTAGAGATGGAATCACTGCCGACGCTTTCGGATGGCACAGCCGGAGGAATCGAGCAGGATACGATCACATTTCCTCTGTGTCAGCGGCTTGTTGATGACTATATTCTCGTTTCAGAGGGAGAGATACGCCGGGCTATGCGGCTGTGTATCGAGACTCACCATATGCTGATCGAGGGTGCGGCAAGTGTCCCACTCGCAGCATTATTGCAAACGCCGGAACGGTTCCGGGAAAAGACAGTTGTCGTCGTTCTGTGTGGGGCCAATCTTAGCTTGGAAACGTTGAAAACCATTCTCTGATTAAATCTCAGTGGGACGGCGATGGGATGTCAGAATGCTCATTAAGCACGCCTTCGCTGTATTCCATCATCGAAATAAAAGATCCGCTCTATACGCTCCTTCTCTACCTGATCGACAATCGGATCATCGTTTACTTCCATCGCTTCTAACCTGCGCATCTCCTTATCATGTGTTGCTTCATAGATCAGTTCCCGGTTGTCATAGAGGTAATCGAGCAGCTCGCTGATATCGTGACCTTCAATGATAATCTGATCTCTCGCCCCTTGCTCAGGTGTGATATGGAACTGCAAGGTTTGCGCCAGTTGCAAGTGAAACGTCCATCTTCCAGTATTCTGAACTGGATGTTCATTCACCATAGGAATTTTCCTTTCACTCATGTGACTTGCACTTGAGGCCTGCTTACCATGTTCGTTCCATCCGCCATCCCAAATAACAGGCTCCTATTTACTTAAAACACATGGTGAATTCAACCTATTCCCAATTGTATAACGACCCCTGTAGCCTGCTTTCTTAGGGCTATGCTTGTTCTCGCCGCAGCAATCGCCCAAAGCCTCTACTTCGTCACTCCAAAAACACCTCCCCGACATACAGACCATCCACGCAGACCCAGTATTCCAAATCCTACAAATGCTCCCCCAACGAAGAGAAAAACTCCCGGAATAAAGAACATGAACCAGGCGAAGTCATAGAGTTGTAGGAAGACAAAGAAAAAAATCGAATCACGCTTGGATGCTACCCCACCAGTGATCTTGAGGGGTAGCATCCTGTAGGCGTCGCTAGTCCAAACGAACAAAGTAGTGTTATTCAACCAGGGTAGCTTTTAAGTTGATGGGAGTAGACGCAAGCGCTTTGGATACAGGGCAATTGACTTTGGCATCTTGCGCTATACGCTGGAATGTTGCTTCATCGATACCAGGTACAACGGCCTCAGTTTCGAGGTCGATGGGATTGATCGCGAAGCCACCCTCAACGGGATTGAAATGAACGCGCGCGGTTGTATGTACACGTGTCGGCGTGAAACCAGCGCCTGCAAGACTTGCCGACAGAGCCATCGAGTAGCAACCTGCATGAGCGGCACCAATCAACTCTTCCGGGTTAGTACCATTCGCCCCATCGCCCATTCGTGAACGGAAGGAATAGTTCCCTTCAAATGCCCCACTACCCAGGCGCATTTGACCCTGACCCTCTTGAAGGTTTCCCCGCCATTCGGCATCTGCTGTGCGAATCGCCATAGCTTTTCTCCTTTTTCAACACCATGATAATCCTTGTACTTAAGAACGCACTATTGACGCTCCCTTGTATACCGCAGGGTAAAAAACTAGACATACGTTTAGTTTGAAATACTCAAGTACCATTTCATACTCGAAACCAATTTATGGTTTGCTCTAATAGTATGTATGTCTAGCAAAACAGTTATGATTGTACCTGACCCTTACAAGGGATGTCATTATTATACTCTTTTGGCGAGGTAGATTGACGTGATTAGCGGTGATTGAAAACAGTCGGCTAGACGATGCCAGATCACTTGCTTGAATGCTTATATGCCTGTATTCTTTCCACATGGCTCCTCGCCCGCTATAGTATCGGATCAGTTCTCATTGGGAACGTATCACTTTTCTCACTGAGAACGTATCTCTAATGGAGAACCATGATATGAGGAGATATCAATGGCAGAGATTGATCAGCGCGATGTTCGTCCATTGTTGAATGCCTTGCATGATGGAGTGTGCTGTCTAAGCGCACAAGGTGAGCTCTTGTACTGGAACGAAACAGCTCAAAAGCACTGGAAACTCCATCAGCAGCATCCCAATAAATTGCTTCTCCTACCACCAGTAGCTAGAGCACTGGCGGGAGAGCACGTGCATCATGCACTTGTGCATGGAGACGAAGCGCATACTCTGCTCCTCAACACACTGCCCCTCCATGGTGGAACCAGTTCTGTCACTGCCGTCATGATTATTTCGCAGGATGTCAGTGAACATGTCTTACTGCAACGACAAGCCGAAAAATCCTTAGATGTGCTGGTTGAGGCAGTCATGGATACTCAAGATATTCGCGACACAGACGAAGCGCTCAGGCGTATCGCTGCACTTCTTCCTCAACTCGATTCGGTTGATAACAGTATTGCCTTTCGCATCGATGAGCAAACTGGACGACTCAGACCAATAGCACTGTTTGGTTCAAGTCAACAGAGTTACGAAGAATGGAGTGCTGAACTCTCCGCGATAGAACTGAGCACTGAGTATGCTTTGAATTCATCGCCAGCCTATCTGCAAGCCCTGCGCCTGAAAAATCCCCTTCTAATTGATTTTACATCGCGACCTGTCAAGAGCCGTCCGCGTAATCTGTGCGCTGCTATTTATGCACCAGTATTACTCAATGGACAAGTGTTCGGTCTGCTCGGAGTAGAGCGGCATCGCCCGCTGGGAGATGCTGATACATATTTCCCGCAGTGGAGCGTTGATCTCTTGAAGGCTCTGGCGCGTCTGGTCAGTATGACCATTGAAAAAACGTCACTTCTCAATTCGTCAGCAAGGCAACAAGAGGAAATCGAGGTCGTTCGCAGGCTCCTCAATCAGAAGGAAGAATTTCTCTCACTCACCGCACACGAACTCAAAAATCCTCTCACTGCTATCCGTGGTCAGGCCCAGATTATACAGCGCCGCATCAAAAGATCTCTCCATCCAGATCCCGAAACCAATCATGAATTGATGCAAGGACTCAAAAGCATCGAGCACCAAACGCAGAAAATCGTACATATGATAAATGCCCTCATGGATGTGAGCAGACTCGACCTTGATCGCCTGGAACTTGAACTCCAAGAAATTGACGTAATCCAACTCGTCAAACGAACGCTTGAAGATTATCTTCCCATCGCCCAAGATCATGAACTACGCCTTTTCGTCAACGAGCACGCTGTCCCTATTGGTGCAGACGACAAGGCCATATCTCAAGAGCCCCTGAAAATAATGGGTGACGAAGAACGGTTGGAACAGGTGTTAGTCAATTTGATCAGTAACGCCGTCAAGTACAGCCCTCGTGGTGGTCCTGTTACAGTGTCCCTTTATAGTACCGATGATGGTGCAATTGAGATTGCTGTAAAAGATCAAGGGATTGGAATACCTCCCGAAGAGCAAGCTCACCTCACAGAACGCTTTTTCCGGGCACAGAATGCTCATAATGTCGACGCAAAAGGGTTGGGATTGGGACTCTATCTTGTCAATGCACTAATCGTGAAGCACGGTGGTTTCCTCACTATAACCAGCGAAGGCGTTCCAGACAAGGGAAGTACCTTTACTGTAAAGCTGCCATACCGATAGCAATAAATATGAATGTGTAAGCATGCCGCACTCAACACCAGGATGTCCCCAGACGCTGAGCACCTCGCGGAAGCGTGTCAACGCTGTGTTAAGTTGATCCTTCTCTCATAAGCATATCAATTGGCTTTCAACAAAGACGCAATGACCCCATAAAAGCAGTTCTGTTTCGAAGAGTCTATAAATTCAAGAGCAAGAATCAGAGAGCTTTTTGTCGCGCTTTCTTTTATCATAAAACAGACAAAGGAGGAAGAAAGCCATGACTAAACCACTACCATTTCGTTTCGGTGTGATCTGCGAGCGGATGCTATCACCTCAAGAGTGGATCACGAAGGCCCGCCAGGCAGAGGACTACGGCTACGCAACGTTCTTGATCCGAGATCATTTTATTCAGGAACCCTTTGGAGACCAGCTGGCTCCGATGATTGCATTGATGGCGGCAGCTAACGTCACAAAAAGCCTTCGGGTTGGAAGCTTAGTGCTCGACAATGACTACAGGCATCCGGTGATGTTGGCAAAAGAAGCGGCGACACTTGATCTCTTATCGGATGGACGCTTCGAGCTGGGGATTGGAGCCGGTTGGCTTCGATCCGAGTACGAGCATGCTGGAATGATATTTGAGCCACCCGGCGTTCGCGTGAGCCGGTTGGCAGAGGCCATCCACGTTCTCAAAGGACTCTTTGCCGATCAGCCACTGACATTCGCTGGCACCCATTACACAGTAACCGACCTCAATGGATTCCCCAAGCCGCTGCAACGACCTCACCCACCAATACTCGTTGGGGCTGGAAGCAAAAGGATGCTGGCTCTTGCCGCACAAGAAGCCAATATTGTGGGTATCCTTCCCAAAGCGTTGCCCAACGGAACTATATCAGAAGAGATAACGGAACGCTTGTCTGCAACGATTGCCCAGAAAGTCGAATGGATTCGCCAGGCTGCAGGAGAACGCTTTAATGAACTGGAACTGAACATGGTGATCACACCGATCTTCACCGAGCAGCGACGACAAAGAGCCGAACAGCTCATGCGTGAACGAGGTTGGAGAGACATTCCTGTCGAGCATGTTTTGGACATGCCATCCATCTTTATAGGCACTCTCGATCAAATTGTCGAGGACTTGCAGTGGCGACGCGAACAGTATGGATTCTCCTATTTTGTTGTTTCTGATGCAAGTATGGAAGCGTTTGCTCCCGTCGTGAGTCGCCTCGCGGGTAGAGAATGGTGAATGCAAACATGCCATGAAGGCCTTTAATGACCAGTTATCTTCAATTCTCTCCCTACAGACTGATCAAGGGCCAGACAGAAGGGGTCAAAATCTGTGAGAAGAATGTATTGTCATATTTGTTAGAACTGGGCTTTCATTGCGTCGCGCACCCGCGCGGCTATCTTACGTATATCGTCGTAATCAGCGTCGCTAACAGGTGTGAAACGCTCAATTCTTCCCTCTTGCAAACTGCGAGCCACGTCAGGGTCACAATGCATCGTAATCAAGGCTTCTCGTATCCTATATTTCAAATCGCTGTCAAGATTCCTGGCAACTACCACGGGGGGAATGCTAGATGGACCCAGCGTAGCAATCACACGCAATTGCGATCCAAGTTCTCTATCCTGCAAGAGCAACACATCGAGCACATGCGAATCTATTGCCGCAGCATCCGCCTGTCCCTCCAACACCATCTGCAATGAACGCTGGTGCGAGCCCGCCTCTACCATTGAGCCGAAGTAATGCGGCGTTTTGCCCCGTTCAAGCAAGCTATAGCAAACTAGATTGTAGCCAGAATGAGATCCCGGTTGATTGTATGCCCACACACATCCACCCAGGTCTTCGAATGATGCATACGGACTATCGCTGCGAACGATGACATCAGAAAAGTACACAGGTCTATGCCCGTAGCGTTCTCCCAGCAAAACGGGTGCCCCCAGCAGTTCAATGTTACTGTCAGGAGCATCAGCTAACTGAACATAGGGCAGACCGCAAATGAAGCCCACGTCCACCTGTCCGGCTGTAAATTCCTCAAAGGATTGCCCGGCGATCAGCGTAGTAGGATAACCTACTTTTTCTCCAATATAACGGGCAATATACTCGTACGTGTGGTAGATACTGGGCGCGAGAAACGTCGCAAAGCGAATTGCGGGCGCATGGTGCGTGTACATGGTATACATAGGCCACTCCTTTAGTTGGCATCTTTAAGATACCTTCTCAGCTTTTCCAGTCAGCGAGAAACTCTTTGTCCCTGTCATCTACCTGCGCGCCCAGCATAGGATGCAGTTCCATCGCAGGTGAGTATTTACTTGCTGAAGTCGTCCTACCCAGAGCTTCTGCCATGGCGCGCACGTGGTGGGGCGCTCCTCCACAGCAGATGCCAATGTACTTAACGCCGAGCGCTTGAGCCTTGCGCGCAAAAGTCGCCATTTCAAACCTGTTGCATAAAAATGGCTCGAGCATGATAGGAAATGCTTGCTCGCCATCCGGCGTGCATAATGACTCAAAGGTTGGAGCGAGAGCGCTGGTCTTATAGGGCACAGGCTGGGCAGCAACATAACAGCTAACAGTGGCACAAATCTTTTCGATAATGGGGAGCATAGTCGCCGGGCCCCGGTCGCAATTCAAGCCCACTATATCTGCCCCGTGATCCGCGAGTATCTTGCACGCTTCAACGTAATCATAGCCATCGCGCGTCGCATTATGTTGAACGCTGGCCAGCGTGACCATTGCAGGTAGCTTGAGCTCTTTGATCACCTCCAGGGCTATCAGCGCCTCCCCTAGATAATCGTTTGTCTCAGCTATCACAAAATCGATGCCTTCTTCGACTGCCCACGTCAACTGTTCCTCGTACATAGCACGCACGATGCTTGAGGTCTCCTTGGCGTTTTGTGGATCATAAGCCCAGGTATTACAAATATCGCCTGCAACAAGTGCATCTCCTTCACGCGCAACCTCGTTGGCCAGTCTGACCGCTCGGCGATTCAGCTCCTCCAGGTCGTTTTGTCTGCCCACGTCCTTCAATTTTTCGCGATGGGCGTAGTAGGTCAGGGCAACTATAACCTCGCTGCCTGCGCGCATAAACTCCCGGTGCAGTTCCTTGACTGCATCAGGAAAATCTAGTACGACTTCTGGCACATAGGGCCCGGCTTTGATATAGCCTCTGCGTTCAAGCTCAAATACATAGCCTTCCGCTCCCAGCACAACGCCCTGCGCCAACCTTTCCAGGATGCCCCTGCTCGTTGTATTTCTCATTGTTCACTCCTTCTGGCTCTCCATCCTTCAGATTTTGATGCGATTGAAGATACATCCGCCACAAACCGTTGTGGCGAGAAACGGCCAATATCATAGATTGTTCCCTCCTGTAGTGCCAGTTGCATAAGCGTCTGGCCTACCCAGGGTGCATATTTATATCCGGTGCCCCGCCATCCTACGCCGACAAAGATATGCGGAAAATCGGGCAGGCCGCCGAGGATAAACGTGTCATCCGGCACCAAATCATAGAAACACTGATCAACATCCGTCACATCTATCGCTTCTGCGTCTCGTAAAGCGGGCATACATTCGTCCACGAAGCTGTGAACATCCTGAATATGGGTAGACAATCTCTGCATATCCGGTGGGTTATAGAAGCCAATCTTCACGCCCGGTGTCTTTCCTGCATAGATCGGGTGACCGTAAATCCCCACATCCAGGTAAGCAAAGACGGGCAACGCCTCTGCTGTAAAGAGTGCTCGCTTCTCTGCAGGAGGAATGAAATACTTACATTGACTGGGCCGATCGGGTATGAGCGGAAACTGCAGACTGCACCCGTCAATGCATCTAAGCACATCGTTCGTTCCAAACCCCGCCGTGACGACGAGAGACCTGGTAAGGAACTCTCCCCTGCTGGTTACGACGCGGAGGAGCGTATCCGTCTGCCGTGCGATAGCAGTGACTTCCACATCCTCTACTATGTGTGCCTGACGCTCTTGCAAAACATCTAGTAGCGTACGTGTGACAGCCGGGAGATAGAGAAAACCTGCCTCTACATCCAGGCGCGCCATATCAACATCAAATTGGGGATATCGCTGCCGCAAGCTATCGCGTGTGAAAGCCTCTGTTTTTAGATGCAAACTGGTAAGAGCGTGATAGCTCTGCTCTGCATAGGTCGTGGCAAGGTCAGGCGTAATGCTCTCTTTAGCAATATTCAGGCAGCCGCACTCAATAATTAAAGGTCCAGCAGCTTTATCTTCTAGCGCTTGCCACAATCTGCGTGCTTCGTAAGCCAGCCTGGCATACAGCGGATCGAGATAATCGTTTCTGATCGACCGGGTATAGCCGAATGAAGCGGTCGTTTTATTGCCGATGTTCGACTTCTCGAGAATGGTGATGTTGTTAGTAAAGTGGGAGGCGGCGTAAGCAGTACAGAGTCCCATAATGCCGCCTCCAATGATGACCAGGTCCTGTGTTTGCTCCTTCATGTCTCAGGCCTCCGCCTCCATATACGTTATTTCTCGAACGGTGGGCCCGCGTTCTGTACTCTGATACGTGTAGTATTTCGTTTTCTGCAGAAACATCATGTCCCCGGCCAGCCCTGCAGGCATCATCCCGCTATGTAGCCGAATCCATTGGTAATGGGACGGTGCTAGCTCGTAGGCAGCATACCTGTGTGTCTCAGCATTTTTGAGGTGTAATTTCACCCCAGGATCATTGAGCAACACCAGGTTACACCATTTATCATCATGAAGTTCCAATGAGGAATAGCTCAGGAGGCCAGGCACCCCCACAAGCTCTGCAACAAGCTTTTCATCCACAGCATGCAGTTCTGCGACAACTGACGGTTGGATAGGCTTTTGTCTACCACTGACAAAGCCCACAAAGGCAAGCTCGTTGTTCAGCGACAACTCCTGCGGATTATAAATAGCTATGCGGTGTATGCGCCTGCGTCGCTCTTCCAAATAATAGAGGAGGGGTCGCACAGTGGTTGTTGCCTGGTCAAGTGAACGCAACGTCATAAAAACTCGTCGGGTCATATAGCGAAGTACAACGAGATCTAACTTCCCCTTTATCACAATGGGAAGATCGCGCTCAGCCAGGGATTCGGATTGATTAAATAGGTCATCCTTGTTCATGGTCAGTTCTCCATTATAAATAGAACTAACAAATACAAAGCACAACTCTAAGAGAACTCATAAGAGTTATACTTAAATTAGTAATAGAGGAATTATTGGGATTCAAAAGAGGGCCACTGCATCAAGTGAAATTAAACCAGGGTCACTCTTTTTCGCCACGGACGACTAGCAAAGCTCGAGGTTGAATTAACACATATGGCCTGGAGCATGAGTGGAAGAGCAGAAAAAGGGGCGAGCGTAGTGTGTGATCACGGAGAAGTAAGATGAATTAGTCAGTAGTGGTGTCTGTCTTGTCTGCTTCATGGTGTACAGGCTCCGGAATGAGAATGACACTCTCCCGCTACTTATCGCATTGGAGGAAGGTTCCAAAAAGGGAGACGTCTTGTTGAGAATTGTAATCCAGGACTCAGACTTTGTCAATAGAGGACTTGACAGCTTGACAGCTTGACAGCGAGTGAGCGTCATATTTTTGCGGGCGTGGTCACATGGGAGCGCAGCGATATCCGGTCAAGAGTAGCAAGAGTAGTAGGAGTAGTGGGTGTAGTGGGTGTAGTGGCACACTGTACCACTACTCTGGACCAGACATCGCGTCCTGAAACAGGTCGGGCCTGTGGCACTGCGCAAAAAGATGAATTACACCCCTTGACAGCATCTTGATGAGGTCTTTCTGACGATCAGCGGATACTCGTGCTACAAAAAGGGCTCTGTTAAAAGACCTGGATAAGCTTTGCATCTCTCACATAGGAAAAGGAGGAGAGAGGTGTTGGACACACCTCGCCGGTTAGCCGGTTATCTCCTGGCGTTTTCGAACCTGGCGCTATCCCCGCTCTCCATCTCCATTGTTGCATTCTGAGGACTGATGGACCGTTACATTTTCGACAAGCACGGTATCGAAAACCTCCAATAAAGCTATGCCCACAATGCTCTCGATTGTAAGCTCGGCATACTCCACATCACCTACAAGCAACTCAGAGAACGTATCTG
>Ga0209647_1004374_pt1 | contig 10653 bp, 11 predicted proteins | sample GraSoi_2013_60cm_FD_185827 | JGI IMG/M metagenome (GOLD analysis project Ga0209647, IMG submission 185827) | Grasslands soil microbial communities from the Angelo Coastal Reserve, California, USA - Sample 9_17_2013_60cm (SPAdes) (version 2) | ecosystem: Environmental > Terrestrial > Soil >...
CGAATCGACAAAGTCCGGCCAAAACTCTCCGTAGTGTAGAGCGTCAAGGGCGCGTCTACGGAGCAATGCCATGAGCAAAATCAAGCTCGTTCTTGCAGCCGCTGCAATTTGTGGAGGCCTGACAATGAGTGCTGCTACGGTCGATGCTGGTGGCGGCCTAACTACTATGGAGGCTACTACGGCTACGCGTACGCTCCGCGGCCATACTGGCGCCATCGGTACTGGCGCCGCCATTATTGGTGATAACGTTGAGGCGGAGTTAAACAACTCCGCCCTCATTTTTAAAACGTTTTGCCTCAGTGGAGCTTCCTAGATAGCGCGGTAGCGGAGCGCCGCGGCTTTCGGGTGGCGGATCCTAAATGCGCCCACTGGGTCTTTGTTGCGATGCTGATGCGGCAGGTGACAAACGCTCTTCGCAAAATTCATAGTCCTGCCGTGGCGACATGCGACAGCGGCCGATCAATGGCCGCTTTCGGGGCAAGAGCGGACAGTGAATGTCAGAGCACGCAACATTTCGGGTTTTAAAAATGCTATGATTAAATTCTTAACGACCATATTTTACCTTCTACATCACAGCTAACAGTCAAATGGTAGCGGGGGAGGGACTCGAACCCCCGACCTCCGGATTATGATTCCGCTGCTCTAACCAGCTGAGCTACCCCGCCATTCCGAAAAAACGTGCCGGAATGAGCGCGATATAGGAAGCCGCCGCAAACACTGTCAAGCACGCGGCCCAAAACCTGCCTTTCGAGACTTACTTCGGCTGGATCGACTGATCGCCGCCGGGGCTGCCCGGGGGTGGGATCACAGGCATAGAGCCGCCAGGTGGCGTCGGTTGCTTGATCTCGGGATCGACGTGTTCTGGCGGGCAGATCACGCCACCTGAACGTGCAAGTTTGTCGCTTAAATTCCCCTGCCCGTCCTGCCGTTCGGCGCCCACCTCGCCGCCCTTCCCGACCGTGGTGCGCGTATCGGAATGCGCGCAAGCACTCGAATCGAGTTGCTCGGTTTTTGGCGAGACCGGTGTTTTCGCTTGCGGCGGAGCTTGAGCCGCAGCGATCGCGGGCAGCAACAGTGCCAAAGTCGTCACGCCAAGGATGCGGATTTGGATGCGGAATTCGCGGACCATCGGACGCTCCCTTTTCAGCGCACGTCCATGCAGCGCTACCCATAATAACGGCTTGGCGTGAGGGAGAGTTCCAATTAGGCAGTGCCTGCGAGGCGCTCAAACCGGATCAGCGAGAAATGCCCGAGGGGCGGCATTGGTCGATGCTCGGCCAGCCGCACGCCACCGTGGCGTTTCGCCCAGTCAGAAAGCCGGCCAAACTTGAATTCTGGCCGCCAGCCGAGGCGGCGCGCGATCGGCGCAAAGCAAACCTCGAAGGCCCGGCGCGGGCCCGCCTCAGCACCAATGTGATTGACCAATACGATTTCACCACCGGGCCGAATAACGCGTGCGAATTCATCAAGCGTGGTTTCCGGGTTGGGCACCGCAGTGATAACAAATTGCGCCACCACCACGTCGAATGAGCAATCCGGAAGCGCCATACGCTCGGCATCCATCACCGCAAGCGCCTCAACGTTCCTGAGATTTTGGTCCGCCACGCGTTCCTGCGCCCTGCGCAGCATCGGTTCCGACAAGTCGATGCCCACCAGCCGATTTCGGCGTGCATAGTCGGGCAGCGATATTCCGGTACCGACACCGACTTCTAGGATACGGCCACCCGTTGAGCCGCAAACCTGCTCCGCTGCGTCGATCGCTGCGCGACGGCCGGCATCGAATACAGCGCCGAACACCAGGTCGTAGACCGGCGCCCACCGTGCGTAGGCGCGTTCGACGCTCGATTTATCGATGTCCGCCCCCATGCGGCCGAACTTAACCGCGCATGGCGGGCGTTGCTATCTGCTCATTGTCGGCGCGCCGGCAATCCGCTGCAGCGACCGCACTCTTGATGAAACCGCCACCAAGCACACGCGCCTGCCCCTTGCCCAGATCGTAAAACACGCAAGCTTGTCCGGGCGATACGCCGTGCTCGCCGTCGACCAGCTCGACTTCGCAGCCCTGGGGACCATGCCGCAACCAGGCCGCTTGCGGCGGGCGGGTCGAACGCACCTTTACGAAGACCTCGCGGCGATCATCGGCAAGGGCTTCGCCCAGCAACTCGTCCCCAATCCAGTTGACGTCGCGCAGCACAATACGACTTGTCCGCAATGCCTCGCGCGGGCCGACCACCACACGCCGGCCCTCCGCATCGAGACGCACCACATAGAGCGGCGTACCAATCGCGACACCCAAGCCGCGCCGCTGACCCACTGTGAAATGAATAATGCCGGAGTGCTCGCCGAGAACCTTTCCGTCCAGATCGACGATCTTGCCGGCTTCCGCCGCACCCGGTTTCAGACGTTCGATGATGTCGGCATAGTGGCCGGTCGGTACGAAGCAAATATCCTGGCTGTCATGCTTGTCCGCAATCGCCAAGCCGAAACGACGGGCAAGCTCACGGGTTTCCGCCTTGGTTCGCTCACCGAGTGGAAAGCGCAGAATGTCCAACTGCGCACGCGTGGTGCCAAACAGGAAGTAGCTCTGGTCACGCTCCTCGTCCCGTGCGCGATAAAGTGCGCGCCCGCCACCTGGCAAAGGCCTCGAGGCAACGTAGTGGCCGGTCGCCAGCACTTCAGCGCCGAGCTCGCGCGCGGTGATGAGCAAATCGTGAAACTTGATCGACATATTGCAATCGACGCAGGGCACCGGCGTCTCGCCGTGGATATAGCTTTCGGCGAAGCGGTCGATCACCGCTTCTTTGAAACGGCTTTCGTAGTCGAGCACGTAGTGCGGAATGCCAATGCGCTCGGCCACGCTGCGCGCATCATAAATGTCCTGGCCGGCGCAGCAGGCGCCCTTGCGGTGGATTGCAGCGCCGTGGTCGTAGAGTTGCAGCGTCACACCGACCACATCGTAGCCCTCTGCCTTGAGCAAAGCGGCCGTCACCGACGAATCGACGCCGCCGGACATGGCGACGACAACGCGCGTATCTTCCGGCCGGCGGTCGAGATCGAGGCTGTTCGGCATGGCGCTTCTTACTATAGGTAGCGACGGAAGGCGCGCAATGCGAGGCGCGCGACCCGGCAAAACTTGCCGTTTTACAGTCAGGGCTGCCCGGGCCAAACGCACTCGCCGCCCTGGCCTCCATCCTCAAGTTGCTGAAGGGACATATGAATTGGGTCTTTCCGAGGCTGGCCTGGCGATTGCAGATCAAACGGAGGACATTCCGGAGGTCCTCCAGTGCCGCAAGTTGCGTCAGACCCGAAGATTTACGCGCATAGTCAAACTTTGCCGCGCGTCGCTCGCCCACCACAACAGTCCGATCGCGCGCCTTCCCCGTTTGAAAGCCTGCTCGATGACAGCGCGCAAGGCGCCGAGCAGCCCACTCCGCCGCCACCCGATCACAAGACGTCGCCTGTCGACAATTCACAAGCACCGGCCAAGAGCAATGACAGCAAGGCCCCAGCGGACGACAACACCGTGACCACGACAAAGGCGGGGGAAGCCGGCGCAAACGGCAAACCCGACCAAAACGAAAAGCCCGCCGGCGACCATAAGACGGATGCAAAAGCAAAAGCCACTGCCGCCACCGGCGACCGTATCAAGACGGCGGACGATAACGACAAGCCGACGGACCGATCGAAAACCGACGCTCCGGCGGTCATGCCTTCGACCGGCAATATTCAAACGCTGACAACACCTGATGCCGTCGTCGTTGCGCCCACGAGTGCGCCAATACCCGACCAGACGCCGGCGCCCAATGCGATCGACCAAACTATCCAGCCTGCGGACGCCGCCGCAATCCTCGCAGCTGGTGCGTCTAATTCCGCTGCGTTAAAAGGCGGCACCGGAAAGCTCGCTGACGGTGCGAAAAAGGTAGGCGACAATACGCAAGCCGGCGCCGATAAATCCACCAATGACGCGACAATAGAGTCCCCGCTAACGGCCAAAGTCGCGCCGCAGCAGCACGCCGACAAACCGCAAAGCGGCCCAAGTGAGAATGACAAGGAGCAAGTTGCCGAGGCGCGCGGAGAGGCCCCGACCAATAGCCATCGCGGCGAGACAGATGCGCCAACCTCGGCACCTGCCGACGCTAATGTTGCAGCTCCGAAATTAAGCGCCGACGTCACGCAGCCGGCTATCGTCAACACGACGCAAACGACCGCGCCGGCAACATCAAACCCTGTTTTTGCCGTTCCGGCCGCACCGTTGGCGGCGGCCGTTCCGCTCGCCGGATTGGCTATCGACATCGCCGGCAAGGCGTTCGCGGGCAAGAATCGCTTTGAAATTCGCCTCGATCCGCCCGAACTCGGCCGCATCGAGGTCCGGCTCGACGTCGACCGCGATGGCAACGTCACGTCGCGGCTGACCGTCGACCGTGCCGATACGCTCGATTTGTTGCGCCGCGACGCCTCGGGACTCGAACGCGCGTTGCAGGATGCAGGCTTGAAAACGGCTGACAACGGTTTGCAATTTTCGCTTCGCGATCAATCCATGAGTCAGCAGCAAACAAATACCGGCGCCGACACCGCGCAGATTGTGGTGAAGGACGAAGCGTTGCCATCGATCGATGTCATCCCACAAAACTATGGCCGCCTCGCCGGACAAGGCAACGGTCTCGATATCCGCGTTTGAGGATCAAGCCATGACGACGGTCAATCCCGTTTCCACCACGAAGACAACAGGCGCGAGCTCCGTTTCCGGCGCGCTCGATAACACCGAAATTGCCAGCAATTTTACAACCTTTCTTCAATTGCTGACGACGCAGTTGAAAAACCAGGACCCGCTCAGCCCGATCGATACGAACCAGTTCACCCAGCAGCTGGTGGAATTCGCGCAGGTCGAGCAGCAGATGAAGTCCAACGATCAACTCACGAGCCTGGTATCGCTGGAAAAGAGCGCGGTCGCGAGCACGGCGCTTGCCTATGTCGGCGCCACCGTCGTGGTCGACGGCGCGACGGGGCAGCTGGCCAGCGGCACCGCAAAATGGAATCTCAACGTTACCAAGCCGTCGACTGCAACGATTACCATCAAGGATTCGACCGGCCAGAATGCCTTTACCAGCACGATCTCGGTCAACCCGGGAACGCAGCCTTTCACCTGGAACGGCCGCGGCAACGACGGCCGCCAATGGCCGGATGGCAGCTACACGCTTAGCGCCACAGCGGCGGACGCCAACAATCAGTCGGTTGGAATTTCAACCGAGGTGCAGGCCGTGGTCGATTCAGTCGATCTCACTCAAGATCCACCGCAGCTGTCGATCAACGGCCAAAACTTCACACTCGACAAGATCAAGCGCATCGTTCGGTCGACCACGTGAGCCAAAGCGCGTGAAACAGCAGGGAATTCGCCCACTCCTCTGATACCAGCTGTTGAAACGCCTTGCGGAGGCGCCGCCGCGATCCGGGCCCTGCCATCCGTAACCAAAAGGTTAGCGGAAACCGGGCAAACCTTGCCTTGTCCATTTGCCATGCTTAGGCAAATTTTAAGCCGGGGCTTGTAGCGTTTCTCCAGCAACTGTCAGTCGAGTCTTGTTTTGTGAGTGTACCAATGACCGAACCCCATCGCCCGAGGGTCAAATACGTAATCGGGCCTGATGGCAGTCCGCTGACCATTGCGGATTTGCCGCCACCAACGACCAAACGCTGGGTGATCCGCCGAAAGGCGGAGGTCGTCGCCGCTGTCCGTGGCGGCCTACTGTCCCTCGAAGAGGCCTGTGCCCGTTATACGCTGACGGTCGAGGAATTCCTCTCCTGGCAATATTCGATTGACCAGCACGGGCTCGCCGGGCTGCGCACGACGCGCATTCAGCAGTACCGCCAGTAATCGCTCCTCTCATTTCGCGTTTGGAACGCGGGCCTCTCCTGGGCTGGCGATTCATTCGCACGTCCACTGTCGCTGCCTTCGCGGTGGCGGATGTAATTATTCTTCGGACCGGCTCCTTCCGGAATTAACCGGACGCTAACCTTAAACTGGGCAAATCTTGCCGGGTGAGGCGCGCGCTTCGCGCCCTGCGGGCAGGACAAAACCGGTGCAAGGTTTTTTCGATTTTGTGAAGTCGCTGGGTGCGGCGCGAATGGCGGCGATGGCCGCGGTGACGCTGGCTCTGGTCGGCTTCTTCTCTTTCCTGATGATCCAAATGACGACGCCGCAAATGGTGCCGTTATTCACCGACCTCCCGGTCGACGACAGCGCATCGATCATCAAAGACCTGGAGCGGCAGGCTGTCCCTTACCAGCTCAAGAACGACGGCGCGATCATCATGGTGCCGAAGGAGGCGGTCGCGCGTTTGCGCATGAAGCTTGCCGAATCCGGCCTGCCTAAGGGCGGCGGCGTCGGCTACGAAATTTTCGACAAGACCGACGCGCTTGGCTCAACCACCTTCGTCCAGAACATCAATCACCTGCGCGCTCTCGAAGGCGAACTCTCACGCACCATACGTGGCATCGATCGTGTGCAGGCTGCGCGCGTGCACCTGGTGTTGCCGGAGCGGCCGCTATTCTCTCGGGACAAAGCCGATGCCTCGGCTTCGATCGTTCTGAAGGTTCGCGGCGCACTGGAGCCGCAGCAGGTTCGTGCCATCCGCCACCTGGTTGCAACGGCGGTCAACGGGCTCAAACCCGAACGCGTTTCGGTGATTGACGAAACCGGCAAACTGCTCGCCGACGGCGCAACGCAAGACAATCAGCTCAATGGTGCAAGCTCCGACGAGCGCAAGCTCGCATACGAGAACCGTCTCCGCGGCGAGGTCGAGACCATCGTTTCATCGGTGGTTGGCCCCGGCCATGCGCGCGTCCAGATCAACGCCGATTTCGACATCAATCGCATCACCCAGACCTCGGATAAATTCGACCCGGATGGCCGCGTTGTGCGATCCAGCCAAACCCGCGAAGAGCAATCGGCTACAAACGACAACAAAGAGGGCGCGGTGTCGGCCGGCAACGAATTGCCGGGAGGCAGGCAGCAGGCCGACGGCGCCAGCAGAGGCGACCAAACCAAAAAGACCGAGGAAATCGTCAACTACGAAATTTCACGCACGACCAAAACAGAGGTGATCGAAGCCGGACGGGTCAACCGCATTTCGGCGGCCGTTTTGGTCGATGGCAACTACACCAAGAACGACAAGGGCGAGGTGGCATATCAGCCGCGACCCAAGGAAGAAATCGATCGCATCTCGGCGCTGGTACGCTCGGCTATCGGATTCGACGCCAAGCGCGGCGATCAAATCGAAGTGGTCAATCTGCGCTTCGCCGAAATCGCGCCGTCGCCAATCAACGAGCCGACCGGCTGGATGAGCTTCATCCAGTTCACCAAGGAAGACATCATGCGCGCCGCCGAAGTCGGCGTAATGGCGCTGCTTGGGTTGGTCGTGATGTTCATGGTGGTACGCCCGCTGGTGCGCCGCATCATCACGCCGGACGGCATGCAACCGGGCCTGGCCCTGGCACCGGCCGCCGTTACAGCTTCGCCGGAAGCCGGCGGCGTGAGCATACCGGGCGTTCACGGCAGCATCACCTCGACCGGCGGCCCAAACGTCTCGATCGTCGGTGGCGATGAGGCCGTCGCCATCTCAAACCGAACATCCGCGATGATCGATATCGCAAAGGTGCAGGGACAGGTGCACGCGCAGTCGGTGCAAAAGGTGGGGGAGCTCGCCGATAAGAACCCGCATGAGGCCGTTTCCATTATCCGTAACTGGCTCCACGAAGATGCAGCCTAAGCCATGCCATCAGCCTACGCAGAGACGAAAAAAGACAAGGAAAAGGTGGTTCGCGAGGACATCGGCGGACTGATGGTCGAACTCTCGCGCCGCCCGCAACCGCCCGACCGCATCCGGAAGCTCACCGGGCCGGAACGCGCAGCTGTGCTGATGCTTTCGCTTGGCGAGCAGTACGGCGCCAAAATCTTCGGCCTGCTCGACGACGACGAATTGAGAGAAATCTCCATCGTGATGTCGTCGCTCGGCACGATCGAAGCTGAGTCCGTCGAGCAACTCTTGCTCGAATTCGTCGGCCGCATGTCGGCCTCCGGTGCACTGCTCGGCAACTACGACGCTACCGAACGGCTGCTCAAGCAATACCTCCCCGCCGAGCGCGTCGGCGGCATCATGGACGAGATCCGCGGTCCCGCAGGCCGCAACATGTGGGAGAAGCTCGCGAACGTCCAGGAAGAGGTGCTGGCGAACTATCTCAAGAACGAATACCCGCAGACAGTCGCGGTCGTTCTCTCGAAACTGCGCCCCGAACACGCCGCGCGCGTGCTCTCGATTCTTCCGGAAGACCTTTCGCTCGACTGCGTCAATCGCATGCTGAAGATGGAAGCAGTCCAAAAGGAAGTCATCGAACGCGTCGAGCAGACGCTGCGCACGGAATTCATGTCGAATCTGTCGCAAACCCGTCGGCGCGACGCGCATGAGGTGATGGCGGAAATCTTCAACAATTTCGATCGGCAAACCGAAACACGCTTCCTCACCGCCCTCGAAGAGGAAAACCGGGACGCTGCCGAGCGCATCAAAGCGCTGATGTTTACCTTCGACGATCTGGTCAAGCTCGACACCGGCTCGGCGCAGACGTTGATGCGCAATATCGACAAGGACAAGCTGGGCGTTGCGCTCAAGGGCGCCAACGAAACAGTACGCCAGTTCTTCTTTACCAATATGTCCAGCCGCGCCGCCAAGTTGCTCGTCGAAGACATGCAGGCGATGGGCCCGGTACGGCTTCGCGATGTCGACGAGGCGCAGGCACTGTTGGTCAACGTCGCCAAGGACCTGGCGGCCAAGGGCGAAATCATGATCTCGAAGAGCCGCGGCGAAGACGAACTGATCTATTGAGAGCATAATGAAAGCAACGGCCAAATATCTGTTCGATGAGGACTTCGCTTCCGGCGAGAAGCCGACCATGACGATGGTCGAGCACGAGCGCCGCCGCGCGGACGCCGAGTCGCAGGCCCATCGCACCGGCTTTGCCGCCGGCGAGGCGCAGGCCCAACAGGAAGCCGCCCAGCGCATCGCAGCTGCCCTTGCGGTGATTGCCGATGGGCTCGGCCGGCTCGATGGCGCGCTGACGGCGATCGAAACACGACTCGAAACCGAAGCTGTGGAAGTGGCGGTGGCCGTCGCGGCCAAGCTTGCCCCTGCATTGATTGTGCGCGAGCCCTTTGCAGAGATCTCGGCCTTGGCCACCGAATGCTTTCACCACCTGGTATCGACCCCGCACGTCGCCGTGCGCGTCGGCGCCGGGATTTACGATATGGCGAAGGAAAAGATCGAAGAAATCGCGCGTGCGTGCGGTTTCGAGGGGCGGCTCGCTGTCACCTCCGACGAGTCCCTCGCGCCGGGCGATTGCCGCATCGAATGGGCCGACGGCGGCGTCATCCGCGATCAGACCACCACCGCAGCATCCATCGATGAAATGGTCGGCCGATATATCTCGGCGCGCAACGCGCCTGCCGCATAGAATTTTTGGAGACCCAGGCAATGAGTGACGACGACACCAAAGTACCGCTTCCCGACCTCGAAAACGGCGGCGATGTGCAAATCGTGCCTGATGCAGGCACGCTAGCTCCGTCGGATTCCGAATCGGTCAATCGTGGCGCTGCCGATCTCGAAGCGGTGTTCGATGTGCCGGTGCAGGTCTCTGCGGTGTTGGGCCGCGCTCATATGGACGTCGGCAATCTCCTCAAGCTCGGCCCCGGCGCGGTGCTCGAGCTCGACCGCAAGGTTGGCGAGGCCATCGACATCTACGTCAACAACAGACTGGTTGCCCGCGGCGAAGTCGTCCTCGTTGAGGACAAGCTGGGCGTGACCATGACGGAAATCATCAAGGCGGACCACAACTGATGCACACGCTCATCCGCCATTTCTCTTTAAAGATACGGAGCTAAGCCATGCGACTCCTGATCGTCGGCACGCTCGGAGGCCAGCTCACCACGGCGAGCAAGATCGCAATGGACAAGGGCGCCAACGTCACCCACGCCGAAAGCAATGAGCAGGCGCTCGCTGTCCTGCGCTCCGGTCGTGGTGCGGATTTGCTGTTGGTGGATGTCAGCCTCGACATCCGCAACCTGGTCGCACGGCTCGACGCGGAGCGTATTCACGTCCCGATCGTGGCCTGCGGCGTCACCAACGATGCGCGTGCGGCTGTCAATGCCATTCACGCCGGCGCCAAAGAATACATCCCGCTGCCGCCTGATCCCGATCTCATCGCTGCGGTGCTCGCCGCCGTCACGAACGATACGCGCGAGATGGTTTATCGCGACGAGTCGATGGCGAAGGTCGTCAAGCTGGCACAGCAGATTGCCGGGTCCGATGCTTCGGTGCTCATCACCGGCGAAAGCGGTACCGGTAAAGAGGTGCTGGCGCGCTTCGTGCACGGCCGCAGCACGCGGTCGAAAAAGTCATTCATTACCGTCAACTGCGCAGCGATCCCGGAGAACCTGCTCGAATCGGAGCTGTTCGGCCACGAGAAAGGTTCTTTCACCGGCGCGGTCGCACGCCGCATCGGCAAATTCGAGGAAGCCAACGGCGGTACGCTCCTGCTCGACGAAATTTCGGAAAAGGACGTGCGTCTGCAGGCCAAGCTGTTGCGCGCGATCCAGGAGCGGGTCATCGA
>Ga0209647_1004376_pt1 | contig 10649 bp, 9 predicted proteins | sample GraSoi_2013_60cm_FD_185827 | JGI IMG/M metagenome (GOLD analysis project Ga0209647, IMG submission 185827) | Grasslands soil microbial communities from the Angelo Coastal Reserve, California, USA - Sample 9_17_2013_60cm (SPAdes) (version 2) | ecosystem: Environmental > Terrestrial > Soil >...
TCGTCGAGCACGACTACGCGTGGATCCTCACGTTTACGCGCGAGGACCTGCGCGACGAGCTCATCCGCGAGGCGGAGAAGGAGTCGGCCGAAGCGATCTGCATGATCTCCTTTACTCCCTTCGACGGTAGTCCCGCGTTCCAGGCGCTCCTCGAGGAAGCATTCGACGGACGCGAAACGTTGCCGGAGCCGCAGTATAAGGACGCCGTCGCCGCGCTGGCCTTCGTCGCGTCCAGCGATATCCCGAACCGCACGATCAGCTCCTGGGGCGACCTGAGCCAGGTGCAACCACGGGATCCGACGCGATGAACTTCGACCTGCAGCTCAACGAAAAGCGCGCATTGGTGACCGGCGGCACCAAGGGCGTCGGCGCCGCGGTGGTGGAAGCGCTCCACGACGCCGGCGCCCGCGTCGTGGCCACCGCGCGTTCCGCGCCTTCCCGTGCCGTCGAAGGCGTTCACTTCGTGGGCGCCGATCTGTCGACCGTGGAGGGGGCCGGCGCCGTGGTCCGCTCGGTGATGCAGCAGCTCGGCGGCATCGACATCCTCGTCAATGTGCTCGGGGGCTCCAGCGCGCCCGGCGGCGGATTCGCGGCGCTCGGCGACGCGGAGTGGGCGAAGGAGCTGGACCAGAACCTGATGCCGGCGGTTCGTCTCGATCGCGCCCTGCTGCCTTCGATGATCGCGCAGGGTTCCGGCGTCATCATCCACGTGACTTCCATCCAGCGCGTCCTGCCGTTGCCCGAGTCCACGATCGCGTACGCCGCGGCGAAGGCCGCACTCTCGACGTACAGCAAGGCGCTCTCGAAGGAGGTGACACCAAAAGGAATCCGTGTCGTCCGCGTCGCTCCCGGATGGGTCGAGACCGAGGCGTCGGTCGCGCTGGCGGAGCGACTCGCCACGAACGCCGGTACGGACTATGAGGGCGGCAAGCAGATCATCATGAAAGGCCTCGGCGGAATCCCACTCGGCCGCCCGGCGAAACCGAAGGAAGTGGCAGACCTCATCACGTTCCTGGTTTCGCCGCGAGCGGCGTCGATTACTGGCACGGAGTACGTAATCGACGGCGGGACCGTTCCGACTGTTTGAATGAGCGCCGGCGAAAGCCGACCCTACTGAAAATTGGCGCGCCCGGCAGGATTTGAACCCACGACCCCCTGGTTCGTAGGGGGAAGCCGAAGTGTTACGTGTCAATCACTTGCAGCGCTTGCCACCAATTTGTCCCAGTCTCAGCCAATCAGAGCAAATGATCGCGGGCCACGGCGGGTCACTGACACACCATCGCCGGATTGGAGTAGATGTACCGGCTGGCGAGGGTCTCGCACGTCCTCTACTTGGCCAGCAATCCGACTGCCCAATTGGCGAAGCTCAGCCAGACATTCGTTTCCGACAGCATGAGTCGCAGAGGTTGAGATGCGATGATCGCCAGCCCGCCGGCGAGCGTGACGACATGCACTCGACCGCGCGAAACGATATCCCAGACAATTATCGGCACCAGGAACAGGTCGACGCACAGGTCGGTCACGTTGAACATGGACCCGGCGATGGGAGCGGACATGTCGCCAAAAGGAAAGCGTGTGACGGCCGCGTCGAGCAGGCCGATCGTCGCCAGGAGCATTAGCCGCTTGTGGCGTTGTGGATCGCGGCGCTGCGTGATGGCCAGCACGACAAAGAGCGCGAACAGCGCCAGATCCGTCAACGGGATGGCCAGGAACTGCAGCGGCGGGATGGGGACGCCGATGAACCCACCCGGTCGACTTGCGGCGATCAAGGCGCCCGTGACGCCCACCGTAACCACAACTGCGGCAAGGCCGGCGCCAAACCAACCCACTTTACGGTGAACGTCGACTCGCCGGTTCGCGACCAGCAAAGGCTGCACGATCAACAGCAGTATCCATGCGGTGAAAAATACGCCATGAACGTAAAAGAAATACGGCTCAGGCGGCGCGAGGTGGGCGGCCTCCGGAAACCAGGGCGCCAGGAAAAACGTGCGGGAGAAACCCAACAGCACCGCGCCCAGCATGAGGAATGCCATGCCGGTGTAGAAACGCCGCTCCGCCGGCCAGTGAATACGCGCGTCAATCACTGCTGTCATCGATCATGCTCCCCGGCGATCCCACCGGCGCCTTCAAGAGAGGATATGGTGCGCGGCCTTGGGAAATTCGAGGCCATACTACAGGTTCGGACTCGGTCTCTGTGTTCGGTGTCGCACCTGCACGATTCACCAACCCCCAAGAGTTGGAAATGAAAAAGGCCCAGGTTTCCCTGAGCCTTCTCGTAGAATCTGGCGCGCCCGGCAGGATTTGAACCCACGACCCCCTGGTTCGTAGCCAGGTACTCTATCCAACTGAGCTACGGGCGCGAAGAGCTTGAAATTATAGCGGAAAGGCCGCGCCCGGGCGAGTTCAGCGCCTCATCGGGAGTGCCTCGCCCGCGTGCGCGCCGCCTTGCGCGCGGCCGCCGAGCGCTTTGCCGGACCCTTCGTGCGGACCGCCTTGCGCGCGGCTTCTGAACGCTCGCTGGCCGTATGTCTCATGGCCGCCTTGTGAGCATGCCGCCCGAGCGCCTTGTGTGAGGCGGCGGCGCGCGGCTTGTGCTTGAGGGCGGCGCGAGTGGCTCGCGAGCGGGAGGCCGAGGGTTTGTGAGGATGCTCGCCGGCCTCGACATCGTGAATCGCGTGCTCGCGCGTTTCCTTGGAGGTCGTTCCCGGCTCGGGCGCCTTGAGGGGAACGCCAGCCCGGCGCGCCTTCGACAAGCCGATGGCGATCGCCTGCTCCGGAGACGCCGCGCCGTGCTTGCCTTCGCGAATGTGGTGCATCTCTTCGCGCACGAATTCGCCCGCCTGGGTGCTCGGCGACTTGCCTTGCTTGCGATCCTGCTCGGCGCGCTTGATGGTTTCCTTGTCGGGCATGTCGATCTCCTCTGTGGATAGTGAGGAGCGCGCGTGCAATCAACGTGCCGCCCTGCGCGGCGAGCGCTTGCACTCTCGAAGTCCGACAGCGAGGCGCGGGGCGAGGGAGAAATACTTGCGCTCGAACGGAAAGAAATGCCGCGCGTCACCAGCCCCCGAACCGCTCCCAGGTGTCTGTCACCTTGCCGCCGCGAAGGACCTTGTACTCCCCATGCTGCGCGGCAGTCGCGCAGGCATGGTTGGGCAGGACGCGAAGCCGCGAGCCGACCGGGAAGCGCTCGAAGTCGATCGCGCCCCCGTCGCGGCGCGCGACAATGCCGTGCTCCTGGTTCGACTCGGTGACGATCAGGTCGGCGATCGGCTCGCCGGCGGCATCGCAGACCACGCCGTAACCCTGGTCGACCCACTGGCTGGCGGTGCCGCGGTCGCGAGAAAGCGCCATCCATCCCGCGTCGGTGAGGATCCAGTTCTTGTCGCGTTGGTGGCCGATCACGGTGGCGAGGACGGAGATCGCAATGTCGCCGAGCTCGCACACGCCGAGCCCCGCCATCACCAGGTCGTGGAACATGTAGACGCCGGTGCGGACCTCGGTGACGCCCGCGAAGGAGTCGGCGAAGGTCGCGGTCGGCGTCGACCCGACGCTCACGACGGAACAGTCATGGCCGGCCGAGCGCAGCGCTTGCGCGCACGCCACCACGGCCTCGCGCTCCCGCGCCGCGACCTTGCGGATGTCGTCGGTCGCGCGGCAGTTGTAGGAGTCGCCCGCGTGCGTCATCACGCCGCGCAGGGATTTGCCGAGCGCCTGGGCTACCTCGAGCAGGCGAGGGTCGCCAGGGCGCACGCCCGCGCGATGGCCGTCGCTGTCGATCTCGATGAGGGTCGGAAGGGTGACGCCGGCCTTGCCCGCGCCGCGCGCCACCGACGCCGCCGCCTCGACGCTGTCGACGATCGCCGCGACGCGCGCCCCGCGTTTCACGAGGCCGGCCGCGCGTTCGACCTTCGCCGGCGCCATGCCGACCGCGTAGAGGATGTCGCGAAAGCCGTGGTCGAAGAAGTATTCGGCCTCGCGGAGCGTCGAGACGGTGATCGGCCCCTCCTCGGCGTCGAGCGCGATCCGCGTGACCTCGACGCACTTGGCGGTCTTCACGTGCGGCCGCAGCACGGCGCCGCGCGAGTGAACGTGGCTGCGCATTCGCGCGCAATTGCGCTCGAGTTTCTCGTGATCGAGGAGAAGCGCCGGGGATTCGATTTCGTCGAGAGTCATCGGAAGGATCAATATCGGGAAGCGACCTGGCCGCGGAATTGTGCCCTGAAGAGCGCTTCGCCGCCTTGGGCTGGATGGCGGATCACGCCGGCGCACGACATCCCCCAGCGCGCGAGGGCGTCCTCGGCGACGCGCCCCACCGCGAACACTTCGAGCTTTTGCGCGAAGCATCGCATCGCCGCTTGCATCGCGGCGTGCCCCTCTTCGATCTCGGAGCGCCGCGGCTTGCGGTTGCTCGACGGACCGCAGCGCTCGCCCTCTGCCATGCCTTCCTTCGCGAGGTAGGGATGCCATGGAAAGGAATTCCACAGCGCGATTTCGAAAGGCCTGCCGCAGCGTTCGATCTCGCCCCAGATGACGGCGGCGCTGCGCTCGCGCTGCGGCTTCACCGCGGCCCCCCGGCTGGTGAGCTCGAGCGGCCGGCGCGCGATGAGATCGCCCTTGTGGGCCAGCTCGACCTCGGAGCAGAAGGAGATTCCGGTGAAGCGGCAGCCGCGATGGCTGGGGGCCTCTCCCAGCAGCATTACGCGCGCGCTGCGGCGGCGCGCCTCGAGGTATGCGGCCATGTTCGCGCGACGCCGCGCCGGCATCTCGCGTCGCGGCGCGCGGTCGCGATCATCGTGATCGCGCCACGGGTTGAAAACGCAATGCGGGTCGGAAGGGCCCTGCTGGAGGAGCTGGAGGAAGCGATCGATCGGCGGCGGCACGGCATCGCCATCTTAGCGCGATCTTGACTTGAGTCATTTCGCGGCGGCTCTCCCCGGGGCGATGATGGCGAAAATACGCAGTTTCGAACCACGCAGGCTTTTGAAGGGATGAAGTTTCTCGGGAGGATCCAACCCTCAGGAGAACTCTCATGCCCTTCAAAAAGAGATCCCTAGCGATCGCCTGCTCGCTGGCCCTTGCCTGTACGGGTAGCGCGCGCGCCGACCAGCTATCGGACATGCAACGGCAGTTGGATGCTTTGCAAAAGCAGATCCAGGAACTGCAGAAGCAGATCGGTTCGGCGAAGCAGGAGAAGCACGAGGCGGCCGCGCCTGCGCCCGCCGTCAGCATGAAGCCCGGCAACAGCCTCACCTTCGAAGTTGGAGGAGGCGAGATCACGCTCTACGGTCACGTCGATGTCTCGCTCGACAACCAGACCAACGGGATGAGCGGCTTCATCAATGGCGGCCAGCCGGTCACCGGCAACAACGGGTGGGTGCCCGACGTGTCGAGCAACCTCTCCTACTTTGGCGTTCGTGGCGGGCGTCCCATCGGCGACGACTTGAAAGCCCTCTTCCAGTTCGAAACCGAAGTCGCTTATGCGGCGACGCCCGGCGCGTCGGATCAGGCACCGGACGGAACCGCGCAGAAGTTCAGCCTCGGATCGCGCAACAGCTTCATCGGCCTGCAAAGCAGGGCCTGGGGCACGATCTACCTCGGCAAGACGGACACGCCGTACAAGACGTCGACCGGCCGCCTCGATCCCTTCGCCAGCACTCCGGGCGACTACAACGCCATCATGGGGAACAGCGGCGGCGACAACCGGGCCGAGTTCGATATGCGGCTGCCGCATTCCGTGTGGTACGAGTCGCCGAAGATGGGCGGCCTCAGCGTCGGCGTGCTGGTTTCACCGGGCCAGAACCGCAGCACCAACAACGGCCTCTACGCGCAGGGCGAGCCGGATTGCGCCGGCGGCAATTCGACTGCGGGCTTGAACGGCAACGCGGGGCAGCCCAACCCTTGCCAAGACGGCTCCTTCGGAACCGCGTATAGCGGCGCGGTGACCTATCAGGCCGGGCCGCTCTATGCGATCGCGGCCTACGAGCTTCACCGGAACGTCAATCGCATCGGCGACGAGATCGATCCGGGCACAATCGGCGTGCGGGACGAGGCCGCCTACAAAGTCGGTGTGCAGTACGCTTTCCCCACGCACACCATCGTGGACCTCATCGTCGAAAGGCTGAAGCGCGACGCGATCACGCCCGCCCTCGATGAAAGGACTCACACGGCGACCTGGCTTGCGTTGACCCAGCAAATCACGCCCCACGATGACCTGAACCTGGGTTGGGCGCACGCGGGCAAGACTCCCGGACAGCCGGACCAGGGCGTCCAGGATCGATTCGGAAATGCCAACGGGCCCGGCCGCTCCAACAACGCGGCCAACCTAATGTCGATCGGCTACAAGCACCGCTTCCTCGACAACCGCACGACCACGTACGTGACTTTTTCTCGCCTGAAGAATGAATACTGGGCGCACTATTCGCTCGGGGCCGGCGGTCACGGCCTTCCCACGCGCAACTATGTCGGCGACAAGTTCATCGGCGGATGCCTGGACGGCGGGAACTGCGGGCCGCCCTTTGCGGGCAATACCGCCCAGGCGGTTTCGCTCGGCCTCACCTACGATTACTGAGTCGTTCGCGATTCCCCAAGGGGCTCTCTCGAGAGCCCCTTTTTTCTAGCTCGACCGCTTGGGCGCGAGAACCAGGATCACGAAACTGTCGGGAACCATCGTCGGCCGCGGCTTCGGCAGCTCCGCCGTGGCCGCTGCCGTTGTGAACGACGCCGCGGGCAGGTAGACGCGGTGCGTGGTTGAATCGAGCGCGATCGTGCGAGCGCTCCTCTGCGTGTCGACGGTGGCAACCACGGCGCACTGATCGCCATCGCCGCACCGGACGACGGTCATCGTCCCGTCGCCGTTCGAGCTGAAGGCAAGATCGATGGCCGGATCGAATGCGGCCCCATCCACCGACGCCCCGATCGGCAGTTCCCCGATGATCTTGCCGCCGTCCGCGTCGACGACGACCATCTTCTGGTTGTGGCACACGGAGAAGAGCCGGCCTCGGCGCGCGTCGATCGCAAGGCCCGTGGGCTCTTCGCAGGTCCCGAGCGGCCAATACCGGGGCGGACTCAACGTGGCGGCATCGATGACGGCGATCGCATTCTTGTCCTCGATATTGACGAAGACCCGGCCGCGACCGTCCGTGGCGGCGAATTCCGGCTTTCCGGAGACGGCGACGGTGCCGACCACCTTCCGGCTCACCGCGTCGATGGCCGTGACGTTGGCCGAGCGGCCGTTGAATGTGAAGATCCGTTTCGAGACCGGCTCGTAGAGAATCGCATCCGGATTGGTGCCCGTGACCTTGACGGTCGCGACTACGGCAAGCGTGTCCAGGTCGAAGACGGTTACGGAATCGCTCCGGCCGTTGCTGGTGAATCCGAGGCCGAGATCGTCGGCGAACGCGATGCCGTGAACGCCCGCGGTCCCGGCCACCTCTCCCACCGCTTGTCCCGTGCGCGTGTCCACGACCTGGACGCGATCGCCCCGACTGACGAACAAACGGTGCCGCGCCTCGTCGACCGAAGGATAATCCCAGCCACCAGGTCCGCCAACGGCATACCTCGCGACGACCTCGTAGCCCTCGACCCGCGCGGACGAGGCGTGATGCGTCTGTGCGCAACCCGCCAGCAGTGCGCCTGAAACCGCGAGAACCCTGGTCAGAAGATCCACAGGTTCGCACGCGGCAGCTCGAGCCAATGGCGCTTGCCGGCTTCGAGGGAGGTCGTCGAATAGGCGCGCAGCGTGAGCGCGCCCAGGCGGAAGATGTGCTCCCAGCGGTCGCCGAGGAACATCGACGTGGTGAGCTCGGGCTGGATGCGGTTCGCGCCCGGCCCGTCGGCGAGGCTCACGCGCTCGAGGCGGATCAGTGCCACGCCTTCCTTGCCCGCGGCGGCGCTCGGCCGCGCACGTCCCCACAGCGTCACGCCCTCGGCGGTGAGCTGCGCCTCCTCGCCGCGGATTTCGGCGACCTTGCCCGCGATGCGGTTGTTGTTGCCCATGAATTCCGCGGTGAAGAGCGTGCGCGGCGAGCTGTACATCTCCTGCGGCGTGCCCTGCTGTTCGATGACGCCGTTGTTGAGCAGGAGGATCCGGTCCGACATCGCCATCGCCTCGCTCTGGTCGTGGGTGACCACGAGCGCGGAGAGCTTCATCGTGACGATCAGCTCGCGCAGCCACGCCCGCGCCTCCTCTCGCAATTTCGCGTCGAGGTTGGAGAGCGGCTCGTCCATGAGGATCACCGGCGGGTTGTAGACCAGCGCGCGCGCGATCGCCACGCGCTGCTGCTGGCCGCCGGAGAGCTGGTGCGGAAAGCGCGCCAGCAAGTGCCCGAGGGAAAGCTCGTCGAGCGCCTTCTTCACGCGCGTGCCGATCTCGCCGGCGGGCACCTTGCGCAGCTTCAATCCGTACGCGACGTTGTCCGCCACGGTCTTGTGCGGCCACAACGCATACGACTGGAACACGAGTCCGAGATTGCGCCCTTCGGCGGGGACTTCGACGCCGGCCGCGCCGTCGAACACCGTCTTCGGGCCGATCATGATGCGGCCCTTGTGCGGCACTTCGAGCCCGGCGACTGCGCGCAACAGCGTCGTCTTTCCGCTTCCCGAGGGGCCGAGGAGCGAGACCACCTCGCCACGGTCGAGCGCCATCCCGACGCCCTTGAGGATGGGGTTGTCCCCGTAAGTCAGGTACAGGTCGTCGACCGTTAGCTCGTGCTGGGCGGTGTCGTTGGCCATGGTTCTTCAGTCCCTGAGCTTGACGCCGAAGCGAAGGGCGATCGCGAGCCCCACGCCGACGAGGAGGATGTTGATGAGCGAGAGCGCGGCGACGATGTCGATCGCGCCGCCCTGCCAGAGCGAGACGAGCTGCGCGCCGATGACTTCCGTGCCGGGCGCGAGCAGGTAGACGCCGGTCGAATACTCGCGCTCGAAGATCATGAACACCAGCAGCCACGAGCCGATGAGGCCAGGACGGATGAGGGGCAGCGTGATGTCGCGCGAGATCTGCCCGCGGCTCGCCCCCACCGAGCGCGCCGCCTCCTCGAGCTCCGGGCTCACCTGCATAAGCGACGACGAGATGAGCCGCATGCCGTAGGCGAGCCACACCACCGTGTAGGCGATCCACACGCTGAAGATCGTCGAGCGCAGCGGCGAAAGGGGCGGGACGAAGAGGAACAGCCACAGGAACGCGAGGCCCGCGAGGAGGCCGGGGATCGCGCGCGGCACGAGCACCAGGTAGTCGATGAAACGCGACCACCCGTCATTGCGCCGGTGCGTGGCGAACCCGATCGCCGTGTAGTAGGCGACCGTCAGGAAGCCGCCCACGGTGCCGATGAGAATCGTATTAAAGATCGCGCGCTTGTGCGTCGGCTCGTCGAACACCGACTTGAAGTTGTCGAGCGTGAACGCTTCGGCGAGGTTCACGCCGAAGCCCCAGTTGGTGACGAAGGCGCGCAGCGCGATCCCCGAGAGCGGCACGATCACCGTGACAAACAGGTAGCCGACGAGGATCGCGAACGCGACCCACGTCCACTTGCCGAGCGGCAGCTCGCGCATGCGCCCCGCCTTGCCCTTGATGGTCGCGTACTTGCGCGCATTCTGGAGCAGCCGGCGTTGCGCGAGCACCAGCGGGAAGGTGATCGCGACGATGCACACCGCGACCGCAGCCATCAAGTGATACGAAGGCGTGCCGAGCTTGTTGGTGAGCTTGAAGAGGTAGGTCGAGAGAACGAGGATGCCTTCCGGGTCGCCCAACACCAGCGGCAGGCCGAAGAGCTCGAATCCGAGGAAGAACACCAGCACCGCCGCGAAAAGGAGCGAGGGCATGATGAGCGGCAGGCTCACTGACACCGCCACCTTGAAGGGCGATGCGCCCGCCGAGCGCGCCGCCTCTTCGACGTCGGACCCGAGGTTCTTGAGCGCCGACGACGCATAGATGTACACGTTGGGAACGTGCATCAGACCCGCGATGACTGTCATGGCCATGACCGAATAAAGGCCCCACGGCGCGATGCCGAAGAGCTCCTGCGACCAGACCGAATAGAACCCCACGGGACCGGCGGCGACCACGAAGCCGAAGGAGAGGACCATCGGCGAGACGAAGCTCGGCACGAGGATCAGCGGCTCGAGCCAGCGCTTGGCCGGCAGGTCGGTGCGCTCCATCACGAAAGCGAGAATGGCCCCGAGCGGCACGGCGATGAGCGTCATGCCGGTCGCGATGATGATGGAGTTCTTGAACGCGGACCAGAAGTCCGGATCCTTGAAGATGAAGGCGTAGGCCTCGAAACCGAAGGCCTTGCGCGCGTCGAAGAACGGCGCGTTGAGCAGGCTCTGGTAAAGAATCAGCGACAGCGGTCCGATGACCGCCGTCGCCGTGACGAGGATGGTCAGCGCGCGGAAAGGAGGCAGCGCGCCTTCGGATTTCACTTGCCGCTTCCCAGCATCGTCTTCCAGTTGTTGATGAATTCGAGCCGCTTCTTCTGGTCGAGGAACTCGGTGATCTCGTGCGCCACCGGGATCGGCTTCACCTTGTCGCCCAGCTCCTTGTTGAGCTTGCCGGCGGTGTACTCCGCGTCGACATCGTCACGCATCGAGAAGAGCTCGACGTCGCTGCCGATCAGCTTCTGGCCGCGCTGCGAGAGGATGTAATCGGTCCA
>Ga0209647_1004377_pt1 | contig 10646 bp, 6 predicted proteins | sample GraSoi_2013_60cm_FD_185827 | JGI IMG/M metagenome (GOLD analysis project Ga0209647, IMG submission 185827) | Grasslands soil microbial communities from the Angelo Coastal Reserve, California, USA - Sample 9_17_2013_60cm (SPAdes) (version 2) | ecosystem: Environmental > Terrestrial > Soil >...
GGGTACATGCGCCGTGCCGAAAAGAAAGCGCTTCCTGTCATTACGGAAACGCACCTGGGTCCTGGAGCAGCACAATTGCTTCTTGCCCTCTATACCCAGGAGCTAGTAACCGGGAAATCCAGCCTGGCTGAGGAAAGTGCGATGAGCATGGCCAATACGACCCTGCAGCTCTGGCAGGCAGGGTACTATACGCCGGGTCCCGAGTATCCGTATTCGCTGGAAGAGACTCTACAAGATCTACAGAACGGTCTGAAGGCCAAGAGAGACTACGCGGCCTTCATCCAACCATTTATGCCTGTCAAAGCCGAGATGCCACAAGGGCTTGGCCAGCTGGCGGCAGGGATCGTCAAACATCCGGAGACCCAGTGCTGGCAGATCTGGATGATCCTTGATGGACCATGCCATTTTATCGGGGCCTATCGAGATCCAATGACTGCCCAAAGGTGCCTGGAAGAAATCATCGCGAAGGCAAGAAGAGGGGGAACTGATTTCGAAAGTTTTAGATTGTACCGCAAGCTGACTGCACGAGGAGTGGGCGAGCCGAAGCAGATTCCCTACGATATGATGATGTATTTGATGGAACATCTCCACCGCTATACCATTCAGCTGTAGAGGACGCATCTACCAGCTATCCGCGTGATCCTCTACGTCAAGCGTGAGGCGTGAGCGAGAATCTGCCGGCAGGACGAGAGCATTTTCAGCGCCTCCCTCAATCTCGCTCCATTGCTAAGGTTTTTGGTGATACGTATGCAGAGCCACATGACAAGCAAAGTTGTCTCGAAGAGGCAGATCTGGGCACTTCCACCAGCACGCTCTGTACTGGAGAGCCAGGGAATGCGACACGTGGCCCCTCTTCTGCTTTGTATTTTCCACCTGCCTGCCGCCAATGCTTCTCTCGAAGATGCAGCGACAGGCGCGCCATTTCCGCAATTGCCCCCCTCTCCCAAGAATAGCTTTATAGGTTCTCTTAGAACGAATGTGCGACTCTGGGAGAACGACATGGCCTTGCTAGCAAGACAACACACAGAAAGCAAAGGAGAACAAAGTCTATGGCTACCACCACTGACTCCTTCATTACCCAGATGAAGTTGCGTGCATTGCGCGAGCAGCGCAGCCGATTGCTGCGTGCCTACCACGAACTGCGTCAGGAAGTAGCCCTGCAGCCTACTGACGCTGGGCGCTTAGCAGTCTTGTACGCGGGACTGCGCCAAGTCACGTTTGCCACTCAGAAACTCCATCCCGACGTAGCCAACCTGGAACCGCTCTTGGAGCGAACCACTGGCGAGCCGATCTCGCGGGAGACAATTGCCTTCTGGCGCGAGCGCCTGGAGAAAGAGCTGACGAGCGGACAACTGCGCTCCGAGATCGTGTACATTTTTGGTTCTGTGCTCGAAGAATGGGCTGCGGGCACAACGGAAACCGCAGAAACAAGCTCGCAGCGCGAGCAGCTACGAGCAGAACTGGTGGAACGCCTCCTGCGCCCGGTGGAAAGCGGTAGATATGTCGCCCTGCTCGATACGTTACTAGCCGAATGTGCGTTCAGCGATGAGCAAGAGCGAGCACAAACGTTCCAGGAAGCGGTCGGCACGCATCTGCAGGAAGGGATCGAGCCTCCCGAGCTTGCCGTCGTGCTGCGACACTTGAGCAGCAGCCCCCATCACGCGCCTCTCCTACGCAAGCAGGCACAGCGTTTTCTGGCGGACCTCGTTCTCCAAAAGGAACTGGCAGATGCCTTGACCATCATGCTCGAACATCTCGACGAATGGCAACGCCCCCAGGAAGGCATGCTGCCCCGCCCACTCTGGACACTCAACAAATGGCGCCTGTGTCTCGACGACGATCTGCCTACCGTCTGCTTCCTGGAGATCCTGGGCCAGCGCTGGCAGTCCATCTTCCAGCACTTCTTCAGTGCAGAACGCGTCGCCCGGCTCAAGCAATTACGCAGCCAGCACCTCTCTCCACTGGCAGCGTACACAGCCCAGCTGTTGAGTACAGTCAACCAGGGACTCCGAGTAGGCTCGCTGACCGAGGTCGACATCTGGGAACAGGCCCAGCTCCCAAGCAGCAGTCGGCCATGTCCCTGGAAGCATACCTGCGGCTGCGAGCGCCTGGCTCCATTTTTGAGAGGCGTCTGCAGTTGAAAAGCGAACTACATGACCTGAGTACCCTTTCGGGCTATGATGCAGTGCACGCAGCCAGCAGTATGGAGAAAGCACTCATGCTGATCCATGCCGAGATCGAACTGGCACGTACAGCGCCTTCTCCCACTCCCTTACATGTGCTCAAGCTCGACTTCAAGGACTTTTACCCCGGCCTTTCTCACCAGGTACTCCTGCACATCCTCGAGCAGTACGGCCTCTCTCCCTTCCAGCGTGCGTTCTTCCACGCCTTTTTACGCGTTCCTCTGCAACAGAACGGGCAGGTGGTCATTAGTGAGCGGGGTGTCCCCAATTACCATCAACTCTCCGACCTCCTGGGTGAACTGGTGCTAGGCCTGTTCGAGCAGTATGTGCAGCGCGAAGCTCGCGTGCAGATCTTCCGCCTGGTCGACGACATCTGCTTGCTCGCAACCTCGGCCGACGAGATGTTCAGGGCATGGCAAGCGGCACGGACGTTCTGTGAAGCCTTCGGACTCGTGCTCAACGAAGAGAAATGCGGCTCGATCTGCATCGGTGGAAAGCGTCTTTTGACGTTGCCGGATGCTCAGCCAAGCTGGCTCTTGCTCACACTCGACGGGCAGGGGCAGTGGAACATCAACTGGAGCGCGTTCGAGACCTACCTGGAGGGGGCACGCCGGCAGGTGGCACACATCACCTCCCTCGTCACACTGATCGAAACCTACAATACTCATCTGAAGTACCTGGTGAAAGCCCTGGCCATGCGTGTTGACCTGGGGAGCGCTCACCGAGGTGGGATCAGCAGTGCCATGGAACGCTTCTCGCAGACATTTTTCGGCGATGGGCAGGGCGTGGTCGAGCGTGTACGCCAGGTGATTCGTGAACGCTTCCTGGACGGAACGTCGGCTATCCATATACCCGAAGCCTGGCTCTACTGGCCGATGACAGCAGGCGGCTGCGGACTGTTGCAAGCGACGATCCTGGCTGGCAGCTATACTGCAGATCTCGCGCAGCGGGTGCGCATGGCTCCACCTGAAGAACGAGCAGACGACTGGCAGTACCGGCGCAATCCCTGGTCTTCCTTCTATCAATCGTTGACCCAGGAGATCAAAGCAAGCGAGCCCACCACCAACCAGGTTATGGAGGCATTGGTCAATGACTTCATTCACCGTGGTTCTGAAATGTCCAACAGCTACCAGATTGGTCTCTCTCCCTACTGGCGCTGGATCCTCTGCATTTATGGACCCCAGATCCTGGACATGCTGGGCACGTTCCGCTTCCTGGTCACCGAACTGGTACCGCTGCAACTCATCATACAGAAGTACCGCCAGGGTATCACGGATGAAGGGAGCGAAGCATAAAGCGCTTTTTGTCAGAAGTGTTCCGCTCTTTTTGTAACGTTGTAAACGCTATAATGATAGAGGATCCTCCTTGCATTTGGTACTCTTCTGAGAACTCGTTCTCATGCGGAGTGGTGCGCTGGCAGCGCATGACGTTTCAAATGCAAGGATGATCCTTCTTTTGCTCGACAAAGCACTGATAGGTGCTCCGATGGGAGCGTCAGTTGGTGAAGGTGACATGTTCCCGCTCGCAATAGGCCAGTAATGCGGCCTTGATGAACTCACTCCATTATCGGTGTCCAGGCCCAAGAGAGGAAAGGGAAGTAACTGACTTGCCCGGTCAAGGGCCAGCAAGACTGCATCCTGGCCGTGATGAAGCAGTGGCAGGCACTCGGTCCACCCCGTCGCGATGTCGGTGAGTATATAGGATGATCGCCTTTTGGGGCATGTATCCCTATATAACCGCCAACTCGCCACCGTCCGTTCATCCAGCCCATTCGCATGCACAATCGCCTAGAGAGGACATCCATAGGACGGCAGCGTCGCGACAATCACGATCAAGTCCGTGGGCTTGTGTAATCCTGCAAACATCGTCTCTACCTGGGCACTAAAGGTTCTGTCACACTCCTTGCAACGATAGCGTGGGCGTTTGCGTCCATGGATCAGGATATTCCCTTGCACGATTTTCCCTCTTGCCATGCACTCCGGATGCGGACAAAATACTTCGAAGTATTCATCTGTTCTATGGTTGTTTTCATTTGCACAGCTTACAGATGAATTTCTTTCTTTCAAGCCCGTTTTCGCTCCTTTCCATCGGTTAATGGGGTCCTATCATCTGAGTAGTTATGTGAATTTTATTATATTTTTCGCTATTTTTCGCATTTTTTATGTGATTAATAGTATATTTTCAGTTTTGTAATAGGGTAGTACTAAAGTAATAAGTCTCTTGAAATTCTTTCTTAATTAGAGGATAATATTAAAAATTTGGTAACTACTCAGATAGAGACCATGGTGAAGAGTGCTCCTAAGCCAAATCATAAGATATCGTCGTTGATACCGCACTTGGTTTATCAGACATTAGAAGAGGCTTGTAGAGGGCACCTGAATAGTTACAAAGAAGGTTTATAATCCCAGAAAGTTAAAATGTTTTGCCTCTTAGTGAAGAGATTTTTAACACTTGAGGAAAGGAATTGTTATGCTCAGTGAGCAAGAGTTGTACTCGCTATGTCAGCGTCTCGAATTCTCCGAGGAAGCACAAGCCGTAATCAGAAATATACGTGCTTCTGAACCTTCACGTAGAGTTGAGGGAAGAGCAGGCAACGTCCCCGTTCGTTATGCAAGCAATAAAATGCTTCGGACAATTCAGGCAGAAAGCCACCGTAACGAGTTGGCGGGAGTTCGTGAGAAGGAGCACGATAAAAATACATTGGAGTACTATGACCAACCTCCCCCTATAAAACTTGAGTATCATGCGAAAAGTGGCCGAAAGGTTGCTGTACTTTATACGCCGGATTACTTCGTTATACGAAAAGACTCGGCAGGCTGGGAGGAATGGAAGCTGGAAGAGGAACTAGTGAGGCTTGCAGAGGAAAGCCCTAATCGGTATGTCCGGGGTGAAGATAGTCGATGGCACTGCACGCCTGCAGAAAGATACGCTAAGCAGTTTGGTTTTTTCTTCCGTATACTGTCATCCGCCAAGATAAACTAGGTCTACCAGCAGAGTATGCTCTTCCTAGAAGACTATCTGCACCTCGACAATCCTCTTGTAGGTCAAGAAGTTGCTGATGAGCTTCTAGCGAGAATCACGAGCGAGCCGGGAATAACCTTAGACAAACTTCTCACAGCGAAAGTGGCTACCAGGCAGCAATCGGCTTTATGGGTGACAGAGCGTAAACCAAAACGGGACGGAGAATAGATAAAAGCTGTACTTTATTGTTGGCACGTGTTCCCTGCGATTGCGGGAGAAGGAGGAGGTCGTTATGCTCAAGGACTACGAACTCTTACAACTTTTCCAGAGTTGCGACTTTTCCCAAAAGGCTCAAGCTGAGATCAAGCGTATTCGTTCTTCAGAACCATCCCGTCGTGTGAGAAGCGCCAGGGGGAACATGAGTGGCGGTTATCCAAGCGCTACAATGGGCTTTACTATTCAATTTGAAAGCCATGAGAATGAATTGCCATTTATCTACCAGATAGAGCATGATGAGGACGTGCTGGAATATTATGATCAACCTCCCTTCATTAAACTCAGCTACACAATGCGGGACAAGAATGGTAAGGAAAAGCATGTAGGATTCAACTATACGCCCGATTTTTTTGTGATCAAAAAAGACTCGGCAGGCTGGGTTGAATGTAAGACGGAAGAGGAATTACAACGCCTGGCAATAGATTATCCAGAACGATATGTGCTAGGAGAAGATGGCCAATGGCATTGTCCGCCAAGCGAGGAGTACGCCAGCCCGTTTGGCTTCTTTTTTCAGGTGGTCTCATCAGCGTCAATCAATCAAGACTTTAAGCGTAACATCGTCTATCTGGATCAGTATCTTCGTGATGAAAACTGCTCTACCGACCAGGAAGCAGCGAAACAGGTGCTGCGCATCGTTGAAGAGGAGCCGGGCATAACCATTCATGAGCTAAGGCAGCTTGCGGACAAAGCGAGCAGTGATGATATCAATATCCTTATTGCAAAAGAGCTGCTCTACTTCAATTTATACACCGCCCCGCTGGCTGAATCTAAGCATGCGAGGCTCTATCAAGATAAAGATACGGCTGACGCTTTCTCTATTATGTTTGAGACTCCTTTCAGTCCTCCCGCAATAAATGCTGGCAGAATAAGAGTCGCTCCTGAAACCGTCGTCCTTTGGGATAACAAACCCTGGAAAATTGTCAATTTGGGCGAGACCAAGCTGACCCTCATATCCGAAGATGAGCGACAAGCAGTCGCCGCACTTCTGTATGAAAGATTCTACGGACTGATCAATAGTGGGGTCTTGACCAGCTTAAAAAGCGAAGCTCAGGTTGCGATGGATGTAGGGAAGGCCAGAGAACTTCTCAGGGGTGCAGGTCATGAAGATCGCAGGGTAGCTAACTACAAGCACGGGATTGTCATGTCTGTTTTGCAAAAGGAGGCGTCTGCTGGGGATTTTGCAGAGTCTGAGCGTACCGTGTGGAATTGGGTGAGCTCGTACCGGAGGGCTCAGAAACTACATGGTAGCGGCTACGTAGGGCTTCTCCCAAAGACGAAAGATCGTGGGAATTGTGGCAGGAAAGTCGGGGAGGACACTTTAAAACTCATTGAGGAGTTTATTGAAAACGATTATCAAAACTTAAAGCAAATGAATAAGGCGACTGTCTACGGCAAGTTCGTGGCGAGATGCGAAGAGAACCATGTCCCTGAGGTCTCGTACAAAATTTTTATCCGTGAGATCAAAAAGCGTTCTGGTTATAGACAGACGAAAAAGCGCCAGGGCCGTAAAGCTGCCTATAACGAGAAACTGTGGTTTTGGGAACTTGAGTATAAGACACCGCGGCATGGAGACCGCCCCTGGGAAATAGGCCATATCGATCACACGCAGCTCGAAATAGAATTGATCCACTCCGAGACGAAGAAGAACCTGGGTCGCCCATGGGTAACATTTCTCACTGACGCATATTCTCGTCGTATCCTGGCCATCTATTTAACATTTGATAAACCAAGCTACCGTTCTTGTATGATGGTCTTGCGTGAATGTGTGCGGAGACACAATCGTTTACCGCAAATTATGGTGTATGACGGTGGTGCTGAATTTCACAGCACCTATTTTGAGTCATTACTTGCGAGCAATAACTGCACACACAAAGTGCGGCCTGGAAGTGAGCCGAGATTTGGCTCTGTCTGCGAGCGCTTATTTGGTACCGTGAACACCCAGTTTATTCACAACCTGCTTGGCAATACGCAAATCATGAAGAATGTCCGACAGGTGACAAAAGATGTCAACCCAAAGGGACTGGCTATCTGGACCCTTGAGAGCTTTTACAGGCTTCTATGCCTGTGGTGCTACGATTTTTATGACAACAGAGAGCATCCCGCCCTGGGCCAAACTCCAGCTGAAGCTTTCGCGGCCGGGTTCGCAATGCACGGAACAAGGGAACACACGCGCATCGAGTATAACGATGATTTCATCAAGGATACGTTACCAACGACAACTAAAGGAACGGCAAAGGTCGGGAAGGAATCTGGCGTGATAACAATCAACTACATTTCTTATTGGACAAAAGCTTTTGACCGTTCTGGAGTCAGAGGTACCAAGGTGGAGGTTCGCTACGACCCTTTCGATGCAAGCGTAGCCTATGCCTATGTAAACAAGAAGTGGGAGCCTTGCGTTTCAGATTACCGCCATGACTTTAAAGGGCGCTCTGAGCGGGAAATACAGCTGGCCTCAGCAGAACTACGCAAGCGCAATCAACGGCATGGACAACAGTTCAATGTGTCCCAAAAGCAGCTAGCCCTCTTTTTGAGATCTCCCGAGGCCGCGGAAATACTGCTGATGCAGCGACTGCGAGATTCGGAAGCGAAGTGCGTATTAGCAGAGATCAATAGTATCCCAGCTCAAGAAGTAGACGATAATGATGCTGGCTCTTCAACTCAAACCTTGAATGCGGAGCGTCCGGCCTCTGTGCTGGACGCGAGTATGCAGTCGGAGAAGAAAGTGCGGAACTTAAAGATATACGAGGATTATTAATGGATCAGGAGAAAAAGACATTCCCGCGCGACCTGCTCTCGCGATCCAAGCAAGAGCGCTTTAATTATTTCAAGAATAAAGTCCTTGGTCACGATCGGCTCTTGAATGTTCACGACCAGCTGATGCGCGCTCTCCTCTATCCTACGGGCGATTCGCTTATCCTTGTCTATGGTCCTACTGGTGTGGGAAAGACAACATTGCGTACGCGAATCGAGCAGGCATTGCTCAAGCTAGAGATGGAAGCCATGCTGAAGGATCCCGGCTATCTGCCCTATGTGAGCATGGAGGCTATTGCTGCATCAAGAAGCTATGATTGGAGAGAGCATCTCATTCGCGTCCTCATTACTGCCAATGAGCCGCTCATAAACAACAAGATCAATCCTGAGGTACGTAAACAGTCTCAAGGAAAGGATCTAACCAGAAAAATAAACGACACCGAGTTGGTTCTCCGCAGGTCGGTCGAGTCATGTTTGCATCAGCGTCGCACGAAATTTGTCATTGTTGACGAGGCTCAACACCTAAAAAGGGTAGGGAGGGAGCGTAACTTCCGCGATCAGATGAACACGATCAAATCGCTCGCTGAGACAACGGGTGCAATACATGTGTTAATTGGAACCTACGAGCTTCTTGAATTGGCGGGTTTAAGTGCCCAACTCTGCCGACGCAGCACCAATATACATTTCTCACGATATAGCAATCATGATGATGACGACCAAATTGCTTTCGCCAGTATGTTGAAGTCATTCCAGCTACATCTACCGCTGGCCCAAACTCCTGATTTACTGAGCTACGAGGACCATCTTTATGAAAAGACTTTTGGTTGTATCGGCGTGCTGAAAACCTTGTTGAACGATGCATTGTCTATGGCACTGAGTAGTAAAGATGAAATTATTACAGAAGAGATGCTAGAGAATAGCGCTCCCCCACTTCGTGATTTGGTGCAAATGAGCGATGAGATAGCCGAAGGAGAAATGGTTCTCACGGGAACTGATGAGCAGTTAGTCAAACTGCGTACTTTTCTAAAAACGGCACCACGGTCAACTTCAAAGAGTAAAACAAAAGAGAGCGAAACATCTGTAGAGGCTCAAACAGATACTCCAGGCGAGCAGAAACGGGGTGATGCCAGACCTGAATCGGAAAAGTCAACTGCACTCAAGCCAAAAAAGGATCGAAGACCAGGAGAACGTCTACCAAAACGGGATCCTATCAGAAGGAGATAAAATGCTAGCTGAAGCAATGAATATTTATGGCCTGGAGGATCTGGAAAAAATTTCTGTGCCTCCTCGCAGTCGCTTATACCACCTGGAACCTATTGGCTTAGGAACATCTTTGGTAGAGAGCTTAACGAGCTATATAGCTCGCTTATCGCGCCTTCACTGTGTACAGCCTAGAGCTTTGATACTACAAGAAGTGTTACCTCTTCTCAGGATATCGGATAGTTTGAAGCAAGAAAACCGCCTTGCATGGCTCAAGGGGTCTACAGGGCTGAATGGAATGACTCCTTTGGTAGAAGATTGGGTGCAGGCTTTAGAGCAGTTAACTTCCTGGAATACCTTAAGATTTCTCACGATGCTTACCTGGTCTGGTGTCGCTGATCCGTCCGGCGTGGTGCGTAAAACACGCGCCTGGTGTCCTGAATGTTATGATGAATGGCTGAAAAATAGATATAAGCTTTATGAGCCACTAATTTGGACGCTTCGGGTCATTGTGAAGTGTCCCAGACATCAGTGTAATTTGCTTTGTCGTTGCCCCTACCAGGATTGTCAGAAGCCCGTTCCTTTGCTTGTAGATTGGTCTGAGCCTGGATGCTGTCCTGAATGTGATCGTTTCCTCGGCACTGCTGCTTGTATGGAGAGGCTACAACAAACGGGGATGGATCTAGAGGAGCAGGAGTGGAACAGGTGGGTTAGTATCGCAGCGAGCGAATTAATAGCTGCTGCACCTAGTTTAGGAGATCCACCGGGAAGAGAAATGATTGCGTCGGGCATCACTGCTTATATAGAACGAGCACCAGGAGGTAGCGTTGAGTCCTTAGCTCATTCTTTAGGTGTAAGCGGTGCGAAATTAAGGGACTGGCAAAAAGGGTCGTACCTCCCTCATTTCAGTACATTGTTACAACTGTGTAAACGTATGGGGATGTCCCCGCTGAGTTTCCTTACGAAGGGTGGGGAAGAAATGGCTGTGGACCCCTTGAGGACGAGCCTAGCAGGCTGCTTCTGTATAGTGAATGATAGAGAGTTACGGCAGCGACTGGAAGTGGTACTCAAGAGCGAGGAGTTTCCTTTCCTTTCCATAGAAGAAGTAGCTAAGCGGTTAAAATCTCCGGTTCAGGTTCTGGAACACAAGTTTCCTGAACTATGCGATGCAATATCCTGCAGGTATCAACAACAATTAGATGCAGATCATCAAAGAGCATTTCTGGAGAGGGTGCTGGTAGAAGATAAAATGAAACATCTCTCATTAAATGAGGT
>Ga0209647_1004382_pt1 | contig 10638 bp, 7 predicted proteins | sample GraSoi_2013_60cm_FD_185827 | JGI IMG/M metagenome (GOLD analysis project Ga0209647, IMG submission 185827) | Grasslands soil microbial communities from the Angelo Coastal Reserve, California, USA - Sample 9_17_2013_60cm (SPAdes) (version 2) | ecosystem: Environmental > Terrestrial > Soil >...
GGCGTGACCGATCGAGAGGTTGACCACGCGGATGCCGTACTGGGTCTTGTTATCGAGGATCCACTGAAGGCCTGCCATCACGTCCGAAGTCAGGCCGCGGCCGGTGCCGTCGAGCACGCGGACGGAAACCAGGTTGGCCTGCGGAGCCACGCCGGCCGTGTAGCCGTCGGGCGAATGGCTGCCGGTGCCGACGATGATCCCCGCGACGTGCGTGCCGTGACCGTTGGGATCGATGCTGTCGGCCGGGTCGTTCGGCTGACCACCGGCGAGGGAAGCGCCGTCGCCCTGGAGCGGCAGGCCGGGGTTCACGATGTCGACGGCCGCCGTCAGCGTCTGGATGTCCGGATGGAGCGCGACGCCGGAGTCGACCACCGCGATGGTGATGCCCGCGCCCTTGAACGCGCTCTCTGGCGCACTCACCGGCGCCGCACCCGCGGCTTGCCGGGCCACGTCCATGCCCGCGCTCGCGGCCACTGGCTCGTCCGCGGCCACGAAGTCGACGATGGAGTGCTCGGCCAGGCGGGCCACGGCATGGGCGGGCATGCTCACCGACATCCAACGCGACGATCCGCTGAGCGGCTTGCGCACGCCGCCGCCGAGTCCCTGGACCAGCATCTTCTCCGCTGCGCCCGGGTTCCGACGGAAGCGAACGAGGACGTTCATCTTCGCGGTGCCCTTCCGGCTGGCGGAATCGCGGGCCTTGTCGCTGAGCTTCCCGGGGTTCCATTTCGTGGGCCGGCCCGCGCTCGCCGAGACCGAAACCAGGCCGAGCACGAGACCCCATGCAAGATGGCGCCACCGGCGGCTATATCGAGTCATCATTGGCATTCCTACTCTCGGGGGCCGGTACATAGCAACGCCGATGCCATCCCAATCCGCAGAGCGGCGAATGGGCACAATCAACTGATTCTAAGGAAGTTATTCGATCGAGCCGCCGTACTCCGGGCGGTCATTTCCGGCGCCTTGGCGGGCGCCACCATAATTTCGGCGAGCCGATTTTTAGAAGTGGCGCGACAATTCTGCGCGACGACGGAGCAGAGTGGGCTCCGTAACACCGAGCAGTGCGGCGGCCGTGCGGGGCTCGCCGGGGACGGCGGATTCGATTTCGGCCAGCAGTCCCGCCTCGGCCCATTGGCACACGTCGGTGTCGCCCCGCCGCGCACGAATGAAGTCTTCCAGCAGCCCGGCGACGTCCGACCAGGTCGGGGAACGCGGGGCGAGCCCGCTCGCACGCCGCGCGGCCGCGCCCTGGAGCTGACGGCGGTAGGTACTGTCCGCCAGCCCGAGGAGCTCCGCGCCGCGGCGTGACACGCCCGAGGCGAGGCGGTCCGCGGCCAGGACCAGGTCCTCGGCGAGCCATTTGCCGAGCGGAACCAGGCTCCCGCGACCTCCGGCCACGGCGGAAGCGATCTCACGCGCGAGCGCCTGGCGGAGATTGACGACGGGGTCGCCCGCGGAGGGCGTGGCCGCGGGGCCCGGCGGCGCGGACACCTCCGCGGCCGGGGCGCCGGAGAAGGCGGGTTGCGGCGCCGGGCTTCCCGGCCGCACGGCGGCCTGGAAGCCGTGCAGATCGGGCAGGTCGACCTCCGCCGCGTCGCAGAAGAGAACGGACGTCATGATCAGGTTCTGCAGCTCGCGCACGTTGCCCGGCCACGGGTACGCTTCGAGCTCCCTCTCCGCGCGCTGCGTGAAGTGATGCGCCGGCCGGCGGTAGAGGGCGGCGAACTGCTGAAGGAAGATCGTCGCGAGGTGGAGGATGTCGTCCTTGCGCTCGCGCAAGGGCGCGACGTGCAGGCGGACGACGTTCAGGCGGTGGAAGAGGTCCTCGCGGAACTTGCCCTCCGCGACCTTCACGCGCAGGTCCACGTTGGTGGCGGCGATGATGCGCACGTCGACCGTGCGCGCGACGACGCTGCCGACCGGCGTGAATTCCTTCTCCTGCACGAAACGGAGGAGCTTGCTCTGCAGGTCGAGGGGAAGATCGCCGATCTCGTCCAGGAAGACGGTGGCACCGTCGGCCTGGGCCAGGCGGCCGGGCTTGCGCGTGTGGGCGCCGGTGAAGGCGCCTTTCTCGTGCCCGAAGAGCTCGCTCTCGATGAGCGTGGGCGCGATGGCGCCACAGTCGACCACGACCACCGGCTTTTCGCGCCGGCCGCTGAGCTCGTGGAGGGTGTGGGCCACCATCTCCTTGCCCGTCCCGCTCTCCCCGGTGATGAGGACGGTGGTATCGGTCCGCGCGATCTTGCGCGCGGTGGCGAGCAGGGCCTCCATGGCCGCCGAGCGGTAGGCCAGCCGCGACCCGTGAAGCACCAGCCGGAGGTCCGTGACCTCCGCCTCCAGGCGTTCCTTCTCCTCCTTCTGCCGCGCGCGCTCGCGCTCGAGCAGGTGCGCGCGATCGAGCGCCACCGCCATCTCGGAAGCCAGCGCATCGAGAAATTGGCGATCGGAGCCCTCGAACGCCACGTTGACGGAGGCCACCTCGAGCACGATCCCGCCGAGGCAGCGGTCCTGGAGGCACAAGGGCAGCGCGCACAGCGACAGGTCGTCGGGCGGACCGCTGTTCTCGGCGACGAAGTTCTTCTCTCTACACGCGCGCTCCAGGATGGCCAGGTCCCGGGGCATCACCGTGAAGGCCCGTGCCGTCCCCTCGGTGCGTTCCAGCCCCCCGAGGAGATCGAAAGATCCGCTGCGGGACGCCTCCAGGACCCCGACCCGCCGCGCGTGGAGCGTGTCGAAGAGGCGCTCCGTGAAGTTGCGCGCCAGCTCGGCGGAGTCGTTGGACGCGGCCACCACGGTCATGGTGTCCAGCAACAGCCGCATGTTCCGATAGTCCTTCACCTTGTCCCCGGTGAAGATGCCCTGGAGGCGGTCCAGGCTCCCCGCCGTCTCGACGTCGGACCCCTTCTCCCACACACGCACGCCGGCATCGTCCCGTTTGGCCGCACTGAGCGCCTGGTCCCCCCGCCGGATCAGCTCCAGGGCGCCGATGGGCTGAGCGCCGTCCGCCACCGCCAGGCCCGCGCTGAAGTCCAGGCGCAGGATGCCGCCGTGATAGCGATGCTCGCTGAGCCGACGGACGACGTTCTCGGCCACCATCCGCCCGACGTCCCGATCGGTGTCCACGAGGATCACCGTGAAGATCGCGCCTCCGTAGCGGGCGACATGATCGTGGCTGCGCAGGCTCGCCCGCAGCCCGGTCGCGATCTCACGCAGCACGAGGTCGCCGGACCGGCGGTCCAGCCGCTCGTTCACCCAGCCGAAATCGTCCGGCCCCAGTAATACGAGGACGGTGCTGACCTTGCCCTCTTCCGCCTGGGCCAGGGCCGACTCCAGCTCTGCCTGGAACTCCGGCCGCTCCGGGAGTCCGGTGACCTGATCGAAGAGCGTTCGGGAGACCGTTCGCGCGTGGGCGGCAAAGGCGGCGGCCAGGCCGAGGAAGTTCTTCCACCAGGCCTCGTCACTGAGGGTGTCGGCGGCGGTCGGGAAGTACAGGAGCCCGTCCTGGCGGCGGGCGGAGGCGTCCCGGTCGAACCGCAGTCCCGTCCAGGCCGTCAGCTCCGCGCGCGGGCGTCCATCGCGCTTGCGCCGCTCCGGTCCTCCGGCGTCCTCCTCCGCCTTGGTGAAGACCCAGCGTAAGGGGATCCGATAGAGAACGCCGTCGGGGCTGCGGCTGGGGAGCCGCACCGCACCCTCCTCGTTGTCCCCATGCTCGTCGATGAAGCGGTGGTGCAACTCGGCGGCCGCCGCGGCATCCGCCAGCTCGGGAACGGGTTCGAAATGCCCGTCGTGGAGCAGGATTTCGCTCTCGCCCCCGGGCCCCGGGGGCACGTAGAGCGACACGGAAGCGGCCCCGCTGAGGCGCTCGACGAGGCGGACATACGACCGGAGGATGTCGGTTGCTTCGCTCATGCGGCGTGAGCCACGGCCCGGCGTCCAAGGGAGGGGAAACGCGGGCCGGCAGGATGGTCCCCCAGCGCGTGCGGCGGGTCAAATCCGACGTGGAACGACGCCGTCAGGCGCGCTTTTCGAGGGGTAGGTAGTCGCGCCGGCCCCTTCCGAGGTAGATCTGGCGCGGCCGCGCGATCTTCTGCTCCTTGTCGAGCAGCATCTCTTCCCACTGGGCGAGCCAGCCGGCCGTTCGCGGTATCGCGAAGAGGACGGGGAACATGTCCATCGGGAAGCCCATGGCCTGATAGATGAGGCCGGAGTAGAAATCGACGTTCGGATACAGCTTCCGCTTGACGAAGTATTCGTCCTCGAGGGCGATACGCTCGAGCTCGAGCGCGATGTCCAGCAAGGGGTTGCGCCGGGTCACCTCGAAGACACGATCGGCCATGACCTTGATGATCTTGGCGCGCGGATCGTAGTTCTTGTAGACGCGGTGCCCGAAGCCCATGAGCCGGACTTCGCCCCCGCTCGCCTTCACTTCCTTGATGAACTGCGGGATCTTGTCCTTGGAGCCGATCTCCTCCAGCATGCGCAGGACCTGCTCGTTGGCCCCGCCGTGCAGCGGCCCGTACAGGGCGGCGATGGCGGCGGCGGTGGCCGAGTAGGGGTCGACGTCCGAGGATCCCACGGACCGCATCGCGTTCGTGGAGCAGTTCTGCTCGTGGTCGGCGTGGAGGATGAAGAGGACCTCGAGCGCCTGCTCGAGCACGGGATGCACCTTGTAGTTGGGCTCGGTCACCCGGAACGTCATCTGCAGGAAGTTCGCGCAATAGCTGAGGTCGTTGTCCGGATAGACGAAGGGCAGGCCCATCGAGTGCCGGTGCGCGAGCGCGGCCAGGGTGGGCATCTTCGCGATGAGCCGGAAGACCTGCTTCTGCCGCACCTGGGCGTCGTGGATGTGCTTGGCCTCGGGATAGAAGGTCGAGAGCGCGGCCACCGTCGACATGAGGACGCCCATGGGGTGCGCGTCGTAGCGGAACCCCGACACGAGCTCCTTGATGTTCTCGTGGACCATCGTGTGGTGGGTGACGCCGTACATCCAGGACTCCTGCTGCGTGCGCGTCGGCAGCTCGCCCTGCAGGAGCAGGTATGCCGTCTCCAGGAACGTGCTCTTCTCCGCGAGCTGCTCGATCGGATAGCCGCGGTAGTTGAGGATGCCCTTGTCCCCGTCGATGAAGGTGATGCGGCTCTTGCACGCCGCGGTGTTCGTGAACCCGGGGTCGTAGGTCATGAGCCCGCCGTCGTCCCCGGCCTTGATCTGTCGGAGGTCGAACGCCTTGATGGCCCCGTTCTCGATGGCGATCTCGTAGCTCTTGCCGGTGCGGTTGTCGGTGATGGTCAGGGAGTCCTTGCTCATGCCTCCGCCTCGGGGGGTGCGGCCGGGAGAGCCGCCGCTTCGGAGGCTAGCACCCGCCGACGCGGGCGGTCAACGAGCGCGGCCCTTTCAGGCAGGCGACACCGGCGGCAGGTCGCCGGTGGGAAGGCCGGCCAGCTCGCGAAGGGCCCGCGCGACCTCCACGCGTGCCATGCGCTTGCGCCAGGCGTAGGAGAGGTCGGCGTTGTCCAGAGGCTTCGCCGGCTTGTAGGCGATGCCGGCCACCATCTCGATCGTCTCCGCGTCGAGGACACGGCCGCGCAGGAAGTCCTCGGCGTCGCGCGCGACGACGGGCGCGGTGTGCACGGCCCCGAGCACGATGTGCGCTTCCTCGACCCGGCGGCCGGCCCCGAGACGCACGGCGGCGGCCACGCCGAGGATCGGGAAGTCGATCGATCCGCGACGGCGGAGCTTGCGATAGGTCATGGCCCACCCCGTGCGGTCGGGCACGTGGATGCGCGTGAGGATCTCGTCGCGCCGCTTGGCCAGGTAGTTGATCCCGTCCGGCCCGTAGAGGTCGCGGACCGCAATCCGCCGCTCGTCCTTCGGACCGACCAGCGTCACCTCGGCCCCGAGGGCGATCATCACCGGCGCGGTGTCCGAGGACGAGAGGGCCCAGCATACCTCCGACCCCGGAGCCACCAGGCAGACGTGTCCGTCCTTCTTCATGCAGTAGCCGATGGAGGCCCGCCAGAATTCGGTCTGGTTGTAGTAGTTGCAGCGCGTGTCCACGCAGAGGTTGCCGCCGATGGTGCCCGCGTTGCGCAGCGGCGGCGACGAGACGAGAGAGGCGGCGCGGGCGATGGCGGGCCAGCGCTGGCGAACGACCGGATGGTCCGCGACATCGGTGAGGGTCGTCATCGCGCCGAGGGTGAGGCTCCCATTGGCCTCGATTCCGTGCGCCTCTTCGAGGCCCCGGAGCGCCACCAGGACGCCGGGCGTGAACTGGCGTCGCTTCATGTTGGGATAGAGGTCCGTGCCGCCCGCGACCGCCATGGCGTCCGGGCCGTGCTCCGCGAGCAGGCGCGCGGCGTCCCTGGCCGTGCCCGGCGCGGCGTAGCGGAAAGGAGGCAGCCTCAGCACGAGCGGCTCCTCACGGGCGCAGGGCTGGATCCGCGGCCGGTGCCGTCGCCGGCGCCGCCGCGGGTAGAGGCGCGACCTGGACCGTCTCCGGATAGGCGACGGTGGGCATCTGCGGACGCCGATAGCGCCCGTCGAGGGCGGCGAGCACCTTCTCCGGCGTGATCGGCACTTCGTCGATGCGCACGCCGACCGCGTCGTACACCGCGTTGGCCAGGGCCGGGATCACCGGGAGGAGCGGACCCTGTCCGCACTCCTTTGCCCCGTACGGCCCCTGCGGGTCGAGCGTCTCCACCAGGATCGAATCGACCGGCGGCATCTCGAGGGTGGTGGGACTCTTGTACTCGAGCATCGACGGGATCTTGTGGAGGCCCTTGCGGAAGACCTGCTCCTCCATGAGGGCCTCGCCGAGTCCCATGTAGACGGAGCCTTCCACCTGGCCGATGACGAGCAGGGGGTTGATGGACCGGCCGACGTCGTGGGCGATCCAGACCTTGTCGACGCGGATGATCCCGGTCTCGCGGTCCACCGACACCTCGACCGCCGCCGCCGAATAGGAGTAGGTCGGCGTGGGGCCCACGCCCGCCCCCTTCCACTTCGCGACGGACCGCGGCGGCGTGTACGAGCCCACTGCGCCCAGCGTGCCGTGCGCGGCCTCCGCGAGCACGGCCGCGTCCGCGAAGGGCAACCCCCGCGACGAGTCGGCGCCGTCCCAGATGCGGCCGTCCGCCGCCCTCAGCCGCTCGACGGGCACCTCCAGCTTGCGCGCGGCCGCGCCCAGGACGAGAGCGCGCAGCTTGCGCGCGGCCTCGATGGCCGCGTTGCCCGTCATGAGGGTGACCCGCGACGAATACGAGCCGAGGTCCACCGGCGTGAGGTCCGTGTCGCCGGTGACGACGCGGATGTCAATGGGCGCGACACCCAGCTCCTCCGCCACCACGTAGGCGAGGACGGAATCGGAGCCCTGTCCGATGTCCGTCGAGCCGCAGAACACCGTCACTCCCCCGCCGCGATCGATCTTGATCTGCACGCCGGAGTGCGGCATCGCGTTCCAGTAGATGGGCAGACCCGCGCCGCTGATGTAGGAGGAGCCGGCGAGGCCGATGCCGCGGCCGCCGCCCAGGCGTCCACGCTTGGCGTCGTAGCCGCTCTTCGCGAGGACGCGCTCCAGGCACTCGCGCAGCCCGATCGTGCGCACCTGCATCTGGTTCGCGGTGATGGTGCCGGGGGCCACCGCGTTGTCCAGGCGCCAGCGTGCCGGATCCAGCCCGAGGTCGGCGCAGAACTTGTCGATGTGGCACTCCAGGGCGAAGCGGGGCTGGGGCGTGCCGTGTCCGCGCTTGGGGCCGCAGGGCGGCTTGTTGGTGAAGACGCGCACGCCCTCGAACTTGTAGCGGGGGACCTCGTAGGTCACGGTCTGCAGCGCGCCCGTGTAGTAGAGGCTGGCCACCCCGTAGCTGCCGTAGGCCCCGCCGTCGAGGGCGGTGCGGAAGTGCATGGCGGTGATGCGACCGTCTTTCTTGAGACCGGTGCGGATCCACATCTTCACGGGGTGGCGCCCGCGGTGGCAGTAGAAGACCTCCTCGCGCGTCAGCGTCACCTTCACCGGCCGCCCCGTCTTCATCGAGAGCTTCGCCACCACCAGCTCGTGGCTGAAAGGGTCGCTCTTGCCGCCGAAGCCGCCCCCATTGGGGCAGGCGATGACGCGGATGTGGGCCGGGGGCATCTCCAGGACCTTGGCCAGGGCGCGATGCACGTAATGCGGAGTCTGGGTCGAGGACCAGACGGTCAGCTTCCCGTCCGGCCCCTGCGACGCCACCGCCGCGTGCTGCTCGAGGGGAAGGTGGGTGTTGCCTTCGAAGAAGAACGTGTCCTCGCGGACGTGGTCGGCCTCCGCGAAACCCTCCTCGACCTGGCCGAAGTCGAACGAGACCTCCTTGTGCACGTTGCCATGGGGGCCGTAGTCGTGGATGCGCACGTCTTCGCGGGCCAGCGCCTCGTCGATCGACATCACGGCGGGCAGGACTTCGTAGTCGACGTCGATGAGCGCGAGCGCGGCCTCCGCCGTCTCTTCGTCGATGGCGGCCACGGCGGCCACGGGATCGCCGACGAAGCGCACCTTGTCCAGGGCGAGCGCGTGCTCGTCCTGGCTCACGGGCAGGATGCCGAACGGAATCGGCAGCTCGGATCCCACGAGGGTGGCCAGCACGCCGGGGTGGGCGGCGGCGCGTGACACGTCGATCGCGCGGATGCGCGCATGGGGGTGGGGCGAGCGCAGAAGGCGCGCGAAGGCCATGCGCGGGAGCACGAGATCGTCGGCGAAGACGGTCTGCCCGGTGACCTTCGCCGCCGCGTCGACCTTGACCAGCGGCTGCCCGACGACGGTGAGGTCCTTCCGGTCCTGCTCAGGCACGGGCCTTCTCGGTTCCCGTCTCCGTCTCCGTCTCCGTGCCCGTCTCCGTCCGTTTGCGCGACCGCATCCGTTCGGCCGCCAATTCGATCGCCTCGAATATCTTCAGGTACCCCGTACACCGGCAGAGGTTCCCCGCCGTCGCCTCCGCGATCTCCAGCCGCGTCGCCGCGGGCTTGTCCGCGAGCAGGGCGGCCGCGGTCAGCAGGAAACCGGGCGTGCAGTACCCGCACTGAGCCGCTCCCAGCGCCGCAAAGGCCTCTTGAAGAGGATGCAGGGTCACGCCCGCCATGCCTTCGACGGTCGTGATCGCGCGATCCTCGCACTCCACGGGCAGGGCCAGGCACGAAAGGATGGGGCGCCCATCCACGAGCACCGTGCAGGTGCCGCACTCCCCCAGCTCGCATCCGTGCTTGGTCCCCATGAGGCCCAGCTCTTCGCGCAGGACCTCGAGCAGGGTATGGTGGACAGGCGCGAGGCACTCGCGGTCCTCGCCGTTCACCCTCAGTTGGATCCGGATCTTGTCCAAGGCGCGGGCTCCGGAGAATTTGAACGACCGGTCAAACCGGGATTATATGCGAGAATCGGGCATGCCCGAGGCGCTCGACGTCTCTTGTCCCTGCTGCGGCGCCCTGCTGAAGGTCGATCCGGAGACGGGCGCCGTCGTCTGGGCGGACAAGAAGAAGGCCCCGGCCAAGAACTTCGACGAGCTGGTGTCGCGCGTCGCCTCGCAGAGGGACGTGCTCGAGGACAAGTTCGCGCGGTCCGTCGCGCAGACGCGGAACCAGAAGGACATCCTCGAGAAGAAGTTCGAGGAGGCCAAGAAGCGGGCCGCCGCCGACCCCACCGGCCGTCCTCCCAATCCCTTCGACAACGAGTGAGAGCGGGCGCCCTCCTCGTGATCGGGCTGTGGCTCGGTCTGCTCGCGGCCTCGTGGGCCATGGCCAGCGCGAGCTTCCGCACCGTCGACCGCCTGCTCGGGCCGGAGGCCCGGCCCGAGCTGCAGGCGCGCTTGGCGCCCCTCTCTCCGAGCGACCGGCGGCACGTGGCCGCGGAGTCGAACCGGTGGATGTTCCGCACCTGGACCCTGGCCGAGATGCTGCTCGGCGCATTCCTCGTAGCGGCCTGCTGGCGGCTCGGTCCGGCCCCGCGTACTCTGGCCCTGGTGGCGGCGGCCGCGGTCCTCGCGCAGGCGTTCGGGCTCGCCCCCGCCATCGCGCAGCTCGGGCGCACCCTCGATTTCGTGGCCAGGCCTCTCGCACCTGCGGACGGGCGCCGCTTCGGCCTGCTGCACGCGGGCTACATGCTGGCCGACCTCATGAAGGCGGGCGCGCTCATCGCCGCCGCTGCGATCATCGCGCGCCGCCTCCCGTAGCGTCCCCGAGTCCGCTCGTCCACAGGCGCGCCCGCCTCGCGAGGAAGCGGTTGCGCGGGTCGTGCGGCCGGCGCTGGGCGATGGCCGCCGCCAGCTCTTCCGGGGACCACCGCGCTAGATCGTCGAGCGTGCGGATGCCGAGCGCGTCGAGATCGTGCACGCGCTCCAGCCCGAGGCCGCGATGCGCCACCAGCGCGACGCGCGCCCTGGCCTCCTCCAGCTCCTCCAGCGGAAGCGCGGTGCGCGCCGCCCAGTCGGCGCGGTCGGATGGGCGCGCCGTCGCCCGCAGCAGCTGCTGCGGGCTCTCGATCCCGGCCGAGCGCAGCCGCGCGCGGACGACCGCGGAGCCAGCGCGCCCGGCGCGCCGTTCTCGACGCCGTGCGCGAGCTGGTCGAGAAGGGCGGCTACCCCGCGGCGACGATCGAGGCGATCGCGGCCCGCGCGGGCGTC
>Ga0209647_1004383_pt1 | contig 10637 bp, 10 predicted proteins | sample GraSoi_2013_60cm_FD_185827 | JGI IMG/M metagenome (GOLD analysis project Ga0209647, IMG submission 185827) | Grasslands soil microbial communities from the Angelo Coastal Reserve, California, USA - Sample 9_17_2013_60cm (SPAdes) (version 2) | ecosystem: Environmental > Terrestrial > Soil >...
TGGCGGGCATTGAGCCGCTGGGACGACCGCATGACCCACTACAACGTGCCCCTTCGAGCGGGCCTTTCGATCGTGGCTCTCGTCGGATGCGAGGAGAGGTTGAGCGCGCCAAGCCGCCGAAGTGTTAGGCGCGGCTCGTGGCTGTTTGGTGGTCCTCAGATGCGGGGCAGCGGCTCCTTCTCGTAGCAGGGCTCGGGTGCGCCCGAAGCTAGCGGCCATCATGGTGGTCGGCTGTCACCTGATTCAGGTGATTTGCGGTGGGCTGTGAGCTGGCGGACCTCAAGCAGGTCGAGGCCGAGCGCCTCGATCTCGGCCAGCACGCCGTACAGCGCGGACCGGTCCAGGATGCCGGTGAGCACGGTGTGCGCGCCGTGCCGCCGCGGCGCCAGCGCCGGGAACGCCGACAGCACCGTCGCGCCGAGCCGGCCCTTGACCCGGATCATGTACAGGGCGGGTGCCGGGTCCATGACGTCATGGTCACGGGCGGGCAGGTGAAACGGCATCACCAGGATCCGGTGACCGCTGCGCTAGCGCGTGCGGCCGGCTGCCAAGCAGCCGCAGCTCCCGGGAGCCCGTCATCGCGAACGGCAGGACCAGCCGGTCAGACTCCCCCGGGGGCCAGGGCACGTTCAGCCGCCTGGTTCGCCGCGCGCTGGTCGCCGAGCTCGCGATAGGCGAGCCCGGCGAGCAGGTGCGCCTCAACGACCGTGACGTAACCGAGGACCGGTGCCGTGCCATCGAGAACATCGTGCAGTGCGCCCAGGGGACTCCGGCCGGATCGCCTTCCGCGAGGCAGATCACCGCGCGGGCGTTACGGATCTCACCCGAGCTGGCCCGCTCGTCATCGAGCGCAGCGAGCACCGCGCGGGCTTCGCCGGGCAGCCCGGCGCGGGCTTGCGTGGCCAGTGTCCAGCCCGTCACCTGGCTGGCCAGAGCGAGCGAGCTCACCAGCTGAGGTTGCAGGCGTCCGGCCGCCCTGAACTCCCCGAGCGCCTCCTGGTGGCGGCGCCGGCCGGCATGGGGCATGCCGGTAACCAGGTGCAGCCGCATCCTGATGCCGGGCCCGTCGTCTGCGTGCAGGGCCCGAGCGGCGCGGGCCAGCCATTGCTCGCCCTCGTCGAACTCATCCATCCAGATCATCGTGCCGGCCAGCGTTACCAGCGCGGGCGCGATCACCGGCTCGGCGTCCCAGCCGTGCCGCTGGGCCAACACGATCGCCTCCAGGCGGCGCCGCCGGGCAGCGGCGAACGAACCAGCCGTTGACGCGAAATCGAGTTCTGCCCGGCAGCCGACCTCGAGGTAGGGCCGGCCGATCTCCCGGGCCAGGACGGCGCGCTCCCGCAGGCAGCGCTCGCCATCCCCGAGCGCCAGCGACCACACCTCGACCGTCCCCAGGTGCATCAACGCCACGGCGCGCAGGTCGCTGCCCAGCGCGATGTCCTCGTCGGGCTGCCCGGTGACCGGGGAGTCCAGGAATCTGACCTGTTCGAGGACGCCGACTAGGTCAGCGCGCCGCCGCGCCAGCCGCAGCTTCAGCGATGCGATCGCCACCTGGAGCCGGCGCTGGCGATCTGGCGGCGCCGTCTCGGCGTACGTCTCGGCGACCGCCAGGTGCGCGGCCGCCTCGTCCAGGCGTCCCTGGACAAGGTCGACTGTTGCGCGCACCAGGGCCAGCTCGGGGTGGTCCGCGCCCGGCGGGAAGGCCCGCACCAGCGCCTGGATGGTCTGCGCCTGGCCGTCGAGCGTCAGGCTGAACGAATGGTCGGCGAGCAGCAGGGCCGCGGCGGGCCAGTCGCCCGCCGCCTGGGTGTGCCGGATGGCCTCGACCACCTGGCCCTGCAGGGTGAACCATCCAGCGGCTCCCTTCGCCCGCTCAGGCGCCGTAGGCGGGCACGATCGCACCGCTGACCGGCGCGGCGGCGTCGCTCACGAGGCAGACGATGATGTCGGCGACCGCCTCCGGTGCGACCGCGTGCGCCAGCAGGTCCGGCGTGAGGTACGGACGGTTCTTGGCGGTGTCGAGCAGCTGCGGCGCGACGGCGTTCACCCGGATCCCGAGCGGGCGCAGCTCCAGGTCGAGCACACGGGTGAGGTGGACCAGGGCCGCCTTGCTGACGGCGTAGGCGGCCATCCCCGCGGTCGGTTCCAGGCCCGGGCGGGCGGCCACGTGCACGATGGAACCCGAACCGCGTTCCCGCAGGTACGGGGCCACCGCCTGGGTCAGCCACAGCGCCGCGCCCACGTTGACGTCGATCATGAGCCGCAGGTCTTCGGGCGTCGCGGTGAGCGCATCGCCCAGGTGGTACGTGCCGATGGTGTTCACCAGCACCTCGGGCGGGCCGACCTCGGCGGCGATCCGGTCGACGACGCTCCGGGCCGCGGCCGGGTCGGTCGGGTCGGCCGCCTCGCGGCGGATGCCGTCCGGCAGCTCCTTCAGCCCCTTCTCACTCCGGTCGACCCCGACCACTGTGAACCCGGCGGCCGCCAGCTTCTCCGCCGTCGCACGGCCGAGCTCACCGCCCGCACCGACCACGATCGCCACACGCTCGCTCATGCCGCCACCTCCGCGGAAACGGCGCCGAAAAAAGATGACACGGCGTTTCTCCTTCCGGTCCTGAACGGACCTGATCGTTAAGGGCATGTTCAGGTTCACCGCCGGGATGGTGAGAGGTCGTCACCAGATTCCGGTGATCTCCAAGCGATCTACAGGGTTACCCTGACCGGATGCCCGGAGGAGAGATGGCGCGATGGCCGGCATGTCGGCCCCGGAGGTTGCGCGGCGCGGTGCGGCCCGTGAAGGCGTGAGGCAGAGGTTCGGGCTAGTCCCGATATCCGCTGCGGGGGACGCCACGCAGCGGCGAAATTGCACACCTATAACCCCCGAACCCGTGATCTTGCGTGCCTCGGGTTGCGGCACGCCGGGCCGTTCAGGGCTAGTACCTGCGATGATGCCACACCGGGCGGCCGCGGGGGGCTCTATTTCCGGTCAGCCCATTCCCTCGAACGGGTCGCGTACCGGACGCCCGTGCTCCCAGACGCGAGCGAACAGGCCCGCCGGTCAGGCTGCGTTCTGTGATCGGCATCGAGCTGGCCGCTCAGGCCATTGAGCGTCCTCAGTGCGCTTGCAAGGCATCTTTGAGGCTGACACGAAAACTGGGTCCCCGCTGGGCGCGCGGCAGCGAACCCTGGCCTGCGCGGTGGCGAGGGTGCGGGGTGGCGTTGGTTGTCCGGCGGGGAGGGCCGGGGTGCCGGGTCGGCGGTGGCTCCGGAACTCGGGGTCAGGGCTTGTGGTCGGGCGCCGGGTGCTCAGGCGGCCTCCGGGGGGCTGATGGTGATGGTGATAGTGCAGCCTGGGTGGAGCTTTTGCAGCTGGCGCTGCAGGAATGCCTGGCGCTGCTGGGGTGATTCCCTGCGGGTGTAGAAGTCGGCGCCCGGCTCCTGGTAGGGCTGCCCGGCCCGGAGGACCTGGTAGGCGATCTTCAGCAGAGTGTGCGCGATGGCGGTGATCGCTTTCTTCTTCGCGCCCGGGTTCTTGTCCCCGCCGAAGCGGCGGACCAGCCGGCTGTAGCGGGCCTGCAGCCGGCCCCGTACCCGGATCGCGGCCCAGGCGGCTTGCACCAGCATCGGCTTGATGTAGGTCCCGGCGTCACCGGTCCGGCCGTGCTTGCGCTTGCGGGCGCTGATGTTGTTGCCCGGGCACAAGGTGACCCAGCAGGCGAGTTTCTCGTGGTCGGGGAACCACTGGTGCGGCGCGGGGCCGATCTCGCCCAGCCAGGCCCAGGCCACGACGTCGCCGAAGCCCGGGACCGTGGTGAGCAGGTCCGCCTCGCGCTGCCACCGCGCGGCCTTGCCCGCGATCCGCTGGTCGAGGTCAGCGACCGCGGCATCAAGCACCGCGATGCGGTCCCGGTGCAGGCGGCACAGCAGCGCGTGATGCTCGGTGAACCGCCCGGCCAGCGCCTGGGACAGGTCGGCCAGCTTCCCGGCCGTCCGCATCCGGCCGATCGCCAGGTCCGCCAGCACCTGGCCGCGGCGTTCCCCGTCGATCAGCGCTTCGATCATCGCCGTGGCGGACTTGCCGGTAATATCGCTGGCAACCGAGCCGAGCTTGATGCCGGCCGACTCCAGCGCCTTGCCAAGCCGCTGGATCTCCGAGGTGCGGGCCTGCACCGTCTTCGTCCTGTACCTGGTCAGGTCCCGCACCTCCTTTAGCTCCGGGGCCGGGATGCAGGACCCGCGCAGCAGCCCGCACTCGAACAACTCCGCCAGCCGCGCGCAGTCCTTCGCGTCGGTCTTGTGCCCTTTCAGCGCCTTGGCGTGCGCCGGGTTGATCACCGCGACCTCGGTGAAGTCCTGCTCGGCCAGCGCGTAATACACCGGCTCGGTGTAGATCCCGCTGGCCTCCAGCACCACGTGGGTCACCCCCCGTCGGCGCAGCTCCCTGGCCATGTGCTGGAGCACCCCGTAAAACGTCCGGAACTCCACGATCTCGGTCTTGCGGGTCCACCGCTTGTCTCCGGGCGACCGGATCGCGACCTTGACCATGTCCTTGTGCACGTCGATCCCCGCGACGCGCTCGTATTGCACTTTCACGCGCGGCCACCTCCTGCAGCGGCAACCCCCCACCGGATGGGAACAGGCGCGCCGCCCGCCAGAGCCCCGGCCAGTACAGGAGACTGACACACGCGCACGCAGCAGCAACGGGGGTTACCCGGGAAAGGGGCTCCGGCGCCAATCTAGATCACGGCCTCGAACGGTCCAAGCACTAACGACGACGACGGGCGGCACGTCACCTCAACTGTGCACCTTCCGCCCCGCCCGCCGCCCGCGCGACCACCGCAAAGACCCCAGCCCGCGGCGGCCCGCACCCGGCCGGCCCCCGGAGGGGACCCAGTTTTCGTGTCCCACGGCAGCGCCACGCAGTGGAGCATGATTTCTAGATCGACAAGACCCTCGGCCAGTGGCCGACCGTGACCTCCAGCAGATCGCTCTCACTGGACCGACCCGAGGCCGACCCCGGGCCACGTCGATCGGCAGCATCACCAAGTGCTGAGTGACAGGGCAGGGTCACCGGGATTATGCCCGGGGCGTCACTCCCGGGAACAGCGCGATCGACGCCGTGAAGGCGTGCAGGTAGTTATGACCGCTCACCGGTCCGAGTTCTCCGGCGCAGGAGAATCCCGCCGCCGGGATATCGCCCAGCATCTTCGCGAGCAGCCGGGCGTCGTGGTCAGGCTCGGAGAACAGCCGCGATCCGCGGCCGTTGCAGGTGAACAGCAACGCCCCGGCGGCCCGGCGGCCACCGAGGGCGGCAGACTCCCGCTCCAAAGTTCGCCGGAGATCTTTGTCCGCAGAGTCCGCGTCCCGGACATGGAACTGCAGGGTCTGGCCCACCTCCACCTCGTCGCCCACCACGATCGCCCCAGACTCTGGGTCGGCGCCGAGGATGCCGCGGATCAGGAAATCACCCTGGCGCCGCTCGGCCCGGTACTCATTGATGACCATCCCCACTTGCAGGCCCCGGGCGAGCAGCTCCCGGTCCCGGCCGGGCAGCGCCGCGGCCAGCTCCCGCAGGCGCGCCACGGGCGGACGCCCGCCGAGCTCGTGGACCACGTTGCCCTCGGCCCGGGTGATGGTGTAGGGGTCACCCACCGGCCGGCAGCCCTGCGACACCAGGGGATGGATCACAGCTCGCGGCAGGTGGGCCCCCACGGCGCCATGGGACAGGACCCGGCCGTCGAGGAACAGCCTGGTCTGTCGCAGCCCTGGCCCGCCGCTTGCCATCCCGCCCATGACCACCGTTCCGCCGACATGCTCGTTCAGGTGGGCCAGCAGGTCGCCGGCCGGGAACGTGAACGGGTCGCAGATCATCAGGTGAACGCCTGCCGGGCCCGGCTCGAACCGGTAGCCGCCATAGGCGCCCCCACTGGCTGTCCGGACAAACTCCATGGCGAACGTCTCGACCGGGCCAAGCTCAGCAGCAAGCCACAGCGAAACAGCAGGCTGAGACTCGACCTCGCGAGCCCCGCCGGCAACCGCCTCCGCCACGCAGCCGATCAGAGGCAGCGGGCCGGTCTGCTCAGCGACCGCCGCAAGCACGGCCTCCGCCGAGTCGAGAAAATGGGCAGAGGCGAACAGCACCGCAAACGACGGGGGCACGTCCCCCAGCGCCGCACGGGCCTCCCCGGCGGCGCGGCGCCCCGCCTCATAAGGGTCCGCGGTCAGCGCAAGGGCTGCTCCCGCCTTCACGAGCCAAGGCTACCTGGGATTCGTGCCCGTGAAGCGGTGCGAGTCTCAGTGGTCTACCGGGCCGTAGCTTCTCCGCGGGGCAGGGTTGCAAGTGCATTCCGGCCGGGTAGGCGGTCATAGGCCAAGGTTGCGCAGTGCCTGTCTCGTGTTGCGCGTCGGGGCCCCTGACCGGCTCGGCCAAGACCCCTGTACCCGTCGCGGCGTCCGACGCCAGGAGCCGCGAATGTGGATCTTCCGCCTCGACAACACGCGCTGCGCTGCATAATTTGGGCGGCGGTCTGGCTGAACGGCACGGTATAGGCCTGGCTCAGGGCGCGGCCACGCATCGGCGATCTGGATGGAAGGAGGGCACGAGACTGTGGCACGTTGGCACAGGGGCGAGCAGACGGTTCAGTTCCTTATCGACCGGGGCCGTCTGGAGAGCTTTGAGGCTAGCGATCTCGCCGCGTTGGCTGATGCGCTGACCGGCCGGGCCTCGCTGCGGCTGGAGGCCACTGCCAGGGCCGCGCTTAAGAACGGCGACGTCGATGGCGCCTATGCTGCCGCTTACGATGCTTACCGGATGGCTGCCGAGGCGCTTCTCGGGCGCCAGGGTCTGCGGGCGACGGGAGGCGACGGCTCTCACATGGCGGTCGAGGATGCCGTGTCGGCCCAGTTCGCCGCCGACATTCCGGCTTTCGCCAAGCCGACGTTCGAGCGGCTGCGCCGGACGCGGCACACCGCGCAGTATTTCGATCCTTCCGCGGCGCCGATCACTGAGCCGGACGCGGCATGGGCGATCGAGAAGGCGGCCGCAGCGGTCTCGGGTGTCAGGGCGCTGCTTGCGGCTGCAGCGCTGGAACGGTTCGCCTAGCCGGTTCCGGCGGCGAGCTTGAGCATCGGGCGGCTGGTCACGCTCTCGTGGAATGATCCGGATCCCGAGTTCAGCCACCCGGCGTCGCGGATCGTTGCCTGGACCGGTCGTCCGAGCCGGTTCTCGGCCGCGGCGAGCGCGGCGTAGAGCTGATCGCGGTCGGGTGTCCCGAGGATGAGAACGTCGATGTCTGCGACGGGCCGCTGCCCGGCCTGCCCTGCGTGGCGCGCCGCCCATGATCCGTAGATGTAGGCCTCGTCGACGCCCTTGACGTGGCGGAGGGCTTCGGCGAGGACGGCGGGGACGCCGAACGCTCTGGTCAGGACGTCGGCCAGCCCGGCATAGTAGGGGCTGTCGGTGTTCGCCCGTGCCAGCCGGGTGTTTCCGACCTTCCGGGTCGTGACCAGTCCTGCTTGCTCGGCACGCTGCACCTCGCGGTAGACCGACGGATGCGGCGCTCCGGTGCGCTGCGAGATCTCGGTGAGGCTGAGCTCGAGGTCGGGGTCGCCCAGCAGCAGGGCGAGGATCTCGCCCTGCTGCTGAGAGCGCAGGATCGGCAGGAGCGGCGGCGTAGGACGTCTGTCCACACTTTGAAGACTACTCTTCAGTTTGCGAAAGTAGTAATACGGATCCCTGGACGGTCGGTGCGCTCGCGGCGAACGCCAAAGATGCCCTCGGACATGACCATATGCGCTGTCATCATAGTCGGCTTCATGCGGGGCAGCCTGGATTGGCGGTGGCTCGCGGCGAGCTATCTTTCTGACAGTTGCCGCTGGTCAAGGCACGATAATCGAGCACGTGGACGTCCTATTGGGGGCGAACCGGTCGGCCAGGCATCAGGAGATCATTCCGGCGGGCACTTTGGGGGGCAGAATGCAGCGCGTCGAAGCTAGCCGGGGCCAGCGTCCGCCAGCGCAAGCCCGCGTTTAGCCCTGTTCAGAGCATGTGCGGCGGTTTCAGGAACGGGCTGGTTAGCCATGGTAAGGAGAAGGTCTACGTTTCGATTCCGTAAGGGGGCTCGCAGGTCAGAGGAATATTTCGAATCTAATAGCCATCCTATTTATCGCTTTCGTGGAATCCGGCGGCGCGCCGCCCTGATCGCTCACAGTGCCCAGGCTGACCACTCCTGGGGATTATTGATCATCATTTGTAATCGGGTCTGACCAGGCAGCCTGCAGCCCTGTTGAGGCGGGAGGCAGCCTCACCGACGCTCAGATCGCCGAGCATGGGCCTCCCGCACCTGCAGCGCGTGGGCAGTGCCGACGCACACAGAGCATCCAGCACGCGAGTGGCATACCTCATCGCGGCATGCATGAGCGGGCGTCCTGACGCGTAGCCGGTGGGGTCATCGCGGCGGGCCCGCAGGGCGAGGTTGTCGACGACTGCGGCGGGGGCGCCGAGGGGATCACCGACGTCGTGCTCGCAGGCACCGAGCGGAGGGCGGCCGTTCTTCGCCGCGTGCGGGCCTTGCTCGCAGTCCGGCAGGTCACACCCCGCGGACCACGCCACCAGCCCCAAGCCGTCGGCCAGGCCTGGACGCAGAGTCGGGACGCCAGGGTGCACCGGCATCCGTACACACGTGAACTGACCAACCCGGACCTACGGAAAGCAGACACCGCGTAAGGCAAGCCATGATCTCTTGGCATATTCCTTATGACTGATGTGATAATGCTTGGCAGGACATCAGCAGTCGCGGGCGGGAGGCGCGGCGGCGAAGGGGGGCTCGGCTCAGGTGAACAGTCCGGCAAACGACGAGATCCGCGCGGTCGCGGATCAACTGCGGGCAATCGTCAGGCAGATCACTCCTGAGGAATTCCGCTGGCAAGAGGGCAACTACGATCGCGATTCACCGCTAGGCCGTGAGCTGTTATTCCTAATCGCCAACAACGAGTGGGCGCGGGCCACAGCGGAGACGATCGACATCACGCGCTCCGACGCCGTTGAGACGATGATCAAAATCGATACTGACCTCGACCGCATCACGCATGGTCTGATCACGACGGTAGGCGACGTGACAGGCCTCCACCCGGCACCGGTCGCGACCAGATGCGTCGGCAGCTACCCATGCTTTTACCCGGCCGGCAACGCCATCGACACCGTCATCCCGATCATCAACGTCCACGAGGCCACTTCGGTGAAACCACGCCCGTCACCGGCCGCATCGCCGAGGAGATTGCGCGTGGTTCGACGGGCTGGCTCTGGCCAGGCCCGGCGTGGGGGACGTGTGGGCATGGCGACCCGACACGCTCATACGGCCGGTCCAGTCGCGGGCCAAGATCCCGGCCGGTGTAGGCCGTAAGCCACCGCCCGGAGCGGCTGACCACTATGAGCCAGGATGGGCGGGACGTATTGGCTAGTGGGGACGTCCCGAGCTGGCCGACCGCGTCCGTGCACGTCCCCGCAGTGCGGGCATAACGTCTGCCTATGACGCAAGCAGACTGGGCCGAGGCCACTGCCCGTAGGCTCCTGGATAAACCGTTGCCGCGCCGCTGGGCTCACACTCAGGGAGTCGCCGCCACCGCGCGCGGTCTTGCTCCCGTCCTCGGACCCGACGCCGACCTGGTAACCGCTGCCGCTTGGCTGCATGACATCGGCTACGCGCCCGATGTCGCGGCCACGGGTTTCCATCCGCTGGATGGCGCCCGTCACCTGCGTGACGCCGAGGGCGCCAGCGAAGTGTTGTGCCGGCTGGTGGCCCACCACTCGTGTGCGATCAACGAGGCGATCGAGCGCGGGATGGCCCGCGAGCTGGCTGCGGAGTTCCGGCCGGCCCGCCGTGACCTGGCCGATGCACTGATCTACTGCGATATGACGACCAGCCCGGACGGCTATCGCCTGCCGGTCGAGCGTCGCCTGGCCGAGATCCGCTGCCGCTATGGCCCGGGCCATGTGGTCAGCCGCTCGATTACACGCTCGGCGCCGGAGCTCACCGGGGCGGTCGGACGCGTTACCGGCAGGCTGGCTGCCTGCTTGCCGTCAGCCTCAGCGCCACCCGACCAGGCCGACTCTGCAAGCGCTATGGCCTAGCCGATGTACGGCTGGTCACGGTGCTCGGCGTAATGACGGACGCGAAGCCGCATAGAGGTATTTCGCCTGGCCGTTACGGACGAAACACGATCCGGGCTGCCACAACAAGGGTCCGTACCCTTACATGCCTGGAGCTGGCATGCTGGACCCGGGCGGAGCCCGGGTGGCAACCATAAGACCGTACCCGGAGTAAGGAGCGTGCCAGGTGGCGCAGATCGCGGTGGCCCAGGTGGATGTCACCCTCGGTGATGTCGCCGCCAATCTAAGAGCAGGCGCACGGCGTGATCCGGCGCGCCGCCGCCCAAGGTCTCGACCTGGTGGTGTTCCCGGAACTGACGCTGCATGGCTACGCGCTGGGGCAGGTGAAAGGCGATTCCTGCCTGCGCGCCGATGACCCACGCCTGGCCAGCCTGGCCTTGTCCGGCGCAGACGTCCTGATGGGGTTCCATGAGGAGGGTGGGGTACGGCGGTACAACTCGGCGGCCTACATCGCCCCGGCTGGGGTGAG
>Ga0209647_1004385_pt1 | contig 10633 bp, 7 predicted proteins | sample GraSoi_2013_60cm_FD_185827 | JGI IMG/M metagenome (GOLD analysis project Ga0209647, IMG submission 185827) | Grasslands soil microbial communities from the Angelo Coastal Reserve, California, USA - Sample 9_17_2013_60cm (SPAdes) (version 2) | ecosystem: Environmental > Terrestrial > Soil >...
TAATGAAAACTGAAAAGAGAAGGTGAATCTGAGTTAGTCCCATTTGATCAGAACTTGCTGATTCCCCTCGATTTGTCTCGGCTCCGGCACAATTGTGATTAAATCAGGCACAAGGCTGTTAACCGAAATGTTGGAGGTTCGAATCCTCCCCGGGGAGCCAACTCCTTCGTCATTCAATGAGTTGCGAACATTTTCAGGAAATTCGGCCCTTCGATGATGAAGTGTCGACTGCGCGAATCACGATTAATTGCGATTAATGAAGGCGAACGAAGCTTAACTGCGGCAGATGTTTCTGCGGTTTATCAGATCAATGGCGATGAAACCAAGCACTCGGCGCGCAACCGAATGCTTGCCAACTTGCATGCAGGTAGGGGGACGCGCCTGCCTTCCACCTGGAAGTTAGCCAGACCACTCAATACAAGCGCGTTTCTCGATACTAACCCAACGGGCGAGCTGATGACTTCCGGGTTGCCCGTGATACGGCCAGAGCTGCTTAATACTCCCTAGCAATCGTCAGTGACTCCTTTCGAAGGGATTCATTTGCCCTTGAAAGCCGGAAAGCATCGTGGTATTTACGGAGGGTGCGCTCCAGGCGCCAGCAGGTTCGCGCGAAGGGCCAAGCCCACTGCCAATCCGAAGGTTGAACGCACGTCTAGATCCCGTGCTGCCTGATTGCGAACCCAGGCTAAAGCATGGAGGTCACTATGACGTTGCAGCAGTTACCCGAGCGCGCCAATTTAGAGCAGCTCAAAAAGCAAGCCAAGTCGTTACTCGCCGCAGCCCGAAGCCAAGAGCCAAACGCAATTCAGAGGTTCGAAGCGGTCTTAATCGGGCGATCCCTCGAACCAGACGCGATTGCCTTACATGACGCGCAATTTGTGCTTGCGCGTGAGTATGGCTTTAAGTCGTGGACTGAATTGAAGCAGGAAGTGGAAGAGCGATCGCTTTCGTTCGCAGCGGCAGTGGATGAATTTGTGCGCTGCGCCACCGGAAGCGCGCCCGAACGAGCGATGCGATTGCTCGCGAGGCACGCGAGCATCGCAAATGCCAATTTGTACACGGAGCTGGTGCTGGGCGATGCAGACGCGGTGGAAACGCGGCTTAATGCGAATCCAGCGATAGCGCGGCAACGAGGCGGAGTCCAGAATTGGGAGCCGCTGCTGTACGTCTGCCACACATTTCTGCAGAAGGATTCGCCCGAGCGAGCGAAGGGGCTTGTGAGAATTGCACGGGAACTACTACGGACGGGCTCGAACCCAAACGCAGAATATGACTGGAACTGGCACCCGGAGCTGCCACGGACAGCGCTCTGGGGAGCGCTGATTGCTACGGGGCAGCCTGAGCTTGCAGAGTTGCTGCTCAAGAGCGGCGCAAATCCGACGGACGGCGTTTCCACGCACATTGCGGCGGGCAGTGGAAATGTTGCGGCGCTGGAATTGCTGTATCGATTCGGCGTCAATGTTAACGGAATTCCAGGAGGCGTTCCCCCGCTTGCGTACATTCTGGGTTGGATGAGGCCGGACGACATTTCCGGAGCGAAGTGGTTATTGGAGCACGGAGCCGATCCGAACTTGGCATGGGCGCAATCGGGCGAGTCGCCGCTCCACGTTGCGGCACAACGATTGGACGTTAAGACGGTGGAGTTGCTGGTCTCCAACGGAGCGGATGTAAATAAGCGCCGGCCCGATGGACGCACGGCGCATGCGCTCGCCGCGCTGCACGGGAATGACGAGGTGGCGGCCTGGTTGTTGCGACATGGCGCGAAAGACGAACTCTCGCGGGTCGACCGTTTTGTTGCGGCGTGTACTTTCGGCAATAAGGCGCAAGCAGGCTCGCTGCTCAAGGAACATCCGAATCTGCGCAACGAGCTTCGCCCAGAGCACCACTTGATGATGCACACTCCGGCCGAACGCGGCGATGCGCAAACTCTCGAAACAATGCTGCAATGTGGCTTCGATCCAAACGTAAAGGACAGCAACGGAGTGGAAGCACTCCATCGTGCCTCGATGGGCGGCCACGTGGAAGCGGTGAAGGTTCTGCTGGCGAAGGGCGCGTCGGTGAATGCCGTAGATAGCATGTTCGCCGCGACGCCGCTGGTGTGGGCATGTGAAGGCTGGCGACACACGTCGCAAAACGGCGCAGATCATGTTGAAGTGGCGCGCTTGCTGCTTGCTGCCGGCTCGCCGCGCGAATGGGTGGCGCCGCAGAAAGCCCCTGATCCCGAGGGAACGCAGGACCGCTTGGCGGAGCTGTGCCGGGCAGCGGAAGCACCATGAATACTTCGTGAGTAGTCGGCTAACAAGAAGTAATTCGGTTACTTCCGGTTGGCCCGTAATCCGTCCAGAGTCGATGCCAATCGCGGAGATCACTTCCTACAAGCCGAGTAATCAGGAGTGTTGAAGGAAACTCCAACACTTTCTTGTACCGTATTTACTTGCCTTAATAACTTATCTTAAGTAAGGTTAATCATGCGAACGGTCCAGATGGATGGAACTGGGCCTACAACCATGCTGCGTTCGACTCTTTCGATATTTGTTCTTGTCGCGTTGTTCCATTTTCTCTTGCCTGAGCTAACCTTCTCCCAGGGTGAAACTACCAGCGCGATCATCGGCCAAGTGAGCGATGCGAGCGGCGCGGCGGTGCCTGGTGCCACGGTGACGGTCACGAATAAGGAGACTGGACTGAGGCGAAGCGCGAGTACCGATGACTCGGGGCGGTTCAACTTTCCACAGCTGAAGCCCGGTGCGTACTCGGTCAAAGTGGAAGCAGAAGGCTTCGAAACACAGCAGAATGATGCTGTATCCTCTACGCTGGGCCAGAAGCAAACTGTCGATTTCAGACTCAAGATCGCACAGTCAAACCAGACCGTTGAGGTGAGCACCGAAGCTCCAATTCTCAACCCGGAGAATGCGAACACACTAACAACTCTCAACGCGCGCGCACTGGAGAATCTTCCAAATCCAGGCGGTGATTTAACTTACCCTCTTCAGTTTGCCGCGGGCGCGCTTGTCAACACGGCAGGCAGCAGCAATGACTTCGTCGGCGGAGCGAATGGGTTCGGCAACGTCGAGTTCAATGGACTGCCCGCTCTCTCAAACGGCTATATCGTCGATGGATTAGAATCAAACGACCCGCTGACCAATCTAAACAGTGGACTTTCGACAAACCTAGTCCTCGGACTGAATTCGATATCGGAGGTGACAGTCAATACGCTTTCCTATGGCGTTGATCAGGGGCGTTATGGAGCGTCCCAGGTCAACTACGTTACAAAGTCTGGTTCGAACCAGTTTCACGGAAACCTCTACGAGCTGTGGAACGGTTCCAGGTTCAACGCAGCCAACTATTTCACGAATGCCACTCCAGGAAGTCACAAACCGCGCTCGACGGTAAACCACTTTGGCGGAAGCGTTGGAGGCCCGATTATCCACGACAAGCTGTTTTTCTTCTTCGATAGCGAGTGGGTTCGGATTGCACTCCCCATCGTCACGCCGACCACCGTTCCAACTCCGGCATTTCAGAATTACGTTTTGCAGCAACTGCCCTTGGGCGGAACCGATTCTGTCACTGGGTCAGTCTATCAGCCATCACCGCAGTCGGTGCCGTTCTACCAGAGGATGTTTTCACTCTACGGAAATACCAGCGGAACACCCCTTACCGTACTTGGCTGTCCATTCGACACTAGTGGAGTTGCGCCCGCAATTGCGAACGATGGGAACGGTTGCGCAAATCGTCAGAGCATTTCGCATTCAAGCGCTGATCACGAACAGGTCCAGACGGTTCGAATCGATTACAACATCAATGAAAGGAACACCACCTGGTCTCGCTTTCAGACGGATACCGGCGTCCAAGCCGCCTATACAGATCCGATCAACGCTTTGTTCAACTCTGTTTCCCCGCAACCTCTGTACTCGCTTGCCGCAGGGTATACCTACGTCTTTTCGCAAAATCTTGTGAACTATTTCAACCCGGCATTTTCCTGGTATGAAAGCCTATTCGGGCCTGCGGATTTTCAGAAGACTCTTTCCGCGTTTCCCATCGTTCTGCAAGGCAGTGGTGCGAATGCCCCTTTCACCAGGGTCGGGGGATTTGACAACACCTGGGTCCAGGGAAGACGCGCCTCCCGTTTCTTTATCAACGATAACCTCGCATGGAGCCTTGGGGCACACGAGTTGCGTTATGGAACCAATACTCGGATTCTTCGGCTGAATGACTATGACTTCGGGCAGGGAACTGTCCCGACAGTGACGTACACCACCCTGTCACAATACATTTATGGAGTCGCATCGACGGCAACAAAGACTTTCCCCACGTCAGCCAACGAACCCTTCAACTTCCTCAATCTCGACCTCTACGCACAGGACACTTGGAAGGTGACCAAGAACCTGACGTGGACCTTCGGGATACGCGATACATTGAATTCCAATCCGTTGAATCCGCATCAGCACATTGCCCGGCTGACAGGATCTTTCAATTCCGTCTCGCATGATGTGAATCAACCTTTGAACGCCGCCCTTCAAACAGGTCTCGGTAACGTGTTTTCCTCGACGCCCCTCGCGATACTGCAACCCAGAACAGCCATCGCCTGGCAGTTTGAATCCAAGACAGTGCTGCGTGCTGGCTTTGGGATTTTCAGCGATATATTGCCGGGCACCGTCGCCGATGTGGTCGGGGTCAATCCGCCCTACGTTAAAACTTTCCAGGGTGGCCTTCTTGGCACGGTCGGTGGCACAGGTATTGCGCCGGGAGTGCCTAACAGTGCGGTCGACGCAACCGTGGCCGCTAATCAGGCGTTTAGTTCGGGGTTTACACAGGGCCAGCTTTCCTGCGCATCTGCACAAGCGAACGCCGCAACTTGTCTTCCTCCGGTCGCCATCGCGGCGGTACCCGATGGAAAACTTCATGCGCCATACTTCATGGAGTGGAGTCTTGGTTTTGAACATCAGTTGGGAACCACGGGAAGCTTCCACGCGCAATACGTCGGCACTCGTGCGGTAAACCAGCCATACCTGACGCAAGTGAACGGCTATCAGAGCGTCTGCGCGGGGTGTTTTGCGCCGTTTCCTTATCCGCAACCTACCGATCCCCGATTCGGGGCGGTGACACAATTTTCCACCGGTGCGAATAGTCACTACGGTGGACTGCAAATGACCGCGATGAAACGTTTTGGAAACGGCTTCATGGGACAACTGAATTACACCTGGAGCCGTTGCATGGACACCGTCTCAAACGGAGGATTCCTGCAGTTCGCGGCGGGAGGAATCCTCTCCCCTCTCCCAGGAAACTTAGCTCGCAACTACGGTCCCTGCGACTATGACATCCGGCACAATCTCAGTGCTCAATACGTTTATCAATTGCCGGTCAAGGTCCAAAACCGACTTCTCGGCTACGCACTGAACGGTTGGCAGGTGTCGGGAACCGTGTTTTGGCATAGTGGGATTCCGTTCTCCGTCCTAAGCACGCCCTATTCAGCAAACGGAAATGGCATCGTGAACGGCAGTGGACCTCAATTCGCAAGCGTTGTTCCCGGCGTACCGCGCTACGAACACAACCCCATTCCAGGTGTCACACAACCGGGCACGGTTCAGTGGCTCAATCCCGATGCCTTTGTCTCGACGGTTGACCCGAGTACTGGGGCATGCTTGGGTGGCGACAGCCCCACGAATTGTCAATTCGGGAACCTCGGTCGTAACGCGCTACGCGGTCCCAATTTCACGTGGAGTGACTTCTACTTATCGAAATGGTTTCCCCTGACCGAGCAGTTGAAGCTCAGGTTTGACGTCCAGTTCTTCAACGTATTTAACCATCCGAATTTTGGACTTCCGAGCATGGTGCTGGCTGGCATTCCTGGGAAGCCCTCTACTCAGACTGGGTTCGGCGCTCTTACTTACACCACGTCTCCGCCAACGGGCTTACTCGGCGTCGGTTTGGGCGGTGACAGCACGCCCCGCATGATCGCGTTTCAATTGCGCTTGGAGTTTTAGACTCGACTCGTTCAGCGAGATGGAGTCAGAAGAGCCAAGAGGGCTAGATCGCTTGGTCTCGATTGATTCCCGTCGCCAATGCTCTTCGCACCAGCTAGCTCACATAGAGAATGAAAAACCGGTAGTGTTGATCGAACCGATCAACTCCCGTATTGTCGGCAACTCTTCCCTAATCTCCTGCCCGACCTGCTAATAGCCAGGCCCGATTAAAGTTGGTCGTGTTGAACCCAGCGATCGAGGTCGGACTATTTCCGGCTGGCGGGCGGCACGATACCGTTCATCCGCAGGTATTCCACCAGTTGGCCGTAGTGATCGGAGATGTGCCATACGGTAGCGGTCAGGGCAGAGAGTCGGTTTGAACCCCAGTACGGGCCGGTGTTCGGGTGCAATAGGTTCTTGTCGTTCGTTTCCGCGATAACCTTGTCGATCATTTTGAATGAATCCTGGAGATATGACAGGATTTCGGTTTTCGTCTTGGCGGGATTCGCCGATGTCGCATCGGGAGGGTGGTTTTTCGCCGGCCATCTGTTTCGCCCAGGCTTCGTTGGCGCACGCTACGTGCTTCACCTGCTCACCAAACGTGCGTACGTCCTTAAATTCGCCCTGAGTCGGCTTAAAGCTCCATTTGTCTTCCGGCATCGCCTCGGCCAAGCTGGTAAAGTCCTGCTCAATGTCCTTCCAGATGAAATTGATTGAGTCAGGAATGGTCTTGAGCTGCGGCTGGGCCTGCTGTGCAGACGCCCAACTCACCAGCAGCAACCCACTGATCAAGGCGCACAAACTTCTCCTCATAAGTCCTCCGATATATTTCTTACCGTCTCCTGTTGCGGCGAAACACAAGAACCATTGTTTGCTGCACAGTCCGTCAGTCACGGAAGAAGAGATTGGCCGGCGGATTACTACCGGTTAGCCCGTGATACGCCAAAAGTAGGGCCGGTCCGCATTATGAGCACAATGGCTTGACCTGTTCTTCATTTGAACGCCGAGCTGAACAGGGAACATTTTCAAGCGGTGGTGCTAATCCTGCGGAGTGAGTTCAAATACGGTAATCTCCGGCCGGGCCCCGAGCCGGATGGGAAAGCCGGTGGTGCCGATGCCGCGATTGACGTAAAGCTTTGCGCCTCGGTTTTCGTACCATCCGTTGGTATGGCGATAGATCAGGCGACTGAGGTTGAACTCACGGTGGACGGTCTCCAGCGCCAACTGCCCGCCATGCGTGTGCCCGGCCAGCACCAAGTCAATGCCCAACTCGGCGGCGCGATCCAACACGGTCACCGACGGTTCGTGTGCTAGCAGGATATTGATTGTCCCCGGCATCACCAATGCTTTGTCCAAGCGCCGGTAAATATCCCGCATCCATTCGGCTTCGGTTTCGCCTCGCGGGTCGTCGATCCCCATCAGGTTAACCGTCTCGCTGGCCAATTGGATGGACGCGCGCTGTTGGCGCAGGATGTGAATGCCTTGCTCGGCAAACAAACCGGCGACATACTCTTCGGTGTTGCTTTCCGATTCATGATTTCCCAGGCAACCGAAAACGCCTTGGGCCGCGCGCAGCCCCGCCAACTCACGAACCACCTCCCGTGCCGCGCTCGGGTCCCAGGCAATGTAGTCGCCGGTCAATACGATTAGATTGGCCTTCAAACCGTTCGTGATCCCGACGCAACGACGGATGTAGCCCGCTGTAGTGAAAGGACCCATGTGGACGTCGGAAAGCTGAGCGATGCGAAATCGGTCGAAGAATTTGGGCAGGCGCGCCAGTCGGATGCGCTGCCGCACGACTTCCACATCCTGCCGCTCGTAGAGCAGCCCATAACCCGCCGCCACAAACGGCGTGGCGCTGACCATCACGGCGGTGTGTTGCAAGAACAGGCGGCGGCTGGGCGAAGACGCGGCCTCGGAATTGCCGCTGACACCATGTTGCACCGGTTGGCGTACTTTCCGGTACGTCCAGACAGCCACGCCCACAAGGCGGTCAACTAGGCCGAAAGTCATCACCAACAAAAAGGCTAGCATCGACCCCACGAACCACCACCAGAACACCGCTTCCGTCACGATGATCGGCAGCCGGTAGAATCCCAGGCGGAAGGTGTGTCCTTGCGCGATCGTAGTCGGAAAGCTGTAGGCGACGACGAACAGATAGGCAAGAACCACGCCGATGGCAACTCGCCTTCGGCAAACTCTGCCACGCAGGAGCCACTCCCCGAGGTCAACCACGCGTTCAATCCAGAAAATCTGGCTTGCGATGAAAATCAGGAGCAAGGCCAAACCGACCAGCTCGAAAGAAACAAATTGATTGTTTAGGACGATGACGGCAGCCAGAGCAAAAATCAACAGCACCACGATCGCGCGCCAATAAGTAACGACGCGCCGCAACACTCGTAGGAAACCGCCGTTCATGGCTATCTTTGGACGAGCTAGACCGAGCGGTGACGCCATTCCGAATTACCTTTCCCCCGCAAGAAGCGGTAGGAACCTGAGCGCGGCAGAACGATCTAAGCGGGTATCCTCCGCCTTATACACCCCGCCCATCCCTCCTGCGCCGAGAGCAGAAACGATCTCGTAAGGGCCGAGTCTGATGCCAGGCGTTAATGCCATTTGACGTGGATTATACTCCTGGAAACAGAAGGCCCAGTTTCCTATTGAGGCTGGATAGCGCCCGATAATGGGAAACTCTCACACGTAACAACCCACAATTAGCCTTTCACCGATGATTCTGGATGGATTGTCGGCAAACCTTACCTTACCGGATTGTGTCAGGGTTGCCCGTCATCCGGCCGCAAACCGCGGCAAACCAACTGAGCTTCTAGCTTCGCACAAGGTTTCCAAGGCGGAGAGGACTCGCTGCAGCCATGTACGAAGCCAGACAAAGGCCGAACCGCAGGTTCGGCCTTTGCACGTTCGTCGATTAGCTCAAACTTATGGCATTCACACGAAGAATAGCGAGCACCTTGCCGGCTAATGGCTCTCGTCGCCCTGAGGGTCTCCGTCAGCATCTAGGCCCGCTAACGCACGGAAGTTTCTCCGTAAGAGCTGTCTGCTGACTCTTCGCCCCAGCATGCCGCCGTCCTCAAGTGAATGGTGATAGTGGAAGCCGGCGTAGATGCGCGCCCAAAAGACGTCCTCGAACAGGTCCCGTGTGTCGTCAAAGGTGTGCGTATGAACCCCATCGCTGAACACGCGGCTTTCGACGACAATGTGCACCTTTCGTGTGCGGAAATAACCACGGATGAGGCTGGACACTGCGCCAGTGAAACAACCGTGTGCGGCTGGATATTCCGGATGGCTGGGCGTTATCCCCAGCGGAGTCCAATCGGCATCTGTGACCAGATTCGGATTACCCCCGCCAACCCGAATCGAGGTTACCGGGCGCCAGAAGTTATACGTGAACTTGGCATTCCAACAACCGATTCCTGCATCCGCAGCGCCGGTCCAAAGGATGCCCATCATCCGGGCCGACTCCATAACGTTCAGATTGTGGCTGCTGACCAGGTTGTTGAAGGCGCCGGCATATTGCCACGCCGGGTGATCAGTCCAAAACAACCCGATTTCCGTTTGCGCCGGAGTACGAATCGTGCTGTCTATTTCGCCCAAGGTACGAGTCAAATTGTAATCGTCGATCCATTCCTCGCTGTCGAGCGGCGTTGGTCCGTCCGGAAGAAATTGCGAGTCACTGGTCATAGTGAACGGGCGCATTTGCGCGAGCCAAGGCGTCGCGGCAGGACCGAATTTTGGCGGCGTGGGCTGCCATATGCCCGGTCCACTCCCGGGGGTATACGGAACGTTGGCTTCGAGGCCGTCGCCCGTTCTCGCGGCGATCAGGGCGGCAGCCGCGGCTTCACCTACAGCGATGCCGGCGGCCTGCGCAGCGGGGCTCGCGCTAAGCTGGTTCAGCGAGGTCACAAACTGCGCGTCAAGTGCGGTTTTCTGGCTCTGAAAGTAAGTGACCAGGACGCGGTGGGCCGCTGCGATGGCGGCAGCTTCCTCGGAAGCGCCCGGCGCTGCATTTCCGTTGTAAAAGAAGGGCTGGAACCCTCCGTGAATCGCGTTCTCGGCGTCATAAACAGCGATGCTGGTGTAGGCAAACCAAACAGTTGAGGCCGCAGGGGACTTTCCGGCGTTGGTGACGATTGTCGTGGCAGCAATCGTATTCCAGTCTGTAACCACATTTTGAGCCTGCGCCGCGGCTCCTGCCAGCAGTACTGCCAGGTAGATCGCCGAAGTTCGGGCCCACACGGAAGTGATCATGTTCTTAATCTCCTTTTCGAACCGGGAAGCTGGTCTTCGCTCTGTAGAGGAAAGTTCCCAGGGAGGCGACCCGTTTGCGTTGCTGCGGGTAACGGTAGGACTCAAAAAATGGCCTGGCAACAGACAAAGGCGGACGGGTAGCAAATGTCCGCGTTTACCCGCTCCTATGAGTTGCTAACTGAACGTTGGACTTCGCGGTCCCATGGGATAGAATCCCGGCATTCCGCCCCGCGCACGGTTCTCTCATGGGCACCAGCAAACCTCAGCCACAGCTTCACTCCACCGAGGCTTCGGACGAACGCCTCGACTCCTGGAAGGAGATTGCCGGCTATTTGAAACGTGACGAACGCACTGTCCGCAGGTGGGAAGCAGAGGGCCTTCCTGTTCGCCGGAAAGTACACAAAAAC
>Ga0209647_1004386_pt1 | contig 10632 bp, 10 predicted proteins | sample GraSoi_2013_60cm_FD_185827 | JGI IMG/M metagenome (GOLD analysis project Ga0209647, IMG submission 185827) | Grasslands soil microbial communities from the Angelo Coastal Reserve, California, USA - Sample 9_17_2013_60cm (SPAdes) (version 2) | ecosystem: Environmental > Terrestrial > Soil >...
GGGTGCTTTCGGATCGTACGAGAAAGCGCCGCCAGAGCATCGGGTGGATCCCCCAAATCCAGACGTGGACACAGTAAGCTTCGGGCTGAGAATCGTGTTCCATTACGGGGCCAGCCTATCAGATGGACAACGCCTCGGCTCTTCCTAGCCCCCGGTTTGAAATGCTCTCCTAAAAGGGCGGCGGCCAGACGATAGGGAAGTTGTGCTGCTAGCGTAGCCTGCAGGTGCCGGAGCTCAGGGCTTACCCGCCCGGACAACAGCTCCGATACCGGAGATGTTATGCGCCGTTCGCCACAATGAGAGCAACCATCAAAACGCGGGGCTCGCAGGCTGAGCCTGCCGAAAATCGTATCAAAACGCCGATGCCGATGATCCTTCAGGTGGCGCAGACGACGACAACCGGGACACAACCGCGCAGCTTGACAATGACGCTGCAGTTGTTCGCAGACCACAATTTCTTGTAGCCGACCGAGTATTCGCTTGCCATCCGCGAGTTGCAAACCCACATCTTCGGCCGAGCGGCAAGCGCGAGGGTTCAGGGTAGCCAATTGCGTCGTCGTGATGCGACCATCCTCTCGGTGCCACTTTACCGTTATAGTGAACTGAATTTTGGCTTCTTTCTTCACTCGCCAGCCAAACATTGCGCGGACGCGATCGTCAAAAGGCCCCCAGGTTCATACCGGTCTCGAATTAACTGAAATCGACACCCTCTTCGACTCAAGCAGTCTCTTGGGAGGTAACCCGAAAAGTCGTTTGAAATGACGTGTAAGATGGCTCTGATCGACAAAACCGACATGGTGTGCAGCTTCGCTGATGGTGAATTTGCCTGTTGTCAGAAGTTCCTTCGCTTTTCTCACCCTGGCCTCGACCACATACTGATGTGGCGTCTGACCGGTAGACTCTTTGAACAGCCTGGTGAACCAACAGCGACTCATACTAACCGCCTGAGCAATCCCGGAAACAGTTAAGTCTGCATCCAGTTGATCTTGGATATATTCCACAGCACGCACCAGCTTTGCGCGTGGCAACCCACTAGGCTGCCTTTTCGGCTTTAGCAATGCTGCGCCATATTCCCGTAGGAGGTGAACGGCGAGCGCTGTTGATAATGCCTCGCCATACATCCGGTCAAGAGCATCGCCGCTCTGGATTCCCGCCCGCAATGCCATAGCAATGTGGTAAAGTGTAGGGTCGGTACTTCGTCGCTGCTCAACCAGTTCGATACGGTCTGAATCGAACTCCAGCCCCTCAGCAGTGCGGCTGATGAAAGCAGGGTCCAGAGCCAGAAAGAGAACGTTCGCAAATACAGCCCTCTGTACGTTCAGCCGCTGATAAAAAGGCTGATGGCTGGGGAATAAGGAAACCGAGCCTTTTGCCTTGAAGAAGCGCTGAAACCGGCCCTCTTTTTTGCATTCTCCAGTAACGGAGTGACCAATATGGATAACAATCACATGCCGTTTGAACATTACATCGGCCAGTTCACTGCTGGGAAAGCGATGCTGTTCCAGCACCATATTGTTCCATTTTGTGCCAACGCTCGAGAGAACAACCCGAGAAGGGGTACCGCCGGCAAAGAGTTCTCCGTTTGTGTGCCAGAGAGGAATACTGTGCGGGTACTTCATTGTAATTCTTCGCTCCACCGTGAATCGTTCGTTGCCAGCTTTGCGCCAAGCCGACTTCGCCACTCCTTACCTTCGATGAAGTCAAAAGCACTGACATCAAAGTTTAGGTACCAGGCGGTTTTTGCCCGAACTGTCGTAATCGTTGTTTTAACTGAACATCGCTTAGTCTCCGCAACGAAACCCTCGCGTTCCGAAAACTCGACCGAGGCCAGACTTTCCGGATTACCTTCGAATACGAGACCAGCGGCTTACCCTTTTGAGATGGAACGAACGTAAGTGTCGGCCGGTTTACTCAATCAAGCATCGAATCCTGTTCGCGGTCTCCACGCCCCGGATCGGCGTAGCGCAGAGGCGCTCAAAGCCCTCGGCCGTTCTGAGAGCGTTTTCTACCAAAGAACTATACGAAGCTCCAAGACCACCACAACGTCTTCAATGTATCTCTGCGGGAGACAGCAGATGACTTATGAAGACCAATGCAACAGCGAGCCTTGAACCAGATACTCACGCGGCAGATTTCGCCCAGCGGGTACGCTTGAATCAAGCGAAACTCACCACTGAACTACGGCCACACTACGACTTCATCGTCTGTGGTTCGGGCTCCTCCGGTTCGGCGGTAGCGCGCCGGTTGGCCGAAGATCCAGATGTCACCGTACTGTTGCTTGCCGCAACGATCCAAGAGCTATCGGAAAGAGGCCCAAATCTGTTGATCGCCGAATGTTATCACATTGTGCCAATCCGATATTGGAGAGTTATTGTTCTCAGTCGATGTGGGATAACCACAGAATTCGAAATATAAGGCACCAAAGAAACTCGAATCGCTGCAGCAGGTGGAACTGACTGCGCTCGCCGTTGACAAGAAAGTGAGCTCTAGAGAAACCAAACCCAAATCGGGTGCGAAAATGAATGAACCACTAAAAGGAAACCGACACATTTCTCAGCCAACCATGCCCCCTCCTTCGAGCTTAGTTCGCCTCGTTGCTGCTAGCGTGGTCGGGACGGCAATCGAGTTCTACGACTTTTTTCTATTCGCCACCGCTGCCGCACTCGTTTTCAACAAGGATTTCTTTCCGACAAGTAACCCTTTGACTGGCATCTTTCTTGCCTTCCTTACATACGCGGTTGGGTTTCTGGTTCGACCCATCGGCGGAATGGTGTTTGGTCATATAGGCGACAGACATGGCCGACGTCTTGCGCTCGTGCTCACCCTTAGTCTCGGGGGCACCGCTACATTCTGCATGGGGTTGTTACCCACATTCTTTCAGGTTGGTGTGCTGGCACCTGTGCTACTAACTCTTCTACGATTGATTCAAGGTTTTGCGTTAGGAGGAGAATGGGGCGGCGCCGTATTGTTAGTTGCGGAGCATTGCCCAGCACAGCATCGCGGTTTTTGGACATCGCTGCCGCAGACCGGCGGTCCGTTGGGCAACCTGCTGTCAACCGCTATTCTTGCCCTGTTTTCGATGATCATGAGCAACGAAGCGTTTCTGGCGTGGGGATGGCGGGTACCTTTTCTCCTTTCGGCAATCCTCGTATTTGTTGGACTCTATGTTCGCATACAGGTGGAAGAATCGCCGCTCTTTGTCGCGACGCGCGCTCGCGATCGAGTCCAAAAACATGAGATTCCTGTGATGGAGGTCTTTCGGCGTTATAAACGCAGTATGTTAATGGCGATGCTGGTGCGAATTGGCGAGAACACCAGTTTCTATATGTTCACGACATTCTTAGTGGTTTATGCCACTCAGATATTGAAGACTGAAAGAGCACTAGTGCTGAATGCGATCACGATTGGTTCAGTCTTCCAGGTGTTAGGATTTGTTGCAGCCGGGGCACTTTCTGACCGGATCGGACGCCGCCCCACAACCTTACTTGGGGCTGTCGGGATTGCGGTTTGGATTTTCTTTTTCTATGAGCTCATCGACAAAGCGATCCCAGCATTATTTACGATGGTTCTGATTGTCGGCTTGATGTGTCACGCGCTGATCGCAGGCGGATCCGCCGCCTTATTCGGTGAAATTTTTGCCACTCGGGTCCGGTATAGTGGTGCCTCCATCGGATACCAACTCGGCAGCGTTCTCGGGGGAGCGGTTGCGCCATTGATCGCAGTCCGCCTTCTCGAGATTTACAAATCTGTGGTACCAGTGGCTATCTACGTGGCATTCGCTGCGATGCTCACAATAGTCGGTGTGCTGATGGCACCCGAGACGCGCGGGCGTAATCTGGAGGAAGTGGATCGCTAAGAACCAGATTTCAATAAGTAACACGCTCAATGAAGGAGATGCATGGCGAATTATTGTTTGGTCCACGGTGGATGGCACGGCGGCTGGGTTTGGAAGCGCGTTGCGCGATCCCTGAGAGAAGAAGGTCACGATGTATATACACCTACGATGACCGGACTCGGAGAGCGCAGCCATCTGCTGAACGCGACGATAGACCTGCTCAACCACGCACCGCAAACACGACAGGCAAGGGTTAAGCAAAACATCCAGGAGATTTAATGAGAATCGCATTTTTAGGTGTTCGCGTACCAGGCCACCTCAATCCAATGACTGCGCTTGCGCACAAGCTGAAAGCTCGCGGGCATGACGTCGTGTTCATCTCCATTCTCGACACCGAGCCCTACGTTCGCGCAGCACAGCTTCCATTCATCCCATATTGCGAGAAGGAGCTTCCGTTAGGATTGGTACGCCAGGAGGCAGAACAGCTGAGCAAGCTACAGGGTCAAGCCGCACTAGAGTTCACCATTCGCGTGGTTGCCAGCGGATTGAAGGCGTTCTTCAAGAATTTGCCTCAGACGCTGCTGGAAGCTCGCGTGGACGCATTGGTGCTTGATCAGGTCGATACCGGACTTGGGTTAGTTCCGATGCATCTCGGCATACCGTATGTCCATATTTCGAACGCTCTTCACCTCGATTACTCAGGGAATACCCCACTTTGTACTTTTGACTGGCCGCATGAAACGACTCCAGAGGCACTGGCTCGAAACCAGGCAGGTGTGCGCGGATTTATGCAGGCGTTAGAACCAGTTACGTCCGTGGCGGACGCTTATGCAGCGCAGGTCGGATTGAATATCGACTGGAGCGATCCTCTCGCTACTATGTCCGAACTGGCATGGCTCACGCAGACGCCCAAGGAGTTCGATTTCGAGAGTCCTCACTGGCCTTCCCAGTTTCACTACACGGGCCCATTTCATGATGGCCTTGGCCGAATCGAGCCGGACTTTCCCTGGGATCGCCTGACGGGCGAGCCGCTCGTTTATGCCTCGATGGGCACTTTGCAGAACGGCCTCGAATCAGTGTTCAGCGCGATTGCGCAAGCGGTCGAGCCACGCCCGGGGATGCAGCTTGTGCTTTCTATCGGCGACGGCCTCGATTCTAAGCAGATCCGTTCGTTGCCAGCCAACAGCATTGTTGTAAACCGCGCACCACAGATCGAGCTGCTTAAGCGTTCGGCTTTATGCATCACCCACGCCGGTCTGAATACTGTACTCGAATCTCTGACCCAGGGGATTCCGATGGTTGCGATCCCGGTTACGAATGATCAGCCCGGCGTTGCCGCGAGAATCGCGTACACGAAAACTGGCGCATATGTACCCATACAAGAGATGACGGCTTCTCGACTCTCATCTCTGATCGACGAGGTTTTGAGTAATCCGGAATACCGCAAAAATGCCAACCACATGAAGCAGGTGATAGCCGAAACAAACGGACTCGAGAAAGCAGTAGACCTACTAGAACAGGCTTTCAATCTCGCCTAGCCACTGCAAAGGGATTGAGCCACTCCATCACTATTATACGCAGCTAAAATCCCTCACGATCAAACTAATAGAGAACAATTAGTAGGCTTTTCTGCCTGGCTTTACGGCGAGAAAGAGAGCCTTCCTGAGTGATTATAAATCGACGCAATTTCATAAGGAAGACGTTGGATCAATGCTTATCGGTGTGGGAGCTAACGAAACTGTCAGACGGCAGAAGAAAGAGTAAATTGCAATGAACACACACAAGATCATTCTCGAGAATGCTTCAACGGAAGCCACTACCTCTGATCGGATTCTGCAAACCGCTTTAGCAGCCTGGAGACAATGGAATTTTGTTGAAGTCGTAGATCAGTTTAACGACCAATTCACATTCATCGACCATGCACTCGGACTCGAATTTAAGCACAAGGAACGCTTGACCGAATTCTTGGGAAAGATAGGTGAACGCTACCCGGATTCGGAAAGAAAAATCAACAGCATCTTCAGCGGTGGAGACCGCGTCATTGGTGAATGGACGCTTACGGATATTCAGACCGAACTTTTTCTGGACGGGAGTTTGCGAAAAGTGCCAATTTGCGCGCGAGGCGTATCGGTCGTGCAGATAAAGAATGGGAAAATTAGCCAGTGGTCTGACTATTACGACCAACTGAAATCCCGGCGCTACGGCGTAGTGTCCTGGTTCACCGAGTGGAATTGAGCTCTGACCCGAGTTGTTCGGCAAAATTCACATCGATATGGTTCTCCATGAGGCGCCGTGCCTACCGTTGATGGCACTTGAATGTCGCTTCATTGCCAGTTGGTTGTTGGCTGCGCCGGCAACGATCGAGACGCGAAGATCCCCGATGGTTCGTTCGCTTAGTGTCCCTCCGAGTGCACAAGGGGCGTAAACATCAGCCTCTGCCGCAGGACAGTGGTCAGGCGGCACGATTGTAGCACCGAGCTGTGTTCGGGCCTTTTCCATGAGTTCAAGGTCGATGTCCGAAGCGATGAGGATGGCGCCGGTGTTGCGGAGAAGTCTTTGCGGAGGAAAGTCAGTTAATTCCCCTGGCTACTATTTCGAACCGACCATCTTGATAAACACGACGGATAACATGTCTGTGGCGCCTGAAGAGATTTTCGGACCTGTATTGTGTGCGATGAGCTTCAATAGTAAAGACCTGGACGATATCGCCAGGCGAGCGAATGATAGTCCTTCCGGTGTGTGCGCAGGCATCTGGACTCGAAACCTAAGTTCAGCACACAAACTAGCGCAGCGGATTAAAACAGGAAGTGTGTGGATAAACTTGCACCATTACTTTGACCCTGCGCTGCCCGTTCGGTGGATACAAAGAGTCTGGATGGGGACGGGAGCAGGGAGCGGAGGCAGTGCGTACTTTCACGGAGGTGAAATGAATCTGTGCCGCACTTTGAGCGGTTGGTTTGCGAGATGCCGTGTTAGCCCACGCCGATAAGCATTGATCCAACTGTCGCCCTTATGAAATCGCGTCGTTTCATGATCACTCAGGAAGCCTCTCTTTCTCGCCGGAAAGCCAGGCAGAAAAGCCTACTAATTGTTCTCTATTGGTTTGATCGTGAGGCATTTAAGGAGTGCCTCAATTCCTTTGCAGTGGCTAGGCGAGTTTGAAGCCTGTTCTAGTAAGTCTTGCCCGGATCAGCGGAGCGACGAGCCGTTCAAAGTCCTCGGTTGTTTGTTCTGAAACCAGCTATCTACCAAAGCACCGCGCAAAGCTCCGAGACAAACACAACATTTTCAATGAACCTCTGCGGGAGAACGCAGACTCATGAAGACCAATACAAATAGTACAGCGACCGCCTTGGAGGCAAGGGACAAAGATTTCGAACGAATGATAACAAATTCTTCGGCTGTCGGGCAGGCATGAGACCGGAAGATCAAAAGAATAGAAATCCCGAAATTTCAACAATTGCGGCAACTGAGACAAGAAGGGATAGCCGTTCTTAAAATGGTCTATTCCCACGATTGCCGATTCGCTCGGCAGTCAAAAGAACAAAATAGCCGACACGCAGCATCCAATATAAAAATATGAGGCACGGGAGTATCTCACGGTTTGCCAAGAGCGGCTTGAGGCATACCGAGAGGCCAAACGTCGCCAGGCGCGCGCAAAGCAGGAAAGCGAATTGGCTGAGAAGATTCTCAGTGCGTATAACGCCAGTTCGACCGCAATCTTGGCGCAGATCTACAGAGCCGTGGAGAAGGAATTTAGCGAGTATTACCGCATCGTTAACCACGATGACGAAGCTGAGTTTGAGGGGAAGCTCACTCCATCGCTCGGAAAGCTAGGGTTCGACGTCGATTTCTTTGGCCGCGGATTCTTTCCGCCGGGTGCATACCACAGTGAGGGCCATCAAGACAGCATGGGATTGTGTCTCTATCTCGCCCTCATGAAGCATACGTTGGGGAAAAACTTCACGTTTGCCATTCTGGATGATGTGCTTATGTCGGTCGATGCGGGCCACCGGCGTGAAATATGCACGTTGTTCAAGACGAAATTCCCTCGCACGCAGTTTCTGATGACCACGCACGACCCCATATGGCTGCAGCACATGGCGACGGAACAGATCATTACCTCGAAATCCTCCGTCCACTTTCGAAAGTGGACCGTAGACGACGGCCCTATCGTTTGGGAGGGCGGGGAAGTGTGGGATGAAATAAAGCGCGATCTCGATCAGGATGACATTCCAAGCGCGGCGGCAACCCTTCGCCGGTACCTGGAGTACATTTCCGGGCTCCTGTCACACAAGCTCCGCGCCAGCATCGAATATCGCGGAGACGCCCAATATGATCTTGGCGAACTTCTGCCGGCCGTCGTTGCAGCGTGCAAGAAGCTATTCAGCAAAGCGCAGGAGGCAGCGAATTCGTGGAATAAGAAAGAAGAAAGCGGCCGCCTGTCCGGCTATCAAAAAGAGTTCAGTTCAAAGGTCGACAAATCGCAAGTCGAACAGTGGGCCATAAATAAAAGCATTCACTACAATGAATGGGCTCAGTTGAAGAAGCAGGATTTCGCCCCGGTAGTGGAGGCCTTCAGGGATTTGCTTGAGTGTTTCCGTTGCGGTTCGTGCCGAGGACTCATCTATGTCTCGCCTGGTAAGGGTCCGAAAGAAAGCCTCTGGTGCGATTGCGGCGCATTTAATCTCAACCTGAAGGCAAAGGGAAAGAGCTAAGGTTCGAGCCCCGCCGGGGTACCCCGGCAACCTAACTGAGTGTAGCTGTAGCGAACTAAGAACATAATCAGATGGCTACCTCTGAAGATCACGGAGGAGCAAGTTGACACTGTCCGGATCGAACTGATTGGAGGTATTTGAGCGCGTTTTCTGACGCCCTCTTCGAGGCGTTCTCGTGCGCCGCCGAGACATGTAGCCCCAAGGACCTCCGGAATCTTCTGGCGGACAAGGCTGCGCTCCACCAATGCAAACGGGGTATGCTCGCGCTGGATTCAGTGCGAGGATTTTTTCTACACGAATGTCATGCTCCCAGTTGTCACCGAAATCATACACGTATTCGAACTCTTCGTGAGGTTTGAAGCGAAAGTCTGATAGTCTGACCTTATCGGGATTATCGGCGAAGCTGATGCCGCCTTCGTAAGCGACACCATACTCCTTTCCGCGAATAATAAATTGGTGCAGATGGCAATTTGCCCAACCCATGACCAACTGCACGGTTTCATGAAGTGTCCTGATGGTCGTTTCATCCCGAACTAAGACGCGTCGCCAAACGGCTGGATGGACGTCTCGTAGGATTACCTTGAATTGATACACATTCAACGCCATCTATCGTATCTTAAAGCTTGGGCAGATTGGGGCGTGTTTAGCTGCTAAACCGACTTTTTCCCAGAACGCTTTTTTTCGTTCCCTTTTTTCGCGATCGATTTCGACGCTTGTTTTCCCTCGCCTACAGCTTTGTGGTTCGCCGCATCTGCTACTTTTTCCGAAAGCATCCGCGCTCGCGCCTGACGGATCGCCTCGTGCAATTTCTTCGCCAGCAGGTCGCGCGGCGGGAGCACGGTAAGGTACTCCGCCACCCGAATGCTGGACTTGGCCAGCTCCATCAATTCGATGCGCTCCTGAGACTTTTCAGAGCAGAGGATCAAACCCAGAGGCGGTTCCTCATGCGCTTGCTGCTCGTGCTTCGCCAACCAGCGCAGGTAAAACTCCATTTGCCCGGCATGCTCCGGGCGAAATTTCTCCAACTTGAGCTCTACGGCCACCAGCCGCCGCAGTTTACGATGATAAAGCAACAGGTCGATATAAAAGTCTTCATCGTCCACCTTGATCCGCTTCTGCCGCTCAATGAAGGCGAAACCATTGCCGAGTTCGAGTAGGAAAGATTCAATCTCTCGCAGGATCGCAGCTTCCAGCTCTCGCTCGCTGTAGCTGTCGTGAAGTCCGAGAAAATCAAGGATGTAAGGGTCGCGGAAGACCAAATCGGGAGTCAGGCGGTCTTCAGCGCGCAGCGCTCGGAGTTCTTGTCCTGCGAGTTCAGCAGGCTTTCGCGAGAGGCCCGTGCGCTCAGAAAGCATCCCGTCGATCTTTGTTCGCAACGTGCGCACGCTCCAGTTCTCCAGTCGGCACATCTCAGCGTAAAAATCCCGTTGGAGCGAATCTTTCAGCGGTAGCAGTTCGACCAGGTGGCTCCAGGTCAATTGTTGCGACAGCGTCGCAACAATCTTCGGATCGGGAAACCGTTCAGCGAATTGCATCATTCGGGTGAGCGCCGCTTTGTTCCAGCCGCGGCCGAACTCCTCGGTTAATTGTCCCGACAGTGTTACAACAATCTGCTCGCCGTATTCCGCTCGCTGCTCATGGAGCACATCCCGGCGAATCCGCTGGCCAACCTGCCAATAGAGCAGTGTGCCCGCCGAATTGACGGCTCGCGCTGTAGCCGTCCGCGTCTGCTCGATGAGGACGCGGATGTCTTCGAACAGATCGCTCGGCTTCGCGGCGGTTGTAAGTTTCCTGGCTTTTGTCATCAAAATTATAGGTTGGCCCTATCAGAAGAGGATTCCTTGTTGGACACGGGGAGGGGGAAAAACGCCGATCATCATCCAGGGATTGGCAGCCCAACCATGATAGTTGAGAGTGGACCCAGAAAGAAGTGCAGGTCAGTGTTCATGAAGGAGAGCGCCAAAAAGTCGGGGGTCAAGCCGCCTTGCGCTTTGGCTCCTGCGTTTGTGGTTGCGACCTGAATTTTGGATACCAACGACGGAATAGGTCGTCCAGATCCTCGTTGAGGACCCTCGTCCT
>Ga0209647_1004388_pt1 | contig 10628 bp, 15 predicted proteins | sample GraSoi_2013_60cm_FD_185827 | JGI IMG/M metagenome (GOLD analysis project Ga0209647, IMG submission 185827) | Grasslands soil microbial communities from the Angelo Coastal Reserve, California, USA - Sample 9_17_2013_60cm (SPAdes) (version 2) | ecosystem: Environmental > Terrestrial > Soil >...
CGTGCTCTCGACCATCGCGATCATCATTGCGGTTGTGGGTGGCGCAGCGGTCACCACTTTGCTCAAGGACAATACGATGTTCGGTTGGTATGCGATCGGCCTCGTAGTTGGCTTTTTGGCCTATCTGGCTGTTGGCTTAACACTGTACGGCAAACAGGAGCTGCAGTTTTGGCAGATACCTCCTGCGGCGGCCACACCTATCGCCCCGCCAGGTGCTACCCCTCCGGATGTCGAGCATGGAGGGTGAAGGTCGGGCCGCCTCCTGCCCCACGCAAGGGTAGAAAGTCGAGGGTCGCGAGAGCCAGGTTCATCGACGAGGGCAACCCTATGGTATATGTGCGCCTGGTGGCAGCTATGGATGTGCTCGCGGTCGACGACTGGCCGAGCAGCGGAAAGAGATGGCAGCACGACGGCGAGCCGAGCCGCATTACCCAAGAAGAGAGGAGCCTACGTATGATCAAGGCATGCAACCAGGGCGATCACGAGCTTGCCCTCTCCACCTACACGCACAGGAGCAAGGCGCTGAAAATCCTGGTGGCCGATCATGACCGCGACCTGGTAGACCTGCTGAGTTTCTGGCTCAAGAGCCAGGGATATGACGTGGTCCGGGCATTTGATGGCGAGCAAGCCATCCGACGCTGGCATGAAGCCTGGCCAGACCTCGTGCTTCTTGACCTGCACCTGCCGAAACGCGATGGCTTCGCAGTCTGTCAGCAGATGCGCAGTGAAACACATGTCATGGCCTTAATCCTGACCGGAAGTGCTTGTGAGGAGGATGAGGTTCGTGGCTTAGAGCTGGGAGCCGACGATTACCTGCGCAAACCATTCAGTCCCAGGCAACTGCTGGCGCGCATCACCGTGGTGATGCGCCGCGCATCACAGGCGCACCCAGAATCTGCTTCACCAGTGATGACTGCTGGGCCAATCACCCTCGATGCGCTGCGCCATGAGGTCCTTCGGGGTGGGCGCAAAGTGAAAGTGACGCCCACCGAGAGCCGCCTGCTCCATTTGCTGCTGACGCATCCAGGACAAGTGTTGACACCGGGCATCATCAGCAGGCGCATATGGGGGCACGACGAGGGGGGAAATACCGACCTGATCAAAACGCATATTCACCACCTGCGTCAGAAGGTGGAGTTCGATGCGAAGAGCCCTCGCCATATTCTGACGGTGCCAGGCAGGGGATACACCTTCACTGTAGCTGCTGAGCACTGAACAACAGGCTCGATCCACCAGCAGCAGAACAGAGGACCATCCTGCTTGGAGCAGATCCTGAGAGGGGGAGGCACACATGAAAAACGCCAGAGAACCTGAGAGACGCATGGGGTTCACGCTCCGGCAGTGGAGAAGGAGAGCACCAGGGATCAAGCGACGATGTGGAAGACAGCACAACGCGCCAGTGCCCTCGGCTGCGATACCGGAGCGTTGCAGGCTCGTTCATGCGCTTGGAGCTGAGCTCGCGCTCGCGCTCCTGCTGTTTGCAGTGTTAGGCATGGGGGCAGCAATCACAGGCGCCGCCGCTCGGACGCCGCAGCAACTGTCTGTCAGTTCAGCGGCCAGACCGACGAAAACACCTCCGCCCCGGCATTCTCCGACACCGACAACAGTCCCTTCGCCGACGCCTGCCCCGGCTCCTTCGCAGACCTTGACTGCTCCCCCCACGACGATAGCTACAGTACAGGCTAGAGCAACACCTCCTGTCAAAGCGACACCCCCATCAGTCGGCCGGCAGGCAGGTGGCAGTCAAAGGCGACCTCACTCAACACTGCCCACAAGTAACCCGGCGGTGCAACAGCCATCCCGAGTTCAACAGCAGGGGGAGGGAGCTTTTTCCCCTCTCGTGCTAGGCATCCTGAGTGGCATCGCCGCTGTTGCACTGCTCGTGGCTGTTGGACGCTGGCTGCTGCGGAAATGGCTGCTGCCTGTGATGAAGGTGAAGGTGCCTCCCGGTGGTGCTACTCCCTGGGAGCGTGTGCGTCCCACGAGCCTGCATAAAAGTCAGGACAGTGCTGGCTACAATAGGCAGCAATTACCCACGACTGATGCCTTCATCCCGGCCGCTAGAATCACTGTTCCCTCCCGCCCGTCCACCGCGAGCAAGGGTATGCCCAAATGGCAGGCAAGGCCGTCTACGCGGCACCTCCTGAGGCCAACGAGGTTGAAAGCAATCCATACGAGCGGCACGCCAGCAGCAGTCAAGAGCAGCAGTGCAATCCTTCCCAGGCAAAACGGCCAGCCAATGGCACCCATGCGTGAACGAGAGCGCGCGAAAAACGCGGAAGAACTGCGCTGATGGGCTCATGTGGCACTTCAGATGCGCCCTGTCGTTACACCCGTGAAACCCTGGTGAGTGGCCGCTTGCTGGCAGGGCTGAAGATCGAGGACCTTGCCAAGGCCCTGGGCAAACAGCCGGGAGCCGTGCGTGTGTCACAATTTCGCGCGTTGCGGGCGTTAGCGGAGCACCTGGGGCCCTCGCATGGGCCAGGGCGTAAAGGCAAAGGAGAGCGGCCATGAATCCCGAAGAGTACGTGGATCGCTTAATCGAGAGACGCGAACGCGGAGCAAAGCAGCTTCCTGTGATCACTGACGAGGTCGAAGCCAGCCTGGCTGCCGCGGAGGTGCTGACGCAACTGCGGGAGATCGATGTCCCACCGGAGTTCGCCGGCTATCTGGAGCTCTACCTTCGAGCTCATGCCCGCAACTTTGGCCAGCAGACCAGCAATGCCATCCCGTAGCTGCTTTGCCAGCAGGTGCTGAGCGCGAGGCAGCCGAGCTGGATCTCGACAGGGTTCTCACCCAGGAAGAGCAGACAGTCCGCCACCTGCTGGACCAGGAGGATTGGCCGGTGCGGCTGGCCTTCACGGGGCGGCTGGGAGCCCGGGGCGACGCCGTTCCAACGGTGACGCATGTCATAGTACGGCCTCAGAGCAATGGAACGCTGCTGATTACCTTGACAGGCACGCACTTTGCGCCAGACGCTGAGCTGATCATCGACGGGCGACCGGGGGGGCATGGTGAGCCAGAGCACCTCGCAGCAGGTAGCCGCGGTCCTGGGTAGTTCAGCATGGTCTGCTGTCCCACACACTCTTGGTGTGCGCAATCCCGACGGGACGGCTGCCCAGATGGCTCTCGGTGACGAGAGTGATGGCCATAACAGATATGGCCCACCTCAGCCCAACGACAATTCTGTGAATGACACCGCTGAGACTCCCTACGTCCTGAAGGCAACCGGGCCGATCTCGGCTCTTTTCTGTAATGTGATGGAGAAACTCACGGGATCGTGCTCATGCCGACCCCTCCTTGGGTGCTTGTTCATCAGCCTGAGTAGCCCTGGGCTGCACTTCCCACACCGTCCGGGGCAGGTAGAAGCGTTCCACACCATCCTGGAGCAGTCGTACCCCAAACGTGTAGCGCAGCCATTTCTTGCGCTCAGGGGCGGTGAACGTGACATCTTGCCCGCGCCGGTTGCCGGTAAGGTATCCCAATCCACCGGGGGTGTCCACGAGTTGATTGATGCAGGATGGATGAGGTTTCACGCCGTCATCCTCTTCCACCACTTGCACACAGCGCACGGGGAGATATCCACTCGGGGCAAGTGACTGAGCTGGTGAAGGGTTGGTGAAGGGTTGTGTCATCGCTTGGGATCGCCTTGCATCGGCTTCTGGTGCTGGTTCAGATGTATTCACAATGGATGAGTTGGTGAAGGGTGTGAAGGGTTTTTCTATGTTTTTCCCCTTATGAAGGGGGTCATTTTTCAGAATCCAAAAAAACCTGGCGCAACCCTTCACACCCTTCACCCGTTTTTTGTTCAAGGTCGTCTCCCCTGGCTTCTGATGGACGCTCAAGGGTAATCTGGTGGACGGCGGTACCCTTCACCAACCCTTCACCCACCTCCGCGGCAGCCAGTAACCCGATGCCCTGGTACACTCGCCCGATCCTGGTGGTTTTCTTCTCGAAGCGTCGGCTCACTTCGTTGCCAAACAGGGTGGCATTCACGCCGCTGCCAAACTGGTTCTCTTTACACCAGGTCTTGTATGCCTCGTACAGGATGCTGGCCTTGACGTGGGCATCGGGGTGCACGAGGCAGCACGCGGTGAGGAATTGCAAGATTTTATCTTCCTCATCGCGGTACTGCTCGGTGGCTACCTGCACGCTTGGCGGGATCGCGAGTCCGCGCTGTTGCCAGGCCAGGCAGCCTCGTACCAGCCAGGCCAGGATCCCGCTTGTTTCCTGCCGCAGTTTCGCTTTCAGGTCGGGATCGGCCTTGCGTTCATTGGGTGCCTTTGGGGCTTCCACGAAACGGACCCCAAACTCAAGCAGGCAGGCCCGCGACCAGAAGGCTTTATCGCGCGCATCGGCATGCGGCTTGTAGTTGGTCATGAGCAAGAGTTTGTGCGTCGGGCTAAAGCTGTACTGCCTGCCATGCAACTGCCGGGCGGAGATCTCGCCCCCGCCGGTCAGCAGTTTGATCTGGGCAATATTGAGTTTATCGCCCTGCCTGGTCTCGCTGCCCCACACCAGGCGTTTGCCTTGCAGGTCCACCAGGTGCGGGGTCGGCGCGCCGCCCGCGCGGAATTTGTCCTGGGCGACGAACACATCGTTACTCACCACGCCGACCAGCGGCCCCAGCACGCTCTTGATCGTCTCCAACAGCGTATCCTTGCCGTTGCGTCCTTCCTCCCCGTAGAGGATGGCAAAGAGGTGATGCGCAGTGGAACCGGTGATACTGTACCCCAGGAGGCGCTGCAGGAAGGCGATGAGGTCGGCGCGTTCCTGCTCGGGTTTGTCGGCAAAAAGCTCATCGAGGAACCGCTCGAAGCGCGGGCAGGGAGTATCGATGCCTGTCCACGCGGTCGGGATGGCGGTCCTGATGTAGTCCTCGGGACAACCTGCGTGCAACTCGCCGGTGCGTAAATCCAGCACGCCGCTCTGACAGGCGAGTAACCAGGGGTTGGTGTCCCACTCTCGGGCGGTGATCTTTAAGTAGGCCTGGGCGTAGGTCAGGATGGCCTGCACCCGTTGGAGTTTCTTGAGCACCCTGGCCCGTCCAATGAGGGCGCCGGTCATGGCTTTGAGCCACTGGTAGCGTTTGAGCAGGGGATCATCGCTCCTGCTGTCCATCAACACGCCTGGATCAAGGCGCTTTTCGGCTTCGGCAGCCTCTTCGGACAGGCGGGCGCTGGCATCGAGATAGGCGGATGCCAGGTGGTTGCTGGCGAGCAAGAGCGCGTGCTTGCACTCATCGCGCTCCCAGGAGTTGCCGCGCCACTCGTACCACATCTTTTCGGTGTGGTCATAGATGCACTGGCCCCGGAAGAGGTGGGCGTACAGCCGGGCATCGCCCTCTTCTTCGTCGCGCAGGCAGTCGAGGATGAACTGCAAGTTGGTTGCTGGCAGCTCTACCTCGTGCAGATCGCCCGGTGCGAGGCCCTTGCGTCGAAATTGAATGACCTTGCGTTCTTGCTGCGGGCTATACGTCTCGGTGCAGGTGCTAATGGCCCGCGCAATCGTCCCTTGCCCATAGGTTTCTCCCGATCTCGCAGGCCGGTCCCACTTCTCGCGGCGATAGAGTGCTGAGCATCTGAACAGGTGATCCATACGGGAGGCATCCTTGCCTGTCCAGAAGGCGAGTAAGTTGCACAGGGCTAACTCCGCCTCGGACTGTGAGGTGTATCCGGAGGTATGCCCATGCCACAGGGCGCGGAACGTTGCGCCGTTTTTTGCCTCCATTGCCGCCTCGAGCAGGGCACTGTCGTCCAGGCCTCCCGGATCCTCTCCCGCTGCACGCTGCTGTCTTGGCCTGGGCGCGGTGAGTTCTGCATAGATGGCCTGCAGGTCGGGGCATGCCTCCAGCGCGGTCGGTGTACGCGGGAGATGGTGGCCGGTCACGGTGAAGTAACGCCGCTCACAGTACAGCTCAATCGCGGCATCAGGCCTGGGGGCATCGGGCACGCGCCGCCGCACACCACTCGGCACGGTAGCCCGGACCAGGATATGCACGCCCGTCTGACTCGGGGAGTACTCTGCATAACTTGGCAATCGATCCAGGTACGCTTGTGCCCAGGAATCAAGGCTGCCATCCTCGTTGACACAGTGATCCAGGTCTACGCCGGTATAGTCGCGGTGAAACATAAACCCCATGCCATGATAGGGCCGTTTGGTCTGTAACGAGCGTTTATAGGCGCGGCATGCGTGTTCGTAGGTGGCCCAGGTCGCGGGGTTATCGGATTCGGCCCTCCTGCCGGTGGTGGGGCTGTACGGGACTTTGGTCCGTTTCCCCTGACGCTCTTCCTGGCGCCAGCACACCCACTGTGGATGGCCCTGGAGTTCTTCCAGAGCGGGGAAGTTTCGTAGAGACGAACGGTCTGCTTGTGCTGTCATGTCTCGTGTGAGCCTCCTAAGCCAAGAATCTCAGCGGTATCGGCAACGGTGAGCGGCTCTTCCAATGTCTGAACCGCTTGCATTGCCCTGGTCGTGTGCCTGCACAGAGGATGCACCTCCCAGAAGCGTGTGGTGCATGTGCCTAGCTTGCAGGCGGGGAAAGGTGGCCAGAATGCGCTGTGCCGAGTAGTATTTGCCGCCTGTCCAGGGCAAGAGCGAGCGGAGAGGCTTGGTCATGCCTGTACCTCGAGCCGTTCCATGCGCAGGCAATGCATGGCGCTGCCGATCGCGTCCAAGAGGTCGTTTGCCAGCCCGGACAGGTCGCCGACCTGCCAGTAGAAGCGCTCGCCCTCCTGCGTGATCCGCAGGCCCGCGCTGCGCATTTCCACCAGCAGGCGGCTCGTGCTCACCACCTGATACCCTTGCCTGCGGGCGGCAGGCCGTTTGCGCTCCGTGCGCCGGTCATACTTCATATGGCAGGCAGGGCATAACGCCCGCAGTTCCGCCTCCTGGTTGTCGGGATCATGGTTGATATGCGCGGCGTGCAGGTACACCACGTAGGGACTTTTGCTGCGTTTGCCCACCCGCAGCACGCCATGCGGGGTCCCGCAGTCTTCGCAACGATAGCCAGCACGCGCTAAACAGGCTGCGGCTCTGGCTTTCCAGTCAGTCGGATAGAGGTCCTGTTGCATGGGGAACGCCTCCTTGAACTTGCCAGCCGGAAAGCACTCTGCTAGAATAGACAGAGAAACCTCCTGCTGGCTGCGCTATGCTATGACAGGTTTCAATCGCGCTCGTCCCGGATGCGTGTAGGCCACGGGCGAGCGTTGTTGTTGGGTCTGTGTGCTGACCCAGGCAACCGTAGATCGTCTTCGTCGGTTCGACTAAGGCCAGCAGCCGCGCCAGGTGCGGGGCATACTCGTGTAGATCGCGCAGGAGGGCTAACACCTCCGGCTCAAGTGCTCGCTGTTTGTCAAGCATGGCTTGCTTGCTCGATCTCATGGATGTGTATTTCCTTTCAGCATTGGCGTACCTGCATGCCCGCGCACAGGCCACAAATGGTGCCATCGGTGGCGATGAAGGAGTAGCCGCGCTCGGTTTGCCCGCTGCGCCGGCTTACGTACAGGTTGCCCGCGTGTTCGACCCGGCCCTCGATCCAGTGCCCGCCGAGCAGCACGGCAAGGGGCTGCCCACTGGTTACATCCGGGCCAGAGATCGGGTCATCCAGGGCGTAACGGCCCGCGTTGGTAGATGGCACCAGGGTCGAGATGGATTCAGTGGTCATGTGCTTTTCCTCCTGCGCTGCAACCAGAGCCAGCTGCTTTGCTGGTCCATCTCGGGCAGCTTTTTCACTGGCTTCCTGGCCATATTGACTGCTTTCCTCGTTGATCCAGGGTTCGATTGGTTCCTTCTGCTGTCGCTACCATGGGTAGGGGTCTTTGTCGAGATCAAGGTACCCACTTTGCACGTTGTCGCTTCTCTCTTGAGCAGTGCGTACCCGCTCGTGAAGCGCCCGGTACCTTGCCATGCGCAGATCGTGAAACCGGAAATGTGGGAGCCCTGCCCGAGGGAGGAGTGCATGAAACCCCTGCACAAGGTGCTCTGGTCTGAGAGGCCCTCCAGCGCGGCCAGGAAAGACCAAATCCAGGTTCTGCCAAGCGACGCCAGCCTGCAATCGATCTTCCGCCTGGCGTAGGCGGTGCTGCCTGAGGACCTCTGTCACCTGCTCCGGCAAGCGTATCTTCCGAGAACCGCTCTGCATTTTCGTGTTCAGGATGAGCAACTCGCGCTTCTCCAGATCGACCGCTTGCCATTGCAACCCGAGCAGTTCATCGCGCCGCAGCCCAGTAGTCAGAGCCAACGTGATGATCGCCTCGAGACGATCCCCCCGGACGGCCTCTAGCAGCATGTGGGCCTGCTCTTGCGTCAGATGGTTCTCCATGTGTGTTTTCCTTCCTTGTGCTGTGTGTTCTCGTGCAGCTACACTCAGATGCGACGCTCTCTGCAACATGCACCGTCAGTTCCACAACCAACGAGTACATGCCACGTGTTTTCTCGAGGAGCCTTACCACTCATCCTTCGGCTGCGGCTCCGCTTTCTTGCTCACAATGCGCTCACGCTCGACATACTGGCCCATCCCCTCATAGCGCCCCTCAGCATAGGTCACGACGACTCGACCACCCGAACGCTTACCCTTGCCCCGCGTCGGGTGGCCTCGACGGTGTCGCCGCTATCGTCCAGGACTTCAACAGTGTCGCCAGGTTCAAGGTCGCTTGATCTGGAGAAAAGGCTACGCAGTCCCATTGCACATCCTCCTTAGACCGTGCCGTAGCCACGGCGCTGTAACTCCTCGATGATGGGGCGTGTTTCGCCCAGTTCTGTGAGGATGGATGCTCGCTCCTCTGGTGTAAAGAAAGCATCAGGGACGCCGCGCACACCCTCGGCCAAGGCCTTGAGTTCGTAGGTCCGCGCTAAGAGTTCGTCATCTGAGGAGGAGAGATACGTGTTCCGTTCGGCCATGATGTGTGTCCTTGCGTGTGTGGTTGGCGGGGGCGATCCCACCGACTTTTACTACTACGCTTGTGACTTAAACCAAACTTTAACTAGCTTCCTCCTCTCTTGTTTGCAAATTTTCTAGGTATTCCGCTGCAGAACGAAGTCGATCTGGATCATCCTGAAACCACCCTAAGCCAAAATTGCACCGTGCGCAAAGTAAGCCTCTAAATTTTCCCGTTGCATGGTCATGGTCAACAGTGAGCCTTTTCCCCTTAGGGGGATTGCCACAAATAGCACATCTACCCCCTTGTTGTGTATAGGCGCTGTGATAATCTTCGCGGGAAATATCAACAGATTTCATCGCTTTAGAATGATGTCTTTGCGCATCACGTACTTTATTGCAGGCTTTACACTCATGTCCTTTACCATCAGGACGGGTTCTATCATTGTAAAATTCATCAAGAGATTTGAAGTTGTGGCAGGCACTACATCGCTTTGTGGAAGACATGTTTTTCTCCTCATCCTTTTTCCTTGTTTTTCTGTGATGCGGTCGGTAGCAGCACCCTGGTTGGCTGCCACCCCCGCCTTGGAATGCTCTGACCGATAGGTCTTTCTATTCAGTTGTGCGCTGCGGTGATTCACCCCCTCCTTTCTGCTGTTTCCCCTTGTGGGGGTACCTGTAAACAACGTTTCATCCATTTATCAGCCGTGCGCACGCTGCAGCCGGCCTCGTGTGCGATTTCTTCAGCAGTTGCCTCGGGCTTCTGCGCAAGAAGCGCGGCGATCACGTGCTCCTTTGGCTGAAATAGTGATGGCATGATTCCTGTTCCAATATCTCTATTGAGTAGTGGTGCCCCGCGCTTCAGGTAATGCTGTATCCAGTAGGTTTCTCGCTCTACTGCTTGTGTGTGCTGTTTACACTGCTCAAGCGTATGCATGATGAATACACGCTGCTCTTTTTGGAGTTCTTGTATCCATGCATATTTCGACATGTTCGCGGTCTCTCGCAGGTGGGCCTTCATACGCCCGTAGATGTCATCAGTAATGCCGATAGAGCGTACAGAGTGATCTCTCGGGTCAATCAAGGCATACACCGTGTATATTTCTTGCTTCATGTCTTGATTGGCTTTTATCAAAGAGGCTCGTGGAAGTGCTGCGAACAATTCACAGGTTGTATCCCTCTGACGTTTCCTCTGAGAAAGGAAATCATCTCCCAAACGGCTATATGTCGCAACGGATGCAATGATGAACCATAGACGCTCTTGAAAAACAAAGTAGCCGAAGACTGATGGTGGTGGAAGCCCTAAGAGGAGCAAGAGCACACACGCCCCAGGAACAAAGATGAAGCCAATAAAAGCGTCTGGCCGTGATGCTAGTTGCACTGAAAGTAGTTTACCGAAACGCGGCGAAAGGCCCCGGTCTTCAGACTTGGGGATGGATAGCCGCGCCGCCGATAGGCGGCACATTTCCAGTTTTTTTTGCTACACTCAGAATAGCTACGCAGGAGCCGTGAGACCGTATGGCTCGACCCCAGGGCAGGCTCCATCGCACCTTGAGAACTGAATAGTGTTTGCCGGTTGCAAGGTAAACCGTTCCCTTGCGTAAAAGTACTAGCGTACCATATCCCACGGGTTGCGCAACGAGATGCGCTTTTGGCTAGAGGACGAAGAGGTCGAGGTGCTCTGTGTTCGGGTTCATCTGTGAGGTAGCTCACAGCTTTTTTGTGAACGTTCCTCTATCCTCTCTCCAGT
>Ga0209647_1004390_pt1 | contig 10627 bp, 6 predicted proteins | sample GraSoi_2013_60cm_FD_185827 | JGI IMG/M metagenome (GOLD analysis project Ga0209647, IMG submission 185827) | Grasslands soil microbial communities from the Angelo Coastal Reserve, California, USA - Sample 9_17_2013_60cm (SPAdes) (version 2) | ecosystem: Environmental > Terrestrial > Soil >...
CCGCGCAGCGGCCGACAAGACGTTAGTCGGTAGCTACCATCTACCCTTTCCTGGCTTCGGGCACGTAGTGCGCGAGGGGAGCGGCTACCGCTGGCTGCCGGCAGATTGGCAGTGGACGAGCTGACGAGCACGCCGGGCGGGGGCGGTGTGCTCCCCCGCCGGCACTTTTGAAAAGCGGGCGCTGATGTCGCTTTTGGCGCAAAGCGGACGTTCGCCTGGTGCGTCACGTCCGCCTCTGGTCATCCACGATCGAGACGCACGAAGCCACACATGCGTCCACGTCCGCTTCGTTCACCAAAAGCGGAAGTTCTCATTCTTCAACTCAGTCGGGCTACCGCCTGAGAGCTTTGATTGTGCTGCCATGGAGGCGGCGACGCCTGGGTGCTGCTTACGCTTGCACGTATTTGACCATCAGCTCATACCGGACTTCATTCTCTCATCGTTATAAGGAAAGAGCCTATGCGTGCCCTCCAAATCTCAGCCTATGGAAACCCGTCCGAGGTGTTACGTCTCGCAGAGATCCCCGAGACGGGCGCGCCAGGTGCGGGCGAGGTGTTGATCGAGATCGAGCTTGCGCCATTGAACAAGCATGATCTTCTCTTCATGAGGGGCTATTTCGGTGGCCCCGTCGCTCCCACGGTCGTGGGCAACGAGGGCTACGGCCACGTCGCCGCTGTCGGCCCAAATGTCAAGAACGTCAAAGTGGGTGATCGAGCTCTGGCGCCAAACTTAAGCCTTACATGGAGAGAGCGCCTGCTCGCACCAGCAAAGGCGCTATTCCCGCTGCCTAGCGGTGATCGGTTGCAGCTCGCACAGCTTGCCAGTAACCCGCCCACGGCCGCGCTGATTTTAAGTGAGTACACTAATCTCAAGCCCGGTGATTGGATTGTCCAGAACGGCGCAAACTCGGGCGTCGGACGCTCATTGATCGCGATCGCGAAGAAGCGGGGCTTTCAGACCATCAATCTCGTTCGGCGGCGGGAACTCATCGATGAAATCAAACAGGCTGGTGGGGACATTGTCCTCGAGGATGACCCCGCTTCCGTTGCGGAGGCCGCTCAGGCGGTCGGCAAGGGAGCAGTCCGTCTGGCGGTCGACTCCCTCGGGGGCAGCGCGACGGCCACGTTGATTCAACTGCTATCCGATCGCGGCGTGCTTGTTACGTATGCCTCCGCCACTGGTCAGCCGCTCGCGATCGACGAGCTTCAGCTGATCGGGAAGCATCTGACGGTTAAAGGCTTCTTTCTAGGCGACTACGACCATGTCTCCAAGGTGCTCCCCGCGCAGATCGAGGCAGCTCCCCTCGTCGCCTCCGGCGCGCTGACCGTTCCGGTGGCCGCGGTCTATCCGATTGCCAAAATCAAGGAAGCGCTTGAGCACCTCCACAAGGGCGGGAAAATCCTTCTCGATTTCTCGCAGCCCCAATAAGCCTCTGGGGTGACCCGGGCGCGGGAAGCCGTGTCACGACACTTGCAAATCGGGCCTGTGCTACTCAGGGCCGCAACTCGAAAACGGCATTTTTGCAGCGTAAGCGGCTCAGCAGCTTTCTCTCGATTTAGCTGGAATAACCGCTGGGCCGGTTTGCATCGGGCGTTCAATGAATCCTCTCTCGCTGTGGGATAGCCTCAACCCGGTGCAGCAAGGCGAAGCGATGGCATCAGCCACCGTGGTTGTGTTTGCGCTCACCTATGTGGGTATGGCTCTCGGCCGCATACCCGGGTTGAGAGTCGATCGGTCTGGCATCGCGATGCTTGCCGCCGTGGTACTCGTTGCGATGGGAGCCATCCCCGCTGACCAGATTGTCCAGGCAATTCATTTTCCGACTTTGTTGTTGATGGGGGGACTGATGATCCTCTCTGCACGTTTCCGAGCCGCCGGTTTCTACGATGCTGCTGCCACTTGGATCGCTGGCCAGGCTGGACAGCCCTTACGGCTGCTTGCTCTGACAATCCTTATCAGTGGCGTTCTTTCTGCTCTGCTGATCAATGACATCGTGGTGTTCGCCATGACACCGATACTATGCACCGGACTCGCTGCAAGAAAGCTGGATCCGCGACCATTTCTGTTCGGACTTGCTGCCGGCAGCAATGCAGGCTCCGCAGCTACCCTAATAGGCAATCCTCAAAATATTCTGATCGGGCAAGTCGGCCGCCTTGACTTTTGGAACTATTTGGTAATGGCGATCGCGCCAGCTTCGATAGCCATGGTGATCGCGTTCGCGTGCATCGCCATTGGTTGGAGATCAACTGCACAGGCGAACGCGATAGGCTCACCGACCAACGTCTCCACGAGCTTCAACCGCCGGCAGGCAGGCATTTGCAGTCTTGCTTTGTTAGTGCTTCTTGTCTTTTTCACAACCTCGGTTCCGCGCGAAATCTCGGCCGTTCTTGTGGCCGCTTTCCTAATCGTCAGCCGTACAGTTCCGAGCCGCCAGCTTTTGGACGAGATTGATCTGCCGCTTCTGATCCTATTTGCGTCATTGTTCGTCATAAATGATGCATTTGCACGAACCGGGATTGTACAGGAGGCGATGACATCGATTGTTTCGAGTGGCTGGTTACCTGATCGTATTTCGTTGTTGATCCCAATGACACTTTTGCTGAGCAACACCATAGGCAATGTGCCAGCAGTCGTTATGCTTCTGACGGTTTGGCCGGACATCCCTTCGGGCGTCCTCATCGGCCTGGCTGTTCTCTCCACGCTGGCCGGCAACCTCGTTCTGGTTGGCAGCTTGGCCAATTTGATCGTTGCCGAGCGCGCGTTGATTGCAGGGGTAAGATTGTCTTTTTATGAGCACGCAAAAACTGGGGTACCGATTACCATTCTGTCGATGCTCTCTGCCGGTCTGTGGCTATGGATTGCCAAATTGATGCCGCTCTAACGCACTGACCGCTAAGGGGCCCTAATGACCGCTTCGGGTCAGTCGCGTTGGATCGACACACTCGCGCCGCTCGTGGCATGTCCGCTTCACCTCCAACAGCGTCTGAAGTTTGCCATCGCAGCGAAATGACGCGACGTGCCCAAATCCGGACTCATGCATCGCAGCAAAGACATCGCTATTCGATCGCCTCGTCGGCGCGGGTAAGCAGCGACCGGCGCTTCAATCAGTCGCACTCTCATTCAGTGGCAAGGGGTCGCGCTTCGACCCCGTGCTGCGCGCCGCCTTTACCGACGCGATCTCCTGCCTTCTTCGCCGAAGGCGATCCTTTGCTAAGCCATTCCGAGAGCCGGTCAAGATAGAGGTAGACCACGGGCGTGGTGAACAACGTCAGCGCTTGGCTGACCAGCAACCCACCCACCATCGCATAGCCGAGCGGCTGCCTGATCTCGGCGCCCGTGCCTTGACCCAGCATCAGCGGCACGCCGCCGAGCATCGCTGCCATGGTGGTCATCATGATCGGTCGGAAGCGCAGAATAGCGGCGCGCCGAATAGCATCGACCGCAGACAAATGATCATCACGCTCGGCGACGATCGCGAAGTCGACCATCATGATTCCGTTCTTCTTCACAATCCCGACCAGCAAGATGATGCCAATCAGAGCGATCAGGCTGAAGTCGAAATGGAACAGCATCAACGTGGCGAGCGCCCCGACGCCCGCCGACGGCAAGGTCGAGAGGATGGTGATGGGGTGGATATAGCTCTCATAGAGGACACCGAGGATCAGATAGACGACGACGAGCGCAGCGAGGATTAGCAGCGGCACCGTCGCGAGAGAATCCTGGAACGCCTGGGCGTTGCCCTGGAACGTCGTGTTGATGGTGGCAGGCAGATTGAGTTGCGCCTTGGCCCGTTCGATCGCATCCGTGGCTTGACCAAGCGCCGTTCCTTGCGCCAGGTTGAAGCTCATAGTGATCGCCGGGAATTGCCCTTGATGGCTAATGGACAGCGGCTGGATCGGCGTCGTCGTCCATTTGGCGAAGGCGGAAAGGGGCACCTCGCCACCCGTCGTCGGTGATCGTAGGAAGATCTGGTCCAGCGTCGCCGGATTGCCCTGCAGCGAAGGCAACACCTCCATGATCACGTAGTAGCTCGAGAGCTGGGTAAAGTACTGCGCGATCTCGCGCTGACCGAAAGCATCGTAGAGCGTGTCGTCGATGAGCTGTGGCGTCAGCCCATAGCGGGAGGCCTGATCGCGATTGATGGTCAAGGTCAGCGTCGTCCCTTCAGTCTGCTGGTCGGTGGCGACGTCGCGCAATTGCGGCAAGCTCTTGAGCTTGTCCAGCATCTTCGGCGCCCATTCGTTGAGCTGCCGGATGTCGGTGCCTTGCAGCGTATATTGGAACTGAGTGCGCGACGGACGGCCGCCGACGCGCACGTCCTGGGCCGCCTGCAGGAATAGCTTTGCACCCTCGACCTTGTCGAGCTGGCGGCGCAGCCTGGCAATGATCTGATCGGCATTTTCCGTTCGATCCTCTCGAGGCTTCAAGCTGATGAACATGCGCCCGTTGTTCGGCGCGTTGCCCGAGCCGCCGACGAACATTCCGACATGATCGACGGCCGGATCCTTCAGGACGACCTCGCCCAGTGCGTGCTGATGGCTCATCATGGCGGCGGGCGAGACGTCCTGCGCCGCCTCGGAAACGCCGGTGATCAGTCCGATGTCCTGCTGCGGAAAGAAGCCTTTGGGGATGATCACGAACAAATAGACCGAGAGGGCGATGGTGGCGAAAAACACGCAGAGCGTGGTGAAACGAAATTTCAACACGATATCGAGACCGCGCTCATATGCCCTCAACATCGCATCGAAGCCGAGCTCGCTCAGCGCGTAGAGGCGCCCATGATGCGCCTCGTTCGGAGGCTTGAGGAAGCGCGAGGCCATCATAGGAGTGAGCGTCAGCGACACGAAGGCCGATACCACGATGGCCATCGACAGCGTCACCGCGAATTCCCGGAACAGGCGCCCGATGATGCCGCCCATCAGCAGAAGAGGTATTAGAGCCGCGATCAGGGAGATGCTGATCGACACGATGGTGAAGGCGATCTCGCGCGAACCCTTGAGCGCCGCCGCGAAGGGCTGCTCTCCCTCTTCGATATAGCGGGTGATGTTCTCCAGCATCACGATGGCGTCATCCACCACAAAGCCGACCGCGATCGTCAAAGCCATCAACGATAGATTGTCGAGGCTATAGTTGGCGAACCACATCAAGGCGCAGGCGCCGAGCAAGGCGAGCGGCACCGTGACGCTCGGTATGATCGTCGCCCACAGGTTGCGCAGGAAGATAAAGATCACCATCACCACGAGTGCGACCGTGAGCAGGAGAGTGAACTGCACGTCTTTGACCGCAGCCCGAATGGTCTGCGTGCGGTCGCTCAAAGTGAAGATCTTAATCGCCGGCGGCATATTGGCCTGCAGCCGAGGCAATTCGGCCCTGATCTTGTCGACCGTGTCGATGACATTGGCGCCTGGCTGCTTGTAGATGACAAGGACAAGTCCACGCTTGCCGTCGGCCCAGGCGGCCTGCGTGGTGTCCTGCGGACCGGTTACCGCCTGGCCGATGTCGCGCACCCGCAGCGGCGCGCCATTGCGATAGGCAACGACGACGTCATTCCAATCCTTGGACTGTATCAGCTGATCATTGGTGTAGATGGTGAAGGAGCGCGTCGGGCCCATGATCGTGCCCTTGGGATTGTCCACAGTCGTGACCGAGAGTGGCGTGCGGACATCCTCAAGCGACAATCCTTTGGCGACGAGCTTGGCTGGGTCGAGCTGGATGCGGATCGCAGGCTTCTGCTGGCCGCCGATGGAGACCTGGGCTACGCCGGGGACTTGGCTGATCTGTGGGGCGAGCTTGGTCTCGATATTATCGTCCACTTCGGTCAATGGCAGAGTGTCGGACGTAGCACCCAGCAGCAGGATCGGCGAATCCGCCGGATTGACCTTGCGGTAGGTCGGCGGAGTCGGCAGGGTCTTGGGCAATTGCCCGCTCGCCGCATTGATCGCCGCCTGCACGTCGTTCGCAGCGGCATCGATATTGCGCTCGAGATCGAATTGGAGGGTGATGGCGGTCGAGCCGAGCGCGCTGGTCGAGGTCATCTGCGCGACACGCGGGATCTGCGCGAACTGCGTCTCGAGCGGCTGCGCCACCGCCGAGGCCATGGTGTCAGGGCTCGCACCGGGCAAGCTCGCCGACACTTGGATCGTGGGGAAGTCGACCTGCGGCAGCGGCGCGACCGGCAGTCTGGGATAGACAACGCCGCCGACGAACAGAACGCCGATCATTACCAGCGAGGTTGCGATGGGATTTCGAATGAACCAGCTGGAAATGCCGCCGTTCATTGATCAGGGCGCCTTGGGTGGAGTTTTTTCGGCCTCTGTTGCGGACAGACTCGACGCGGATGCGTCACTGGGCTGCACCTCGGAGCCGGCCTGGAGCCGATATTGCCCGGCGACTACGACCTGCTGGCCGGGGGTCAGACCCCGCTCGACGACCGAGATGCCGTCATCGCTGTGGCTGACCTTGATCGCCTGCACCCCGACTATGTTGTCGTCGCCGACGACGAAAGCATAGAGACCGTTCGGTCCGCGTTGGACTGCGTTATCGGGAACCGTTGCAACTTGCTTCAGCGTATCGACCAGCAAGCGGGTCGACACCGACAGGCCGGGCCACAAAACGTTATCCTTGTTCCCGAAGGTCGCCTTCATGCGTATGGTACCGCTCGCCTCGTCGACCTCGTTGTTGACGAGGGCGAGCCGCCCTTCGGACAGCGTCTTTAGCCCGTCCGAGCTCAGCGCCTTCACCGGGACGATTCCCTCCTCGAGCGCCTTGTTGATCTGCGGCAACTCCTCTTCCGGCGCCGTGAACACCACCGAAATCGGTTGCAGCTGCACAATCATCACGATGCCGCTTTGATCAGAGGCATGCACGATGTTACCCGGATCGATCAGGCGGAAACCCGTTCTCCCCGACAGTGGGGCCTTGATGGTCGTGTAGCTGAGTTGCGTCTGCGCGTTTTCGATCGCTGCCTGATCGCCCTTGATCTGAGCGGTCAACTGATCGACGGTCGCCTGCTGCGTGTCGACCTGCTGCCTGGAGGCGTAATCCTTCTGGGCTAGGCTGACATAACGGTCGAGATTGAGCTTTGCGTTCTTCAGATTGGCCTCGTCTTGCTCCTTCTTGGAGACCACCTGATCAAGAGCCGCCTGATAGGGCCGCGGATCGATCTCCACGAGGGTATCGCCCTCCTTCACCATTTGGCCCTGCTTGAAGGCGACCTTGGTAATCTGGCCGTCGACGCGGCTGCGCACAGTGACCTTGTCGTAGGGCTGCACCGTCCCAAGCCCATTCAGATAGACGGAAAAATCGCTCTTCTGCACCCGCGCGACGGTGACCGGGATCGGCGCCGAGGCGGCCGCCTTGGCCGCAGTCATCTTGGTGTCGGCGGTTGCATCGGCCGCCTTGGTCGTCACGAAATAATGCCAGCCGACATAGGAGCCGATGAGAATCGCAGCGAGCGCAACGAACAACCGCCATCTGTGGCGGGAAGTCGAGAGCTGACGAGGGACCAAGGATGCGCTCCTACGACCGTCGAGAGGCGTCGCTAGGTTCGAGAGACGCTGCTGGCGGTGGATAGGTCGTGAATGAGGAGAATTTGCGGTGGAATATAGCCAGTAGCGTTACCCACTCGCTCTTCGCCGGACCTGGAAGAACGCGTCAAATCGCGTCGACCGCGACGCAGCTGGATCGAACGTAAGGAAGCAGAGCCGCGGGATATTGGGGGGGTGCTGCGCGTACGTGGCGAGCGGTAATGCAGCCACCGCACCGAGCATACTGAGAAATTCGCGCCGCTTCATGTCCGGCCCCACGCTGCCGCCACGCTGCCGAAAAGCGTGATGAACTCGCGCCGCTTCATGGGCTGCCCTCCTCAGACTGGAGGTCGCACATTACCACATCGCTAGGCGAAAACGCTGCTGTACATCACAGCAAAATTGATCATCGAATGGCAGTGATGGGTCAAACGCGCCGGATCGACAAGCTCCCGACGCTCGCGGCATGTCCGCTTCGTCCCGAAAGCGACCGCCGCCGATCAAAATGTGATCCGTCGCTAAGTGCCATGTGTGGACGGCTCCAAGTTGGCAAGGCTTTTCTTCACGTTTGCAGGTTGGTCGGTGCAGCCATGTGTTCTCACAAATCTACTATATCAACCTCCGATCAGCGGGACCTTTGCGTCGGTGATCACTTTCTTCCATTTGGCGATGTCGCCGTTCACATAGGCCGCGAAATCGGCCGGGGAATTGCCTTCCGCCTCGACGCCGGCCTGCAGCAGGTTTGCCTTGATGTCGGGCGCGTTCACGATCGCCGAGATTTCGCGCTGCAGCAGGTCGACGATCGCCTTCGGCGTTCCCGCCGGCACGAACACGCCAGTCATGGTTTCCGCCTCCTGCCCAGTAATGCCGATGTCTTCGAGAGTCGGCACCTCGGGCAACGCCGCCGAACGCTTCTTGGCGGTGACTGCAAGCGCGCGCAGCTTGCCCTCCTTGATCAGGTTGACGTAATTGCCGAGGGCGGCGCAGACGACCGGCGTGTGCCCACCGACCAGCGATTGCGTCATGGGGCCGCCGCCCTGGAATGGCACGGTGACGAAATCGAGGCCAAGGGCGAGCTTGAGCATTTCGATCGACAGTGACGGTGTCGTGCCGGTACCAGGCGATCCGACGCTGTGCTTGCCGGGCTCGCGCTTGATTAGGTCGATCAACTCCTTCATCGTTTGCACAGGAAAATTTGAATTGACGACCCATGAATTCGGCGTGGCGCCGGCCTTGGTGACCGGGATGAAGTCCTTGTCGACGTCGTAGGGCACCTTGTTGTAAAGGCTTGGATTGACGACGATGCTCGACGACGTCAGCAGGATGGTATAGCCGTCGCCCGGCGAGCGGGCCGCATTCGCCATGCCGATATTGCCGCCGGCGCCGGAGATGTTCTCAATGTAGAACTGGTGCCCCAGTCGCTCGGAAAGCTTCTGCGCGATCAGTCGTCCGGCGATGTCGGTCACGCCGCCGGGCGGGAACGGGACGACGACCCTGACGGGCTTGCTCGGGTACTGCTGTGCGAAGGCCGAGCCCGAAACGATGAGCGCCGCGCAGAGCGCCAAGAGGCGGACTCTCTTTTTCATTTGAGTTCCTCCTTCTCTCCTTTTGGCTGTCGGGACACCAAGACGGGAGCCGCTGCACCCGCAGGCTGGGCAAAGCGTATGGATTTCATGCGCTGAGGCAATGGGATGTACGGACTCATGCACCACAACAAATGACGTGCACGGCTGCAATGATTTACTCTTAGTCTCAGGCGCGTTCACTTCTCCGCGCCAATAGCCTTCCCCAGCCGCTCAGCTGTCTCGGGCGGAGCGGACGAAATCATTGCAATGATCCTGTCGACCGCCTCGCCCGCGATCGGTGAGACGTCGAGTTTCGCCGCGTGGGCATCGGCCAGAAAATCCCTGTCGTGTGCCAGCGCCGCAAACCCTGCCTTCAACGCCACCAACCGCTCAGGCGGGATGCCCGGCGGCGCGATGAGCGGCCGCGCCAAGGTCTTCTGCGACAGGTAAAGTTCCATCACCCCGCGGGCGGCATCGTTCTTGACGAAGTCGAGAGCAGATGGAAGCTGGGCCAGCTCCGGCTCTTTATGCAGAGCGGCCTGCATGAGCAGCGTGATCTTCTTCTCGCGCAGCCAGTCCGGCCGCGCCGTCTTCACGCTTGACCACGACCAGTCACCGATGCCCTGCAATTCTCCCCGCTCCATCGCTAGAATGATTTCCGTGGTGCCAGGATAACCATTGACGATCTTGAATTTCGTGCCGAGCAGTGCGTTAAAGAGCCGCGGCGTCGTCTCTGGATCGACGCCGGTGGTTCCGCCAACGATCAACTCCTTCTCGAAAAGGTCGTTGGCCGACTTGTGCGGCGCAGTGTGCCACGCCGCCGTGATGGCCACCTCGCTGTTGATGCTTCCGATCCAGTTGAGGCCAGCGAGGTCGAAGCGGACCGATTGCGGGCTCCAATTCTTGATCAGCAGCATGCTCCGCATCACGAGCGCGATGACCGAGCCGTCCTTGGGCGCGGCATTGTAGATGTAGTTGGTCGCAGCAAGACTGCCCGCTCCCGGCATGTTCTGGACGACGATGGTCGGAGCGCCCGGGATATGCTTGCCAAGGTGATGCGCCACGAGACGCGCTTGTCTGTCGTAGCCTCCGCCAGCGCTAGCGCCGACGATGAACGTTATTTGCTTGCCGGCGTAGAATTCCTGAACCGATTGCGCCGCGGCGCTTCCGGCGGTCAGAACCACCGCCGCCACCGCGAAAAAGAGAACGATACCATTCATCGAGCGCCACGAGAGAGACTGCGAGTGTCGACGAATTATAACCACTCTGGTTCATTCCGTCCGTAGGCTAAACCGCACAGACCGCGTCTGCTCTGGGTCAAACGCGTCGCGTCGGATTGATGCGGTGCCTGCGGTCGCGGCATGTCCGCTCTACTCCGATAGCGACCGGATTGATTGCAGCCCCCGAACTGACGCGACGTACCACGAGCCGACATATGCAGTGGAGTGCGCCCCTGGGGCCGGACAGTTTGAGGTTTAGTGATTTGACAGGGTGAGCTGGGCTTTCAAAGGATGAAAGCCATGGCCAGACAACGTT
>Ga0209647_1004391_pt1 | contig 10627 bp, 8 predicted proteins | sample GraSoi_2013_60cm_FD_185827 | JGI IMG/M metagenome (GOLD analysis project Ga0209647, IMG submission 185827) | Grasslands soil microbial communities from the Angelo Coastal Reserve, California, USA - Sample 9_17_2013_60cm (SPAdes) (version 2) | ecosystem: Environmental > Terrestrial > Soil >...
GTCAGGAGCCAGAATCCGAGAAAGGCGCCGCGCCCTCCGCGCACCAGGAATTTTCCCGCGAAGTGAATCGTCAGGCTGCTGGAAAGCAGGCAAATCGTGAAGAAGATCGGCGTCTCCAGCACCTCGCGCGGTGCCGGTCCGCTCAGGCTCCTGCCCACGTAGTAGAGATACGCCACCACGAAAATGGAGAAAATGGCCGACTCCGCGATAATCAGGCAGGCCATCGCGACTTTGCCGCGGTACGGCAGCTTCCAGGCATCCGGCGCCTGAGCGACGGAAATTGTCGCCTCGCTCATCGATGGCTCTCCTTATTCATAGCGGCTGTCCGGATCTTCGGGGTGTTTACGATCCCAGAGCGGGCGGCGGCTTGCAACGGTCGGGATCGTTGCAAAGTTGTAAGCCGGCGGAGGCGAACTCACCGACCATTCGAGCGTCCACGCGTCCCACGGATCATTTCCGGCTTTGGGCCCCTTGAAATACGAATAAATCAGGTTGGCGACGAAGATGAGCGTGGCGACGCTCTGCACAAATGCGCCAATCGTGCAAAGCAGGTTCCAGGTTTCCCAGCCGCGCCCGGGCTCGTAGGTGTAAATGCGCCTGGGCATGCCAAGAATGCCGGGGATGTGCATTAGATCAAAAGTAAGGTGAAATCCGACCACGAACAGCCAGAAATGCAGCTTGCCCAGCGTTTCACTCAGCATCCGGCCCGTAATTTTGGGATACCAGTAATACATCGCGCCAAAGACGCAAAAGAGAATCGCTCCGACGATCACATAGTGAAAATGGGCGACCACAAAGTAGGAGCCGCTAAGTTGCCAGTTGAACGGCGCGGCGCCCAGCATAATTCCCGTAAGCCCGGCGAGCAGGAATTGAAACAGGAATGCGATGCAGAAGAGCATCGGCGTTTTGAACTGCAGCTTCCCGCCCCACATGGTGCCCAGCCAGTTGAAGATCTTGATCCCAGTCGGGACTGCAATGGCCATGGTCGTCAGCACAAAAAAAGTGTTTGACGCCGAATTCATCCCGATGGTGAACATGTGATGCGCCCACACGCTCATGCTGATGAACCCGATGCAGACAGTCGCCGCCACCATCACCGGGTAACCGAAAATCGGCTTGCGCGAAAACACGGGAATAATCTCCGACGCAAACGCAAACGCGGGAATCACCAGGATGTACACCTCCGGATGCCCAAAGATCCAAAAAAAGTGCATCCAGAGCGCGGCGGAGCCTCCCGCCTGCGTATCGAAAAAATGGCCGCCCAGGTAGCGGTCCACCAGCAGCATGATTTGCGCGGCCGTAAGCGGGCTGATCGAAATCAGCACCAGCCCGGACATCACCAGCGTCATCCACGCCATCAATGGCATACGGCCGAACGTCATCCCCGGGCAACGCAGGGAAAGAATAGTGGCGATAATATTGGTAGCCGTGCCGATGCTGCCGAACCCAGACACCAGCACCGCAATCGTCCAATAGTCCGCGCTGTGCCCGGGCGAAAACGCCCGCGAAGTCAGCGGAGCGTAAGCCCACCACCCAACATCCGGCGCATTTCCCGCTCCGTAGAGGCCGCTTCCACCAAGGAAACTGAAATAAAGGAGGAATCCGCCAAATGCCGTCAGCCAGAAACTGAATGCATTCAGCCGCGGAAACGCCATGTCCCGTGCTCCGATCATCAGCGGCACCAGATAATTGGCGAACCCGAACATCACCGGCATCACCACAAAGAAAATCATGGTCGTGCCGTGCATCGTGAACATGCGGTTGAAAACCTGCGGCGAAACAAAGTCGCTGTGCGGCCGCAGCAACTGGATGCGGATTACGATCGCTTCGAGCCCCCCGATGACGAGAAATAACAGTGCATAGAGGATGTACAGAATCCCCAACCGCTTATGGTCGACAGTGGTTACCCATTCGTGCAGCGTCTCCAGCCAGTGGCCTCCCGCCGCTTCTGCGGTTCGAATCGCCATTGCATCCGATGACATGCCCGCTCGCCTCCAGAATAGTTCGTTACCGCAGCGTCTCCAGGTAGCGCACCAGCGCGTCCAGATCGGCATCGCTTAATTTCATCGCCGGCATCAACGAACCGGGCTTGATCATGTCTGGATCCTGGATCCACATGCCAAGGTTTTCCGGCGTATTTTCGGCCACGCCCGCGGCGATGGTGCGCCGGCTCATCATGTGAGTGAGGTCGGGACCAAAGCGGCCAGTCGCCGCCGTGCCGGCCACCGCATGGCAATTGATGCAAGCGGTCGTTTCAAACACCTTGCGCCCGGCGCTTACCGAATCGTCTTGCTTTGCTGGCAGCTTCTGCGCGTTCACCCAGTTCCTGAAATCTTCCGGACTGTCCACCGATACCTGCAAAAGCATCTTCGCGTGCTGCGTGCCGCAATACTGGGCGCATTGCCCTAGAAAAATGCCGGTGCGGTGTGGATCCATCCACATCTCATTCACCCTGTTTGGTATCAGGTCGGTCTTCCCGGCAAGCTGCGGCACCCAGAAGCTATGATCGGTGTCCGCGGAAAGCAGTTTCAGAAACGTGGGCGATGGGTTCGCCGGATCGCTGACCGGAATATGCAGTTCGTTCGCGGTGACCACGCCCAGGGCGGGGTAGCGGAACTCCCACCAGAACTGGTGGCCAATGGCGATCACCTCCACCACGTTTGGAGGTTTTTTGGCATCCTGCACGACGTGAATCACGCGCGTGGTTGCCAGCACCAACACCACCACGATGAGAATAGGTATCACTGTCCAAGCCAGCTCAATCTGCGTGCTGCCGTAAACCTGGGGCGGTTCATGCGCGGAATCATCCGCCCTGGCCCGGAATTTCACCACCGCGTAGACCAGAAGCGTGGCCACAACCACGAAAATCAGGCCGCAAATGACGAGAACGAACATGGACAGATGAAAGAGCGAATCCGCCGGAGTGGACTGTGGATCGAAGATATTGGGAATCGGATTGTCACCGGGCGTGGCGGCAGTGCAGAGTGTGGCGGCAAGCAGCAGGCCAAAAATGAGCAGCAGAATCCCAGTGACTCGTTGCCCGATCTCATTCGATGCCATGCCGCGCCAATTGACGCCCATTTGAGTTTGGTTTCCCCGGACTCGTGATTTTGAACGCACTTCTTACTAGAATTCGAATCGGCCTCAACCGCGAGGCACCTGGATAACCAGGTTGTGGGGCCGCGTTTCAGTTCAAGGATGAGATGCTCGCCAAGACAAAGTGGCCAATGAAATTATTTAGCTCTTCCGAGAAAAGCGTGGGGAAGCCGGCCGCTCCCCGGATCGAGTGTTCCTCCCAACCGCCCCGGATGAATGTCACAACCAATAATCGGGCGGAGCATACTACGATATGCGGATGCCGCGGAATCATTCCCTACAAACCTTCGAACCACGCCCGGAAGCAGGGATGGCAGGCCGTGGGACAGCCGGAACCTCAGGCCCGTTCCTGTCGATAGGATTTTGGTTCTAAATAGGTTCGGAAAGACGGCACAAGTTATGCAGGGTTGGCGGAATATCTAACTTGATTGGATCGAAGGAATGACACATCCGGGTACTGGAACCCGCTTTACCGGTTAGCCGCAAATCAGGAGTTGGCAGTTGCGCAAAACCTAGCTGCCAGTTCAGAAATATCTGCCTTGTTGTGTGGCGGCTAGTCGGATACGATCCGCGCATTCGAACGGTATCAAGGAGAATAACGTGCATAAATGGTTTTTTCTGTCATCAGTTCTACTTCTGACAGCGGTTGCAGGCGCACAGACTGCCGAAACTCCTCAGTCAAGTGGCTCGGTCCAAATGACCCCACTTTACAGCCCGTCAAAGGACGGATTCCGCACTCAGCTCGATGCGATTGTTCAATATTATCGAACGGGAAACACAACGACAGGACGTCACTTGATTGACAATCTTCGCCTACCCCATGGCGAAGAATGGTTCACCGAACATCTGGGGGCTGAGCAAAATATGAAGCTGACGGAGCGTTACGATCGGTTGTTCGCAAATTTTGAAGAATCGCTTGAGAAAACGGTTGAGGACATCGTCGCCAACAGAGGAGCGGATCTGGTTACCGATCTCGAGGAAGGAAATGGCGAAAGCCCATCAGACGTTCGTCGTCCGGGCGCGAAATTGAGCGGCATAGTCTCCGTTGAGAAGCCAAATCTTTTCTACGGTCAGTTCAGGATCATTGTGGAAAAGAAAGACGCAACGTCTTGGGCTGACACGTTTGTCCACGAAGACGGAGAATTTCGCTTTTTGGGGTTTGGCGCTTGGCCTTTCTGGGTGTGGGAGGACGGCACAGAGGGGAGAGCACCGAAGGTAGGACACTTCAGCCAGCCTCCCATTTTGATTACCCAGGTCCCACCGGTCTACCCTTTATCCGCTAGAGCAAGTCGGGTCGAAGGAGTCGTCGTCGTGCGCGTCCTGATTGACAAAGAAGGCCACGTAAAGAAGGCCGACATAGTGAACGGCGATCCGCTACTCGTGCAAGCGGCGCTTGACGCCGTGCGGCAGTGGCGGTTCAAGCCGAGTACGCTAGGCTGCGCACTCATAGAAGCCGAACTAACCGTGAACGTTAACTTTAAGCTGAACTGATTCCCCCGGTGCACGCGGAAGTAATCCTCAAGTCCTGGTTAGCGCGGTAACCGGAGAAGTGGGTATCAGCGCCTAAGTCAATTCGACTAGGCGCGCACTTGGATTATTTCTAGGTGGCACCTCGTGGAATAGGCGGTAAGCTCCCCTTTTCGTTTCCAGATATCTGATTTCTGATCTCTGATATTTCCTCCGGCCTACTCCTTCACATGCGCCAACGGAATCTGCGAAAACAATTGCAGATCGATGATCATATTGAGCCGCCTGTCCAACTGAAAAAACGTCGCCGCCTTTTTCCCCGGCAACACCTGGCTCACCACCGGCACATACTTTAAGCGCAGCGCCTGCGCCTGCCCATCCACCTCCAGCCAGTGCCGCACATAAATCAGAGCATCTTCGTCTCTCATCGTTGCCCACATCTCCGCGTACTGCTTCAGCAGCGCATATTTCTGGTTGTTCACTTCTTGCAAGTCCTTCACGTAATGGTTGTAGATCGGCCAGAATTTCTGCGCCTCCGTATCCGAAAGCGACATATTCTGCCCAATTACCTGCATTTTCTTGGCCCGCAAATCTTGCCGCAGCAAAGTGATGTCCTCGTCCGTTATCCTCGAGTTGACAACCCTCTCCACGACCACCTCTTGCCCCCGCGCCTCCGTCTCCCGCGCCTTTGCCCCCGCCGTAGCCATCCCCCCGGCAAACGCCGTTGCCACCAACATGCCCGCAACAAACGCCCCAACCAATCCTGCCGCCCCCGTCAGTTTGCAGTTCATAATCTTTCTCCTTACTTTTGTCCTATTGCCTCGAAGAACCAATGAGAACAGCAAGTCCGAGTGCATGTTAATACAGTTGGGACTCTATCGTCAGCGAAGTCGCCAAATGCTCGAACGCCACAACCACATCCAGTCACAGACAAAGCAAGCGGCGATCCAGCCCATCGAACAATACTCGGACGATTTTTCGGTAGGGCACAAAAGCGGTCACGCTTGGGGAAGCAACAGCGCGATAACAGTTGAAAAAATTGGTGGGCCCGCCAGGATTTGAACCTGGGACCAACGGATTATGAGTCCGCTGCTCTAACCGCTGAGCTACGAGCCCCTTGTTTCATTCTAGTTCACAAACGGCGTCTTTGCAGCCCGGTTTTAGGCCGGGCGGGAATGGCTACAGTAACCGGCGGGTACGCGGTTCCGCGGAGTATTGCCCGTTTTGCGCCGGCTCGGTTGTCGGCGCCACCTGTTTCCCGCTACCATCAATGTGCTGCGGGAGCCGCTTGTACGGTCAAGCGCCGCACTGCATCCCCTTGGTCCCGTTCTTTCGGCCAACGCTCTCTGCCGCGCACTCAGGAGGGAGCTTCAAATGTCTACGAGTACTATGGGCACTGCAGGCAGGCTGACCACTCCTCTGATTCGCGAGTCTCAGGGTCATCGCCCGGCAAGCTGGGACGAAGCCCTTGATTTTGTCGCCGGCAAGTTGCGCCGCCAAATTGAAACGCACGGGCCGTGCACGTTTGGCATGTTCAGTTGTTCGAAAACCACAAACGAGCTGAACTATATCGCGCAGAAATTCGTGCGATCGGTGATCGGCTGCAACAACATCGACAGTTGCAACCGCACTTGACACGCCCCGAGCGTCGCCGGTCTGGCGGCGGTTTTCGGAGCTGGTGGCGCCACCAGTTCTTATCAAGAGATGGCGGAATCCGATTTTATTTTTCTGTGGGGCTCCAACGCACGAGAGACACATCCGATCCTCTTCCATCATTTATTGAAGGCAACGAAGCGGGGCGGGAAGCTGGTTGTCGTCGATCCTCGCCGCACCTCTTCGGCCCAATTTGCTCACACCTGGCTGGGCCTGGATGTTGGTTCCGATATTTCGCTGGCCAACGCGATGGCGCGGGAAATCATTCATTCCGGCCTGGCCAACCAGAACTTTATCAACCATGCGACTAGCGGATTCGAAGCGTATCGAGCCACCGTCGAGAAATACACCATGGAGCGGGCTGAGCACGAAACCCGCGTGCCCGCCGCCCTGATCCGCGAGGCCGCGCACGATTACGCGAAAGCGTCCCGCGCGCAGATGTGCTGGACGCTGGGCATCACCGAACACCATAACGCGGTGGACAATGTTCTTGCGCTCATCAACCTCGCTCTTCTCACCGGCCACGTCGGCTGCTACGGCAGCGGCATCAATCCGCTGCGCGGCCAGAATAATGTGCAGGGCGGCGGCGACATGGGAGCGATCCCGGACCGCTTCCCCGGATTTCAGCACGTCGAAAATGCGGAGCTTCGCGCAAAATTCGAAAAGGCCTGGGGCGTGAAAGTGGATCCCCAGGCCGGCTTGCACGTTACGGGAATGTTTGAAGCGATGGAGCACGGCAAGCTTACGGCGCTTTATGTACTCGGGGAAAACCCGATCGCTTCGGAAGCGGACGGCCGGCGCGCGCGCAAACTGATGGGCGAGCTGGAATTTCTGGTGGTGCAGGATCTTTTCTACACGGAAACCGCTCAAGTCGCCGATGTAGTTCTGCCAGGCGCCGCTGGTTGGTGCGAGAGCGAAGGCACGGTCACGAATAGCGAGCGCCGCGTTCAGCGCGTGCGTGCCGCCGTCCCCCCGCCCAAAGGCGTGATGGACGACACTGCCATCCTGTTCGAACTTGCTCGCCGGCTCGGCCACGACTGGGGCCAGCCAACCGCAGAAATTATCTGGGACGAATTGCGCAAACTGAGCCCGATGCATTCGGGCATGAGCTACGCTCGCCTGGAACAGCTCGGCGGCATCCAGTGGCCGTGTTTCGACGAATCGCATCCCGGCGAACAATTTCTTCACAGCCGGCTGTGGCAGGAACCCTTGCTTGGCCCACGGGCTCCGTTTTCCTGCGTCGAGTTTGAGCCGCCGGCCGACACGTTGACGCCGGAATTTCCGATTCGCCTCACTACTGGCCGGCGTCTAGATTCCTATAACACCGGCGTACAAACGGGAAAATATTCTTCACCGTTGCGCCGCCCGGAAACGCTCGATCTTTCGCCCGAGGATGGCCAACGCTACGCCCTGCGCGAAGGCGAACGCGTTCGCATCCGTTCTCGCCGCGGCGCCGTCGAAGCGCCGGTGCACTTCGACGAAGCGCTTCGCCCCGGTCTCGCGTTCATGACGCTGCACTTCCCCGAGCAGGTGCGGACCAACGACCTGACGATCGAAGCCCCTGATCCGAAATCCGGCACCTCTGAATTTAAGGCTTCGGCGGTTTCCATCGAAAAGATTGAGGTGAAGTGAGTGGAACTCCATCTCACCAGCGACACAGCCACACAGGACGAAAATTTCGCAGTTGATTTGGTTCTAGGCGCTCCAACCTCCCAGTGGACAGGCTCGCCGCGCGACGCGTCAAACGGCGAGCAGTTTTCTTCCGCCGAACCCAATCGGCGCCATCTGCTCCTGCCCGTGCTTCATTCCATTCAGGCGCACATCGGCTGGCTGAGTCCCGGCGCGTTGAACTACGTTGCGGTCCGGCTGGATGTGCCGCCCGCGGAAGTTCACTCCGTGGCTTCGTTTTACGATCTCCTTCGGCTACAGCCAACTCCACCCAACACTTTGCATGTCTGTGACGATATCGCCTGCCGGACAAAAGGAGTCGAATCCCTGTGCGCTGGCCTCGATAAATCAGTTGGGAAAGAGGGCATGCCATGCCTCGACGGCAAAGCCGCCTGGTTTCGCAGCCCGTGCCTCGGTCTATGCGATCAAGCTCCAGTTGCCCTTGTGAAATCAGCTGGGAAATCCGCGAAGGAATGGGTGATCGCGCGGGCCACGGCGGCTTCGATCCAAAACAACTTGCAAGACTGCGCCAAAGGCGGCGCTGGGCTAAAAGAATCGCAGCCGTTCTTGCGGGAATTTATCCCCCAGTTCGGCAATCATCAACTTCGCCTGCTGCGCAGAGTGGGTCAGGTGGATCCCACAAATCTCCAGGAATACCTCCGGACAGAAGGTTATGAAGCGCTGCGCCGCGCCATGCAGATTGGGCCGGATGCCGTGGTGCAGGAAGTGATCGAGTCGCGATTGCTGGGCCGCGGCGGAGCAGCATTTCCCACCGGCAAAAAGTGGGAGGCGGTTTTTCGCCAGCGCCGCCCCGGCGCGGTTCACTACGTCATTTGCAACGCGGACGAATCTGAACCCGGCACGTTCAAGGATCGCGTCCTGATGAAGGGCGATCCCTTCGCACTAATCGAAAGCCTTACGATCGCTGCATTCGCGGTCGGAGCGGAAAAAGGCTTTATTTATATCCGCGGCGAGTACCAAGAATCGTTTCGCATCCTCTCCCAGGCCATCCAGGCCGCGCGCGAAAATCATTTTCTGGGTGCAAACATTTTGCGCGGTGCTTTTTCCTTCGATATCGAACTCCGCCGCGGCGCCGGCGCATACATTTGCGGCGAGGAAACTGCGCTGTTCAATTCCATCGAAGGCTTTCGCGGAGAGCCGCGCAACAAACCTCCGTTTCCGACGCAGTCTGGATTATTCCGCCGGCCCACCATCGTGAACAACGTGGAGACCTTGATCAATATTCCCGACATTATCCTGAATGGCGGTGCGGCTTACGCTCGCATCGGGACGCCGCAATCCACGGGCTACAGGTTGTTTTGCCTTTCGGGCCATGTGGTGCGGCCGGGAACATACGAAGTCGCCTTCGGTGTCACGCTGCGGCAACTGATTGAAATGGCCGGCGGGGTGGGAGGCAGTGGAAAGCTGCAGGCCGTTCTGCTTGGCGGGGCCGCGGGAAGTTTCGTCTCCCCGCAGGAGTTGGATACGCCGCTTACCTTCGAAGGCGTTCGCGCGATTGGCGCCAGCCTCGGTTCGGGTGTGGTGATGCTCTTTGATGACTCCGTAGACTTGAAAGATATTCTGGCGCGCATCGCGAAATTCTTCCGCCACGAATCATGTGGCCAGTGCGTTCCGTGCCGAGTTGGCACGGTTCGACAGGAAGAAATCCTGCACCGGCTGGCGGCTGACGCGCCAAATGGTTCCGTCCAAAACGAAATCGCCCTGCTGAAAGAAGCCGCGCAGGCCATGCGCGACGCCTCGATTTGTGGGCTGGGGCAGACCGCGCCTGCCGCAATTCTCTCGGCCATCGAACGCTGGAGCCTTTTTTCATGAGCGAACCTTTGAACGCCCCTGTTTCAACGATCCCCGTGCCGAGAGGCCCGCTGCCCACAGCGCCTGTCGCGGAGCCGGTGCGCATGGTGGAAATCACAATCGACGGCCACCCGCTTTTTGTCAGCGAAGGCGCAACGATTCTCGAAGCCGCCCGCCAATTGGGCATCGAAACGCCGACGCTCTGCTATCTCGAAAATCTGATGCCGGTAAATGTTTGCCGGCTCTGCGTTGTGGAACTTGAAGGCTCGCGCGTGCTGGTGCCCGCTTGCTCGCGCAAAGTGGAAGCTGGGATGGTGATTCACACCGATTCCGAACGCGTGCGCCTCAGCCGCAAATTGGTATTGGAGTTTCTCGGCTCGTCCGTGGATCTTTCCACCTGGCCCGCGTTTCCGGAGTACAACCAACGTTACGGCGCAAATCCCGCGCGCTTCGGTGAAAATGCCGCCAACCATGCGCAACCGGTGAAAATAGACAATGAACTTTACGTCCGCGATTACGCCAAATGCGTCCTCTGCTACAAATGCGTGCAGGCCTGCGGCGTCGAAGCGCAATATACTTTTGCCATCGCGGTTGCCGGTCGAGGCCACGGCGCGCACATCTCCACCGAATTCGAAATTCCGCTGCCTGAATCCGCTTGCGTGTATTGCGGCAATTGCATCGGTGTCTGCCCCACGGGCGCGTTGATGTTCAAATCCGAATATGACATGCGCCGTGAGCAGACTTGGGATGAATCGCGGCAGATAAAGACGGATACGATCTGTCCTTACTGCGGCGTCGGTTGTGACTTGACTGTGCACGCGCAGGAAGGCCAGATCGTGAAGGTAACTTCTCCGCTCGACCACTCCGTAACCAACGGCCACCTGTGCATCAAAGGCCGCTTTGGCTGGCAATTTGTGCAGATTCAACCCGC
>Ga0209647_1004392_pt1 | contig 10623 bp, 10 predicted proteins | sample GraSoi_2013_60cm_FD_185827 | JGI IMG/M metagenome (GOLD analysis project Ga0209647, IMG submission 185827) | Grasslands soil microbial communities from the Angelo Coastal Reserve, California, USA - Sample 9_17_2013_60cm (SPAdes) (version 2) | ecosystem: Environmental > Terrestrial > Soil >...
AGTTCATTGAGCCTCTTTCGTACAACGAGAGATGATTCTAAGTATTCCCGATGGAGTATTCAATCTGCTGGTCTGCAGAGCTATTCTGCTTGTTTCACCCGCTGCAGCACAAATTTATCCAGCGCAAGCAGCAGTTCTTCGCGATTTGAATACGGTCCTGGTTGATAGCCCCTGGAACTGATTCCCTGTTGCGCGAGATCAGACAGCGCCCAGTCCTGCTTGTTGGTGATGTCCCAGAACTCCACGGCATCATGCGGATTGAACTCAGGCTTACGAATTTCGTCGGGATGGAAATGCCATTCGCAAATGATGTCAGTCTGGTCAACAGCTTTGGGCCACATGGTGAAAGTTAGCATGTAGTCGGGATGCAGATTGAGGAAGAAGTTGGGCAGCAGACAATAGTAGTAAACGTGGCGCTGGTCGTCTGCGCTCAGCCCTGGCAGCGAGCAGCGGTTGCTGGTGCCATCTATGGTGAGGCTTTGAACGCCCTCGCGCAGGTCCATGCGGCCGCCAAGATATGTGGGCTGGGGCGGCTCGTTGTCACCGCTCATATAGTGCGATTGCTTCTGCAACAGCGGATGCACGATGGGGCAATGCAGGCATTCAGAGTAATTCTGGATGATGAGCTTCCAGTTTGCTTTGAGATGGTAAACGCGCCGCTCGACCATCTGCAGTTCTTGCATCCGCCACGGCTGGAATTTGCGGTCGAGCCCGGCCAGGTGCTGCTCGAAGGGCAAGGGACGCGCGGAGAGGTTGATGAAGATGTGGCCATCCCATACTGCGGTGGCGACTGCGTTCAATGGGTAGTCGGCTTCGCAAAAGCCCTGAACTTTTTCCATGTGCGGCGCATTGGCCAGCGTGCCGTCGAGTTTGTAAGTCCAGGCGTGATACTGGCATTGGATACGCCCGGCGAACTTGCCTTCCTCTTGCTGGCACAGCATAGTTCCGCGATGACGGCAAACGTTGTGGAAGGCGCGAACGCTTCCCTGCTCGTCGCGTGTGATGATGACACTCGCGTTAGCAAACTGGCGGAGAAAATAATCTCCCGCTTCGCGAATCTGGCTGGTTCGTCCGGCACAGAGCCACATGTCAAAGTGGATGGCTTCCATCTCGCGCTGGAACCAGGCGGGGTCGGTGTAATAACTTTGCGGCAGAGTAGTGGCTTCAGAAGCCGCGAGCTCAGGACGCGTATTGGAATAAGCCATGGACATCAGTTGAATATTGCCATAAATGCCGGAATTGCCAAAATCACCGAAATTAAAAACCTAAAACCTTTTGAAACACAGAGGAAGGGAGTAAACAGAGGAAGATTGGGGGATTTGAAGAATCCAAACCGTATGCAATGGGTTTTGTCTTTACGATACCGGCGATCCCGCGCGCTTCCGGCAACTTATTTCCTCTGCTTCCTCCGTTCCTCTGCGTTTCAAAGGTTTTTGGTTATCGACGCAAATCCTTCACGATCTCACGCGCGGCATTGGCGCCCGAGCCCCCGGTCAAACCCGCGCCCGGATGCGTGCCCGATCCGCATAAATAAAGGTTCTGGATCGGCGTGCGATAGCGCGCCCAGTCGAGCAGGGGCCGCATGGTAAAGAACTGGTCCAAAGCAAGTTCCCCGTGGAAGATGTGCCCGCCCGTGAGGCCATAGGTTGTTTCAAGGTCTTTGGGTGTGATGATTTGCCCGTCTTCGACAAGCGCGGGCAGGTTCGGAGCATATTCCGCCAAGGTCTTGACAACTGTTTCGCCCAGATTGCTGCGCTGGCTGTCCCAGTCTGCGTTCTTGAGTTTGAAAGGCGCATACTGCATGTAGATGGACATCACGTGCTTACTGCTGGGAGCAAGCGATGGATCCGTGAGTGAGGGAATCGTGACTTCCAGATACGGATGCGATGAGAAGTTGCCATACTTCGATTCATCAAAGGCGCGCTCCAGGTAGTCGATCTCCGGGCCAATGTGGATCCGCCCGCGCAGCGCGGCGCTGTCACTGTTAAGGGCTTTGAACCTGGGTAAGCCGGACAAAGCCAGGTTCACCTTGGCCACGGTGCCCGGCATACGGTAGTTCTGAAGCTTCATCACGAAATCTGGTGTGAGGTGCGTGGGATCGACCAGGGTAAGCAGTGTGTGGCGGGGATCGGCGTTCGAGATGACAGCTTTTGCTGCGATGCCGAATCTCTTTTACCTCAGCATCGGTTCGGATCTCCGCTCCCGCTTCCCGCGCTGCGGCAGCCATGGCCAGCGTGATCGCGCCCGCCCCGCCGATGGCAAAGAAAGATGACCCCGCAGGATGCGGATCGCCCGCGGCGCGTATGAGCAGCACCAGGCTGCTGCCTGCGGACCACGGGCCCATGGCGGTCCCAAAGATTCCGCGCGCGGCGACGGTGGCGCGCAGAAGTTCCGTCTCAAAGAACTCGGCTACCAGATCGGCCACCGCCATCGGCCCCCAACGGAGGAGTCGATACATATCTTTCTTCCCCAGCTTGCGCAGGCTGCGTCCGGTCTGGAGCATGGCCCATAGATCGGCGCGGCTTGGGTCGTCAATGTTGGGCGGCGGAAGTTTCAGAGCTTCAGCGATCACGCGGCCGATCTTCTGCAGTGACGCCTGCAACACCGGATATTGCGCGGCGTCCTTTTGTGAGAACTTTGAGATCTCACGCGCGGCAAGGTCGACATCATTGTGCAGCATTAGCGCGCGGCCATCGGGCGAGAGCGCCGTGATGGCGATCTCAGGAGTCACCAACTTCAGGCCATGACGAGCCAGTTGCATGTCGGCGACGATCTCCGGCAGCAGGGGTCCAGCCGAATGCGCGAGCGTGGAGCAGCGGAACCCCGGATGAAATTCTTCTGTAATGGCCGCTCCGCCAGTTTGCGCGCGGCGCTCCAGCACCAGAGGTTTGAAACCTGCCTTGGCCAGGTAAAAAGCGGTCACCAGCCCGTTATGGCCGCCGCCAATGATAATGACGTCGCGAGTCTCGGCCATCCGCTAGCTGGTCCCCCCGGGGTGCCCGACGCGCGCCGGTTTTGCGCGCGATGGGGCGGTCTTCACATCTTTCAGGATTTCCAGCGCCGCCAGCCGGCCGGGAGCGCCCATGATGCCGCCGCCGGGATGCGTGGCCGAGCCGCACATATAGAGGTTCTTGATCGGCGTGCGAAACTGCGCATAACCCGGCACGGGTCGCAGAAAGAAAAGCTGTTCCAGCGAGAGTTCGCCCTGGAAGATATTGCCTTCGCTCAATCCGAATTCGCGCTCCAGGTCGAGCGGCGTAAGCACCTGCTTGTTGAGGATGATGCTCTTAAAATTGGGCGCGTACTCTGAGATGGTATCGATCACAGTGTTGCCGAACGCCTCGCGCTGATCATCCCAGTTCAAGCCCGGACGCAGCTTGTAAGGCGCATACTGCACAAAACACGACATCACGTGCTTTCCCGGCGGCGCGACCGACGGATCGGTCAAAGATGGAATCACCATGTCGATATACGGCCGGCGGGAAAAGTTGCCATACTTGGCGTCGTCGTAAGCCCGCTCCATGTATTCCACGCTGGGAGAAATGGAAATCGCGCCGCGCAGGTGAGCGCCCGGGCCGGGCAGGCACTTGAAATCCGGCAGCGCGTCCAGCGCGATGTTGACTTTGCCGGACGAGCCGCGGAACTTGTACCGCCGCACGTCTTCCAGAAACTCTGCTGGCAGCTGGCTTTCTTCAATGAACTTGATGAACGTAAGCCGGGGATCGACGCTGGAGGAAATAACGTCGCCGTAGACCTCGTCGCCGTTCTGCAAGACCACACCCTGAGCGCGGTTGTTCTTGACAATGATCTTTGCAATGGGCGCCTGCGTGCGGATCTCCGCACCAAACTCGCGCGCCGCTTCGGCGATGGCGCTGGAAATAGCGCCGGTGCCGCCGCGCGAGAATCCCCATGAGCGAAAAGCACCGTCGATTTCACCCATATAGTGATGCAGCAGCACATACGCCGTGCCGGGCGAGCGCACGCCCAGAAACGTGCCGATAATTCCCGAAGCCGACATCGTGGCCTTAAGCACGTCGGTCTCAAACCACTGGTCCAGGAAGTCGATGGCGCTCATGGTCATCAACTGGACCTGGTTGTACTTGTCCTCGCTGGTCAGCCCCTGAAAGCGCTTGCCCAGAAACAACAGCTTCATCAGTTCGCGCGGGTTGAGCGTTGAGGGATCGGGCGGCACCATGCTCAGGATCGGCTTCACAAAGCGGCACATTGCCTGCATCGCCTTGCCGAACTCTTCGTAGGCCTCGGCATCAACCTTGGAGTGGCGCGCGATTTCACGGCGTGACTTGCCGTGATCGTTCACGCGCCAGAGGTAGTCGCCATTGGGCATAGGAGTGAAGGTGCCGTCCAGTGGCAGGATCTCCAGACCGTGGCGAGGCAGGTCAAGGTCGCGAATGATCTCCGGCCTCAGGAGCGAGACCACGTAGGAGCAAACGGAAAACTTGAAGCCGGGAAATACTTCTTCGGTAACGGCGGCTCCGCCCAGCACGTGGCGGCGCTCCAGCACCAGTACTTTCTTGCCTGCGCGCGCAAGATAGGCAGCGTTGGTCAGGCCGTTGTGCCCTCCGCCGATCACAATAACGTCGTATTTGTTTTTAGAGCCGTTGGAAAAAACCATATATGAATGGAGAATTGTGCCCGTCGTGCAAGGCTGACATCACATTTTAGCGGAGTGCATCGGGTTTGTCTTTCATCGCGCGCGTTCTTCTCCGTGTCTCCGCGCCTCTATGGTGAAATCAGTCGTCATCAGTGTTATCAGGGGTGAGCTTTTCGTATAATCATCGGTCAGCTGACTTCACCTTTTGAGGTTTTCTCTTGCCCGTTGGTACCGCATTTCACGACCGCACCTTTGCCTTGTGCCAAAGTCTGAATTACCGTGAGTGGTCGGGCTTTTACACGGTCAGCAGCTACGAGGTGCACCACGAGCACGAGTACAACGCCATCCGCAATGCCGCGGCGCTGATCGATATCACGCCACTCTACAAATACATGGTCGAAGGCAAGGACGCGACCAAGCTGGTGAATCGCGTGATCACCCGAGACATCAACAAGGTCAAACCCGGCCAGGTGATCTATTGCTGCTGGTGCGACGAGCAGGGCAAAGTCATTGACGACGGCACGATTACTCGGCTGGCGGAAAACAAATATCGCTGGACCGCCGCCGACCCCAGCCTGCGCTGGTTTCGCCAGAACGGGCTGAACATGGATGTCCAGATCGAAGATATCTCTGAAAAAGTCGCGGCCCTGGCGCTGCAAGGTCCGACTTCCGGGCAGTTGCTTAAGAGTGTCGCTGAGGCCGACATTGCCAACCTGAAATATTTTCGTGTGACCAGCGGCAAGATCGCGGGCGTTCCCGTGGACATCTCCCGCACGGGATACACCGGCGATCTGGGCTACGAGATCTGGGTGCCCGTGAATGACAGTCGCGATGCTGTCAAGGTCTGGGACGCGCTCATGGACTCCGGCCGGCGCTTCGATATTCATCCTGCCGGCATGCTCGCACTCGATGTAGCACGCATCGAAGCCGGATTGCTGCTGATCGAAGTGGATTACATCAGCAGCAAAAAAGCGCTGATTCCCGAGCAGAAATATTCGCCCTATGAACTCGGCTTCGGCAGGATGGTGCATCTGGACAAGGAAAACTTTGTCGGCAAAGCGGCGCTGGCGCAAGATCAGAAAAGCGGCGCCAGGCGACAGCTTGTGGGGCTGGAGATGGATTGGGTGGAGATCGAAGAGCGCTATGAGAAGTTCGGCCTGACGCCCGCCGCGCCGGCCCAGGCTTCGCGCGTCCACGTGCCAGTTTATCTGGGCAGCAAGCAGGTAGGTAAAGCAACTTCGACGACGTGGTCACCGCTATTAAAAAAGATGATTGCCCTGGCCAGCGTTGACACCGCGCATTCACAGACCGGTACCAAACTGCAGATGGAAATTACGATTGAAGCCGTCCGCCAGAAAGTAACGGCAAAAGTGGCCAGGCTGCCCTTCTTCAATCCCGAGCGCAAGACAAAAACACCAGTGTGACGCCACAAGAGACGGCATGCCTTCATAGAGCTTCCAGCGAAACGCGACGAGAGCATCACGACCACTTTCTCTACCACTTCTTGAAGATAAAGAATGCTGCCACCACAATAAAGAAAAATCCCACGGCATGGTTCCATTTGATGTCCTGCTTCAGATACCACAGAGAAAATCCTGAGAATACCAACAAGGTGATGATCTCCTGGATAGTCTTGAGCTACGCGGCATTGAAGGTATGGCTGCCAATGCGGTTCGCCGGCACTTGAAAGCAATATTCGAAGAATGCGATTCCCCAACTCACCAGCGTGACCTTCCACAGCGGTACGTCCTGGTACTTGAGATGGCCGTACCAGGCAAATGTCATAAAGACGTTGGCAATAAGCAGAAGGATGATCGTCAGCATACGTTTCCAAGTGTCCTTACCCCATTCCCAGGTCAGAGGAAGATTCCAGCGGCGTGCCACAAACCCGGCAGATCACAGCGGAACAGTCGCCACAGGTGAGCGGATCGGCGACTTCGCGCGCGCAGTTGGGGCAATAGAGCGCTTCGTTCGATTGCGGGTCGGGATTTGCGTGCTCTGCCATATCGCGTCAAATTGAGCGAGTCAAATTTCCAATGTAGCATAGAAATATGGAAACCAAAGTTGAGGCAATCCCTTCCCAGGCAGATCAAAAGCTGCAACAGGAATTCAACCAGTGGGCCGCCGCCGGCCGCGGCGACGAGATGGAAGACCATCACTCCAATATCCTGGACCAGACTCTTTCCCTGATGGACCTGCAACCCGCGGACAGGGTCCTGGACTTGGGGTGCGGCACCGGTTGGGCATCGCGCCGGATGGCCCGCCTGGCGGGCGAGGTCGTTGGCCTGGACGTGGCGGACGAGATGCTGCGCCGCGCCGAGCAAGCCTCCGCCAGTATCACGAATGTCCGTTACGTCTGGGGATCAGCGGAAAAAATCCTACTCTTTGCGCTGGATGAGCGAGTTGAAAGTCCCAGTGCACGCGCTGTCAGAAGTGGAAATACAAGGCCCTGCTGGCAAAACATGGCTTCAGCAATGTCCAGGCACGGCGCATTCCCGACCGTAGCCCCAGTCCAGAGACCTATTCTGGAAAATGGTTCAAGTATACCGAAGAGTTGCGGGACTTCAAGAGGATTGGGGCGCTGCTGTTGATCGCGGCGAAATGATCAATCGGCCTGAAAAAGAATGGTGCGCCCGGAGAGATTCGAACTCCCGGCCTGTTGCTTCGGAGGCAACCGCTCTATCCAGCTGAGCTACGGGCGCGCATGGGTACGCAGATAGCGTACCATTTTCGCTCGCTCCGGCGAAACCTTGCGTTAGACATATCGTTCGGATGGCCGCGCAAGTCCTCGGTGAGTACTTCTTAGAGCTTGCCTCTTTGGTTCCGGACTTCTACACTCGTCTGTTTGCCTTATGACCCAATCTTTATTGCCGATTCAAGCCATCGCGGACCGTCTCAGGCTACCTGAATCGTACTTCGAGCCCATCGGCAGATATGGCGCCAAGCTCAAGCTGGACATACTGGCCGACCCCTCGTTTCCACCTCGAGGCAAGCTGATCCTGGTAACGGCCACCACGCCCACGGCGTCAGGTGAAGGCAAGACCGTAACCTCGATTGGGCTCACGCAGGGGCTGGAACGTATTGGACGGAGAGCGATCATCACTTCCCGCGAGCCTTCGCTGGGCCCGGTATTTGGCATGAAGGGCGGCGCCGCGGGCGGCGGGAAATCACAGATTGAGCCCAGCCAGAAAATTAATCTCCATTTTCACGGCGACTTCCACGCTATTACTTCGGCGCACAACCTGCTTGCCGCGCTGGTTGACGCCCACCTCTTTCATGGCAACGCGCTGGAACTCGATGTGGACCGGATTACATGGCCGCGTACCGTGGATATGAACGATCGCGCCCTGCGCCGCGTCACGCTCGACATCGGCGAAAAGAAGGGTGCGTTCACGCGCAACTCGGGTTTCGTCATTACGGCTGCATCGGAGGTCATGGCGGTGCTGGCGCTCGCCTCGGGGATAGATGATCTGCGCCGTCGGCTCGACGCCATCGTTGTCGGCGTCTCGCGTTCCGGCAAGCCGGTGCGGGCGGCGGATCTGGGCGCCACAGGCGCTATGATGGCGCTTTTGAGTGAGGCGATTCTCCCTAATCTGGTCCAGACCACGGAAGGAACGCCGGCCATGGTCCACACCGGACCTTTTGGCAATATCGCTCATGGTACCAGCAGCGTGATCTCCCACGGCATGGGAATGCGGCTCGCCGACTACGTGGTCAACGAAGCCGGGTTCGCCGCTGACCTGGGCGCAGAGAAGTATTTTGACATTGTTATGCGTTCTTCCGGAATTGCTCCTGCATGTGCCGTGCTGGTGACCACGGTGCAGAGCTTGCGCACTCAAGGCGAAGGCGATCTTGACCGTGGCTTGCCGAATCTTCTCCGGCATATTCAGAATCTGAAGCAATTTGGCGTTCCGATTGTGGTGGCCATCAATCGCTTCCCTACTGACACCGAGTCTGATGTCAAGCGGCTGGCGGACTACGCTGCCGGACAGGGGGTTCCAAGCGCTTTTAGCGAGGCCTACACCCGTGGCGGAGACGGCGCTGCAGACTTGGCAGCGAAAGTGGTCGAGACCATTGAGAACAACCCTAAGCCCAACATCCAGCCTATTTATGGCCTGGAGAGTTCGCTGGAAGATAAAGTTACCAGCGTGGCGTCAAGGATCTACGGGGCCGCGGGAGTCGCTTTCAGCGAGAAGGCACAGGCCAAATTGCAGCAGTTCAAGGATTGGTGTTTTGCCAAACTGCCTGTTTGCATTGCCAAGACCCAGTATTCGTTTACTGACAATCCCAAGTTGCTCGGCGCTCCAACCGGCTGGACGCTGAACATTACTGACGCATCTCTTTCCGCCGGGGCCGGGTTCGTGGTGGTGATCGCAGGAAACATGATGCTGATGCCGGGGCTGCCGAAAGTCTCGCGCGCTGCCAGCATTGACGTTAATGAGAAGGGCGAGATCGTGGGAATTTAGCGGGTTCTCTTCCTGCTGGATGGGGCGCTCTTAGCGCAACCGCTCTCTATTTAATTTAGTAACATGCCGAAAACAGGGTCACGCCCGGTTGCGCCCGCCCAACGCTTGCGCAGGAAGCATGATGATGGACCGCAGAAACTCAAGGACACCTCCCACGGCGATGCCCACGATGCGGAATGGCAGCAACAGGAGCCATACGATGGGATAGAGCACCAGGGCCAGGAGCGCCAGCGGCCAGCAGAGCACCAGAAGGATGCACCACAATATGAAGGTCATCGGTTTCCTCTAACTCTTATTACGCTGTGGAGAACAAAAAGTTCCTGGGTTGGCGCGAGGCGCCCGATGTTTGGGAAAAAAGAATACTGGGATTGCGCCGAGCTGGCTTCAGAAAGACGATTCCGTGGTGGAAATAATTTTAAATGGTAGCGTACTGAACGGCAGATCGATGGCCTCACAGCTATAGCTGATCAGGAATGACGGGCCCGAGGACGCGCCCGATGCGGTAGCGTTCGGGAAATTGAAGCTGGCCCCTGGTTGCAACAGCAGCGCACCATTGATTTGGCCCTTAGCGTCCGAGCCGATCGTGACGTGTCCGGTCGAAGAGGTGATCACCACAATACCATTCCAGTTCAAGTTGCCGCCGTTGATGACCTCCAATGACCCCGTGACCACCAGCACGCCGAAGCCGCTAAGGCCCGCTGGGCTCTGAAGAGTCAACGTGGGATCAGTAAAGTTCACGATGGCGGGAGCGTCCTTGGTTCCGTAACTGGGCGCCAGCGTGGCAGAAGTTGCGGTGAAATAGTTGGCCTGGTTCGCGCTGGCGGTCACCAGAGTTTTGACGGCGGCAATCTGGTCCAGTACCGTTTGGCTCCCGGACGGCTGGTAAATGGTGGCATCGGCTTGATTACCGGTATTGCCCTGGAAAGGTGCGATTGCGTTTTGCGGGGATGTAACGAAGGGAACGTTCGGCCCGGTAGTCGCGGGGGCAATCCCAAAGAGTTGTGGCGCCGTCAAATCCAGATGGGTGTAGCAACTCGGGCTGGTCGAATCACAAGTCGCGCCTATGCTCACCCCAATGGGAGCGCGTTCTTCATCATCATCCCCACCGTGCCCGTCATGGCCACTTCCGCTGGTGCTACTCGTCCCTGAAGAGGTGGTGATAAAGCGTGTGTTTAGATTAGTGCCGCGCACCCACCATAAAGCCGGTGGGCAGAGATTTGCTCCCAGGCCTGTACCATCAGCGTTGCAAGAAGCGTTGGCCGTTTGAACAATGTTTTTGCGTATCTGGTTCAATGCCTGCTCCAGCTGCGTGCTTCCGCTATCTGTGGCAAGCGGAGCAACCGCGGAACAGCTCTTGCTGGTGGAAGGTTTCCCGTTGAGATCGTAGACGCGTCCGTCAATTGCTAACGGGGGAACGCCCGCAGCGCCGCCTGACGTAGGCAAGTTCAAGTTTGTCGCGGTGAGAGCACCGGCCGGCCTTATGGAAGGAGCGACTATCTCAGCCCGTAAGAGTTTCCGTGCCCCATTTAGCCCTCTGGCCTGGGG
>Ga0209647_1004394_pt1 | contig 10622 bp, 14 predicted proteins | sample GraSoi_2013_60cm_FD_185827 | JGI IMG/M metagenome (GOLD analysis project Ga0209647, IMG submission 185827) | Grasslands soil microbial communities from the Angelo Coastal Reserve, California, USA - Sample 9_17_2013_60cm (SPAdes) (version 2) | ecosystem: Environmental > Terrestrial > Soil >...
TGGTGTTCGGCTCGCACTCGGTACTGCGCGCGCTGGCCGAGGTCTACGGCAGCGCGGACGCGAAGAAGAAGTTCGTCACGGACTTCGTGGCGGCGTGGAACAAGGTGATGAACCTGGATCGATTCGACCTGTGATCGAGCTGGTAATAGAGGAACGCCGGCGCAGCATCGGTCCCTTCGAAGTGGGGCGCGTCCTGCCCTTCGCAAAGCGGCGCATGGTCGGTCCGTTCATCTTCCTGGATCACATGGGGCCGATGGAATTGCCAAAGGGAGTCAGCCGGGATACCGACGTGCGGCCGCATCCGCACATCGGCCTGTCCACGGTTACGTATCTCTTTGCCGGCGAGATCACGCACCGGGACTCCATCGGCGTCGAGCAGGCAATCCGGCCGGAAGAGATGAACTGGATGATCGCAGGCCGTGGCGTTACGCACTCCGAACGCTTCGAGCGCGCACGCCGCGAGGGCGGGCCGTGCCACGGCATCCAGGCCTGGGTGGCGCTACCAGAGCGCGACGAGGAGGCGGAGCCGGCTTTCGCCCACCACGAGGGCGCTGACCTGCCGGTTCATCGCGACGGCGGTGTCTGGCTGCGCCTGCTCGCCGGCGACGCTTTCGGCCTGCGTGCAGCGGTCAGGACGCACTCGCCCCTCTTCTACGCTCACGTCGCGCTCGAATCCGGCGCGCGCATCGCGCTCCCTCAGGAGCACGCCGAGCGGGCGGCGTACGTCGTCTCCGGCGCCGTCGAGGCCGACCACCAGATGCTCGGCGCGAGGCAAATGGCCTTATTCAGCGGCGGTGCCGAGGCGGTGTTGCAGGCACGGACGCCGAGCGTGCTGATGCTGCTGGGAGGGGCGCCGATCGGACCGCGGTTCATCGAATGGAACTTTGTTTCTTCCTCCAAAGAGCGCATCGCCCAGGCGAAAGCCGATTGGAAGGCTGGCCGGATGAAGCTTCCCGACGCGGACAACGAGGAGTACATCCCCCTGCCGCCAGATCCTGTCGCAGCGCCGCCCGCGATGTCTTGACAGCGAGAACGTATGGCACAGGCAAAAGCGTCAATCGGTACGATCGACTACGCCGTTTCGATCACGGCGGGGCGCCACGCATTGACGGCTGACGAACCGACCGAGGACGGCGGCGGAGACACCGGACCCACCCCACCGGAGCTGCTGTGCGCCGCTCTGTGCGCGTGCACTTCCATCACCCTGCGGATGTACGCAAAGCGCAAAGGCTGGCCGTTGCGGGCATTGCATGTCGACATCGATTTCGTGCAGGACGAGCGGGAAACGGCGATGACGCGGCGCGTGACTGTCGAGGGAGATCTCGATTCGCAGCAGCGCGCCCGGCTCGCCGACATCGTCGAGCGCACGCCGGTGACGCTGGCGCTCAAGCGCGGAGCAAGGATCACCACCACACTCACCTGAGGTTGGCGCGCGCTTCCCCCTATCTGGGGGATGTCTAGAGCAGCGATTTCAACGCAAACTTCAGCCGTAGAGTGCAATGGAGAACAGACCGTGACCCCATCCGCTAACCTCACCCTGAGCCCGGAGACGCGGCTGTCGCATGCGCCGCAGAGCGTGGTGTCGCCGCACATCCTCGCGATCGACGACGATCCGTCGATCCGGGAGGCGATCGCCGACTACCTCGCCGACAACGATCTTCGCGTCACCACCCTCGCCAGCGCCCGCGAGCTGGCCGAGGTCATGGCGCGCGAGACCATCGATCTGCTGCTCCTCGACCTGCGGCTGCCCGGCGAGGACGGGATGGAGATTGCGCGCAAGCTACGCGAGGAGTCGGGCCTGCCGATCATCATCCTCACCGGCCGCAAGGACGAGGCCGACCGCGTGATCGCTCTCGAGATCGCCGCCGACGATTACCTCACCAAGCCCTGCAGCCCGCGCGAGCTGCTCGCGCGCATCAGGGCCGTGCTGCGCCGCTGCCGGTCCCAGGCGCGCCAGGCGCGGCCCGAGGGAGTTCGCGCCTACCGCTTCGACTGCTGGGAGCTCAACCTGAGCACGCGTCGTCTCGCCGCGACCGACGGTCGCCAGATCACGCTCACCAACGGCGAGTTCAGCTTGCTCGTGCCTTTGCTTGCATCTTCTCAGCGTGTTCTCACCCGAGACCAGTTGCTGGACCTTTCGCGGCTGCACAACGACGAGGTCTTCAACCGCTCCGTCGACGTGCAGATCGGCCGGCTGCGGCGCAAGATCGAAGGCGATCCGGCGCGGCCGCGCTATATCAAGACGGAGCGCGGCGCGGGCTACCGGTTCGACTTGCCGGTCCAGACCGTTTACTGAATTGCACTCGGAGGGGGCAGCGTCGCTCCCGTGCCGAGTGAGCGGAACCGGAAATCCTTTCGCATGCTTCCCCTTATCCGGGGGATGTGTCGAGCAGCGCTTTCTACACAAGCTGCCGCTCGCCCACTCTTTTGCAACCTTGAGCCTGACCATGACGACCGAAGCCGTTGCCACAAAGATGAACGAAGTGAAAAAGGAGCTCGCCGCCGTCGGCGCCGCCGCGGCCGCCGGCGTGATCCTCGGACTCCTGCTGCGCCGGCGTACCTAGGTCTACGCTCATGAACGCGCTGCGCGGTCTTGCCGCATCCGTCGTGCTCGCGCTGCGCTTGCTGCGTGAACAGTGATTTCGTCCACACCGTGCTGCTCGCGATCGGCGCCCTGCTGCCGATCGTGGATCCGCTCGGCAGCGCGCCTATCTACCGGCGCCTGACGGCCGGCCTGCATCGCGACGCGCGGCCGGCGCTCGCGCGCCTCGTGGCCTTCGAATGCGTCGTCGATGCGGCCGCTGCGCTTTGCCGTGCTGAATGCGCTGTCCGCCATCGCGCGGGCCTTGCTGGTGGCTCTTCGGCGCCGCTTCCCCCAACCACACAGCGCGCTTCCCCCTGTCTGGGGGATATCTCGAACAGCGCTCTCAACGCAAGCTAACCACGCTGATGGCTGTGCGGTGTCGCGGCCGCAAGTGAAACGTGCAAAGGAGAAACGACATGCCCATCAATGGCAGACTAACCCGGAGCAGTCTGGCGCAAACGATGCCGGTCCATGCGGACCCCCTGAGCTTCACAAGCGCTGCGTTCAGGGGCGTCAACCAGGTGACGTTCAGTTACCGGACGACGACGGATGGGGCGGCGGCGCTGCTGCCCACCGAACTGGAAATCGAAGAGAACCCGAAGGTTTCGGTGATGTTCCTGTCCTACGGGTTCAGCAGCGTGGGGCGGTTCCGGGAATATATCCACATCATCCACTCCCGGTTCCGTGGTGAAGAGGTGGGTTTTGTTCCCCATATCTTCATCTCGAACGAACGAGGCATGATCGCCGGGCGGGAAAGAGAGGGCTATCCGAAGCTGCTGGGCGAAATCGATTTCGACATGAATCAGTCCAATGTGTACGGCTTGGTCACGGCGCGGCTGTCGCGGCCGGCTGACGTCGTGCTGGCGCAAGCTATCTTCCGCCCCAGCCAGTTGGTCGGCGAAATCAGTGCGGACAACCCGCAGATCGTTAAGGCCCTTGGGCTGCGGGTCATCGGTTCGGCTGTTCCCGGCGGTCCCCTGGCCGTATGTGAATTCGTGCCTTCGGCGTTGGAATTCTTCGCCGGCGAAATCTGGTCCGGCGACGGCTCGCTGACATTTACCGGAGCTTCCGCCTTCTCCGCGGTGCATGAGCTGCCGATCGTGGGAGCTGTTGAAGCCGTCGCGTTCTACAACTCTGCATTCCGCTTGCGCCGGCCCACGGAGACATATCCTTTCGCCTCGTGAAGAGAGCCGCGCGGCAAGAGCACGTTTGGACGACTGGCGCAGCATTTTTTCCGGCCGATGCGGCGCACGCGTCGGCCCGGTCTGCAATCCGGCGACAGTGTGACGAGCTACGCGATGGCGGCGGCCGATCATTGGCCTGTTCGCCGATTCCGCGATGCGCTCGATCGAACTGCTCGGAACCGAAGTGGCGCCGATCGTCCAGGCAGCGCAGGCAAAGCCGTGAGCATTACCCATTTCTGAAAGGGGACACATGATGTCATCGACATCCCAACATTCCGGCCGCTGCGTTGCGGTCACCGGCGCAGGCGGCGGCCTCGGCCGCGATATCGCGCTCGGGCTGGCCGCCAAGGGCTACATCGTTTTCGGCACGGCGATGTCCGCCGAGGAAGTCCAGGATCTCAAGGACGCCTCCGGCGGGCATGTCAGCCTGACCGTCTGCGACATGACCAAGGAAGAGGCCGTGAAAGCGTGGGCGGGAGGCGTGTCCGACGCGCTCGGCGGTTCCGGCCTCGATATCCTGATCAACAATGCGGGCATCCTGACCCCGGGTCCGATCGAGGTTCTGCCGCTCGACGCGATCCGGCGCGAGTTCGACGTTAATGTTTTCGGGGCCCTGTCGGTCATAAACGCGTTCCTGCCGGCACTGAGGAAGGCGCGGGGGCGCATCGTCCAAGTCAGCACCTGGACGGCGAGCGTGCCGCTCCCATTCAACGGGCCGTCGGGCGCGTCGAAAGCGGCCATGGAGGTGTTCGCGGCCGTCTACCGTGCCGAGTTGAAGTCCTTCGGGATCGATGTCGTCGTGGCGGCGGCCGGCAATATGAGAACCGGCGGTCCTGCGAAAACGGCCGCGGCCCTCGCGCGCGTCGCCCACGAAATGACAGCCGAACAGCGCGAGCTTTACGGGCAGCCCTTCGACACCTTCGCGACCACCCTCAATGGCATGCAGAGCAGCGGACTCGATTCCGTGTCGGCCGCCACGCGCGTGATCGAACTGGCCGAGCAGGTGCCCGCGCCGAGCCGGGCACCGGTCGGCGCGGACGCTGACGAGATGCTCCGGGCCGCTCGCGAAAAATCGGACGCCGAACTGGATGCGTTCCGCCTCCAGATCGTCGGCCTGAACTGAATACGCCCAATAACCAGAAGTTTTCAATGAAGGAGACACCCATGATTGTGCTCGTAGACCCGAACGACGCCCGCGCCGTTCGCAACAAAGACAATGTCCTCGCCCTCTATGATCTGATGATCAACCAGAAGAAGTCGGAGGAAGCGACGGCAAAGTTCGTGCGTCCCGACTACATCCAGCACAACCCTCTGATCGCCGACGGCGCCGTGGCCTTGGGGCAGTATTTCGGACAGGTCACTCGGAAACATGAGCGGGCGCGCGTTGTGGTCCACAAGATCATCGCCGTCGGCGACTACGTGTTTGCGCATGTGAACTTCCGAAACCTTCTGACCAACGACCCTGGGGACACGGGCATCGCTGGTGTCGATATCTACCGGTTCGACGACGACGGAAAGGCCGTCGAGCATTGGGACGCGCTGCAGCTCGTTGGCGACCCGACGAATTCGGCCCCGTGGGTCGCCCCGAACATTCCGCGCGCCAACCCCCAGGGCATGTTCTGAGGAACAGAATTTCTAAACAGTAGAGGGTGACATGTCGTCAACTGCAGAAGAGAACAAGACACTTGTGCGGCGCTTTTTTGCCGCCATCGAAGCGGCCAACTTTCAAGTCTTTGACCAGATCGTGGCAGAGAACTACGACGATCATCTGGCAGGCCAAAGCCCGGGGCGCGAGACCCTCAAGCAGTATTTCGCCGGACTGTACGCCGCCTTTGCCGATCTGAAGCTGCCGATTTCGGCAATCGTGGCAGAGGGTGACAAGGTAGCGGTCTTGAACGCCGTGCGCGGGACGCACAAAGGCGACTTCGCGGGCCTCAAGGCTACGGGAAGGAACATCGACGCGATGGCGTTTCAGCTCTATCGGATACAGAACGGCCAACTCGCCGAGCATTGGGAAGTCGCCGACTTCTCCACGCTGATGCGGCAGATCCAAGGCTGATAACGCACACCGACGATCCGGCGCCAGCGAAGCACAGTCTGCCTGTAACGCTCACCACCTCATGGAGAACACCTTATGAACACCGCCAATACAGCACGCCGCAATCTTCGCTTCCTCGCCGCCAGCCCGCTCGTCGCGGCGCCGAGCGTCGCCTCGAGCATTGCCGCGCTGTTCGCCTCGACGCCCAATGAGGCGCTCGCGCAGAGCTACGACGTGCTGCGCGGCGCGGCGCAGAAGCTCGATGCCGACGGGGTCATCAACTCGCCCGCCCAGGCGCTGAACGTGTTCGACTTCGAGCCGGCGGCGAAGAAGGCGCTCGCGCTCGGCGCCACCGCGGTCGGCATCGGCCGGCCCTACTGCTGGGGCCTCACCGCGTTCGGCCAGGCCGGCGTCGATCGCGTGCTCGCGCTGGTGCAGGACGAGTTCGTGATCATGATGCGCCAGGCCGGCACGCTCGACCTCTCCGCCATCAACGCGAAATACCTCACGCCCGCCACGCGGCCGGTGCACGCGCTAGGGACCGAGTCGGGGCGCAAGTACGACCTGGCGGACTGAGCCACCCGATGATCGAGGACACTACGGAAGCGGCGCGCCGCGTCGAGCTCGAGCGCGCGTTGCGGCTGCTCGAGCGCGGCATCGAGCCGGTGCAGGTGCTCGAGGACATGTCGCGGCGCCTGACGAACAAGCTGCTGCACGCGCCCACCAAGGCGCTGTTGAACGACGCATGAGCGGGAAGGTGTGAACAGTGATTTCGTCCATACCGTTCTGCTCGGCGGCCTGATCGCCGCGCTGGTCGCCTGGCGCCCGCTCCGGCGCCATTCGGCAAAAGCCTGATCAGGTGCTTCCCCCTATCCGGGGGATGTGTCGAGCAGCGCTTTCAACGCAAGCTTCGGCGAGGTAACGAAGGTTCCGCTGACATGATGTATGTGCACACAATGGGCCGGGCCGTTCGCAACTATGCCAAGCGGCCAGCGTTCTCCCTGGGCGGCGTGCGCGTCATGTTCGACGAGTTGCACGAGCGAGTGGCGCACCTTGCCGCGGCGCTGAGCGCGCAGGGCTTTGCCAAGGGTGATCGACTGGCGCTGCTTCTGCCAAACGAGCGCGAGTATCTGGAGCTCGTGTACGCATGCGCGTGGCTTGGCGTGATCGCCGTGCCCTTGAATACGCGCTACGCGCCAGCGGAAATCGATCGCGTGCTTGCTGATGCCAATCCGCGTGGTCTGATCCGAGACTCTTCGCTGCCGGCACCCACCGTGAACCCGCCGTGGCAACGGGTGCTTGATCAAGAGCCTCTGCTCGCTCCGGGCGACCCGTGTTCCGACCCAATCTACGACCCGGAAGCCGTCCTGGCTTTGATATACACGAGCGGCACGACGGGTCGTCCGAAGGGTGTGACGCTGACACACGCCGCGACGCTTGCGAATGTGGATCACATCCACTACTGGATGCCCCATGGCGAGGGAGCTGTATACCTGCATGCGGCGCCGCTGTTTCATATCGCCGACTTTCCGTTTCTGTTCGCGGCGCCGGCATTCGGTGCCTGCCAGGTCACCATGCCCAAATTCAGCCCGGCCAGCTTCTGCGAGAAGGTGGCGCGTGAACGCGTGAGCCGCACGGTGCTGGTACCCACGATGATCAAGCTGCTGATCCAGTTTCCGGACCTGGAACGCTACGACCTCACGAGCCTCAAGCAGCTCGGTTACGGCGGCTCTCCCATCGCGCCGGAGCTCATCCGGCGAGTGCGGGAGGTCTTCCCTCATCTCGAGCTGCTGCAGGTCTACGGCTCGAGCGAAACGGGATTCCTGACCGGCTTGCAGGATGACGAGCACACGCCGCAGCGGCTCCTCTCTTGTGGCCGCCCTGGCCCGGGCATCGAGGTGCGCGTCGTCGATGAGTCGGGACGGGAGCTCGGCATCGGTCAACCGGGGGAGCTGGTGGCGCGCGGCGCGAACGTCATGCGCGGCTACTGGAACAGCCCGGACGAGACCGCGCGCGCGTTCCGTGACGGGTTCTTCCGGACCGGCGACGTTGGCTATCGGGATGCCGAGGGCTACTTCTACGTCCTCGATCGCCTGAAAGACATGATCGTCACAGGTGGCGAGAACGTCTATAGCGGCGAAGTCGAAGCGGTACTGTACGAGCATCCGGCGATTCGCGAGGCGGCGGTGTTCGCAATCCCGGACGCCCAATGGGGCGAGCTGGTGATGGCTTGCGTCGTCGTGAATCCCGGCATGACACTCACTGCGGATGAGGTCGTTGCGCATTGCCGCCGGAAACTCGCAACCTACAAAATTCCGCGGCGTGTCGAATTTTCTCTGAACGAGCTTCCGAAAAATGGCTCGGGAAAGATCCTGAAGCGAGCCTTGCGCGAGCAGTTCTGGGCGCAGCAGAAACGTGCCGTGAGTTGAGCAGCCACGCGCGGCGAGGAGCGCGCGGCTTTCGTCCACCCTGAGCGTCAGGCAGCGGCCGCGGCGATCGCGCCGACACCGCGTGCTTTCCCCCTATCTGGGGGATGTCTCTAGCAGCGCTCTCAACGCAAACTTCAACGAGACAACGGTAGTTCCCCTGACATGGAGATCCGAATGCGAAGCAACGTTTGCACACTGATTCTCGCAGCAGCGAGCCTGGCGCCATCGGCGCTGCTCGCACAGCCACTCGACCTCGCTGCCCGCGGTGCCACGATCACCGCCACCGCGCCCGGCACAGGCGTTGCCGAGCGCGTAGCGCAGCTCACCGCCTCCGTCGAAGCGGTCGACTCCGCGAAACGCACCGTCACGCTCAAGGGACCCGCGGGCGACATCCTCACGCTGGCGGTCGGATCCGAGGTGCAGAACTTCGACCAGATCCGGGTGGGCGACCTCCTGGTGGTGCGCTATCTCGAGGCCCTCACGCTGGAGCTCAAGAAGCGCGGCACCGCAAAGCGCGAGCGCACCGAGCGCGACGTGACGGAGAAAGCCCGGCCGGGCGAACGGCCGGCCGCCGTCGAGGCGCACGAGGTGCACGTCGTTGCCGACGTCATCGCACTCGATCCACAAACGCAGACCGTGACGCTTCGGGGCCCGACGCGAGTGGTGGACCTCCGCGTCCATGACCCGGAGCAGTTCAAGCTGGTCGCGGTCGGCGACCAGGTCGAAGCCACCTACACCGAGGCCGTCGCGATCTCCGTCGAGCCGGCCGGCGAACCGCGTTGACGGCATGAGGAGCATAGTGGTCGAGTCCGGTGCCTCGGGCTGCGTGCAGACGATCGCGATCGGTCCGCACCGGCTCACGGCCGACGAGCCGGCCGTTGCGGGCGGCGCCGATGAAGGCCCCAATCCTCCCGAGCTGCTGCTCGCCGCGCTCGGGGCGTGCAAGGGCATGACCGTGCGCCTGTACGCCGAGCGCAAGCAATGGCTACTTCGCGCAGTACGAGTCACTCTCGTTCGTTCGCGGGCCGAAGGCGCCGAGCAGATCGGCGTGACGATCTCTTTCGCCGGCGAGCTCTCCGAAGCGCAGCGCCGTCGTCTCCTGGAGATCGCCGAGCACTGCCCGGTCCATCGCATGCTCGTCTCCGGAGTAGGGATACGGTCGAGCCTCGAGCCGGCATGATTCCGCCGCACATCCTCGCGATCGACGACGATCCGTCGATCCGGGAGGCGATCGCCGACTACCTCGCCGACAACGATCTTCGCGTCACCACCCTCGCCAGCGCCCGCGAGCTGGCCGAGGTCATGGCGCGCGAGACCATCGATCTGCTGCTCCTCGACCTGCGGCTGCCCGGCGAGGACGGGATGGAGATTGCGCGCAAGCTACGCGAGGAGTCGGGCCTGCCGATCATCATCCTCACCGGCCGCAAGGACGAGGCCGACCGCGTGATCGCTCTCGAGATCGCCGCCGACGATTACCTCACCAAGCCCTGCAGCCCGCGCGAGCTGCTCGCGCGCATCAGGGCCGTGCTGCGCCGCTGCCGGTCCCAGGCGCGCCAGGTGCGGCCCGAGGGAGTTCGCGCCTACCGCTTCGGCGGCTGGGAGCTCAACCTGAATATCCGCCGCCTCAAGGCGGCCGACGGCCGTCAGATCACGCTCGGCAATACAGAATTCAATCTCCTCGCGGTCTTGCTCGCCTCGTCCCAGCGCGTTCTCACTCGGGACCAATTGCTGGACCTTTCGCGGCTGCACAACGACGAGGTCTTCAACCGCTCCGTCGACGTGCAGATCAGCCGGCTGCGGCGCAAGATCGAAACCGATCCGGCCAAGCCGCGCTATATCAGGACCAAGCGCGGCGCAGGCTACGTGTTCAGCCTCCCCGTCGAGGCGATTTACTGAATTCCGGCATCCGCGACGCGCGGATGAGATCCCCCGTTCGGGGGCTCGTGCGAGCGGCGACATTGCCCCAACCTTCGTGTTCGAGAGAAACCCACGATTTGCAAACCGAAGGAGCAAGGCATTGGCAACGGCAACCGCAGCGATGGATGAGATCGTCACCGAACGCTCTGGAAGCATCCTTCGCATTCAGTTGAACCGTCCGGCAAGGAAGAACGCGATGACCTCGAGCATGTACGCGCGGCTCGCGGGTCTGCTCAATGACGCGGCCAAGGACGAAGGTACGCGCGTCGTGCTCCTCCATGGGGCGGGCGATTCGTTCTCCGCCGGCAACGACGTCGAGGACTTTCTGAAGAATCCGCCCGGGCCGGGAGAATCGCCGCAGGCGCAGTTGATGAATGCGCTCGTCGATTTCGACAAGCCCCTGATCGCCGCCGTGCACGGTGCCGCCATCGGCGGCGGGACCACCATGCTGCTGCACGCCGACTTCGTCT
>Ga0209647_1004396_pt1 | contig 10619 bp, 10 predicted proteins | sample GraSoi_2013_60cm_FD_185827 | JGI IMG/M metagenome (GOLD analysis project Ga0209647, IMG submission 185827) | Grasslands soil microbial communities from the Angelo Coastal Reserve, California, USA - Sample 9_17_2013_60cm (SPAdes) (version 2) | ecosystem: Environmental > Terrestrial > Soil >...
CGCTGCGGCTCGCCGCGCTCATGGGCCTGCGCGTGATCTACGTGTTCTCGCACGATTCGATAGGCCTCGGCGAGGACGGGCCGACGCACCAGCCGGTTGAACATGCGGCGGCGCTCCGGCTCATACCCAACATGGACCTCTGGCGCCCCTGCGACACGGTCGAGACCGCCGTGGCATGGGGCGCCGCCCTCGAGCGCAGCAAGGGGCCTACCGCACTGCTGTTGACGCGCCAGAACGTGCCGTTCGCGAGGAAAAACGCGCTTGAAGAAATCAGAAAGGGCGCTTACGTGCTCTCGGATGCGCCGAACCCGCGTGCCGTGATCATCGCCACCGGGTCGGAAGTCCAGCTCGCGCTGGGCGCGCAAAAGCAGCTTGCCGAAGCTGGAATTGGAGTACGTGTGGTGTCCATGCCGTCCACGTCGGTCTTCGACCGCCAGCCTGACGATTACAAAAAATCCGTTTTGCCGGACAGAATTCCGAGAGTCGCGGTGGAAGCTGGCGTTACCGATTTCTGGCGCAAGTATGTCGGCCTCGACGGCGCGGTGGTCGGCATCGATCGCTACGGCGAGTCGGCGCCCGCAGGCGATGTCTTCAAGCACCTCGGCTTCACGCCAGAAAAAGTCGCAGAAGCGGTCAGGAGCGTAATTCGATGATCAAGGTAGCCATCAACGGGTTCGGGCGCATTGGACGCAACGTGCTCCGGGCCCACTACGAAAGCGGCAAGAAGCATGGCCTGCAATTCGTCGCGATCAACGATCTCGGCGATGCGGCCACCAACGCCCATCTTCTCAAGTACGACACGGTCCACGGCCGTTTTAACGGAACTGTAGAAGTAAAAGAAAAGTTCATTGCGGTAAACGGCGACAGCATTCAAGTTGTTGCCGAGCGCGATCCGGCCAAGCTGCCGTGGAAAGCGCTAGGCGTCGACGTCGTCATGGAATGCACCGGGCTTTTCACGAGCAAGGCAAGGGCGAGCGCGCACCTCCAGGCCGGCGCGAAGAAAGTCATCATCTCGGCGCCCGGCGAGAAGGACGTCGACCGTACGATCGTTTACGGTGTAAACGACAAGTCGCTCAAAGCTTCCGACACCGTGATTTCGAACGCGTCGTGCACGACGAATTGCCTGGCGCCGCTCGTCAAGGCGATCGATGACCGCATCGGCGTGCTGTCTGGGCTCATGAACACGATCCACTCCTACACCAACGACCAGGTTCTCACGGACGTGTTCCACAAGGACCTGCGCCGCGCTCGCTCGGCGACGCACAACATGATCCCGACGAAGACCGGCGCCGCCGCCGCGGTGGGCCTGGTGCTGCCGCACCTGAACGGCAAGCTCGACGGCTTCTCGATCCGCGTGCCGACGATCAACGTCTCGATCGTCGATCTCTCCTTCGTCGCCAGGAAGGCCACGAGCGTGGAGGAGGTCAACAAAGCGGTGAAGCAGGCCTGCGAGACAGACCTCAAGGGCATCCTCGAGTACAGCGGCGAGCCGCTGGTGTCCTCGGACTTCAATCACAACCCGGCGAGCTCGATCTTCGACGCCGGCCTGACCCGGGTCTCGGACGGCACGCTGGTGAAGGTCTGCTCCTGGTACGACAACGAGTGGGGTTTCTCCAACCGCATGCTGGACGTCGCGGTGGCGTTCATGAACGCGAAGTAATGAAGTTCAAACGGATGGCGGACCTGGACTTGCGCGGCAGGCGGGTTCTGATCCGGGCGGATCCGCGCTTCGATTCCCGGCATCAAGCTCGCCCTCGAGCAGAACGCCGCCGTGATGGTGACATCGCATTTGGGAAGACCGAAGGAAGGCGAGCTGAAGCCTGAGGATTCGCTTGCGCCGGTCGCAACGCGTTTAGCCGAACTTTTGAAAAGAGAAGTGCCGTTGATTCGCGACTGGGTGAACGGCGTTGCGGTAAAGGCTGGCCAGCTCGTCATGCTCGAGAACTGCCGCCTCAACAAAGGCGAGAAGAAGGACGACGAGACGCTGGCGAAAAAGATCGCCGCGCTGTGCGAGGTATACGTGAACGACGCTTTCGGCGCCGCGCATCGCGCCGAGGCGACGACCCACGGCGTGGCGCGCTTCGCGCCGCTCGCCTGCGCCGGCCCGCTGATGGCCGCGGAGCTCGACGCGCTCGGCCGGGCGCTCGCCAATCCCAGGCGGCCGCTGGTCGCGATCGTCGGCGGCTCGAAGGTGTCGACCAAGCTCACCGCGCTTGCCGAGCTCGCCACGAAAGTCGACACGCTGATCGTGGGGGGCGGCATCGCCAATACATTTCTGCTTGCGGCGGGCAAGCCCATCGGCCGCTCGCTCGCCGAGCCCGATCTGGTCCCGGAAGCGAGGAAGGTGGCCGCTTCGGTCGAGGTGCCGCTGCCCGAGGACGTGGTGGTGGCGGTCGAAGCGTCGGCGCGCGCCCCGGCGGCGACGAAGGCGCCGGAGGACGTCGATGCCGACGAGATGATCCTCGACATCGGCCCGAAAACGGCCGCCGCGTTTGCCGAGCGCCTGAAGAAGGCGGGCACCATCGTCTGGAACGGCCCGGTCGGCATGTTCGAGATCGAACGCTTCTCGCGCGGCACGGAGACGATCGCGCGCGCGATCGCGAGCTCGGGCGCCTTTTCGATTGCGGCCGGCGGCGACACGCTCGCGGCGATAGCGAAGTTCGGCCTTGAAAAAAGAATTTCTTATATTTCTACCGGGGGCGGGGCTTTCCTCGAGTTCCTCGAGGGCAAGACGCTTCCCGCGGTCGCCGCGCTTGAAGCGCGCGCAGATCGTTAGGCGGTTTTTCAGGTAATCTCTTTTTCTTTGTCATCCCAATGCTCCGCAGCACAAAGATCGTCGCCACGCTCGGCCCGGCATCGAGCGATCCCGCAATCCTCGAGCGCATGGTGCGCGCCGGGGTGGACGTGGTGCGCCTCAATTTCTCGCACGGCACGGCCGACGACCACTTGAAGCGCGCCGAGCTGGTCAAGGACATCGCGCGCAAGGTCGGGCGCACGGTCGCCATCATGTGCGACCTGCAGGGGCCGAAGATCCGGGTCGGCAAGTTCAAGGACGGCAAGGTCACGCTCGAGAAGGGCCAGCGCTTCGTGCTCGACGCCGGCTGCGCCACGGGCGATGCCGCGCGCGCGGGTCTCGACTACAAGGAGCTGCCGCGCGATGTCGGCGCCGGCGCGGTGCTGCTGCTCGACGACGGCAAGATCGTGCTCGACGTGACCGACGTGCGCGGCGAGGAAGTCCACACCATCGTGCGCCACGGCGGCGTGCTCTCCAACAACAAGGGCATCAACCGCCAGGGCGGCGGGCTCACCGCTCCCGCCCTCACCGCGAAGGACATGGAGGACATCAGGACCTCCGCCAAGATCCAGGCCGACTATCTTGCGGTGTCCTTCCCCAAGACGGGCGCCGACATGTACATGGCGAAGGAGCTGATGCGCGCGGCCGGCGGCCGGGCGCTCCTGATCGCCAAGATCGAGCGCGCCGAAGCGGTCGGCGAGAGCGCCCTGATCGACATCATGCGCGGCTCCGACGGCATCATGGTGGCGCGCGGCGATCTCGCGGTGGAGGTGGGCGATGCCTCGGTGCCGGCGCTGCAGAAGAAGATGATCCGCCTCGCGCGCGAGCAGAACAAGCTCACCATCACCGCCACCCAGATGATGGAGTCCATGATCAACAGCCCGGTGCCGACGCGCGCCGAAGTATCCGACGTGGCGAACGCCGTGCTCGACGGCACCGATGCGGTGATGCTCTCGGCCGAAACCGCGAGCGGCAAGTACCCGGTCGAGGTGATCGAGGCGATGGACCGGATCTGCAGGGAGGCCGAACGCAGCCAGCCGCTCAATCTCGAGCAGGACTTCCTCAACCGCGTGTTCACGCGGGTCGACCAGTCGATCGCGATGGCGGCCCTCTTCACGGCTTATCATCTCAAGGTCAAGGCGATCGCCTCGCTCACCGAGTCGGGCTCCACCGCGCTGTGGATGAGCCGCCTCAACTGCGGCGTGCCGATCTATGCCCTCACCGCGCAGACCGGCACGCGCTACCGCTGCGCCCTCTTCCGCGACGTGTTCCCGCTCATGGTCAAGTACATCGGCCACGACCGCGAGGAGCTGCTGCAGGAGGCGGAAAAGGTGCTGGTCGAGAACAATGTGGTCAAGCAGGGTGATCTCATCGTCCTCACCATCGGCGAGCCGATCGGCAAGGCCGGCGGGACCAATACAATGAAGATCGTCAAAGTCGGGGAGCACCTCAAACCATGAGCGCAATCACTCCTCAGGCCGCGGGTCATTCGCAACTGCCGCCGATGGCCTCGCGCTTCGTCGAAGTGGCGAAGCTGCCTTGGACCAGGACCCCGCATCCCGGGGTCGAGACCAAACCGCTCCTTGTCGAGCGCGAAACCGGAATGATGACGATGCTCGTCAGAATGGCGCCCGGGGCGCGGCTGCCGGACCACGAGCACGTGCTGATCGAGCAAACCTACGTGCTCGAAGGGAGCCTGGTCTGCGGCGAGGGCGAATGCAAGGCAGGCGACTTCGTCTGGCGCCCGGCGGGCAGCCGTCACGAGGCCTGGGCGGGCGCGCAAGGCGGCCTGATGCTCGCCATGTTCCAGGCCCCGAACAAGTTCTTCGAGGCCGACGGCCGCGTCATCGATTTTCTCGGCAACGATTGGGAGAAGGCCTGGGGCCGAGTTCTCAACCGGTAACAGCAACCGCCAAGGCCCGGGCCGAGATGCGCATCGCGCTGTGCAACGAAGTGATCGCGCCGATGCCGTTCCCGAAGCAGTGCGAGTACGCGGCGAAGCTCGGCTACGACGGCCTGGAAATCGCGCCGTACACCCTTTCGGAGGAGCCGCACAGGCTCGGAGCTGCGCAGCTTGCTGCAGCGCGAAGCGCCGCCCGGGAGGCAGGAATCTCCGTTACCGGCCTGCATTGGCTGCTCGTCAAGCCGGCGCACCTTTCCATTTCGACGCAGGATAATGCGGTCAGGAAGAAGACTGTGGACGTGATGCTTGCGTTCATCGACCAGTGTGCGGAGCTCGGCGGACGCTACCTTGTCCACGGCTCGCCGCATCAGCGGCGCATCGACCCCGGCGACACCCGCGCCGCCGCGACGGCGCGCGCGCAGGAGTGCTTCGCGCTCGCCGCCGAGCGCGCGCAGAAAGCCGGCGTGGTCTACTGCGTCGAGCCGCTGTCCTCGGAGCAGACGCCGCTGATCAACACCCTCGAGGAAGCCGTGCAGATGGTGGAAGCGATAAACAATCCTCATCTGAAGACCATGCTCGACTGCAGCGCCGCCGGACGCATGGAAAAGGAGCCGCTTGCCGCGCTGGTCGACCGCTGGCTGCCAAAGGGCGTTCTCGCGCATGTCCAGCTGAATGACCGCAACCGGCGCGGGCCCGGACAGGGCGAGCAGCGCTTTGCGCCGCTGCTCGGCGCTCTGCGGCGCCACGGCTACGGCGGCGATCTCGCGATCGAGCCGTTCGACTACGTGCCCGACGGGCCGGGTGCGGCGGCGCGCGCCATCGGCTACATCCGCGGCATCCTGGAAGCCCTGGAAACCCAATGAGGTTCTCCGTCAGGGAAATCGATATTTTCGAGCGCGACGTGAAGCTGCGCCTGCCGTTCCGCTTCGGCGTGGTGACGCTCGAGGAGGCGCCGCAGGCCTTCGTGCGCGCCCGGATCCGCCTGGAAAACGGCAAGGAGGCGGAAGGCGCGGCGGCCGAGCTGCTGGTGCCCAAGTGGTTCGACAAGAACCCGGCGCTCAGCAACGAGGAAAACCTGAGCGAGCTGCGCGCCTCGCTCGCCCTCGCGCGCGACAGTTACCTTGCGGCAGGCGCAAGCACCGCCTTCGGCCATTCCATCGACAACTACGCGCCGCAGATCGCCCTCGGCTCGATGCAGGGCATGAACAGCCTCGTCGCCTGCTACGGGCCGGCGCTCATCGACCGCGCGCTGCTCGATGCGCTATGCCGCGCTCTCGGTGTTTCCTTTTTCCAGGCGATTCAAAAAAATATTCCCGGCATCGCGGCGCCGGGCTGGCAGGCGGACCTTGGGGCCTTCGACATGGATGAGTTCCTGGACGGCCTGAAGCCGCGCAAGCAGATCGCCGCGCGCCACACTGTCGGGCTGCTCGATCCGATCACGGCATCGGAGGCGAAGCGGCCGGTCGGCGACGGCTTGCCCGAGACGCTCGAGGAAGTCATAGAGCGCTACGGCCATCGCTGGTTCAAGCTCAAGGTCGCGGGCGACGTAAAGAACGACGTCGCTCGCCTTTGCGCGATCGCTTCCGTGCTGGACCGCATCGGCGAGCCTTATCACGCCACGCTCGACGGCAACGAGCAATACGAGGACGCAGGCGGCGCGCTGGAGCTGTGGCGGGCCATCAAGGCCGAGGCGCGGCTGAAAAGCCTAGCCTCGAGCATCGCCTTCATCGAGCAGCCGGTGAAACGCCAGAACGCGCTGGTGGCCGGAACGGGCGAGGTTGCCGAGCTCGCCGAGGAGAAGCCGGTGATCATCGACGAATCGGACGACTCGCTCGAGGCCTTCCCGCTCGCGCGGCGCCGCGGCTATACGGGCGTTTCCTCCAAGACCTGCAAGGGCCTTTATAGATCGATCCTCAATGCCGCCCGCTGCCGGCTGTGGAACCGGGAGGAAGGCACCGATCGCTATTTCATGTCCGGGGAGGACCTCACGACGCAGGCCGGGCTCGCGGTGCAGCAGGACCTCGCGCTGGTGTCGCTGCTCGGCTTGGCGCACGTCGAGCGCAACGGCCATCACTACGTGAACGGCATGGCGGGGCTGCCTGAGGCGGAGCAGGACGCGTTTCTGAAGGCTCATCCGGATCTGTACGAGAGGAGCCATGGCGCGGTGCGGCTGCGGATTCAACAGGGGAATCTGCAAATCGAATCGCTCGCCATTCCCGGCTACGCCAGCGGCGCGATGCCCGACTGGCAAGCGATGAGGCAAACGTAGTGAATCAGAAGCGCATCGGCATCATCATGCACGGCGTCACCGGCCGGATGGGAATGAACCAGCACCTCATCCGATCCATACTGGAAATACGAAAACAGGGCGGCGTCACTCTCAAGGACGGAACGCGACTGATGCCGGACCCGCTGCTGGTCGGCCGCAATGCGCAGAAGCTCGAGAGCCTCGCCAGGGAGCACGGGGTCGAGCGCTGGAGTACGGATTTGAGCGCGGTTTTGAAAGATGAAAAATATGAAATCTTCTTCGATGCGGCTTCCACCAAGCTCCGCCCGAAGCTGCTGAAGCGCGCGATCGCGGCCGGCAAGCACGTCTACTGCGAGAAGCCGGTGGCGACGAACACCGCCGAGGCGCTCGAGATCTACCGGGCGGCGAAGAAGGCCGGGGTGAAGCACGGCGTGGTACAGGACAAGCTCTGGCTGCCGGGCCTCCTGAAGCTGCGGGCCCTGCGCGATCAGGGTTTTTTTGGAAAGCTGGGTGTTCGAAGGAGGCGAGCGCCAGGCGCCGCAGCGCCCGTCGTGGAACTACCGCAAGCAGGACGGCGGCGGGCTGATCCTCGACATGCTGTGTCATTGGCGCTACGTGCTCGACAACCTGTTCGGCGAGGTGCGCGCGGTCTCCTGCCTCGGCGCCACGCACATCCCCTTCCGGCACGACGAGAGCGGCCGGAAATACAAGGCAACGGCGGACGACGCGGCCTACGCGACCTTCGAGCTCGAGAAGGGCGTGGTCGCGCATTTCAACAACTCGTGGGCGACGCGCGTGCGCCGCGACGATCTGCTCACCCTGCACGTCGACGGCACCGACGGCTCGGCGGCCGCGGGTCTGCGCCGCTGCTTCACGCAGTCCTGGAAGGACACGCCGCGCCCCGTCTGGAACCCGGACCTGCCGCAGCCGATCGATTTTTTCGCGGGCTGGCGGGAAGTGCCGGATGCGAATGCGTACGACAACGCGTTCAAGTGCCAGTGGGAGTTGTTCCTCAAGCACGTCGCGGGCGAGGGCGGCTTCCGCTGGGATCTGCTCGAAGGCGCGAAAGGCGTGCAGCTCGCCGAGCTGGGACTGAAGAGCTGGCGGAAGCGCCGCTGGTTCGACTTGCCCAAGCTGAAACCATGAAGCGCGACACGATTCTCACCCTCAAGCTCCCGGGACGCGGAAAGCGCCTGGAAGAGTATGCCGTCAGGGCACCCAAATCTTTCCGCAAGCCCGCCAAGCCCTTCACGCGGAAAGCGCTTGCCGCGGCGCACGTGGTCGCCGATCCGCTCTCGGCAAAGGAGCCCTGGCTCGAGGCGGCGATCGACTGGGATGCGACTATGGCCTACCGCAGGCACCTGTGGTCCTGGGGTATGGGGCTCGCGGAAGCCATGGACACCGCGCAGCGCGGCATGGGCCTCGATTGGACGAATTCCCTGGAATTGATTCGCCGTACCCTCGAAGAAGCGAGGAATTTCAAAGGAGCAGTCGTTGCCTCGGGCGCGGGGACAGACCATCTTCCGTCGGACAAAAAGCATTCGATCGAAAGGATCATCTCCGCTTATGAAGAGCAGTGCGCGGCGATCGAAAAGCTCGGCGGCCGCATCATCCTGATGGCGAGCCGCGCTCTCGCCGCGAGCGCCGGGTCGCCCGAGGACTACGCCCGCGTCTACGACCGCATTCTTTCGCAGGTGAAGGAGCCCGTGATCATCCACTGGCTGGGCGAGATGTTCGACCCGGCGCTCGAAGGATACTGGGGGAAGAAGGACCATCACGCTGCAATGGATGTTTGTCTCTCGGTTTTGCAAAAGAATCATTCCAAGGTGGACGGCGTAAAGATCTCCCTCCTGGATAAAGAAAAAGAAATCCGAATGCGGCGCAGGCTTCCGAAAGGCGTGCGCATGTATACCGGCGACGATTTCAACTTCGCCGAGCTGATCGAGGGCGACGCGCAAGGCCATTCGGACGCGCTGCTCGGCATCTTCGACTCGATCGCGCCCGCCGCGTCACATGCTTTGTCTTTTCTGTCTGAAAATCAGAATTCCAAATATCACGAAGCGCTGGCGCCCACCGTCCCCCTCTCGCGGCACATCTTTCAGGCGCCGACGCGCTTCTACAAGACCGGGGTCGTCTTCATGGCCTGGCTGAACGGCCACCAGGAGCACTTCGTCATGGTCGGCGGCCAGCAGTCGGCGCGCTCTCTGCAGCATTTCGTGGAACTGTTCCGCCTCGCCGACTCGGCCGGGCTGCTGTCGGATCCCGAGCTCGCCTGCCGGCGCATGAAGCAACTTCTCGCAGTGCACGGATGCAGCTGAAAAAGCTCAGCGCGGGATTCGGAATCGAAGCGGGTGGGGTGGATTTGTCTTCGCTTCATCGGAATGATTTTGAGAAACTGGAAAGCGAATTCTTCAAGCACCAGATCCTCGTGATCCGCGGCCAAAAGCTGAGCGCAAAGCAGTTCCTCGGCTTCGCGCGGCGCTTCGGCCCGCCCGAGCCGCACGTGATCGACCAGTTCCACCATCCCGAGCACTCCGACATCCTGATCCTCTCCAACGTGGTGAAGGACGGCAAACCGACCGGGCTGGCCGACGCCGGGACCTACTTCCACACCGACTATTCGTATCTCGAGATGCCGGCGCGGGCGACGACGCTGTACTCGATCCAGGTGCCGCGCGTGGGCGGCGACACCCTGTTTGCCAATCAGTACGCGGCTTATGAGGATTTACCTTCCAAACTAAAAGAAAAAATAAGGAATCTGGTTGCGCTGCATCATTACGGCAACCGCAATAACCTCGACGAGACAACGCGGACCGTAGCGTCGGTGCTCACCGAGGAGCAGAAGCACAAGGTCACCTGGGTCAAGCACCGGATCGCGCGCAAGCACCCGGTGACGGGCCGCACCGCGCTCTATGCGGTGTCGGGCACCTCGTTTCGCATAGAGGGCATGCCCGATGACGAGGCGCACGCGCTGCTCGACGAGCTCAAGCGCCACGCCACGCAGGAGAAGTACCACTACCGCCTGAAATACTGTGTGGGCGACGTCGTTGTCTGGGACAATGCTTCGCTGCTGCATTCGGCAACGCTGATCGATCCAAACGACGCGCGCACGCTTTGGCGCGTTACCATCAAGGAAACGAGGAGGAGTGATGAAACGTGAACAACTAGCAGGACTTCTGGCTGTCGGGATGGCCGTCTGCCTGATGCTTCCGGCCGCAGTGCAGGCCCAGACCTGGCACGGTGCCTCGCAGTTCAACGACGACCATGCTTTTACCAAGGCGCTGGTGAAGTTCGAGGAGCTGGTCAAGAAGTACTCCGGCAAGCCCGTGAACTTCGTGCTGCACAAGAACAGCGAGCTCGGCCTGGAGAAGGATTACTTCGCCTACATGAACCAGGGCTCGGCGGTGGATTACGCGATCGTTTCGCCGGCGCACATGTCGACCTTCTCGAAAGCTGCGCCGTTCATCGATGCGCCGTTCATCTTCCGCGACCTCGCGCACTGGAACAAGGTGCTCGACGCCGACCTGCTCAAGCCGATCGCCGACGAGATCGCGCAGAAAGCCGATGTGCTGCTGATCGGCTATGCCGGCGGCGGCACGCGCAACATTTTCGTCAACAAGCCGGTGCGCAACCTCGCCGACATGAAAGGCCTGAAGGTGCGGGTGCAGGGCGCG
>Ga0209647_1004397_pt1 | contig 10618 bp, 9 predicted proteins | sample GraSoi_2013_60cm_FD_185827 | JGI IMG/M metagenome (GOLD analysis project Ga0209647, IMG submission 185827) | Grasslands soil microbial communities from the Angelo Coastal Reserve, California, USA - Sample 9_17_2013_60cm (SPAdes) (version 2) | ecosystem: Environmental > Terrestrial > Soil >...
TCAACAGAAAGGAAAAAGGAAACCATGTTTACGAAAATCGGTACCGTCACGGTAGGCGTCAGCGATCAGGACAAAGCCCTCGATTTTTACGTTCACACGCTCGGCTTTGAAAAGGTCGATGATCAGCTGCTACGAGTGCAAAGACTGCGGCTACCACAAAGCTAGGAGCGGATAACCTCGCTCTGCTGGCTCGCCAGATGGAACAGATCGCTACCGTTTTAGAACAAAATGAGTCTAACTAAGGGCGCTCACGCCAATAACGTGACGGGTAGGACACTTGCGTGCTGCATAGCATGGGCAGATGGCGGCAAAAGTTAGTCAGGTTATTAGCGCGGGTCTCCTAAGGAGTCTACTCATGGGACAGATAACCCCTATCAATAAAACGTTTAAGGCCACCATTGAAGACCGCGATGGCTGGGCATGTGTGGTGTGGCCTGAATCGGTTACATTTTTTGGTTCTACCAAGTCCGTCAAGGTCAAAGGCACCATGGACGGCGTTGCCTTCCAGACGGCCTTTATGCCGTGGGGCGACGGCACACAATTCTTACCCGTAAGCAAAAAAATACTCAAGGCCATGCAGGTGCAACCAGGCGATGTTATTGAAGTGTCCTTGGAGGAACGGCTATGAACGACCCGTTCTTTATTGGGCTAGACAGTAAGGATCCGGCGAAAGTTGTACTCGGCGCGGCGTTTAAGTCCTACACTGTACAGTTACGTGATGCGTCAGTACATTATGTATCGGGCGGTAGCGGCCCGTCGATTATTTTTCTGCACGGATTTTCGCAAGACTGGTACGAGTTCAGCAAGGTTATGTGCTTGCTTGCTAGCAGGTACACAGTTATCGCAGTTGACTTACGGGGCATCGGAAAGTCCAAAGCTACGCGAGCCGACTATGATGCGGAGACACAGGCTAATGATATTCACGAGCTGACCAGCCAGCTTGCTATTAAAGATCCCTACATTGTTGGCCATGATATGGGCGGCATGATCGCGTATGCGTATGCTCGCCTTTACCCGTCCGAAACGCGAGGTGTAGCTATATTGGACGGCCCGCTACCCGGTACAGCCAGCACCGACCTCATGGTCAAGATGCCATTCCTCTGGCACTTCACCTTTCACCGTCTACCCAAACTTCCCGAACGGCTTATTGGTGGTCGTGAGTACACCTACTTTAAAAGGGCATTCTTCCTTCGCTTCGCAAAGGACAAGCAGGCAATGACAGACGCAGACATGCGTCACTACGCGAGCGCCTATAAAATTCCCGAACAGCTGCGAGCTGGGCTTGGCTTGTATCGAACATATCAAAAGAACCGGGTATTCATGAGATCTCACCGCGACGAGCTGGATGTGTCTATATTCCTCATCGAGGGTGACTATGGCTCCGGTAAGCCGGGGCCAACGGCCAATGAGCTAACCAAAAAGTTTGGTTGTCGCAATGTGATCGCACAGGTAGCGGCAGGCTGTGGGCATTTTATGGCCAGTGAACAGCCACATGTTATTGCCGATCTCCTCCAAAACCAAGCGTAGTAATTTTGCAAGGATAAGCTTGTCGCGACCTTACGGTCAGGTATCGTGTGTCCGGGATAAATTACATGCAGTAGAGGTATATTCTCGGCTTTCCATCATGACTTTGCCTATCTGACCGCTTGCCGTTTTTCGGTCGATGCTTAGTCTCTGATAGACTTCCTCCTGCGTGTTTTAGAGCAAGGTATGCCGGTACGGACTTTCCTTCGGCAACAGGCAATTTGCCCGAACCTTTTGGCATTGGCGTGGTCGAAGCGAGTTTAATTAAGTGGTGGAATCTCTTCATTGCGGCCATGAAGAGGATGGCTGGTAATCAGGAGCTCTTCCTTGCACACGAGCTCCTGCCGTTCACCCGCTATGTTCCCGATCTGGCGCGACTTTCCGCGCACAAGGATCGGATCGTGCTCGCAGTTGGGCATGATACTCGCGAACTGCTTGCTGGAGAGCTTGCCTATCGACCAGCAGCCTGGCTGGCCGAGCGTTTGGGCACCCAAGTTGTGGACTTCCCAGGTGATCATGGAGGTTATGGAGTACACCCAGCCGCCTTCGCTGCAAAGCTCCGAGAGGTCCTGGGATAATGGTGGGTCAAGTGGCTGGCGTTTCCGCTCCACCGTATGAAGCACACGCTTGCGTAGGAGAGGAAATCCAGCTTTTCCATACATTTGACGCTTCATCAGTTTTCATTTCGTCACCTGGCCTTCTACCTGACCGTTATTGATGGGCCAGGTGGGGTCCCGACATTTTTTCTCGGCGTTTTTCCCGGCTTTTGCAAAAAGGGGGTCCCGACACTTTTTCCTCCCGTTTTCCCCGCTAAGGACGCTTCGAGGGAATTTGAGCTCATTGTTTCCCCGTTAAGCCAACAAATAGCGGCATCCTTGCTAACGGCGAGGTGGGAAACGGAAACGAACGTTTTCATTTCTCGTTTTCGTACACAAAACACACTGGCATATTTACCCAAAAGTGAGTAAGAAAATGTCAGAAATGATGTGGATTCTCACAATAAAGTTCGCTTTTCAATCAGATAACTTTTCCATGAATTTCTCTGCTTCGGCCTGTAGAGACAGATCACAGGAAAGGCCACACACTGAGTTTTTCGCATAAAATTTCCCGGCTGTCGTTTCAAAAAGAAACAGGGAAAATGGAGCCAGGGGAAACAAGATTCTCACATAAAAATTCGTTTCCGGCTCGCGGATTGTGATTTGACAGCGGTTATGTCCTCGCTAGTGACACAGAAGCTGTCCAACGATTGGCCTGTAAGGCCGTTTCTGATCTCTGCCTGAACACAGTCGAGTCCGGGTTTTGACACAGAAACGCGACGGTGGTGCAACGTTCGACAGATATCCTGTCTACGAGTCCATGCTCATAGCAATCGACCCCCTTGCTTGAACATGGACGAGATAACCGAGCTATGGTTCAAACCGGACACGAATTGGTTACAAACCTGTCAAAATGTGCCATAATGCAGGTATGAAAGAACCTGCAATATTGTATCTCCTGGTGGGACTTCCAGGGTCTGGCAAGACCACAAAAGCCAGGCAATTAGAAGTGGAAGCCTCGGCCTTGCGGTTGACCCTTGATGAGTGGATGATTCCGTTATTTGGAAGAAACGATCAGGCAGAACGAGATGCCCTGGAAGGTCGTCTGATCTGGATAGCTTTGCGCGCTCTTCAGCTTCATACCAATGTCATCCTGGATTTCGGATTTTGGAGCAAAGACGAACGGTCCTCTCTGAGATGGTTCGCCAAGCAGATAGGAGCGAAAAGCCAGGTCATCTACTTGCCCATTGACCCAGAAACGCAGCGAAAGCGCGTCCAAAACCGCTTTGCAGAGACACCGGACCAGACATGGTCAATGAGCGAAGAGGAACTGACGAAATGGCGTGCGTTCTTTCATGAGCCGGATGAAGCTGAGCTACATGGCACCGTCCTGGAAGACGCCCCTCAAGGATATGCGTCCTGGTCTGCCTGGGCGGCCTCGCGCTGGCCGTCGTTGCCTGATGAATATGCTGAGCATTTGGAGTGCTCAGATGAGAGCCTGAGTAGAATGTATCGTAGTCCACACACTTTTTTGGTAATTGCGTTGAATCATCGAACGAAAATACTGGGCTGAGGGCTATGGCGTCGAACATTCACTACAAAACATTTGCGCTGAATGTTCGACGCCATTTCCACGCTCTGACTCATTTGTATCGTACATATTATTTTTCATGCAAAAGATGCAAGATAGATTTCCATCTCTTGTTGAGCATCTTCCACTCCGGGAGCAGGATGAGCCACCATGGCTTGTCCTTGATCGAACCTTGAGCGCAAAATTCGATCATTGGAGTGAATTCCGTCGAACATTCAGCGCAATTACCATTTTTGAATCTTATCTTGTTGGTAAATGCCCTACCAAGTGAGCAGGTTTGGCCCTCAAACGTGAGAAGTTGCCCTCAAACATGAGCACTGGTACGAACGTACCTGAGCAAACCGCTCCACATCTGGGATATCAGCAGAGAAAGTTGTAAATACCCCGCACGCGAAGGCGCTCGCCGCGTCTTTGTCGTCTGGATATGGTCTGATCATCGGCTAGGCATCCGAGCTGGCTGATACAAGAGAAACAGGCCCACGGGTTGCATAACAAGTTGTCTCCTTCACTTCTGCGCTTCAACTTGTTATGCATCCCGTGGGAACAGAAGGAGACCTTTTGGTAATTTAACCGAAGGGCTGACGGTTTTTGAACTGAAGGGTGGAAATTTGATCTGAATCATGGAAATCGACCAGGAAGACGCTGGGAAAAGCGCTCCAGGAGAGGATCGTTGCGCACCGTTTTTGTAAATTCAAGAGGAAAGCCGGGAGTGCGTCTCGCATAAAACATCACCATTCCACATGGAAAAACAGGCAAGATCGGTTCGCGTAATGCTCTGGATCTGCCATGCTGCTTGCTCGCATCTCGCCCCTTTTAGCTGAAAAGAAGCGAACATGAGGCGAACCATTTTGCCGTGAATTTACACCTGTCGAGTGCCGTGAGCCGCTTCCAGAGCCGTATTCCGAGAATCGAACCAGTTGATTTTCATCCTTCAGTGCAAATTTCCACCCTTCAGTGCAAAATTGGTCCACCTTTCAGTTAATTTACCACCTTTGTCTGCTAGATGCTGGCGACAGAGCCACCATCGACACGAAGGTTGGTTCCGTTGATAAACGAAGCTGCCTCCGAAGCGAGAAATACCACGGCTGAAGCCACCTCTTCTGGAGTACCAGGTCGGCCAAGTTCGATATGGGGCCGATTCTGGCGCAAGAAGATCTGTTCTGCCTCCTGTGGCGTTATGCCACGCTTCTTAGCTTGAGCGGCCAAGAGCTGCTCAAGCTGCGGCGTCCTGATAATGCCTGGTGAGACGGTATTGACCAGAATTCCGTCCCTGGCATATGCCTTTGAGAGGCTCTTTGTCAGATTCGTGACGGCGGCCTTGGCAGCATTGTAGTGTGGCCCAAACGGATCAGGCTGTGTGCCAGATTCGGATGAAATGTTGATAATGCGTCCCCATTTTTGTTGCTGCATAGAGGGCAAAATGGCCCGTGTCAGGCGCACCGTCGAAAGAACGTTCAGATTAAAGACGTTGATCCAATCCTCATCTGACAACTCCTCGAAAGAGGCAAAAACATCAGCGCCACCTGCGTTATTCACCAGAACATGGATGGTCCCGAAGGGTGCGATGGCTTGTTGTACCAGGCGTTGTATCTCGCTGGCATTCGTCACATCCGCTGCCAGTGCCAGCGCATTACCTCCGCGCCGTTGTATCTCCTGAGCGACCTGCTCCAGTTCCTGCTGATGACGAGCGTTGAGCACCACATTACTCCCCTCGGCAGCGAAAGCAACCGCGATAGCTTTGCCGATGCCCTTGCTGGCACCAGTGACGAGTATGACCTTCTCTTTCAGTCCAAGATTCATCGTTCTTGATCCTTTCTCTCAAGTCCGTTGCTGTGTATGAGAACCATTCGTCATGAACAGACGAGTTCCTTGACATCAATAAGACCATCGTATCATTTGTGTGATTCGCCATCAAACAGAAGCGTGCCTCATTTTCACCTGTTTCGTCACGAAGGATTGTGGAAACCCAAAAGCTGGAAAACTTGCTGGAACATGCTCCTTCGCGCAACAGCCCCCCGGATGAACCGGACATGTACCGATGCTCGCATCTTAAAAGCAGCCAATTTACAAGGTGTCGCTGGAAGAAGTCAGATGTGGAGCGGTTTTTCCAGGAAAGTTTGTCCCAGTGCGGCAGCGATTGAGGGCAATTTCTCACGTTTGAGGGCCAGACCTGCTCACTTGGTAGGGCATTTACTACTTGTCCAATGAGTTCTTTAGAGACAAAAACGAAACGCAAAAAACGTAAAGTACGTTGACGTTGGACGTGAAAACGTCTTGCTGTTGTACTGTTCTTTTGAGAACGCTTACGTGACGTTGAACGTTCCGAGTGAGCTTCTGGGGCCAAGCGAGAGATCATGCATTGAGAAGAAGTAAGACGTTCTTTCCGACAAGAATAATCGATCAGATGGCTCCTTACCTGGCTCTAACGTTCTTTTCTCTAAAGATCAATGAGGACAGGGACAATGGCAAATCACACAAATACAGCCGTCTTGTATTAGTTTTTGACCGAATCCGATACTGTTGCTAAATTCCTGAAGGTGCAAATCAGGTGGAAGTCTGCTACGATACCGACCAGATGAGAATGAGTTCAGCCTGTACAAAGGAGAGTTCCTATGTCGATGCACCCTGAAGCGATTGGTCCTATTCCTGAAGAAACGGTCCGAGTGGCCCGTGCTGCCTTCCCTCGCGGCAATACCTATATGATCATGCGAGATCAGCTAGGAACGCTGTACGAAGATCAGGTCTTTGCTGCTCTTTTTCCTAAACGAGGTCGCCCCGCTGAAGCGCCCTGGCAATTAGCTCTGGTCTGCGTGTTCCAATTCATTGAAGGACTCTCAGATCGACAGGCTGCCGAAGCCGTTCGGAGCAGAATTGACTGGAAATACGCGCTAGGACTGGATTTAGCAGACCCGGGCTTCGACTTCTCGGTCCTTTCGCGCATTCCGTGCTCGCTTGCTTGCTGGTTCAGCAGAAATGCTTCTGCTGGAAAAGATGCTCGAGCATTTCAAGACGCAAGGGCTCCTCAAGCCGCGTGGAAAGCAGCGAACCGACTCCACGCATGTGCTGGCAGCCATTCGTACCCTCAACCGACTCGAAAGTGTCGGGGAGACCCTGCGAGCCGCTCTTAATGCCGTCGCCAGCGTCGCTCCCGAGTGGCTCCGTGAGCATGCCTTACCAGAATGGTTTGATCGCTACAGCTACAGAATTGAAGAGTCTCGCTTGCCGAAAGGTCAAGTCGAACGCCAAGCCTATGCAGAACTGATTGGCGCTGATGGCTCCCAGCTTCTCCTGGCAGTCTATGAGCCCTCAGCCCCGGCACATCTCAAGGAACTTCCTGCCATCCAAACCTTGAGACGAACCTGGATCTTCCAATACTATGCTGATGCGGGTCGGCTCCGCTGGCGCAAAGCCGAGGATCTCCCTCCCGCCGGGATGCGCTCGGACTCTCCCTACGATCCAGAAGCGCATTATGGCAACAAACGCTCAATCACCTGGACGGGGTACAAAGTCCATGTGACGGAAACGTGTGACGACGATGAGGTTCACTTGATCACGCATGTGGAAACGACCCTAGCCGGAGTGACGGACAGCGAACTTTCGGCTCCTATTCATCAGGCATTGGCAAACAGTGCGCTGCTTCCAGCTGAACATCTGATGGATGCGGGATATGTCGACGCGGACCTGCTCGTGAAAAGTCAGCGCGATCTGGGCATCGAGGTCATCGGACCGGTGCGGCCTGACTCGAGTTGGCAAGCACAGACTGATCAAGGCTACGATGTCTCTCACTTTCAGGTCGATTGGGAAACACACCAGGTTATCTGTCCTCAAGGAAAGAGCAATACGTGTTGGACCCCTCATCAGGATGCCTATGGCAATCCGGTCATCAGCGTGAAGTTTTCTCGCACCGACTGTCGTCTCTGCCCAGCACGCTCCTTGTGTACTCGATCAGCAGAGGCTCCTCGCCACGTGACTTTGCGTCTGCAGGCGGATCACGAGGTCCTGCAACGTATCCGTGTGCAGCAAACGACTCCAGAGTGGAAAGCGCGCTATGAGCGACGAGCAGGAATTGAGGGAACGATTTCACAAGGCACTCGTGCGTTCGGGTTGCGCAGGTCTCGCTACATCGGCCAGGCCAAAACGCATCTCCAACACCTTTTGATAGCGAGTGCAATCAACCTCGTTCGCTTTGCCGCTTGGAAAGCTGGCATCCCACATGCGAAGACTCGCACCTCACGCTTTGCTGCGCTAAAGGCTTCCTGAGCGTGATGAGGAATTTAGCAACAGTATCATGAACGGAACGAAAAACAACGCTAAGGAATTGGATCAGCGAAGAGGACGCTTGGGCAGGATTCCTGGCTATCCCCGGAGTCGTTTGAGTTTCTCTTTGACCTGTTCTCGGCTGACCTGCGTGTAGCGAACCGTCGTTTGGATAGCTGGCGTGCCCTTCTTCGTCACATGGCCCAGATAATAGGCGACTTCTTCCAGACTCCAGCCAGCCTCACGTGCGCGGTGGGCGAAATCATGGCGTAAGTCATGAAAGGTGAGATCAGCAATGTGTTCCCACTGATCTTTTGTCGCTCGTGCTTTCAAGTTGCGAAACCAGTGATGAATCCCTTCTTCAGTCAGCCGTGCGCTTCGTTGAGAAGGAAACACGTATTCCCGTTCAGGATCGCGTGTGGCTTGGAGATACTCGTAGAGGGGCTTACGCGCTTCGTTCATGAGATCGATGTCACGCCATTTGCCGCCCTTATGCCCAACGTGTATCCAGCCCACCTTTGGCCCAACATGGGTATGGGCCATTTCTAGCCAGGAGACATCGCTCACCCGACAGCCAGCCCAGTAGCCCAGCGCAAAGAGCGCGGCTCCGCGTCGATCTCCCTCCTGCTCGACAAGCGAACGGAGAATGAAGCGTTGATCTTCTGATAATTGGCGAGGCGCGAGCACCTGCATGGCTGGCAGATCAATGCCGCGCGTGGGATTTTTGGACAGCAAACCTTTCTCTTCAATCAACCAGCGGGCAAAGGTGCTGAGCGCCGATTTGACACGCGCGCGATGATGGAGACTGAACCCTTCACGCTCTAAAGAGGCCAGGTACATCTCGACCGCTGTCTTCGTGAAGTGCTGCGGTTGGAAGCAGCCCCCATTGCCAGGGCGTCCGGCGATCCAGATCATGACCTGGCGCACGGTGCGCAGATACGCCTCAATCGTTCCTTCTGCTTTCTTTGCGAGAAAGAATGCATATTCACGCAAAAGCTGTTCATTGATCCCCTGATCCGAATCCGCTTTAGAGAATGGAAGCATGGTCCTTTCGCCTCCCAAAAATATTTCGTTCCGAGTTTTCGCAGCTCATTTTTGCGCAGGAGGGAAACGAGCCGTGAATCTTTTCGCACAGCTCCTCTGATTCTTTGGGACGAACAACAGCAGAACTCGTAACGAAATGTCCGTTCTGTTCTGACTTTTTCGTTACGAGTTAGAGTACTGGGAAAGCGCGTCGAGAGAGAACGGGAACAGCCTGATGCCCAGACCGCGTAAAGAGCACCTTGACCCGATGTTCGGGCGCTCAAGCGGTCATTGCCAGGTACTCGCTTCCTTGAAAAGTGCAGAGGCAAGCAGGGCGGCTCTCGTGGCCATCTCTTTGGGAGTATACGGTCTTGCATGCTCAAGCCACCAGGTGATGGCCTCCACAAACATCGCGGATACGAGGTCTGGTACAAACTCATCTGAGAAAGTGTGGAAGGGGAGCGAGCTCGCGTCCGGGCCGTGAGGAAGGCGCCCACGCTCTTTGACCAGGTCGCTCAGCGCCGCACGCATCTTCCTCACAAACCAGGGGCTGCCCTTGCTACCAAGCAGCGCTCGATAGAGCCGTTCGTACTGGGCGATATGCTCGAAGAACTTCACCCAGATCGAAACGGGATGTTCGCGCCCCAGATCTTCGACCGCGTTCAGCAAGGCGCTCATGGCTTCCTCAAAGATCTGCTCCACCAGGTCGTATTTATCCTGATAGTTGCGATAGAAGGCGGCCCGGCTCACCATCGCGCGCTCGGTAATCTCGCCGATGGTGAGCGCCTCGAAACTCCGCTCCTCGATCAACTCAATTAACGCCTCCCTGAGCAGTTTCTGCGTGCGTCTCACGCGTAAATTGCTTTCCGGTTGAGTCATTTTGCGCTCCTTGTCTCATTTGGGACACATCTTCCCGATTGATTCTTGTTTCTGTCTGCTTCTCCGACTACACTTAAGGAAAAGACAGGATCATCCATTTGAGATAGTATGTCTCAATTCAATTGATCTGTCAATATACTCTCAAACAGAAAAGAGCTATTCTCTGAAAGGAGCAACATCTATGCATTCGTTCATGCGTCACCTCCACAGTTCATCAGGCGAGGCGTCGACTCGAGAGACAAAAGGGCTGGTCCTCGACGAAGGTTGGCGCTACGACCTGGCGGAATGGTTCCACGACACCTTCTCGTTTCGCGGCAAGTGGCGCCAGCTCAGACAGAGGACTGCCACCCTGGCTCAATTGCAACCCGGAGAGCAGGTGCTGGATGTGGGCTGTGGCACGGGAACGCTGGCGATCGAAGTGGCACGCCGCGTTGGTACAACGGGCCGCGTTGCGGGTGTTGACCCGGGGACACAGCAGATCGCCCGTGCCCGTGCGAAAGCGGCCCGGCGCAACGTGCCCGTCGAGTTCCAGATAGGAGTGATCGAGCAACTCCCTTTCCCCGATCAGACCTTTGATGTGGTGTTCTCGACCTTGATGATGCATCATTTGCCGGCTCCCCTCAAGCGCCAGGGACTCGCGGAAATCGCCCGGGTGCTCAAACCAGGGGGACGCCTGATCATTGCCGATTTCACCCGCAAGCAGGACCGAAAGGCGTGGGCTGCGCGCTTTCACGCTGGGGGGAGCAGCATCCAAGATCTGGTCGTCCTGGTCTCGGACGCCGGTTTCGAGCGGGTGGAAACGGAGGAG
>Ga0209647_1004399_pt1 | contig 10616 bp, 10 predicted proteins | sample GraSoi_2013_60cm_FD_185827 | JGI IMG/M metagenome (GOLD analysis project Ga0209647, IMG submission 185827) | Grasslands soil microbial communities from the Angelo Coastal Reserve, California, USA - Sample 9_17_2013_60cm (SPAdes) (version 2) | ecosystem: Environmental > Terrestrial > Soil >...
AAGGTGGTCGAAGCATCGCTCGTATCCGACGCCGGCATCGACGAGCGCATCGAGCTCGTGATTCGCGCGATTTCGCGCGAGCCCGCGAGCCACTCCATTGCCAAGCCAACAAGGAAACAACGAGGCAAGCCATGAATCGCACTCTCATTGCGGCTGGCGCCGCCCTGGTCGTGGGCGCGTGCGGCGACAAGCCGCCGCCCTCGCTGCAGGGCTACGTCGAAGGCGAATACGTGCGTGTCGCGGCACCGTTCGCCGGCAAGCTCCTGTCGCTCGACACCCAGCGCGGCGCGACCGTCGTCCCCGGCGCGGCGCTTTTCGCGCTCGAAGCCGAGAGCGAGGATGCGGCGCGGCGCGAGGCCGAGGAGCGGGCGCGCAAGGCCTCCGCGATGGCCGAGGACCTGAGGAAAGGCAAGCGCACCACCGAGATCGACTCCGTGCGCGCCCAGCTGGCGCAGGCCGAAGTGACCGCGACTTATTCCGAAAAGGAATGGCGCCGCCAGCTCGACCTCGTCTCCAAGGGCTTCGTGAGCCAGAGCCGCGCCGACGAGGCCAAGGCGGCGCGCGACCGCGACCACGGCAAGGTGGTCGAGCTGCAGAACGAGCTCGCGACTACGCAGTCGGGCTCGCGTCCCGACGAGATCAAGGCCGCCGAGGCGGAAGCCGCCGCGGCACGCGAATCGCTCGCCCAGGCCGACTGGCGACTGCGACAGCGGTCGGTCGCGGCAACCGTCGGCGGCACCGTGACCGACACGCTCTTCGTGCGTGGTGAATGGGTTCCCGCCGGCGCCCCCGTGGTCGCGATGCTTCCGCCGGGCAACGTGAAAGTTCGCTTCTTCGTCCCCGAGCCGCGATTGGGGAGCGTCAAGGTGGGGCAGAAGGTGGCCATCGCCTGCGACGGTTGCGCCGCACCGATCGGCGGCACCGTGTCCTTCATCGCGCCGCAGGCGGAATACACGCCGCCCGTCATCTACAGCAAGGACAGCCGCGCGAAGCTGGTCTTCCTGGTCGAGGCGCGCCCGGCGCCCGAAGACGCGGCGAGACTGCATCCGGGCCAGCCCGTGGACGTAACGCTTCCATGAGCGAGGGCCGGGAGATGGAGCAGACGAAAGACACGTCTTCGCGAAATGGATCGCTTGCCATCGACGTCGAGGGCCTGACCAAGAGTTTCGGCGGCAAGGTCGCCGTGGACCACTTCTCGATGAAGGTGCAGCGCGGGGCGATCTACGGCTTTCTCGGCCCCAACGGCAGCGGCAAGACGACCACCATCCGCATGATCTGCGGATTGCTCACTCCGGATTCGGGGCGCGGCATCGTCCTGGGCCACGACATCGCGCGCGACGCCGAGCTCATCAAGCGCGAGGTGGGCTACATGACGCAGAAGTTCAGCCTCTACGAGGACCTCTCGATCGAGGAGAACCTCGACTTCGTCGCCCGCATGTACCGCGTTGCCGAGCGCAAGCGCCGTGTCGCGGCGGCGCTCGAGGGCCTGGGGCTTGCCTCGCGCAAGGGCCAGCTCGCCGGCACGCTCTCCGGCGGATGGAAGCAACGCCTCGCCCTCGCCGCCTGCCTGATCCACGAGCCCAAGCTGCTCCTTCTCGACGAGCCGACCGCCGGCGTGGACCCCGGGGCGCGGCGCGAATTCTGGGAGCACATCCACGACCTCGCGCATTCGGGCATCACGGTGCTCGTGAGCACGCACTACATGGACGAGGCGGAGCGCTGCCACGCGCTCGCCTATATCGCCTACGGCAAGCTCCTCGCGCACGGAACGATCCGCGAGGTGATCGACCAGGCCGGGCTCGCGACCTGGGAGGTCGAGGGCGACGATCTCATGTCGATCGCGCCCGAGCTGCGCGGGATGCCCGGCGTGGAGATGGTCGCGCCCTTCGGCAACGCGTTGCACGTGAGCGGCACCGACCACGCGGGGCTCGAGCGCGCCATGCAGGCGATCGCGCGCCGGCCGGGCATCGTTGCGCGCCAGGTCGACGCCGGCCTCGAGGACGTGTTCATCCACCTGATGCGCGGCCTGGGCGACGGCGCGGCGCGGGTCGAGCACTGAGAGGCGCCATGTTCGCCGCCCACAGGTTCTTCGCCGTGCTCATGAAGGAATTCGTGCAGATGCGGCGCGACCGGCTCACCTTCGCGATGATGATCGGCGTGCCGGTGATGCAGCTCGTCCTCTTCGGCTTCGCCATCAACATGGACCCGAAGGCGCTCCCGGCGGCAGTGGTGAGCGCCGATTCGAGCCCGTTCTCGCGCTCGCTGGTGCGCGCCCTCGAGAACACCGGTTACTTCAAGGTGGTCGCGACACCCGCGACCGTGGGCGAGGCCGACCGATTGCTCACTCGCGGCAACGTGCAGTTCGTGCTGCAGGTGCCCGAGGACTTCTCGCGCAAGCTGCAGCGCGGTGAGCGCGCGACGGTGCTCGTGGAGGCGGACGCGACTGATCCGGCGGCGACCAGCAACGCGCTCGGCGCGCTCGCGCAGGTGGGGCTCACCGGCCTGGACCACGACCTCACCGGCGCGCTCGCCGCCATGAAGTCGGGGCCCGCGCCCTTCGAGATCCGCGTGCACCGGCGCTACAACCCGGAAGGCATCACGCAATACAACATCGTTCCCGGGCTGATGGGCGTGGTGCTCACGATGACCATGGTGATGATGACCTCGATCGCGATGACGCGCGAGCGCGAGCGCGGCACGATGGAGAACCTTCTCGCCACGCCGGTGCGCCCCATCGAGGTGATGCTCGGCAAGATCGTGCCCTACATCGTCGTCGGCTACGTGCAGGTCGTGGTGATCCTCACCGCGGCGAAGTACCTCTTCGAGGTGCCGATGGTCGGCAGCCTCGTGCTGCTCTCGACCCTCCTCATCCTCTTCATCGCCACCAACCTCGCCATCGGCTTCACCTTCTCGACGCTGGCCAAGAGCCAGATGCAGGCGATGCAGATGACCATGTTCTTCTTCCTGCCCTCGATGCTGCTCTCGGGATTCATGTTCCCGTTCCGCGGCATGCCGCAGTGGGCGCAGGTCCTGGGCGAGGTGCTCCCGCTCACGCACTTCCTGCGCATCGTGCGCGCCATCCTCCTCAAGGGAAGCGGGATCGCCGACGTCGCCCAGCACATCTGGCCGCTCGCGCTGATCCTGCTGGTGGTGTCGGCGGCGGCCCTGAAGCGCTACCAGCGCACCCTCGACTGACGCGTTGGCAGGAGTCTCGTTTGCTACAATCCGCCTTCCTCTCGCGCCGCGTATCGACTCGCGGCCAACCGCGGCAAGGGCCATGAACATCGAACAAGCGCGCTTCAACATGATCGAGCAGCAGATCCGGCCCTGGGAGGTGCTGGATACGGAGGTGCTCGACCTGCTCTTCGAGGTCAAGCGCGAGGACTTCGTGCCGGCCGAGCATCGCAGCCTCGCCTTCGCCGATCTCGAGATCCCGCTGGGCCACGGGGAAGCGATGATGCAGCCCAAGGTCGAGGCCCGCATCCTGCAGGAGCTCGCGGTGCAGCCGCACGAGAACGCCTACGAGGTCGGGACCGGATCGGGCTACTTCACCGCGCTGCTTGCGCGGCGCGCGCGCCACGTCACGAGCGCCGAGATCCACGCCGATTTCAAGTCGACCGCCGCGACGAAGCTTCGCGCCGCGGGCAACGTGACCCTCGTCGAGGGCGACGGCGCTCGCGCGCCGCTCGTGCCGTCGACCTTCGACGTGATCGTCCTCACCGGATCGACGCCGGTCCTGCCGCAGGCCTTCCTCGACCAGCTCGCCCCGGGCGGGCGACTCTTCGCCGTCGTCGGCGATGCCCCGGTGATGAAGGCGGTCCTGGTGCGCCAGCCGGTGGCCGGGGCCTTCCAGCGCGTCGAGCTCTTCGAGACCCTGCTCAGGCCGCTCGCGAACGCCGCGCAGCCCGCACGATTCCGCTTCTAGGCGAATCCGGAACGCCCTTCGGAGCCGTCATAGCCCCATTGCCCGAATTTACGAGAACGAGACCGAAAGCTTTCCCGATGAGACTGAGCCGCATCATCCCAGCGTTCGCCCTGTGCGCCGCGCTTCCCGCCGCCCAGGGCGCCGACCTGGTCGCGGTATACCGCGACGCGCTCGTGAGCGACCCCGTGTTCCTTTCCGCCCGCGCCGCATACCAGGCCGGGATGGAGAAGTATCCGCAGGCGCGCGCGGGCTACCTGCCGAGCGTGAACGGCAACGCCTCCGCGTTCCGCAACGACGTGAAGCTCGAAGGCCAGGGCCACCTGAAGTACGACACCAATGTCTACGGCGTCACGCTTACGCAGCCGATCTTCCGCCTGCAGAACTGGATCGCGCTCGGGCAAGGCCGCCAGCAGGTCGTCCAGGCCGAGGCCGCATTCGGCACGGCGCAGGAGGACTTGATCCTGCGCGTCGCGCAAGCCTACTTCGACGTGCTCCTCGCGCAGGACAACGTCGCGCTCTCGGAGGCGCAGAAGGTCGCGATTTCCGAGCAGCTCGCGCAGGCGAAGCGCAATTTCGAGGTCGGCACCTCGACCATCGTCGACACGCTCGAGGCGCAGGCGCGCTACGACCAGTCGGGCGCCAAGGCGATCTCGGATGCGAACGACCTCGAGATCAAGAAACGCGCGCTGCAGCAGCTCGTCGGCAAGCCGATCGTCGGCCTCACGCCGCTCAGGGACCCGCTGCAGCTCGCTCCGCCGCGCCCGGCGAGCGCCGAGGAATGGGAGAAGAGCGCGGTCGATTCGAGCTTCAGCGTGGCCTTCGCGCGCGCCGGCCTCGAGATCGCGCAATCCGAAGTCAACCGGCAACGCGCCGGCCACCTTCCCACCGTGGACTTGAGCGGCAGCTACACGCACGGGCACGATCCGACCAAAGTCGTCCCGGGCGTGATCGGCGCGGGAAGCGAGGTCACCTCCCTCGGCGTGGTGCTCTCGGTGCCGATCTTCGCGGGCGGGCTCACGCAGTCGCGGGTGCGCGAGGCGCTTGCGAACCGCACCAAGGCCGAGCAGGACTTCGAGAATACGCAGCGCGGCGTGGTGTTGTCGGTGCGGACCAACTTCCTCAACGTGACCAGCGGCATCGCGCAGGTCCAGGCGCTAGAGCAGGCGCTCGCCTCGACGCAGAGCCAGCTCGATTCGACCATCCTCGGCCGCGACGTCGGCGTGCGCACCAGCGTGGACGTGCTCAACGCGCAGCAGCAGGTCTTCCAGACGCGCCGCGACCTGCAGCAGGCGCGCTACAACTATCTCATCAGCACGCTGCGCCTCAAGGCCGCGACCGGCATCCTCGCCGAGGCGGACGTCGAGGAATTGAACCGCACGCTAGCGCGCTGAGGACAGCGCGGTCGCGTCGATCCAGGCCGCGAGGCGCTCGACCGCGCCGCGGTGCGTGGCGACGAACTCCCGCCCCTTCTCGCCCATCTCGAGGCGCCTGGCATCGTCGCCGCTCAACGCGGCCGCGGCCCGCAGCGCTTCGGGCGCGTCTCGCACCCTCGCGGCCGCGCCCGCCGCGATCGCGCCCCTCGCCGCCTCTTCGAAGTTATAGGTGTGCGGGCCGACGATCACCGGGCGGCCGAGCGCGCAGGCCTCGATCAGGTTCTGGCCGCCGAACTTGAGCAGGCTGCCACCGACGATCACCACGTCGGCGGCGGCGTAGTAGGCGAGCATTTCGCCCATCGAGTCGCCGACGAGCACGCGCGTGCCGGAGTCGACCGCGGTCTCGGCGCTGCGCCGCGCGGGCGCGAATCCCCGGTCGGCCGCGAGCCGCGCGACCTCATCGAAGCGCTGCGGGTGGCGCGGCACCAGGACGAGGAGCGCATCGGGCGCATGCGCTTCGGCGGCGAACGCGTCGAGGAGCAGCGCTTCCTCGCCTTCTCGCGTGCTTCCGGCGACCCACACGCGCCGGTCGCCGCCGAACAGGGCGCGAAACCGCCTCCCCTTCTCGAGCATCGCCCCGGGGACCACGAGGTCGAACTTCACGTTGCCGAGGACGACCGGCGCGCGCGCTCCCACGGCGGCGAGCCTCGCGGCGTCCTCTGCGGTTTGCGCGGCGACTCCCGCGAGGTTGGCGAACGCCCAACGCGACAGCCAAGGCGCTCGCGCGTAGCCGCGCGCTGATTTCTCCGAGAGGCGCGCATTGGCGAGCATCACCGGCACCGCGGCGCGCGCGGCTTCCTCCAGCAGGCGCGGCCAGATCTCGGTCTCTAGGATCACGCCGAGCTCCGGGCGGAAGTGCGCGAGGAAGCGGCGTGTCGCGAAGCCCAGGTCGTAAGGCAGCCAGGCGCGCTCGACGCGATCGCCGAACAGCTCCTCGCCCGCCGCGAAGCCCGTTGGCGTCATGTGGGTGAGGAGGATGCGGTGGCCCGGGTGCCTTGCGGCGAGCGCTTCGACCAGCGGCGCGGCGGCGCGTGTCTCGCCCACGGAGACCGCGTGAATCCAGATGCGCCGCGCGGGTTCCACGGCCGCGTAGAAGCCGAAGCGCTCGGCGAGGCGGTCAAGGTAGCCGCGCTGGCGGCGCGAGCGCCAGGCGAGGCGCGCGATGAGCAGCGGAGCCGCCAGGGCCCACGCCAGCGCATACAGGAAACGCGTCATTCTTCGCGCGCGCCGAATCCGATCGCCGCCGCGACCGCCTCGACGCCCGGCGCGTTGCCCGCGCCGCCGACGTTGAGCGCATGCGCTCCGCCGTGCAGGCCCGTGAGCTCCGGGCGCGTCGCGCAATAGATCCCGACCGTGGGCACGTCGAGCGCTACCGCGAGATGCGTGAGCCCGGTGTCGACTCCCACCACGCCGTCGGCGTGGGCGAGGAGCGCCGCCGCTTCCGCGAGCGGCATCGCCGGAGCCGCGAGGCCGAGCGGAACTTCGGCGGCAAGGCGCGCCGCACCGGCGCGTTCGGCCGCGCTACCTCCCGGGAACACCGTGGCGAGCCCCTGGGCGGCAAGCATGCGCCCGAGCTCGATCCAGCGCTCGTCGGGCCAGCGCTTCGCCGCGCGGCTCGCGGCATGCAGCATCACGGCGTAGCGCGCGGCCGGCGCCCACGCGGGCCGCGCCTCGGGGATGGTGAGCCCGTAGCGCGGCGGTCCATCGGGCGAGTAACCGAAGATCTCCGCCACCAGGCGGCGGTTGCGCTCCACCGCGTGCAGCGTGCGCGGCACGGCGATCTTCACGTCGTAGAAGCGCGCCGCGAGGCGTTCGCGGGCGCTCATGGAATCGGGTCCGAACGCCGGCGCGCGCGCAAGCCGCGACACGAACGCGCTCTTGAGAAGTCCCTGGCTATCGACCACGTAATCCCAGCCTCGGCGCAGCGCCCGGCGCGTCGCGGCGATGTCGCGCCAGGCCGACGGCCGCAGGGGATTGCGCCTGAGGCCGCGCAGGTTGATGGCGATCGCCTCGGTGATCGCCGGATGCAGCCTCACCACGTCGACGTAGGCTTCCTCGACGACCCAGGCGACGTGCGCCCCGGGACGCTGCCGGGCGAGATCGGTGACCGCGGGAAGGTGATGCACCACGTCGCCGAGCGAGGAAAGCTTCACGAACAGGATCCGCGGCTCGCGCATGGCGCATTCTAATCCCATGGCTACGGGTAAAATGGCGCACCTCTCGCGTAGCGTCGATCCTCCACGTGGCGAAACTCGCCGACGACAAAGTTCCCCTCACCGTCGCCGTCATCACGCTCAATGCGGGTGCGCGGCTTGGCGCGTGCCTCGCGAGCGCGGGCTTCGCCGACGAGCTGCTGGTGGTCGATTCGGGAAGCACCGACGACACGGTCGAGGTCGCGCGGCGCCACGGAGCGCGGGTCGAGTCGAAGGAGTGGCTCGGCTTCGGCCGCCAGAAGCAGCACGCGGTCGCTCTCGCGCGCCACGACTGGGTGTTGTGCCTGGATTCCGACGAGCGCGTCACCGAGGGCCTGGAGCGCGCGATTCGCGAGGCGATGGCGGCGCCGCGCTATCACGCCTACCGCTTCACGCGCCGCAATCGCTTCCTCGGGCGCTGGCTCGCGCACGGCGAGGGCTATCCCGACTGGTGCCTGCGCCTGTTCCACCGCGCGCACGCCGGCTGGTCGGGAGACGAGGTGCACGAGGTGGTGCTCACCACGGCCCAGGTCGGGCGCCTCGAAGGCGACCTGCTGCACGAGTCGGTGGAGGACATCGCCACCTACCTCGCCAAGCACAACCGCTTCAGCACCGCGCACGCGCAAATGCTCTATTCGCAGGGCACGCGCACGAGCCCCGCGCGCGTCGCGCTGAGCCCGGTGATCCGCTTCGCCAAGTACTACGTCTTTCGCCTCGGCTTCCTCGACGGGATCGAGGGAATGGCGCATTGCCTGATCGGCGCGTGGTACTCGTTCGTGAAGCACCTCAAGCTCTACGAGCTGCAAGGCGGCCACGGCCCCGCCGCGGCGAAGGAACGCAAGTGAGCGCCGTCGCGGCGGCGCCGCTCTCGATCGCTTTCGTGCGCCAGCAGTTCGCCGGCTTCGGCGGCGCGGAGCTCTTCCTCGCGACCGCGATGCGGGCGCTGCGCGACGCGGGCGCGCGCGTGAGCCTCATCACGCGCTCGTGGAAGGCAGCGAGCGACGCGACCATCGTGGTGTGCAATCCGTGGGCCGCGGGGCGGCTGTGGCGCGAGGCAAGCTTCGCGCGCGCGGTGCGCGGGCTGATGCGCGAGCGCCGCTTCGACATCGTCCAGTCGCACGAGCGCATTCCGGGTTGCGACGTCTACCGCGCGGGCGACGGCGTGCACCTCGAATGGCTGCGCCAGCTCGAGCGCGTGAGCACCCGGGCCGCCTCGGCCGCGCGGCGCCTGCATCCTTTCCACCGCTACCTTGCGGAGGCCGAGCGGCGTACGCTCGCCGCGCCGCAGTTGAAGGCGGTGATCTGCAATTCCGCCATGGTGAGGGACGAGATCCGCGCGCGCTACGGTGTCCCGGAGGCGATGCTCAAGGTGATCTACAGCGGCGTCGATCTCGGGCGCTTCTCGCCCGATGGCGCGACGCAGGCGCCGCGGCGCCTGCGTGAGCGGCTCGGCATCGCGCCGCGCGCGCTGCTCGCCCTCCTCGTGGGCTCCGGATACCGGCGCAAGGGCGTGGAGGCGGCGATGCGGGCGATCGCGCGATTGGGCGATGCTTGCCTGGTGGTCGCGGGACGCGAAAGCCATCCGGGACGCTACCGGCGCCTCGCCGACGATCTCGGCATCGCCGGGCGCGTGCGCTTCCTCGGGCCGGTCGAGGACGTGCGCTCGCTCTACGCGGGTGCCGACGTATTCGTGCTGCCGACGCTTTATGATCCGTTTCCCAACGCGGCCCTCGAGGCGATCGCGATGAACCTGCCCGTGGTCACCAGCACCAAGAGCGGCGCGGCCGAGGTCGTCGCCCGCCACGGCCTCGGCGCGGTATGCGACGCGCTCGACATCGAGGGCCTCGCGGCGGCGATCGAGGGCCTGCGCGACGAAGCGGCGCGCGCGAGTTGCCGCGAGAATTGCCGCCGCGTCGCGCCCGAGTTCGCCATCGAGCGCATGTCGGCCGATTACCTCGCGGTCTACCAGGGACTCGCCGCCGGGACGCGCGCATGACGATCCTCGTGACCGGCGGCGCGGGCTTCATTGGCGCCAACTTCATCCTCGACTGGATCAGCGGCGGCGGCGAGGCGGTCGTGAATCTCGACAAGCTCACCTATGCCGGCAATCCTGCGAGCCTCGCGGCGCTCGCGAGGGATCCGCGCCATGCTTTCGTGCACGGCGACATCGGCGATGCGGCGCTGCTCGAGCGCCTGTTCGCCGAGCATCGCCCGCGCGCGGTCGTGCACTTCGCCGCGGAAAGCCACGTCGATCGCTCGATCCACGGGCCCGCGGCGTTCATCGAGACCAACGTCGTGGGCACGCTGGTGCTGCTGGAGGCGGCGCGCGCGGCCTGGCAGCGACTTGAGGGCGATGCAAAAGCGGCTTTCCGCTTTCTCCACGTGTCGACCGACGAGGTCTACGGCTCCCTGCGAGAATCTGATCCGCCATTCACCGAATCGTCGCCCTACGCGCCCAACAGCCCATACTCCGCGTCCAAGGCCGGCTCCGACCACCTCGCCCGCGCCTACCACCATACTTACGGGCTGCCGGTCATCACCACCAATTGCTCTAACAACTATGGCCCGTTCCAGTTTCCCGAAAAGCTCATTCCCCTCATGATCTGCAACGCGCTCGAAGGCAAGCCCCTGCCGGTCTACGGCGATGGCCGGCAGGTGCGCGACTGGCTTTATGTCGGCGATCATTGCTCCGGGATCCGCACGGCGCTCGCCGACGGGCGCCCCGGCGAGGTCTACAACATCGGCGGTGGCGCCGAGCGGCGCAACATCGACGTGGTGAACGCGATCTGCGATGCGCTCGAGAAGGCAGTGCCGCGCCCCGGCGGCTATCGCGCCCTCGTCAAGCAAGTCGCCGATCGCCCCGGCCACGACCGCCGCTACGCCATCGACGCGACGAAGATCCGCACCGAGCTCGGCTGGCGGGCGCGCGAAACTTTCGAAAGCGGCCTTGCGAGGACGTTGAAGTGGTACCTGGACAATGCCGAGTGGGTTGCGCGGGTGAAGAGCGGGGAATATCGCCGCTGGCTCGAGCTCAACTACGCGGCGAGGAGCGCGCCATGAGACGCC
>Ga0209647_1004400_pt1 | contig 10614 bp, 13 predicted proteins | sample GraSoi_2013_60cm_FD_185827 | JGI IMG/M metagenome (GOLD analysis project Ga0209647, IMG submission 185827) | Grasslands soil microbial communities from the Angelo Coastal Reserve, California, USA - Sample 9_17_2013_60cm (SPAdes) (version 2) | ecosystem: Environmental > Terrestrial > Soil >...
ATGGGGCGCTTTCGCAGAGGCCTCGCGCACGTCAACGTGCTCGCGAGCGTCATCTTCTCGGGCATGAGCGGCAGCGCGATCGCCGATGCGGTCGGGCCCGGGATGGTCGAGATCGAGATGATGTGCAAGAACGGCCGCTACTCGCGGCCCTTCGCAGTCGCGGTGAGCGCTGCCTCGGCCACCATCGGCCCGATCATCCCTCCGTCGATTCCGATGGTGCTCTACGCGCTCGTCTCGCGAGCATCGGTGGGCGCTCTCTTCCTCGGAGGCGTGGTGCCCGGCCTGCTCATGGCAGCCGCGATGATGCTCGTCATCGTCTGGATCGCGCGGCGGCGCAATTTCCCGATGGAGACGCCGGTGCCGTGGCCGGAGCTCCCGCGCATCTTCGTGCGCACGCTGCTGCCGCTGCTGATGCCGGTCGTTCTGCTCGGAGGCATTTACTCCGGCGTGTTCACCCCGACGGAGGCTGCGGCGGTCGCCGCGCTCTACGCCCTGGCGCTCGCGCTCTTCGTGTACCGGGCGCTCGACTGGAAGGGACTCGTGTCCGTCCTCGCCGACAGTGCACGATCCACGGCGGTGGTCGGGATCATCATCTGCGGCGCGTTTCTCTTCAACTACGTGCTCGCGACGGAGCAGATACCGGCGCGCCTCGCCGAATGGTTCCTGTCGCTCGAGCTCGGCCCGCTCGGATTCCTCATCGTCGCGAACCTCGTTTTTCTCGTGCTCGGGTGCTTGCTCGACACGACGACCCTGCTCCTCGTGCTGGTCCCGCTTCTCCTGCCCATCGCCAGAGCGCTGGGCGTCGACTTGGTCCATTTCGGGGTCGTCATCGTCCTCAACATGATGATCGGCCTGCTCACCCCGCCTTACGGCGTGCTGCTCTTCGTGCTGAGCGGCCTGACCGGAACGCCGGTGAAGGAGATCGTGCGCGAGCTCGTGCCCTTCATCCTGGCGCTCATCGCCGTGCTCTTCCTCATCACGTTCGTGCCCTCGCTCGTTCTCGCGCTTCCCGAGCTCGCCGGCTATGTGCGCTGACGCCCCGATTACATCGGGTGGCAGTTCACCGACTCGATTCTTTCCCACTCCTGCCGCAATACGATCTTCTTCGAGGGATCGCGCCCGTAAGGCCTCGGACCGCTGCTCAAGGTGAGGTGCGCGCCATTCACCTCGAGGTCGCGCGTCTGGTGGGTGCCGTTGAAGATCTCGTTATAGGAGACCTCGGGCGAGATGACGATCTTCTTGCCCTCGATGCGGTAAGGTCCGGAAAATGCCGTCAGCGATTCCCACAGCGCCGCCTTGTCCGCGTCCGTGGTTCCGAATTTGCGGCCCTGCTGGGTGTAGAAGACGGCGTAATACTTCGGGGTGATCATCAGGTATCCGTGCGGAGGCTTGGTCCTGTCGTCGCGGAGCCTGCCGTCGATCTCGGCTTTTATGGATACCAGCTTGTAAGTTCCGACCAGCGCCCCCTGCGCGAAGCAGGAAGCCGAAACGAGAAGTCCGGTAACCAGAATTCCCAATGACTTGTGCATATTCTCCTCCTTGTGGAATTCATATTACCGGCCCGTCCGCGCGGCGGCAACGCGGCGCGGGGCGCACCGGATCGCACTTGCTCGCGCCTGCCGGTATACTCGACAAGAATAATGAAAGCACTCACCGTTGCCGCAGCCGCACTCGTGGCGCTTCCTCGCACGGCCTGGGCCCATCACTTCATGGGCGGAGGGGTCCCGGCGACGTTCGCTCAGGGCTTGCTATCGGGCCTCGGCCATCCCGTGATCGGCCTGGATCACGCGGCGTTCATCATTGCCGCGGGATTTTTCCTGGCCTCGTTCGAGGGAGGGATGTGGGGCATTCTCGCCTTGATCGTCGGAACCCTGCTCGGCGCGGCGCTGCACCTCGCTGGAGCCGGCTTGCCCGGCGCCGAAATCGGCGTGGCGCTGTCCGTGATCCTGATCGGCGGCCTCTTGGCGGCCCGCCGCCGGATCAGGCTGTCGTGGCTGGCGGGCGGTCTCGCGCTCGCGGGACTGCTGCATGGATACGCCTACGCGGAATCCATATTCGGCGCGGAGGCGGCGCCGCTGGCCGCGTACCTGATCGGCTTCACTCTGGTGCAGCTCGGCATCGCCACCGTGGCCTGGTTGATCCATCGGCGCCTGATCGCCACCCGCGAAGCCTGGGCAAGGCTCGCCTCCTCCGGGGTCGGCGCCGCGGTGGGAACGATAGGCGCGGTGTTCTTCGTCATCAGCCTCGCAGCTTAGGGAGTCATGAGCGACCATCACGACGACGAGCACGCGCTCGAGCACGACCGCCCGCTTTCGGGCCCCGCGCTGCGCGCCAAGGCGCTCGAGTCCCTGCTCGTCGAAAAGGGCCTGGTCGATCCGAAGGCGCTCGACGAGCTGATCGACACCTATGAGACGAAAGTCGGGCCGCGCAACGGCGCCCGCATCGTCGCCCGCGCCTGGGTCGATCCCGCCTACAGGAAACGCCTGCTCGAGGACGCCAGCGCCGCCATCGCCGAGTTCGGTTTCATCGGGCGCCAGGGCGAGGACATGGTGGTGATCGAGAACACGCCCGAGGTGCGCAACGTCGTCGTGTGCACGCTGTGCTCCTGCTACCCGTGGCCCGTGCTCGGGCTGCCGCCCGTCTGGTACAAGTCGGCGCCTTACCGCGCGCGCGCGGTGATCGATCCGCGCGGCGTGCTGAAGGAGCTGGGGAGCGAGGTTCCGGAGGACGTCGAGGTGCGGGTGTGGGACTCGACCGCCGAGCTGCGCTACCTCGTGCTGCCCGAGCGCCCGGCGGGAACCGAAGGCTGGAGCGAGGACGAGCTCGCTGCGATCGTCACGCGCGACTGCCGGCGCGGAGCAGGCGATGAACAGCGTGCACGACATGGGCGGCATGCACGGCATGGGGCCGGTCGTGATCGAGAAGAACGAGCCGGTGTTCCATTCCGAGTGGGAGGCGCGCGTGCACGCGCTCAATCTCGCCTGCGGCTTCCACCGCAAGTGGAACATCGACATCGGGCGCCACTCGCGCGAGCGCATTCCCCCGGCCGAATACCTCGCGTTTTCCTACTACGAGAAGTGGCTGCGCGGCCTGGAGATGCTGCTCGTGGAGAACGGCTTGGTCACGCCGAAGGAGCTTGCCGCCGGACGCGCCGAGTCGAAAGCGAGCGGAGCGAGCGCCCTCCAGGCCTCCGAAGTGGCGGGCTTCCTGCGCGTGCGCCGCCTCGCGCGGCTCGACGACAAGATCGCGGCGAAGTTCAAGCCCGGCGAGCGTGTCCTCACGCGCAACGATCACCCCATCGGCCACACGCGCCTGCCGCGCTACGCGCGCGGCAAGCGCGGCATCATCGATCGCGATCACGGCGTCTTCATCTTCCCCGACACGCACGCGATGACGCGCGACAAGAAGCCCCAGCATTGCTACAGCGTGCGCTTCGCCGCGCGCGAGCTCTGGGGGCAGCGGGCGTCCGCGCGCGACAGCGTGTACCTCGATCTGTGGGATGACCACCTCGATCCCGCCTGAGGCAGACCTCCGCGCCCTTCCCGCCCTGCCGCGCAACGACGCGGGGCCGGTGTTCAGCGCGCCGTGGGAAGCGCAAGCCTTTGCGTTGACGCTGTCTCTTCACGCACGCGGCGTTTTTACATGGCGCGAATGGGCCGACGCGCTCGCGGCCGAGCTCGCCGCGGCAGTCGCCCGCGGCGAGCCGGACGACGGCACCCATTACTACGAGCACTGGCTCGCGGCTCTGGAGAAGCTCGTCGCCGGGAAGAAGCTCATCCTCGGAAACGAGCTGGAACGGCGCGTGGACGAGTGGGACGCCGCCGCGCGCGCGACTCCGCACGGCAAGCCGGTCGAGCTCCCGCGCCGCTGAAAGGAACCCCGGGTTTCAGTCGCAGCGGACGCTCATTCCCCCGTCGACGATTATTTCCGTTCCGGTGACGAAGCGCGCCTCGTCCGAGGCGAGGAAAAGCGCGGCGTTCGCGGTGTCGCGACCGTCGCCCTCGATCGCGAGCGGGATGCGCCTCCGGCGCTGCTTGAGTAGCTCCGTGACGTCGCCCCCGGCGCGCTGTCTCGCCAGGCGCGCCTCCACCATCGGCGTGTGCAGCTGGCCGGGGACGACCGTGTTCACGCGGATCCCCTTGGGCGCGTACTGGACCGCGACGACGCGCGAGAGCTGGATCACGCCCGCCTTGGTCGCCGCGTAGCCGACCTGCGCGTTGCCGGTGAAGCGGATGCCGGAGGTCGAGGCGATGTTGACGATCGCTCCGCCTCCCTGCTTTTCCATCACCGGAATGACGTACTTGCACCCGAGAAACACGCTCTTGAGATTGAAGTCGACCTGCGCGTCCCAGGTCTCCTCGGACATCTCGACCGGGCCGCCCGCCGCCGAGCCCCCGACGTTGTTGACGAGCACGTCGATCCGACCATAGGCCTTCACGCAGGCGTCCACCATCGCGGCGACGTCCTCGGCGCGCGTGACGTCGCAGAGGTGGGTGGCGACGGCTCCGCCCGCTTTGTTCACGCCTTCCACGGTCTCGCGCAGCCTCTCGGCATCGCGGTCCACGGCGAAGACCTTCGCGCCTTCCTCGGCGAAGCGCACCGCGGTCGCGCGTCCGTTGCCCCAGCCCGGTCCGACCGAGCCCGCACCGGTGATGATCGCGACCTTGCCATCCAGACGGCGCGTCATCGCCCGAACCGGTAGAAGCTGCGCGGATTGTCGACCAGAAGCGCCTTGCGCGCCTTCTCCGAGGGCGCGATCTCGTCGAGCAGGTCGACCAGCACGCCGTCGTCGGGGACCGCCGCGAGGTTCGGGTGAGGCCAGTCGCTGCCCCAGAAGCAGCGGTCCCCGAATTCCGCGACGAGCTTGTGCGCAAAGGGTATCGCGTCTTCCCAGGGCGAGGGCCGGCGCGAGATGCGCTCGGAGCCGCTCACCTTCACGTGAAATCGCGGATCGCGCATAAGATCGAGCAGGCGCTTGAATGCCGGCTGCTCGAGGCCGAGCGACGCATCGACGCGCCCCATGTGATCGATCACCACCGGCACCGCGGAGCGCTTGAGCCAGGGCGCGAGCTCCTCGATGAGCGAGGCCTCGAAATGCACCTGCAAGTGCCAGCCGATTTTCGCGAGGCGCGCGCTCAAGGCGATCGCTTCCTCGATCCCCGCGCCCTTGCCCAGGTGCGTCATGAAATTGAAGCGCACGCCGCAGAACCCGAGGGCATCCAGGCGCCTGAGCTCGGCGTCTTCCACCGCCGCCGGAACGAGGGCGACGCCGCAGTAATCGCCTTTCTTCGCCGCGATCGCATCGGCGACGACGCGGTTGTCGAAACCGTGGCAGGTGGATTGCACGATCACGCAGTGCTTTACCCCGAGCATCGCGTGCAGCGCGAACAGCGTCTCCTTCGGCGCGTCCGACGGCGTGAACGGCCGGTTTTCCGCGAAAGGAAAGACCTTGCTCGGGCCGAAGACGTGCACGTGCGCGTCGCAGGCTCCGGCCGGCAACTTCAGTTTCGGCCGGCTGGGTGAAGCGAGAAAAGACGGCCGAGGCTCCGCCATCCTGCTCCCCTAGTCTTCCTTGAAGCCGATCGCCTTGATGATCGTGCTCCACCTCGCCTGCTCCTCGGCGAGGAAAGCGGCGTACTCTTCCGGCGTCGACGGAAAGGCGATCCCGCTCACCTTGGCGAACTGATCGAGGAGCGCCGGGGAGCGCAGCGCCGCGACCGCCGCGTCGTGAATGCGCTTGAGAACGGCGGGCGGCGTCGCCGCGGGCGCCACCAGCCCGTACCAGTTGTCGGAAATCACCTTGGGGTAACCGACTTCGGCGGTGGTCGGGACATCGGGCAAGGACGGCGCGCGCCTTGCGCTCGTCACCGCAAGCGCCTTGAACTTGCCCGACTGGATGTGCGGAAGCACCACCGGAATATCGAAGATCCCCATGTTGACCTGTCCGCCCAGCAGGTCGGCGACTGCGGGCGCCGCGCCCTTGTACGGCACATGCAAAAGATCGATGCGGGCCTCGGCCTTGAGCAGCTCGCAGGCGAGATGCGTGATGCCTCCCGCACCGGCGGAGCCGAAGTTGATCTTGCCGGGATTCGCCCTGGCGTAGGCGATCAGCTCGGCGAGGCTCGCCACCGGGAGCGAGGGATTCACCACAACGACCTCGGGGACTTTCACCACCGTGGTGATGAACGCGAGATCCTTGTTCGGGTTGAAGGGCATCCTGGTCAGCGCGTACGGCGCCATCGACACCGAGCCCTGATTGTTGAAGCCCAGGGTGTAGCCGTCGGGCGAGGCCTTGGCGACCGCGTCGATCCCGAGGACGCCGCCCACCCCGCTCTTGTTCTCGACGATGACCGTCTGGCCGAGACCGGAGCTCAGGCCTTGAGCGAAGGTGCGCCCGAAAATATCCGCAGGGCCTCCTGCCGGAAACCCCACGATCAAGCGCACGGGCTTGGACGGATAGGACTGCGCAAAGGCCGCGCCGGGCAACAGGCATAGGGCCGCGGCAAGCGCGATTGCAGCGACTGGATTTTTCATCGAGCGTTCTCCCATGCCTCAATGGCGACCCGCGCAAGCATACAATAAGCCCCGCGCCCTGCACGGGCGATCTCACGAATTCGGGCAGGAGTCGGACATGAATGATCAATCAAGACGTGAATGTGCTGCGATCTTGCTCGCATTGGGCCTGTCGATCGCGCCGCACGCCGCTGCACAGCCGGCCGGCTCACCGGAGGCCGGCAGGTTCTACGCTTTCGGAGGCTTGGCCTTGTTCGCGCCCGACTCGAACGGCCAGCTGCAGGGCGAGCGCGGGGCCGCGGGCGTCATCGCGGGCGGCGGTTTCAGATTGTCGCCGCTCCTCTCTTTCGAACTCGGCGCCCTCGGCGCAGGGTACAGGCTCGATACACCCGCGAGCGTGAGCGCCCAGATTCCGACCGGAACGAATCTCAGGTCGAACATCGGTACGGGAGGCTTGAACCTCACCGTCAAATTCCACTTCCCCCAGGATCGCGTCGATCCTTACTTCGGTGCCGGAGTCGGGGTCTACACGACGGAATTCAGGACGACGAGCGAGGATCCCGGCTGTCAGCGCCATTGCTTCGACACCGGCCCCAGGGTCACCTCGCGCTCAAGCGACCCGGGTTATCACGCCCTCGTCGGCGTGGATTACCACGTGACGCAAAAGAACGTGGTCGGCGTCGAATTCCGCCATCTCTGGCTCGACGCGGACTTCGACGACATCGGGCTGGGGAAAGTCAAGGCGGGCGGTAGTCTGTTTTGGCTCGGCTATCGCCGCTATTTCTGATTTCCGTCGAGAAGCCCGTTATTCCGCCTCGGGGGTGTTGCGTCCGGGATTTTATTTATCGGATCTGCCGCCCCGGCAGGCGGCAGTGACGGGGAACAACCCGTTTCAGCCGGCTCCGCGCAGGCGAATGTTGGTTTTCCTGCTAATGACGAAGTGGTGCGGGTCTATCCTCTGCTCGGTCGCGGCGATGCGATACTCCTCCTCGGGCTGCCGGCCGGGAGCCTTGACGGTACACGACACGAGCTTGCCCTCGGCATTGAGCTGCGAGAGCTCGAGCCCCATGCGCTGCACGCCGACGCCGAGCTTCGCCGCGATGGCTTTGATGCGCCACGCGGTGGGGTTGGACGTCATGAACGCGAGCACATCCTCGCGCAAAGACAGGCTTGTCATGGCTCGATTCCCTACTTGTCCCATTTGGCCATGTCGGCCAGCTCGACGTTGTAGCCGACGTTCTGCGGGCCCGCGGCCGCGTTGAACACTTTCTCCACCTTGCGGAAGATCTCGGCGAGCTGGAGGCTCAACTTTGCGAGCTCTGCCGGGTTGGGCTTGATCACCGCGGTGTCGTCGGCCCTGAGGAAAGCCCGGCCGACCAATTCGACATAGATCCGCGACGCCAGGTCCTGGATGCCGGCGTTGGCTGCGGACTGCGTGGGGGAAGCCATGAAAGCCGCCTTGAAGGGAGAGACGACACATACTACGCTTAACTCGGGGTGGGCAAGCGAATTTCCTTTGTCGGCCTCTGCAAAAGGAACTGCCATGGACATCGAATCGAAATGGAAGCGCCGCGGCGTGCGCGTAGTGCACGCGGACGAGCTCGACATCAACACGGCGCAGACGCCCGGAATGAACCGCGCCGCGGCGATCACGAACGCTCGCGCCGGCGCGGAGAAGCTCTGGGCCGGGACGGTGGTCATCCACCCCAGGGCGAGGACCGGCGCGCACCATCACGGGCCGGTCGAGAGCGTGATCTACGTGGTCAACGGCCGCGCGCGCATGCGCTGGGGCGACAAGCTCGAATTCGTCGCCGAAGCGGGGCCGGGCGACTTCATCTACGTGCCGCCCTACGTCCCGCACCAGGAAATCAACGCGAGCGACGATCAGCCGCTCTCATGCGTGCTCGTGCGGAGCGGCCAGGAGCCCGTGGTGGTGAACCTCGATATCCCGGTGGTCGAGAAGCCGGAGGAGGTGCATTGGGTGGACAACATCCATCCGGCGCCCAAAGCGCGTTAGCGAAACGCCCCACGCCCGGCGGGAGTCAAGCCGTCAGCGTGCGCAGGACCTCTTCGGTGGTGCGCACGCGCGCCATGCGCGGGAAGACGCGTTGCATGAATTGCCTGTGATTGTCCTCTTCCGGCGAGGTGCAGGCGTCGCTGACGACGACCAGGTTGTAGTCCAGGTCGCGCGCGGCGTAGGCGGTGCTCGCCACGCCGACGTCGGTCGATCCGCCCGAGATCACGAGCGTATCGATGCCGCGGCTGCGCAGCGCGAGATCCAGATAGGTCTGGTGGAACGCGCTCCAGCGGAACTTCGGGATCATGTAATCCTGCGGTTGCGGCTCGAGCTCGTCGATCACCTGCGCCTCCCAGGTGCCCGCGGTGACCACGGGCTTCGACTCGCCGGCGCGCCCCGCGGGAACCGGCCGCAGGCGGTTGTCGGTGTCGGTGACGAGGTGAGCGGAGGTCGCGTTGTCCGCTCGGTGGTGGGCGGCGGCGTACATCACTGCCACGCCTGAACGCCGCGCCGCGTCCAGCAAGCGTGCGGCCGCGGCGATCACCGGCGCGTAGCGCGATTTCGTCGCCGCGTCGTTCTTCTTCACGTGCCCGTTCAGCATGTCGAAGAAAAGGAGCACGGTACGCGCCGGGTCCAGTCGTTCTGTCACTCCAGCCTCGTGTTTTTCGAAAAATCGTAATCGGCGGAGCTTGCGCTCTCGAACTCCCAGCGCACCTGGTCTTCGCCCGGCCAGGCGCCCGAGAAGACGTCGGCGAGAAAGCGGATCAGCACGACCCAGGCTTCCTTCGCTTCTTTCGCGCGGTAGCGCCCCGGCATGGTGTCGTTCAACCAGCCGTGCGGCATGCCGGCGAAGAGCTTCATGCGGTAGCTGCGGCGGCCCGACTCGAGCGCGTCGCGCACGCGGCGCACGTCCTCGAGCGAGATCGTGTGATCGCGCTCGCCGTAGACGAAGAGCGCCGGCGCCTGGAGCGAGCGCATCATGTCCAGCATCGGTGTCGGCTGCAGCTCGGTGACCTGCCAGTCGCGCTGCTGCGAGCCGCCGTAGAAGACGACGCATGCCGCGAGATCGTGCCGCCGGCTGCCGACCACGATCGGATAGCGTCCGCTCTGGCACACGCCCATGAGCGCGATGCGCTCCGGGGCGACGCGCGGATGGCCCTTCAGGAAATCGAGCGCCGCGTCGATCACCGCTGCGACCTCGGCGTCGGGCAGGACCACGCGCGCTCGGCCAGCGCGCAGCGCCGCCTCGTCGCCTTTCCAGCGCGAGAACAGATTCGGCGCGAGCGCCACGTAGCCGTCCTGCGCGAGGCGCTCGGCGAGGTCGAGCGTGTGCTGTGCCAGGCCGTAGCGCTCGTGCAGGACGACGACCGCGCCCGCGGGTGCCGTCTCGCGCGGCAAACAGAGAACGCCTTCGCAGTCCCCGCCGAAGCGCATCCGCTGGGATTCCCGGGCCATGCTATTTCTGCCCCTTAAGGAAGAGCGTTTGCCAGCGCCGTTCCCAGGTGTCCCACTCGTCGACGACCGGCGCCAGCTCGACGATGCGGAAATTGCGCTGGTCGAACGAGCTTCCGACCTTGCGATTCACCGGCACGCGGCTTGCAGCCATGATGAAGCGCTGCCCCTCGGGCGACAGCACGAAATCCACGAACAGCAGCGCCGCGTGCGGGTGCGGCGCCTGTTTCGCGACGCCGATGCCGTCGGCACGGCCGAATGCGGGCGGCAGCGGCTTCCAGTCGATCGGCGCGCCCCGCTCCTTCAGCTTGTCCACCGCCTGATTGTAGAGCGTCAATGCCATCGGAATGTCGCCTGCTGCCACCAGCTCGGTCATAAGCGTGTGGCCGCTGCGGATCTGCGGCTTCATCGCCGCCAGTTTCCGGAAATACGCGAGGCCTTTTTCCTCGCCCATGGCCTTCGCCACCGCCGCGAACCAGATGACGTCGGAGGCCTCGATCCCGAAATTGCCGCTCCACCTGGGCTGCAGCAGATCTTCATAGGACTTGGGAACGTCCTCCGGCTTCACCAGTCTCGTGTTGTAGCCCATGACGAAGAAGAGCAGATTGTCCGGCGCGTAATGGCCGTGGCCC
>Ga0209647_1004401_pt1 | contig 10609 bp, 9 predicted proteins | sample GraSoi_2013_60cm_FD_185827 | JGI IMG/M metagenome (GOLD analysis project Ga0209647, IMG submission 185827) | Grasslands soil microbial communities from the Angelo Coastal Reserve, California, USA - Sample 9_17_2013_60cm (SPAdes) (version 2) | ecosystem: Environmental > Terrestrial > Soil >...
GCGCGGGGGAAACAAGTTTCCGAGGACCCGGTAGCGCCGTTACTTGCGCATAGCGCAGCTGCGAAGCAAAGATGAGTAATCGAAAGTTCAAGGAGCGGCCCACCAAGGACCGCTGTTGTACCAACGGCCGCTGGAAAGTTTGGGATTAGACGGCACCGGAACGAGATACTAGTTTCTCTGGAAGCTCATTCTCTATGACTAAGCGCACTCTGAGCGTAGACAATTCCGAGAGATTTGATCGGTTTCAAGCAGACCTGAATTCAGAGCTGCTACGGTCGCGGACCGTGATCGTTGGTCCGACCTTGGATGAAAAAAATTACAATCTGGTGATCGCCCAGTTGATTTTCCTTCAACAACAAGATCCAAGTCAGGAAATTTCGCTCTGGATAAATTCCGATCATCCTTCGGAAATTAGCGCGTTGGCCATCTGCGACGTGATTGCATCCTTACCCTGCGATGTTCGCACCTATTGCGTTGGGAAAGCTATTGGGGTGAGTGCAGTTCTCCTGGCTTCCGGGAAGCCGGGAAAGCGAACTGCCAACCGAAACTCTAGTGTCTGTCTTTGCCAACCATCGATTAACATGAGCGGTAACGCTGGCGATCTCGACCGAATGAAACGACGCATCCAACTTGCTCGCGATCGCACCGCCGAGATGCTCGCGGCCATCACTTCGAGGTCGAACGCTGAAATATTGATCGCCATAGATCGCCAATACTGGATGTCGGCTGATGAAGCCAGGGAGTACGGAATTGTCGATCACGTAAAATGACGCTAGAGCGAACCGCGGTGATTCGGGGAAGCTTCCTCCGAACGCGCACGCGCAACTCTTTCTATCATAGGTGATTAAGGCAATTATCCCGTATCACTTGGGAAAAGCTTTTCCTGAGCGACACTCCTTGGTGAAGTCAGAAAGAAGAAAAAAAGGAAGTCTCGGAGTGGAAAATGAACCGATCGGTCAGTACAATGGAGCAAAGGATTTGCTAAAATTTCATGAATACTTGCTTCTCTACCGTGACGGGTTGCCCGGGTACACGGTGGAACTTTTTGGGTACGTTCGCCTGCATTGCATTTGTCTTTGGTTCAACAACCTCTCTTTCCTTTGCAGGGCTCGAGAACGATGGGGTACACGCCTCTCGAGGTAGCTTCGTACGACCAGTTCAGCGGAATGGATTTAATGCGCCTCACAGCAGTGTTGCTCATAACCCGTACCTCAACGGCTATCGCGGTGAATCCATGCAAAATCCTGGGTACCGCGGTCCACTCGTCACCCCGAACCGTGAGACGGTAAGAAACCGGAATGGTTCTGTTCCGGGTCTGACGAATCAGATGGGCGGGATCAGGCAACAAGAGGTGGTACCACGGACGCGAGAACTCAATCCGCCTTCAGCGCCCCGACCCTTCGGAGTTCCTGGCCAAAGACCACAACGCGACTCCGCGGGAATCGATGCTCAGAAGAGCGAAAGTCGGGAACAACATGTATCTCCCAATCCTGCGGACTCTCAAGCGCGCGCAAGTATCAACGACAAATTTCAGCGGTATGAGAATAAGTTTGCCTCTGACCCGCGGATGTCCGACGAGCGCAGAGAGAGGCTAAATCGGACGCGGGTTTTCTTCGTCAACCTAATCGATTTTGGATACGCGCCTCTCACCGTCGATAGCTGGTGCAATGATCTCTTGGATAATCAAGTTGATGACGGAATGCCCATGGACCTGGTTGACACTTATTGGGGCCAACCGGTCGAGACCCAAGAGTTCGTCGAATACGATGTTCCTTACGAGCTCTACACTTACCGCAGCGATGACGGCAATTACCACCAGGTTACTTACAAAGACAGCGTTGTTTCCCAGCCAACGCCCAATGTGACAGGCGCCCTTACCCAATGATCTTCCTCCGGGCGATCCGTCATAGAACGTCCGAAACCTCGTCAGCGTTGATTTACCGGCGCCATTATCGCCGACCAAACCACGCACTTCGCTGAACTGAACGTCGAGCTTGACGCCCTTGAGAGCGCACGACGGAATACCGTTTGTGCAGGTTGCGGACGGAGATGAGAAGCGCAGTTCATTTCAGCACGCCACCTTGATGCGGCATGCAGTCCGCCGGAGCCAGGAATTGGCCACGACGGCGAACACGGTCAGTCCGGCGACGGCAAATTTGAACCAATTAGCGTCTCCGACCATCGCTTGACGTGTCGCAAGAGGAGAGAAACCTCACGCCAAGACGTGCCCGCAACGCTTCGCCAAGCTCTGCCCAGGTTGTTACACGAAGTGTTTCGCGTAGCGATGCAGGCGGGGGCAAAGACGCCAAGGCGGAGTTATAGTAAAAGTTCGGGTTCGCCCAGCGGCTGGCGGGTATTCAACTTGCAAGACGACCGTTGACATAACCGGGATCCCATGGCGCCCCAAATCCGGCCAAGACGCGACGAGCGCTTTGGTAAAGCTCATGCCGATCGGCCTGCTTGATTGGCCTGAAGTTGCTGGCCACCGCGGCTTATTTCCCCGACGAATTCTGCTACCCGAATCGAACGCAGTTCCCAAAATCTTTGATTTGGTGAAATGGCCGACACGCAGAGTGGATGAACCCCACAATCCGAGAATTCCGCACTAAAACACAAAAATTCGTCCGAATTCCTGAAACTCAAACTTGTTCACTCCCTTTGTACCTTAATGAAGGCGAGCGATCATCTATCACGGAACTTGATAACGAATCATCACAAAAGATGACGACGCTGCTTATTCCCGGAGTCGGCTGGGATCAGAAAGAGGTAGAATCAAAATGAAATTGTTAAGCTCAATCAAACACCGGAACCAGTCGTTCGCTGGGGTTCTGTTAGCATTCAGTCTGTTAGGTTTTTCTTGGCTCCATCATGTGGACTCGGCCAACGGAGAGCGCCATGTGAACATAGTGAAACAGAATGAGGTTCAGCAGAACGTTGACGATTCCCGGTACAGTCCACCGCGGAGCCCGGGATTCCACGACGATTTCGGTTCCTAGTTAAAGTAAGAGCTTGGTATATGCTGCGACGCCGGGTACCCTGGCCGATGCTGTCTTCTTCGGTAGCGGTCCGGCAACTGCCATACGCGTCAACTTAAGGATCAGAAAAGCCAGTCCCGCAAGGACGGGAACAAAGTTCGGTAGGGCGAAAACCTCGGCGCTTTTGGTCGGTGCGCCCTTCTGTTACGCTTCCCAATGCGCCGGGTTTGAGCCATTCGTTACCCGCTGATTAGAGTGACTTCAGTTTGTGACTAAACCGAGGTACGCAGGTCTTCAGAGTGCCCGCATTATACGACTTTGCACCCCAGGCTAAAGCAAGGAGGCCACATTCTGAGCCCCCTCCAACCCGTCTTGGATGCCAATACCCATGTTGGTGTATTACCCAATCGAGCCGTACGCCGATACAGTATTTGTCAGCGGGTAACGAATGGCTCAAACCCGGCGCATGCGGAAGCGTAACAGAAGGGCGCACCGACCAAAAGCGCCGAGGTTTTCGCCCTACCGTAATGGGCAGGATCATGCCGACAGATCCTTTCGTCCACGGCGCCCGTCCCGAAAGGACGATAGATGCTTGTTTGTGCTACTGAGGTCACCGCGAGAGCAGTCTGAGATCGAGATCGTTTGGATTCATCGGATTCCATCAGGCGGAGCAAGATCCGGCTTAGCCGTATGTGATGTGTCAATATCAGCAATTCTGATAGCCTATCCAGTCAATTGATTATTCAGGTCTTCGCAGTTGGTCTTCCTTCTTTCATGCAATTGCCTAATTTGCAGTTCTGGCGCGAGGTTCTACTCGCTGTCTTCCTGGCCATTATTAGCGCTTTCGTGGCTATGTTTCCGCCATTCGATCATTTCGGCGGCATCTCGCTCGCCTTGATCGCCGGCATGCTCACAAAAGCGTTGTTTTGGAAGCCCAGCTCGGGTTCTGATGGACTGGCGTTTGCCGGCAAAACATTGCTCCGAATCGGAATAGTCCTGCTCGGGCTGCGCCTGAATTTCGCTATCCTCGCTCATTCGGGAACGCAGGTTGTCGTATTCGATCTCCTCATGATCATTTTAGGTATTACTCTGATTATGTTTGTGTTACGGCGTGTGGGTTTCGAACGGAACCTGGCAATCTTAGCTGCGGTAGGAAGCTCGATTTGTGGAGCTTCAGCAATTGCTGCGGCCGCCCCTGCAATCCGAGCAAACAAAGAAAGTTCCGCCTTAGCCATTGTGGTCTGTACGTTGATCGGCACCATCGCAACATTCTTGGTAATCCCGTTGCAGAGTATCGCTGGTCTAGCTCCCGCGAAGTATGGAATTTTGGCCGGAGCAACCTTGCATGAAGTCGCACAAGTCGTCGCTGCCGTAACGCCGGTTCCGGATGCCTTTCAAACCGGGATGGCAGCAAAATTGTTGCGGGTAGTGTTTCTTGCGCCGGTCATCGCGATATTACCCTGGATCCTTCGCAGTCGATCTGGGGAGGGAGCGCGAGGGCAGACCCAGTCTGGGCCAAAGCCCCAATTCCTTCCTTGGTACGTGGGCGGATTTCTGTTAACGGGCTTGCTGGTGACCCTCGCTGGCTATCTTCCGCAAGGCGTCCACAGTGTAGTCAACGCCACAACGAATCAACTCATCCAACCGACCAACCTGCTAATCGGCGCTTCCATGGCGGCGATTGGTCTCCAGGTCGACTTTACCCTCCTGCGGAAACATGGTCCGAAGCTGATGCTTACCGCAGGCATCGCGTGGTTGCTGCTATTCGCGGCGATCTTTGCGCTTTGTTTGATCTGGAAATGACAGGCTTCGCCCACCTCTCGTGCTTCGTCCGGGAAGCATTCTGAAACTAACCGAATATTTTACCAGGGCCGAATCGGAAAAGCCAAAACCGCTCGACGACGCTTCACTGCGAAAATGGCGATCGGCCTGCTTGTGATATTCGGGTCCCGAGCCAGGGAGCGGTTTCAGATTGTATCAATTCTGCGAAAGGCACATCATTCCTACCGGTTCATCCCCTTTGGCTCGGGAGAACCTACGCATGAAGAAAACGCTCGGAATCATAGTCGCATTCGTCCTCAGTATCTCGGTAGTTCGGAAGCATTGGTCAACGTGACACCAAATGGACGGAGCCGGACCGTTTTGTGGGTAACGGGCCGTTTGTCCTGAAATCGTGGCGCGAAAACGATGTCATCGAGGTGGTCAAAAGTCCGACCTACTGGGATGCAGATAAAGTGAAACTCAACGGAATCAATTTTTACTCGATCGAATCCTACGACACGACCGAACGCGCTTTTCGCGCTGGTCAGCTACACAAGACGGAATTCGTTCCGCTAGACAAGATTCCATTTTACCGTCGAACCGAGCCGGAGGTCCTGCAGATTGCGCCCTACCTTGCCGTCTATTTTTATATTCTGAATGTGACGCACAAACCACTCGACGATCCCAAAGTTCGTCTCGCCCTGAACCTAGCGGTCGATAGAGAATCTCTGGTTCGCAATGTCTTGCGGGGCGGCGAACAAGCGGCCACCGGATTTATTCCGCCCGGATTCAGCGAGTATCCGGTCGCGCGCCGAATAGCGTATGATCCGGTCCGAGCCAGACAGCTTCTGGCTGAGGCGGGATATCCAGATGGTCACGGCTTTCCCAAACTCAATATTTTCATGAACACGAGCGAGCACCATCGAATGATTGCCGAAGCCATTCAACAGATGTGGCGGCAAGAGTTGAATATCGACATCGGCTTGGAGAATCAGGAATGGAAAGTCTATCTCGACACGCTCAACAAAAAACAATTCGACATTGGACGGCGTGGGTGGGTCGGAATCCCCGATCCAGCGTTTTTCTTAAAAATTTGGACCGCCGGTAACGCGAACAATTCGTCCGGCTGGACCAACGCTCGATACGACGCTCTGCTGACCGAAGCTGACCATACTGGAGACCTCGATCGGCGCATCACTCTGCTTCATCAGGCTGAGGACGTCTTACTTAGCGAGTCGGTAATGATTCCGATCTTTTGGTATACAAGCATCCACCTCGTTCATCCGAGCGTGACCGGTTGGTACCCGAATGTCGTAGACGACCACCCGTACAAGTTTGTTGATCTGAAATCGCCGGAGGAATTGTCCGACCTGAAACTTCTCCAAGAACCCGAATGAAAACAAACGAAGCCAAAACCAAGCCGGCTTCTGCGGCCGGAGCGGTGAGCGCAGCCGGTAGCCAAAAGAAGACTAGGCTCCAGCAAAGCGGCAAGAGAACCCGCGTTCGTGGGCATTTGCGAGCGGCCACCCGGATAAAACAAGGTCAACGGGACAGACGCAATCCCTGACAGTGTAGGGGTAGCGATCCCGCCGAGCCGGGATTCTCGATCGCCCACCTTGGTTGTGAGCGGCAACCGCGGCGGAGCTCGAGTGCGTCAGTTCGTCTTTGTCACTTCTGGCCGACAGAGATCGTAGCCGCCGAAATTTAGCTCGATATCGGCTGCCATCGTGTGTTCTGCGCAATCGGCACAAAGAGTTCCCAACTCAGCATCCTGATACTTGAGCAATCGATAAGTGCTGCAGCATGCGCAGTGGCCGAGGACATGTTGACTTATTTTATGAATTACAGAGTTCAATGGATTTTCTCTACCCGACTAACAGCAGCTTTGATGCCACCGCGTGATATACTTGGATTCTCCAGGTGCCTGCCCCGTGCCGATCGAATCTGCTGGTTGGTCCCGCGGAGGCGAAGTCCCATCTACTCCTCGTTCCGGAATCCAATTCGTGATAGGCTGTGGCTAGCGCAATCGTTCAAATGGAGCCACTACCAGCGAGACAATCATGCACCGTGTGCGGGGGCCCGAATTTGGGAAGCTCTTCGATCTGTCCGCTGTGCGAAGAAGCGTTCCATTTAGCTTATGCCGGCCCAGACACCACAGAGGGGATCGATCTCAATCGTTACTCTACGAAGGCGTTTCCGTGGGAGCCGAGCGGATTGACACCAAGACTTCTCTCGCACCGTCGGTCCTGGTCGATTTTTTGCCTTGGATTGGTCTTAATCGTGGTCCTGCTCTCGTTGTTGCGCACCCCGCTTCCGACTTGTTGGGAGACCTCTATGTAATCACTCCTAAGACCGAGTTTCTGAGCTGTAGAGCCCGGCATCACTTTTTCCATCAAATAGAATATGTACAGTGGATCACCAGCGCCGAGGCGGCCCGAGACCCGTTCGAAACGAGTACGTGAAACCGTAGAGCGCTTGATCCAGAATCCTTCGACTCGACTCAGGCTGTGAGGCTGAAGAGTTAGACTTCGTCTACTTTTCGTTTCGTCCTCGTTGCAAAACGGGATTCCCATACTAAGCATTCCGTACTCTTCTTATGTCCTCACCCAGCCAGAATCCATCTACCAGACCCTTCCTATGGGGAACCGCCACCGCCAGCTATCAAATTGAAGGGGCCGTTTCCGAGGACGGACGAGCCCCATCCATTTGGGATGTTTTTGCGCATACCCCGGGTAAGATTGAGCGCTCGGAAACAGGCGATGTGGCATGCGATCACTACCATCGTTACAAAGAAGACGTTGCGCTTATGCGCGAATTAGGCGTCCAAGCCTATCGTTTTTCGATTTCGTGGTCGCGGATCCTACCGGACGGACGCGGCCAACTGAATGCCGCGGGTTTCGATTTTTACGATCGTTTGACCGATGAGATTCTTAGCGCCGGCATTATTCCCTTCGCCACGCTTTTCCATTGGGACTTGCCGCAGGCACTTCAGGAGCATGGTGGCTTTGCCAATCGTGATGTTTGCGGATGGTTCACCGATTACACAACGCGAACCGCGTCCCATTTGGGCGACCGCGTTAAACATTGGATCACGCTGAACGAGCCATCGGTCTATGCTTGTCTGGGCCATGCTTTAGGGATTCACGCGCCGGGGATTAGCGATCGATCTGCCTTCTTGGCGGTCACCCATCACTTGAACCTGGCGCAAGGACTTGCGCTTCAAGCGCTGCGGTCGCTCGATTCTTCATGGCAGCTTGGAACGGCGCTCAATATTCAACTGGGTGTCCCGGCCGATGGCTCTGAGGATTCCATGGTGATGGCCGAACGCCATAACGATCTTTGGAATCGCTGCTTTTTAGGACCGCTCTTGTCCGGCAATTACCCGGATCGGATAACTTCGGAATTTGATCCTTATATTCGGCCGGGCGATTTGGATTCTATTCGCCAGCCAATTTCATTTTTGGGTATTAATCACTATTTTCGTACGTACGTCCAGGCGGACGCAAACGAACTGCTCGGATTTCGCCAGGTCTCACCCCCAACTCACCTGCCGCGGACTAGTTTCGATTGGGAAATCAATCCGCAGATGTTTCGGGATGCACTGCTCTGGCTGCATCAAGATTACGAGTGTCCTCCTATCTACATTACGGAAAACGGAGCATACTTTGACGACACATTATCTGAGGATGGAAAAGTACACGACCATCGGCGGATTGAATTCCTCGATGGTTACATTCGCGCAATGCAGGAAGCCATGGGTCAAGGAGTGGACGTGCGCGGCTATTTTGTGTGGTCCCTCTTAGACAACTTCGAATGGGCTTGCGGCTATCGGCCCACCTTCGGTCTGGTAAATATCGATTTCAAAAATCGGCAACGGATCCCAAAAGATTCGTTTTATTGGTATCGCGAATTTATCCAGCAACGCAGACCTCAGATGTTGTCTACGCCTTGAGGGCTGCGATCCTTACGCAGTTGGTATTAGGAACTCCAGTCTTCCTTATTCTGCGTGCCCGGTTCGAACTCGCTGCTATTATTCCAGATGATCCAGCTCCTTCTGAGAGACAGCGAACGGGAAACCGCAGACCTTACCGATGGCCCAAACCGGCGGCAATCACGCGGTTCGACCTACAGCGACGTTAACGAATGGGTGGAAGGAGAATAACTTGGAATACCGAAGTCTAGGGCGCAGCGGTCTCAAGGTCTCTCCGCTTTGTCTGGGTACAATGATGTTCGGGGGTCCCACCGACGAGACCACCTCCGACCGAATCATCGCGCGCGCCCGCGCAGTTGGAATCAACTTTATCGATACGGCTGATGCCTACAACAGCGGCCGGTCTGAGGAAGTCGTGGGACGCGCTATCGCGCCCGAACGATCCTGGTGGATTCTGGCGACCAAGCTGGCAAACCCAACCAGCGATAGCCCCAATGATCGCGGGTTGTCGCGGCGCCGGACCTTTAATGCGGTCGAAGCCAGTCTGCGCCGGCTTGGAACCGATGTCATTGACATTCTCTATCTTCACAAAGAGGACCATACGACGCCGCTGGACGAGACGGTGCACGCCCTTGCCGACCTGCTCCGACAGGGAAAAATCCGGTATTTTGGCGTCTCGAATTTCCGGGCCTGGCGGGTGGCTGAGATTTGTCGGCTTTGCGACCTGGCTGGAATCGATCGCCCCGTAGTGAGCCAACCATACTACAACCTTTTGAACCGCATGCCCGAAGTCGAGCACTTGCCGGCCTGCGCCCATTACGGGCTGGGCGTAGCACCTTACAGCCCGCTCGCTCGCGGAGTTCTAACCGGCAAATATGCGGCGGATGCCGCTCCGGCCGAGGATACCCGAGCAGGCCGTCAGGATAAACGAATCATGGAAACCGAGTGGCGCCGGGAGAGCCTGGAGATCGCCGGAGAGCTGGCTAAACATGCAAGCTCGCGCGGAATTACTCCGGGCCAGTTTGCCTTCTCCTGGGTGCTTAATAACCGGATCGTTACGGCTCCGATTGCCGGCCCTCGAACGGAACCACAATGGGAGGACTACCTTGCTGCACTCGATTATGATTTCACCGCGGACGACGAAACCCTGGTAGATCGGCTCGTGGTCCCGGGTCACGCCTCCACACCGGGATACAATGATCCAGTATACCCGATCGAAGGACGCATTGCGGCTACTGCAGCCAAGAATTGAGCCCCAATCAGGCTTAGACGGCAAGCTCGGTTGCCAGAGGATGTCGTTGTTGGATCGCGGTTCATCGGCAAAATTCGCGGATCACCACCACGACAGGGCCATTGCTAATTGTCTCTATCTCCTGATTTCGGTATTCTGCATTCTCCCCAATGGCCTTCCCTAGCCCGTCCGCTTTTGAGCACCTTGCCCAAAAATTAGCAGGCGACCTTCATCTCGACGCGACGATGCGGACGCTTTATGCGACCGATGCTTCGGTCTACCGCGAGATGCCGCAAGCAGTCGTCCTGCCAAAGAGCGAAGAGGACATTGTTTACCTTATCCAGTTTGCCCGCGAACACGGCACGGCATTGGTACCCCGCACGGCCGGCACTTCGTTGGCTGGACAAGTCGTCGGGGCCGGAATCATCGTCGATGTGTCGCGCTACCTCAATCGGATCATGGAGATCGATTCCGGGCGCAGACGGGTGCGGGTACAACCAGGGGTTGTTCGTAACGAACTTAATCTGGCTCTTGCTCCGCACGGACTTTTCTTCGCGCCCGAAACCTCTACGCAGAACCGAGCGATGATCGGAGGCATGGTTGGCAACAATTCTTGTGGCGCTAACTCAGTAGTTTACGGAAGTACACGCGAGCATCTCATCTCGGCACGCGTAGTATTGAGTGACGGATCGATCGCTGAATTTGGTCCGC